>Ga0099797_101331_pt1 | contig 13322 bp, 7 predicted proteins | sample Uncmet_Sort48C_1_FD_89871 | JGI IMG/M metagenome (GOLD analysis project Ga0099797, IMG submission 89871) | Marine eukaryotic communities from CALCOFI LINE 67, Pacific Ocean - C012_Sort48C_1 | ecosystem: Environmental > Aquatic > Marine > Oceanic | place: Pacific Ocean: Monterey Bay | collected... | reverse complement strand
TCAATATAATTAACACGTGGTTGATTTCTTACGTTCCTACAACGATTTGCAAATTGCAACGTACTTAATGATTCTTCATAATGTTTCTCTTGAGGATGCAACGTGGCCAACAATGCCGTGTAACTGTTTCCTCCCAGACTATTTTGCAATAAACGAGTTAATTTACTATCACGATATGGAATATGCGAACCTTTGCTACCAGGATCTAATGCCATGATAACCTTACCCAATGCAGTTAAACTACCATTGATTGCTAATGCTTCTTTCATACGTTGTCCAGTACTTTCACTTTTATGCAAACGTTCTGAACCGGCTAAATCCACTAAATTTAACATACCCGTAATTGTTTCCCCGGTTATACGATCTTTTTGAACGATCGTCAATGTAAATACGGTATGGGAACGAGATGACACTGCATTCATTTTTGTTTCATGTGTTGCACGTAATTTGAAACCCATTTGTACAACAGTTAAACATTCTTCCGGTGTTGATACAGGAATAACACTTAAATCTTTCACAAAAACGTTTCCCATAGAGTCTTCATGAATAGTTAAATCTTGCGATACATATTCAGATGCAGTTGCTAAACCAACACCACGTCGTGCAAACCTAGTTCCACTTATACCAACCGATTTCTTGTTTGGCGTTTTGCTACGTCCACCGTTTCTACTGCCAGAATTGCCACGACTACCAGGTCTATATTTACCTGCTTGCCTACGCTTATTTTCCTCATACCAATCCGTCGTTGTTTGCCTACTACCACTATCCCCACTTCCACTATCTTTGTCTAAATATGCTTTTCCTAAATCACGAATTTGATCACAATACATTTCTAAAAAACTAACGACTACAGCCGTTTCTTTATCCTCTTGTATTTGTACTAAACGTTGGAATACATCATTTACTGCACGTGGAATAATACCAACTGTATCATCCCCTGGTGGACCAAACATACTATACGTTTTACCACTACCGGTTTGACCATATGCGAAACAACAAGTATTGTAACCACGCAAAGTTTGTGTTACTAATGGTTCAGCAGTTTGTGAAAAGATACTTTCTTGATCTGTTTCAACATTGAACACTTCATTAAATGCGAACGTATGTTCATTCCCTGTATGCGACGTTTGATCCCTTGGATCTAATATTGTAATTTTATTATTTTTATCTAAATCTTTAATATGTTGTTTACTAACATTACTTCCATCTTCAGGAGGACGTAAACGAACAAAAACTTTAACCGTCTCATTTCCTTTCACATTGGAATAATCGGTAACGACACGATGCTGCATATTCTAATACTTGCAATAACTATATGCAACTATATATATAATTATATCTTGTTCTCTATTATAAACTATACGATATGATAGTTTCTATTTTGTCTTTCGAATTGTTCTTATGTATTAATATATTTTGATTACTCAAATAATTATTATTATTATTATTACTAACAACTGATGCAACTATTTATTACCAAAAATTAACTGACATAACCAACGCTCAGAGGAGAGGCAAAACGGCCTCCATGCCAAGGCCAGAAGGCATGCTGGGCATGCGTGGCCGGCTGGGCTGGGCTGGGCTTACTATGCGAATAGCATAGCGGGGTTTCCGGAGTAGGCTGGCTGGGCTGTGGCACAATGCTGTGTGTGGCTTGATGGTCCTCTCACTCAGCTCAGCACATACAACTTTTACTTCACAGCAGCCGCCAAATAAAACACAGTCATGAATTCTATATACTAATGACACTATCACAATGGAAATATAATGGCATTAGAATATTTAAGTGTTTTTTGATGCCTTCGTCGTTTCACTATTTTTGCAATGGTGGTAGAAGATGAGCTCTAGCAATCCACTATTACTATACCCCTTAAAAGTTGGTTGTCTAGATTTGTACAAATGTGCCACGCCAACACGCGTAATTTTTGAACAAATCAATATAAATATAGATATATCCACAACACAATCATCGCATCCTTCACATCCATTACAAACATACATTACAAACATACATTCATACAAACAAAAACACACACACATACACACCATGATTGAATTTACAATCATTCAACATTATATGAAAATAATTATCATCCTAGTGATGATATTTAATAATCAAATGTATATAATAAATGGTAATAATAATTGGTTTCAATTAAATGAAGAAATTAATAGTATTACATGGGATAAATTATTGTCATCCATCAATAGTAATAATAATATGCCGGATACGATCAAATGGAGTTATGCTTTGAAAAAATTGGCAAATAAACGTAGGCCGGTTATCATTAAAAATTCTCCAATTACAAATTGGAAAGCAATGAAATTATGGAAAAACAAAAGTTATATCACAAATTCAATTCCTACTGTATATAGTGTTCGTAAAAGTTCACACCCTACATTTGTCTATGAAGATAAAAGTAGAATGTTAGGCAAATATGTAGATCCAGGCACTAAAACAAAATCTTTTGATAATTATAAAAGTACAACAAAATATAAAAAAGTTTCTATGCCAACCAATAAATATTTAAATAAATGTGGTATGTTGGAGGATAATAATAATAATGGTAACAATAAAAAAGTAAAAACAGCAATAATGGCGAAGAAAGAGGTAGAAGAAAATAATAATAAAAAGAAGAATAAGAAAAAAGCAAATAAAAAAAGAAAGCGGAAGCAATATTATTATTTTAGTCGTCGTTTATCCGAAGCAAAAGAACTTGATATATTATTACAAGATGCAGAACCACGAACATTTTTACAATTTCGAAATGTTATTGATAAATGGAATCATGACAAAAAAAATAATACGGAAGATAAAAATACTATTAATGATACTACTACTAATAATACTAATAATAATAATGAAAAAGATTCTTCTTCAACAACAATGATGCCAATAGGCGATGTACATTTTTGGTTAACGGGAACTAATATTACAGCAAGTGCACATTATGACCGAGATCATAATTTTTTCGCTCAAATTATTGGTAAAAAACGTTTTGTAATTTTCCATCCCAATCAATGGAATCATTTATGTGTACATCCATTTTATCATCCTCGTGATAGACAAAGTCAATACATTTATTACGAACATGATGAAAAAATTATAAATCCAGAAACAAAAAGATTTTTAACACAAGTACAAGAAAATAAAATCAAAAGCTATGGATATGCTGATCTTGAACCTGGTGATTTATTATACATACCACCTTTTTGGTGGCATCGTGTTGAAACACTACAAGCAAGCATTGGGATTAATACATGGTCCAAAGCAATAGAGACGGACATGTCAACTAGTTTAAACGATTTAAATTTACCAAAGCTTTTAGTTGAAGCTAAAGGCAAAGATAAAGCAGCAGCTTCCTCCTTATATTTACGTTTTTTAGTTAAACATTTAAAATTAAAATGCAATACAAATGCATTTCGCATTAAATGGAATGCTATAGCAGCAATAGATCATGTATCTGTGAAAAAGAAACAGACTGGTTCGCCTTCTATATATCAATTTATTGCAGAAATTGTGGAATCTCGTTATGTAAAAATGGGATTAATTGAAAGAATGCCTGGTTTTAATACATGTCAATTTTGGGATCATGGCCGTTGTCCAAAACAACATTCATTCAATGCTGTAGAACTTCGACAATTAGAAGATCATAGTAAAAAAATTGTTGATCATATTATCATTACATTGAATCAAATATTGAGAAAAGGTGATAAAAATGGAAAGCATAGTACTGGTATTGTAGGATTAATATTAGGGGATTACATTGAGCGAGTTGCTACATTTACAGTTGGTCCAGACCGTGTTTGCCCATTTTTACGCTGTGTATCACATCCATTAGGATGGGAAAGACAACAATTGAAAGATAGAATATTGGACTGGGGCGATGATGAAAATCAGGAGTTGTAAAAAAACATTTATTATATAAAATATTATATTTAATATTTATATTATTTTTTAAATACGAAGTATATTACACTATCATACTATATCTCCCTTTTTGTGTACATGGAGTATTCATATCATACGTGTACATTAATACGACTCCGTACAAATTTGTATATTTTAACTACCCACACACAAATATACGAACGTTCGTCGGTAATATTATATATATTTCCTTTTCCTAAATACCAGCAACTCGTTTAATCATTTGACGTATTGCTTTCATTTGTATACCATTTTTCGTATCATAATCTGGACCAGTCTGGCCATAAGAATCCCAACATCCTATTAGTTCTTGTGTTGTCTTACCATGATCAGCCATTCTTGGATATAAAATTACCATCCGATTTGTTTCCGCCCATTTATTAAATGATAATTCATGGACTGCTTCTTCGTAATAATTATTTACTGAACAACCATGTAAACTTATATGTAATTTACATGAACCTGTCATACATGGTTCTGGTATGTAGATATAACCTGTAGTATTCAAACCAACTAGATTGTTGATATTGTAAACGCTTTGATCAAAATACAACAATGATGATGGATTTGAAACACTAGCTGGTGCATTTAATCTAGGATAAGAATATATATGATTCAATGCAGCACCTGGACCATCATAATTACAGTTTTCTAATTCATGGCCTGCGCCTTGAAATCCACATGGAACACCATAATCTTCCAAGGGCCAGCAATGGGCACTAGGGGTAGTGTCATTGAATAAAATTTGCGCTTCACTATTTCTAACAAAATACGAATAATATTTTGCGACGTTTTCAACAGAACCTTTATGATATGTATCATCTTTTGTCCCACGATATAAATAAATCTGATCTACCGCTAATTCTAATACATCATCAATGTAACCTTTTTCAGCCATAACTAAAGTACGGTTTACTAATAACATTGGTTCTACAACTTCTGGATGATTTTTACAATGGTCATAAATCAATGTTTGACCTTCAGGGCAGCCTTCACAGATTGGTACTTCGCCAGGTTGCTTTTTACTGGTTGGAACTAAGGTATCGTTTTCAAATTTAGTTACAGCGCAATGGAAAGGTTGGCCAGCAAATATACCACTCCCACATAATATAGATGAAAATGCAACATGGAATTGCACTGCAAAATCCGCACCAGATGAAAGGCCACTAATAGATATTTCTTGCGTGTTAATATTTAGTCTTGGTAATGGCGGTGCTGATGCCGTTATTATTATTAAATTTAATTGAAGAATCAAATTAAAATAAACAAAAAAAAACATAAAAAAATACATTAATCTTCTTCCACCATGCATCTTTTTTTGTATATGCATATATATATATATAAATTTTAATAACGAATCAAAAGGGTATATATATACATATAGATATGTTTAATATAGATGACACACTTTGCTCTCTCTCTGGACAATTTAAATTATATCTAACGATTTTCTATATATTTTTTGTTGTTTTTTTGGTGTACAAAAAAAATATCAACAATAATAATTATATGTTTGGTATTCTAATTTCACTTTTAAGTATAACTATTAATTAATAAGGTATATTGTCATGGCTTTAGCTTGCCAGAGTATTTTTCATATAGGATCCTCTCTTACTCTAATTTTTCAGCCTTTTTTTTCAACTTGAAAAATAATAGCAGCATAAGCAGCAATAAAAGCAAAAGTTGCAAAAGTGCATCATGCAGGAGGCATGCCAATAATATAAATACATACGTTATAATATGACGTGTTACTTCAGTATATGTATTATAGTAATGCTTTATCTTCCATTTGAAGCAATAGATTATATAATATTTAAATGCATTCTTGCTATAATAAGAACGTTTGTACGATACGCTAAAATTTATGCAAATATTTTCTTCAACGTACCAATATCTTACATCTATTATATACCTATAAACGTATAATAGATATATTATATTTAAATCAAAAAGTCTAGATTATATTATATACCACCTTTTCTGTATTATACTGTTGAAAATATAACAATGAGCCGACGAAATAAAAAAAAAAAAGGTAAGGAAAGTGGAATATCTGCTAAATTAGATGCTGTGCGAAAAAATAGAAAGCCACCACCATTTTTGTCTGAGTTTGATCGTGGTGTGACAAAGAAAATGTTAAGACAAATGTGGGAAGATGAAATTATAGGAGACTTTGACTACGAAACCAACTTAAAAATGTTAGCTAAATCTAAGAAAACACCTGCAGATATGTCTGATGCAGAACTAAAAAAAAGATTAAAAAAATTTAATGCATGGTATCCTGGGCAAGCCCGCGAAGAAATGGTGTATATGTTAACGTATTGGCAAAAACGAGATACGCAAATGGCACGTTTAAAGGAAGCATGCCAAATGGGATCATTTGGTGCGCCAGAGGAAAATATACATAAAGTGAGGGATGAACAATTTGAAAAAGTAAATCAATTTATAAGACCAAAATATGAAAATGCTAGAGCATGTTTTATCAATCTAGTTGGTTTTGAGAAAACTTGGAAAGAAGTACCAAAAGTAGTATTGGATAATTGTATAATAGTTGTAAATGCAAAAAGGGAATGGGTATTTTTTAAAAAGGAAACAACAAATAAAGAATATAGAAAACAAAAAAGGTATGATGGATTTGATGATCAATTTAGAGAATGTCTACGGACGAAAGAGGAACAACGACGACTTTATTGGTTTAAAGATAAACCAAAATTTACGGCTTTATCCAATTTTTTATCACGTCAAACCGACACTCAAACTGGGGAAAAGTACAAAGCATTGCATTTGAAAGAATTTTGGTGGGCGCAAAGCTGGGGAGGTGTAAGTCACCCACCACGTTTTACAAAAAGTAAAGACAAAGTGGTATCAAATTATAAAAGTGGTTCATTTGATGAAAATTCAGTAGCAGAATTGATACATCAAAGTAATCCAAATTTAGAACCTATAATAGAATATAATGATGAACATCGACAATTGTTTGAATTTGAAAAAGAAACAAATCGTACAAGGCGTGATTTAAAAATAACATATAAATCCAAAACGGATAAAGCAATTGAAAAGTTATTAGCAAAACGTGTAAAGATGAAACATTTTAACAGTGCTAATTATGGCCAATGGAGAGGCAAACCAACAGCATCTCCAATACAACGCACAAAAGCGAAAAATCTAGATGAGGAAGATGATGCATTATTAGAAGCAGCTGAAAAAGAATTTCAAGAAGCAGCTAAAAAGAAAAAAGAAGAAGAACTTGCAGCAAAAAAGAAAAAGCTGGAAGATGAACGAAAATTGAAAGAAGAAAAAGAGAAAGCAGAAGCAGGGGAAGGTAATGATTCGTCTAAAATGGAGGAGGAGGAGGAGGAGGAGGAAAAGAATGGAGAAGAAAAAGCTACTAAAGCGAAAGCTTCCAGAAAGAAGAAGAAGAAATAATACGTATTTTTAGTTTTTAAAATATCAGGGAGGACAAATGAATGCAAGCCTGGCAAGCTGCATGCATCAAAATAAAAAAAAATATAAAAAATTTAAAATTTACACTCTTGTACCTACTTCGTAAATGATAAAAAATTTGTGTAATAATGTGTACAAATTTGCTTTTTTTAAAAAAGAGAGATACTTTTTTAATTTCCTTATTGTTGTATTACGGAATCCGTATGATATTTATATAAAAAATACGTCGTATAATATTTATATATATATACACACACGTTAACAATTGAATTTAAACCTTCATCGCTGAAGCAAATTCATTTGCCATTAAATATGCACTAGTTCCTAAACAATAATGAAACCAATTTTCACAACGCATTCCAAGCACACATTTATGACGATTGTTTCCGATTATCACCGTACCAATAATAAACAAAGTAATTGCAAATATTTCCATATTACTACCACGGTAATAACCTTCATAATATACTGGTGCAACAAATAATACAACATTTACTAAAAGTATTAATACTTCTTTAATGCTGTCTGATACAATAGATGTAGCAAATATATATAGAAACAGCAATAATATAATTGTTGTTGAACTTTGATAACTAGTATTATTATCAATATCACTATTTATTCGTTCAATATTTGCTATGCCAATTAGAGGCAATCCTATAAATGCAGCAATAGTAGCTAGTTCACCATTTGCTTTTCCAAATGCTTTCTCAGAAAATCCAAATCTCAACGTACCGATAAATGATGCAGCAGCAACTAGAAAAAATCCAAGTCCTATAAATTCATTTAAATGATATGTAGCTATGCCAGCAAGGACATGTGTTATTGTATTGTATGCATCTGATAATGCTATTGTTGGATATAAGGGGCTGCCATCACTACTATAAAAATGATGATTGGAACCATTTTTCTTTTTTGTTATTGCTGGAAGATTTTTTTTCTTCGCATTTACATTGGGTGATTTTCTATTTGATTTCGCACGTGGTGTAGATCTAGCCATCTTGTCTCTTCTCTTTTAGCAAATCAAATATGTTTTTGACGGCTATCATATACAGATCCTCCCAAATATGTACTCATATGATATTGTGTGGAATCTTAAATCCTTATTACCGCAAAATTCTCTGGAATTACATGTACTATATATAGTTGTTGTGTGAAGAAGAAGAACGTATCTTTTTCCGACTATTATAAATCTAATATAATATATATTATAAACTAAAAAGTATAAAATGGCTAAAAGTCGCTATCTAAAGGGTTCATCTTCATCAACCAAATTCCCCAATTAAATCCCCCCCCAACAAAAAAAAGAAGGGGCAGGAGAGAGGCATTTTTATATAAAACTTTATGTAATGAGTTACCGGCTCGGAGTGGAGATAGTCGTCTATATATATATATATATATATGTATATATTCTATATCACATAACACAGGTAGAATAGAAGGAAAATATTACGTTTCATTGATACTATATTATTGTATAAAATAAAGAAGAAGAAGAAGATAAAAACTTATAGTAGTGCAAGAATGTATTGGAATAATAATATTCATGGAATAATGCAACAACAACCGTTGTTTATTTTGTGTATTGGAATAGTAATATTGTTAATAAATAATAATATAATAACAGTAATAGGAAAAAAAACCAGTTTTATTAATCAAGCAAATCCATATTGCCGTATATGTCAAAGTGTTTATAATAATATGGCATCTGATTATAAAGGTAATTTGTGTTACAATTCACCATTAAATACAATAGAACATTGTCAAATTGTAGTGAAAAAAATGGAAGATAGTAAAGATGTTAAATTATTATTAAAATCTGGTTGTGTTGATAATACTGGAACAAAAAGCCAAAGCCGAGTTGCGAGTAAATGTCCACCTGTAGTTGCTTGTAACATTATCGAATCAGCTGATGGCGCTCCAATGTGTGGTGTGAAATTAAGAGGTTGGGGAGATTTTGTAATGGATGCTGATACAAAAAAGCGCCCTATACGCTCTAGTTTAAAAGACACATGGGCAGACGGCCATGTATTAGGACCAAGTAATAGTGTAGAAGTAAATAATTTTGCTCCACCAGGAGCTGGATCAGCAATAGTTGGTGGTAGGCGTAATTGTGATTTATGTATCGATTTATTCAATACAATGCAACCGAAACTTGCAGGGAAGAAGCCTGCTTTTAGAAGAAGACGACGATTAATATCAAAAGCATCATCGCCATATTGTGAAAATCAACCTAACTCAATAAAAGAAAAATGTGAAGATTTTATTTATTTTTTCGAACATAATGTTGATGTAAAGAAATTATTTGCATTTGGATGCGTAGATAAGACAACAACTGATCCAACTGAAATGGAAGCAGGTAAATGTTCAGGTGAAGTCGCTTGTAATACTATTCAAGATTCAAATGGTGGACCGATGTGTGGGGATGTATTAGGTCAAATTGGACATATTGCTGGCCATCCAAAGAATGCAAAATGGGCATAACATTTATTTTCGAGTATCATGTATCTATATATGATATATATATATGATAGCACTTTAATTTTAGTATGATATATATTTGACGGAGTATATACGCGATGATATATATATTGCGGATGGATCAATGTACCATGTGGGAAAACAACACACGCTGTAGAGGCTTTCAGTGATTGTTTAAAGAAGAGAATTATATCCACATCATCATGCCTCTGCATCAAAAAAATGCTTCTATATGTATACTGATAGTGTTGCTAGTAGTAATAAAATTATTTTTTCCTAAATCCTAAAATATTATATATTATATGTATATATTGTTATACTAACAAGTACAAAATACACATCCAATCCCCCCCGAGATAATAATTAAAAATGACAAAAACAAATCTATCGGTGTGTTGTCATTCTCTAAATCTCTCTCTCTATGTATATAACATGTTTGTAAAATTGATGAAGGGTTTTGTATTTGTATTAGTATTGTAAATCATTGGTTATATATAGATATTATTCTGCTCTAATAGATTTTTATTTGTTTTTTTTATACGTGTACGTACGTAAAATACAAATTAAAATATTATCAATATCATATTTTGTTGTTAAATTAATAATTATCAGGATAGTGTTGAATAATTATGAGTTTAAGACGAGCTGTTGATATTACAACACACGTATATAAGCAAGTTGTAGCCAATAATTACACAGCAAAGAAGCGAGTTTTTTATTCTAGAGCTGTAGTTGAAAAAACGTTAGAAGAATTCAGTAACCTTGCATCTGATTCATTGAAAATGCAAGGTAAATTTTTTTATAAAGATTTAGGTAAATTTACATTATCTAAAAGAACGGGACAAATAGAATTCACACCAAGTAAAGCATTTTTAGATAAAGTATTTAATGACTGGGAAGAATAGAGGGAGGAGCGGGGGAACTAAAATTCCAAATAAAAATTAGTTTTTGTATTTCATATTAAATCATATGTTCAGGAAAGACATATACGTATATTATATATACGACCTCGTAGTTCGTAATACGAACCGCGTATCCGCGTATATACTCCGTCAAATATATACTAAATATATTGCTATTGAGACAACGTATATGATATCATATCATATCATATCTGTATTTTTCATTTTTTACCTACTTTGCATATGCTTCCATTCCAAACACAATTATGTTTTTGTCCATAATAGCCATCACATCCTTCTTTCGTGTAACTGCAAGTACTAGGATCAGCACAATGAGTTTTACAACATATGTTTCCTTCATCGCAATCAGGGTTATACTTCGATTCACTTTCATAACAACACGTGCCGCCACTTGGTGACGGTCCTGGAGGAGATGGTCCTGGGGATGGGCCTGGAGTAGGGCCTGGTGTTGGAGCTGCACCTTTTTTCACCGTGAAACTTCGTAATTTATTGCCAGCACCATCCAAAAACGTTGTTGTTAATTGTTTTAAATCTTCTGAAAAAGTATGAGTTGTATAGCCAGCTACTCTTTTATACCATACGCTACTGTATGAATGTTGCACACCTTTATCCTTTGAACTTTTATGACGATGTACTTCTTCGCCATCATACATCAAATCAACCAATGTTGTTGGCTCAGTATTATTGTTATTATTTTGTTGATTTTTAGCTAATAATTTACCTGCATGATCGTAATCTTCTTCTACATGTTCCATATCATCTACACGAACCATGCATCCAGCACCAGTAGTAAGATAAGCACTGTTCCCATCTACCTCGTATTGTGCCAACTCATGCGTATGGCCATTTAAATACAAGTCAACTTTTGCTTCTTGTAACAAGGTCGTCATATCTTCAACATTGATCTCATCGGCTGGATGATGGCCTACTGCAATGACCCAATCATCATTTGAAATTTTTTGAATAGCATCTTTTAACCAATTATATTGGATAGTACAATTTTGTTTGAGAATATTTTGATGAAAAACACAATCGGCTGGACCTGGATATTCAGTACCACACGGATCCCATTTTGATTGATCTGTACCCCGATAATCTGAAACGCATGGCGATGTATCGATCATAATCAACGTTACATATTGCCCAGAATTACCCAATTCAATGCGTTTCGTGTAATATAAGGATGGTAAATACCATCGATCCTTATTTGGGCTTTTGTATTGTGTTTGTGCAGTTGGATTGTAACCATAATCGTGGTTGCCTAACACACCGTACCATGGAACCATTAAACTATCTTGTGTGTAAATTTGCTCAAAAGTATTCTCCCACATTGGATCTGATGTTGATTTTACGCCATAGTAATAAAAATTATCACCTGTATTTAACACAAATTGTGCTTTTAACGCTTCAGCAGATGCAGCAAAGCTTTTCGCAACTGTAACTTCATCTGTTTTATGATAATCTTCCAATGCCGCGCCTGTAATAATAGTGCATATATACATATTATATAGAATAGTTGTAAAACGATGTTAGATATGTGGTAATAAATAATGCGTAATCATAAAATTTGATCTGTATATACATATGTATATACACATATGTATATTTATGTGTAGAAGGAGAAAGAAGGAGAGACTATCACGTACCTCCCCAATCGCCAATAGAAACAAATGAAATCTGGGTGCTGCTGACACTAGAAGCAATTAAAACAATTATTACTATTAATAATAAACTATTTCCTACCATATTCATCATTGACATATTTTTTTTGTTTTGAAATAATACCAGTGTTTATAATTCAATTAATATATATCTATTATTCCATGTATTATGTCAATAGATATATATATAATTTGTATCGATGGCCTGTTACATTCAACTTGTATCTACTCTCCTATATCTAATCTATTTTAAAATATAATAACTGTCTGCCGGTCTGTATTGAATGTATGTACTCCAGTGCTACTAGCTACCTAATAATATTTAAATCGAACAAATAGCTGCTGTACACCTTTGCTGGCTTGGCTGGCCCGGCTGGTATTACAGTAATCTGGTAATAGGAAGATTTGAATTATATTTATTATAGTTGCGAGTTGCGAGCCAGCGAGAGTAAAGCTGTAGTACTATTCACATGCTATTATAATATTACAGCGAGATTCAAAAAAAATGTAATTTTTTTTTTATATATAATATATATTCTCCTTGTACACACACATTCCAATATATACTATATTATATATATATATATATACACATACATGCACATAATGATAATAAGAACATATACATATATATTATATATATAATATTTTAAGCAATTTCATTTCAATTGCACACATGTAAATTTATTTTTTATTTCTTGCGATGTAATGGATTACTACTAAATGAGACTTGATCTGAATCATCACTTGCATTAGTTGATCCAGATCTCATAACTTTTTGATCAAATGCTTTTTTCTTTTTCTTCCTACCAAGTCCGCCGTTTTTTCGGCGCAAAGTTTCGCCAAATCCCATGCCTTTGTTCAGTTGGCTACCTTGATTCT
>Ga0099797_101330_pt1 | contig 13323 bp, 7 predicted proteins | sample Uncmet_Sort48C_1_FD_89871 | JGI IMG/M metagenome (GOLD analysis project Ga0099797, IMG submission 89871) | Marine eukaryotic communities from CALCOFI LINE 67, Pacific Ocean - C012_Sort48C_1 | ecosystem: Environmental > Aquatic > Marine > Oceanic | place: Pacific Ocean: Monterey Bay | collected... | reverse complement strand
GTACCCTACGAGCTCTGGGAAGCTGGCCAAATCCAGGCTGGGAAACTCGAGGCTCCGGAATGGGAAGAAACCATTCCGGATAATGGCCTCGAGGACGAGACCTCGAATGCTCACTTCGACGCTCTGTACCGGAGCATCCGAGGCCAGGCAAATAAGTTGCCGATAGAGCTGGTGGCTGCAATCGACCAGACGGACCGGACAGCGACTGCGCTGCGGGCAACGAGTCTCCACCTACCTTGCACTCCGTGGGAAAAGGAGGAGTACGAAGCGGGGAATTCAGATATCCCCCCTTGGGCCCGCTGCCGAGCGTGGCGTCAGGCTGAAGTGAACGGAGCCGAACCATACCTGGGGACCGAAGCCCAACGCCGACCCATAGCACAGGACCTGCAGGTTGCAGGCATGTACGTGGGGATTAACAAAAAGGGGAAGACTCCTCTCGGACAGTTGCCCAAATGGGACCACGATCGCCACAGACGGGTGATCATCCGAGTAACTAAGTGGGAAGGAGAGGAGATACTGGTGCGAGTGTTTCCCGAACATCTCTACTATTTCCGGGAGACAGTACTAGCCCGCTTGAGGGCTGTGCGGACGCACAACCGAGCGATGATGGCGGTGGAGGAAATGCTCGCGGCCTACAAAGGAAGGGAGTTCCTCGCTGGGAGGCCTCATAGCACGAGCGAGACCACCGTAGGACCAGTTGCCCAGCCCCCCCCGGGACGATGCGATGGTGGACCGGACGGTGAAGGGGCTGCTGCAACATAAAAAGCTGAAAAACGTGATCCGACGACGCCTGGAGCAGGCAATGGACCAGTTTCGGACGCTGGGTCACCAAAGGGACAAAGCGGCCCTACGGGTGTGCCAAATGAACGACCTCGAGAAGGCCACCTGTCGGCGACAAGGGGGGATGACCCAAGAACTCCGGGAGGCGGTACGACAGCGGATGTATGCCGAAGTCCGGAGGGCTGGGGTCCAAAAGGAATGGAGGGACCATTCGAGTCAGCGACGGGCTATCCATTCCCTGTTACAGTCGTATGGCTTACAACTTATTATGCCCGGAGAAAAGGAACCGCGCAACGAGGGGGATTGGGTCCCCAAGCGGTTGCGCGGAACAGGCGGCAGCGGACGCGCGAGCGTCCTCAAGGAGATGGTGCGCAGGGTTTTTTTTTCCCCGCCTGTCACTGCACACTCCTGAATGCAACCACGAACAGACGTGGTGCTGTGATTCCGCCTAGTCGGCTTGTGGATCTTGAATCTGTTGGACACGCTTTTCGTCGGCAGATGGGTCCACAAGTGCTACGGGGCGACAAACCCCAGCCGACCTTGCTCAGTGCCGTACCCGTACGTGCTGGGAGCCGAGCAGGAGGGTTTCGCATACTCCTCTGGCAGCTCGGTGGTCGCAGGCAAGATCGACGAAAACGGTCAAAGTTCTGTGATGGACAGCGAAGTTCACATGGGATCAGACCGTCGGTTCCTGCCCTCGGTGACGGGGGTGAGCTTGCATTATGCACAAAGGCTGGGTATTCGAGTCGAACGTTGTTACCATGCCTCGGATACTTAGTGGTGCGGATGCAGGTGGGTGGTGAGGTGTCATGTCGGCCTGGCACTCACTGCTCGGGATCGCTATCGACTGGGTCGTCGATCGGTCATCTATGTCTTCAGCGGGATGTGAAAGCTGGAGGAGATGGCTTAATGTACAGTCAGGCCATCGTAAGGATGCAAGTCCGAGCGATGCCCTGTGCAGAACGTGCTATGCTGAAAAGGCATGGCGCCCCAGGCACAGGGACGGCACACGCGGGCCGACGCGCAGGCGGTGTGCCGGGAAAGGTAGTCGCCCAGAGGTGCGCCTGCTCCCGGATGGAAAGCTGGCGAGAAGCGAAGCAGGAAGCGGACCTTCTCAAGGCAACCACCAAGGGGAGAGGAGCCTAAAGACTACAAGCGACGTTCAATAAGGGGGACTCCGTATGCGATGACCATGGTGTGGTCAGGTTCCTCCTTGAAAATATGGACCAGACGGGGGACTCAATCCATGGCTGTTGCCAGGTGGAACAGTTGTGGTATCTGCCGACGGATTCTGCCAAGGCAATAATGACACAAATGGCTGTTGCAGCGGCGCGTCACGAGCTGCACGCGGCAATCGACCAGGTGGAAGAGGCCCTCGGGCTGGAAAGCACGAAGATGCGGGTCTCGCCGAAGGAAGACCCGATCGACAAAGACCCGGCCGAACAGTCGGTGGAAATATTGGACCACTTGGCCAAGCTTCAGGTTCAAGACCAACGGCGAAAGCAGGGGATGGAACCCCTGCCGGAAGGGCCCCAGCTGGAGAGTCAGGCTGTCGATTGGCTGATAGACCTAGAGGCCAGAGGTGCCAGGGCGGCGTCTGCAGAAGCTGAAGTTACAAGTAACGAGCCGACGCTGGACGAGCCGCGAGGAGGCGCCAGCACCCGAGGTGTGGTCGAAGGGGCTTCCTCATCGGGGGCCAGTGCTGCGTGCCTTGCCTACATGCAGGAGGTTCGAGAGCGGGTGGCTCGAGCGCGAGAAGGGACTCGGGAGGAGTCGGAGGATTTCCTACCCGAGCTCCAGGAGGAGGGGCAAGGGACGGTATTGGTGACCTGTGCTCAAGTGCCGGGCGATGACCATCGCTGGACGGCGCGACCCCTCCGGACCCAGTACGAACCAGATGAGATCTAGCTTGGGTGCGGCTAGTGGACCCTGAGGGACGTGTCATGGCGCGAGTAAACGTGGAGGACATGGAGAAGTCGGTTGACTTTGTGGGAACGGGGATCCCCCAGAAGCCTTTCGTCCTCTCGAAGTATTGGAAGTACCAAGAGAAAGCTCGCCAAATGTTGGCGCAAGAGTACTGTAGAATTACGGTACGCGAGAGAGCACAGGAGGCAGCGTCGCTGTTCGGTCAGGCGCTGGGACAGCATCAGACCGAGTGGTACCGACGAAGCGTGGACGTCATCTCGCCTCATCAGAGGGAGGTGTTGCTCCGGACGATGTGCGCCACTAGGAGTGTGGTGACTCAGTTGAACCTATGCCAGCAAGAGAGGGACATCACTGGTAACTTTGCCTTGCTGGTGGATACGACCGCCTCGCACACTGTGATCTCAAACCGATGGGTGCGAGCCCGCAACAAACAACTGGATCCCACGGTCCAATTGAGCCTGGCCACAGCTGCGGGAGTGGTACGGACACATGGATCCCTGTTGTTCAATCTGTATGTGGCCGACTCTGAGCGACGTGCGCAGAGCTATGAGATTCCCGCCGAGGTGGGGGATATTGGAAATCGCCACATCCTCAGCGCAATACGGCTGAGGGAGGAGTGCGGACTCGCGCTGGTGATGTTTACCCATCCGGACGGCCGCCTGGGCGATTTCCTTGATGGTGGAGCGGGGATCCGGATCCCCGTTCATCGGTGCCCATCTGGGCTGATGGCGATGCTTCCGTATGGAGCATCTGGGGATGGATGGGTCCTGTCGGAGCCACCCAGCCTCGAGGATTTTGTTAATACGCTGGTCCGCCGTGGAAGGCCGACTGTTAAAGAGGGGCCACAACCAACTCGGCCGCCTACACCAACGCCGCCGAGCCCGGCTGGAGGGCCGGACAAAACGAGTAGCCTCTCGAGACCGAGGCCCAAACAACCGCCAGGTGCGGTGCAAGGAGGGGCTTGGGTTACTCCGAGCCACCAAGACCCGAAACCGGGGCGGTCCAAACCAAACCCGGAGCCGCAGGGGCGGCGGGTCCACAAGGAGACCGCGGCTGGACAGGCTAGCGCTAAGGGACTCCGGCCGACGGGACGGCCGCAGAAGAAAACGCAGCTCACGGAGGAAATTGCACACCGGGAGAGGAGACTCGCTTCTCTTCTCTCCCTGACGTTGCACATCGTGCGGCACAACGGACCCCTCAACAAGGACCAAGTCTGGGAACGAGGGCGCCATTCTGGTCTACGGTCTTGCGAACATGCCCGGAGGTTGCTCAAGAATTTGCAAGAGAAAGGCCTGGTGGAACCAAGGCCGAGTGGCAACGGCAAAAAGTGGCAATACCATGCGCTGGACAATACTACGGTGCCGTCCACAAGCACGGCCAGGGCGGTAAACAGAGATGAGATGATGGTGATGGCCATGGGAGCAAACCAGGGGAAAAATTTTCCGGACCAACTGTCAAGGAACACCGCTCTGGACCGCCAGACGCAACCAACGGCCGAACGGAACCCTACTCCCTCGTCATCGCGTCCGGGTAAGGCAGCGAATGGCAAGCGCCTTGGGATATGCCATCCGGGTGAGGGTGGTAGTACAGGGAGCTCGGTCGTGAAGAAAATGGTAACGCATGGGACAGACAGAATTTTTTCCGCCGGCTTGGACACGTGCAATGAACATATCATGGTGGCGAGCTCGGTCGTGAAGAAAATGGTAACGCGTGGGACAGACAGAATTTTTCCGCTCAACATCTCGGAGGTGCAGGCGATTCTCCGGCACGTGGTCAAGGGGTTGACCCAGGTTGAGATCTGGATTGATCCTACCCTGGAGGGGTTGGCCGTCGGAGCGGGAGGCCGGAACGTGTTGCGAGCTCGGAAATGCCCAGGGGTCGAAATGATCATGTGGGGCCCACCGGGACACTTTGATGTCTGGGGCCGTAAGGATGAACAGGTGGCCGAGGCGGAGCGACTCCTGACGATGGAACGGACAACTTTGGACCTGCCCCGGGGACAGGAACACACTGTACAACAATTCCGCACTGAATTCCAGAAGGAACTGATCAAGGAGACAGGAGAAGTTCGTGTCTACCCACGAGACGACAAAATAGAACTGACTGGCACCAGGCCGTCCGTGTGGCGTGCCCGGAGGTGGTTCGAGAAGGGCTGGCAACCTCCGGCCGCCAACACTGGCCAAGTGAAGCCTAGGGCCGGCCCAGGAGCGAAGGAGCCGACGGTGTACGGCTCGATGAGACTACTGGAAAAAGGGTTGCGGGATTCCCTACCGACACTGTTGCGACAAGCGGGGTGGAGAAGGGACACGATGTCTCCAATGCATCGAGAGGAGTGCGCACTTGCAAACTCGGCTGTGTGCCGACAACTGTGTGGACACCCGGTAGTGCAACATCGTCCCGGCTTGCAGGAGGAGGGCGTCCTGCTGAGGGTTGATTGGAATGGAAGGTCCCTGGTGCAAGTGGACCGGGACCTGATATGTTCGATTGAATCTTCCTCGACCTCCATCTGCCAGAACCCACTGTTCATGTCGGCGAGGCTGAAGTAACGCTTCCCGGCCAGCCCCGCAATGGTGTCGTCCACCCTGGGGAGGGGGGACGCGTCGAATTTGGTAACTTTATTCAATCCTCGATAGTCAATCGCGAACCTGTACGAGTTGTCCCCCTTCTTAACGAGTACCGGGATGGTTGTCCAGGGCGACTTCGAGGTTCGAATCACTCCCAACCTCAACATCTTGGTAATTTCCGCCCTGATCACTTCCCTCTCATGAGGGGACGCTCGCCAAGGGACCACTCGTACTGGCGACGCATCTCCCGTGTCGATTTTGAACTTCCCTCCAAACGAGGTTCGGCCCAAATTATCCGGATCCAGGTTAGGGAGATACTCAACAAGCAAGTCGAGCATCTGTTGGTTCTGTTCCGGGCTCAACGTCTGGTCGTCGGAGATGCGTGTCTTGGCCAGCTCGATCAGTTTCTCTCGGTGAGCTTCCGCCACCTGGCGGTCTTCACAAGTGTGAAAGTCCGCCCTACTCTCCTCTTCATCTTGTCCCGCTGGACTCGCAGGTTGGGATGGTTTCCACTCCACCATAAACAGTTCACCCGGCCGCCGAATTACCTCTCGGCGCCTTTGCCGACGGTGTCTGCGGCGTGTAGCCTGGGCTTTAGGAGGGCCCGTGGGATGCTGAGGTCTACTTTGATATCGGCTCCAGCCACGCCTGGTCCTGGGGGAGCCGGTCTGGGCTGCCTGGGATTCGTCGGAATCCCCTTCGCCATAGAGGCGCCATAGCCTTCCGGGTGCGCACCGAATCCCACAGCAGACACACGAACGATTGCGGCTTCTCCTTGTAAGCCTTATCTGCCAGATTCTTGAGGCGGGCTTGGAGGCTCCGACAGGCCTGCTCATCCGCTGGGGCCTCAAAAGCTTCTCCCCAAGCAATCTTTCGCCCACGCCAGCTTGGAGTCTCCACCCTTCTCTTTTGGAAGTACGTGCTGGCCCACTGCATCTTCAGTTCAGCTGTAGCCCCCACCGCCTCGGGCGATTGAGCCAGGGCTCGGGCGGCCAGCCACTTAGGTGCTTCTGAGTTCCCTTCCAACAGTCGTCGAACTTGTCGTATCACAGCTTCGCTTGTACTTCCCATCTCGGGTGGGTTTGCTCGGTAGCCCTCGACTACTGCCTCCGCCTCAAGCCACATCATTTCCGGCTCGTCTCTGGTTCGAGGCAACGGGGGCACTCCTCTCGGCCAGACCTCCTTCAGAGTCTGTCGGATAAAGTATACGACTTCGGGATCCGCATACTGGTCCTCTGTCTCATATTGTTTCAGGTCCACCCCTTGAGCCTTCTCAAGGTAAGTGGCATAAGTCTGCACCAAGTGGTTGGATTCCAATGCCTCCACCTGGCACTCCTCCCCAATTAGTCCCAGGATGGTCCCGGCCGGGATGGTCGTCGGTTGGCGCCCGAAGTTTGTGACCTTAACTTCCACCTTTCGTCGGCCTCCCTCAATCACTCCAATTTGTACCATCACCCCATGCTGCGCGCAGGCTTGGGGGTTGGACGTGACCAAATACACCCCTCCCGGCTCCTTCGGCCGTGGGATGCTCTGCTCGCCTCCAAACTTGTCATGTAGCTGTAACGTCACCAAAGCCGTACTCTCCCTTGGTATGGTGACCTTCATCCGCGTTTGGGCCACCGCCCGCACACGTTTGTGGTGGTGAGAGAACATCCGGATGGCCTCGGTCCCTCCCAGGTACCGCCTGGCCTTGGCGTGTTCGCTGGGCTGATCTTTATCAACCCAACACCAGCGTTCTCTCTCACGGTCAACCTCTGTCTGAGCCACTTCAAACAGTTGCTGTCCCCATCTGGCGGGAGTCGGCAGGGCCGCGGTCCCCAGCGAGGCAAGGTACACTTCCACAGCCACCACTTGCATCCGCAACAGCTGATGGGGATCTGCCCATTGTCTTTTCCATTGCTCGTCAGTCCTCAGGAACTCCATTAGGCACAGGGGACGGATGGCGTTCTCCGCCCGTCCCTCCAGTACTACCTGTCTGGCCGCCCCTTCAGTGAGGAGCCCCCCATAAACGTGTATTTCTGGGTGCCCTTCTGCAAGTTGGGCCCTGAAGTCTACTTTTCGTTTGAGGTCTTGTAGACGCGAGCCGAGTCCCATCAGGTCTTGTTCTGCCTCCCAGACTCGCACATCCTGGTGAAGTGGACACCTCAGGTGTCCGTCACCTCCTTGGGGTGGCCCTGCCACGAGAACTCCGCAGCCCATCCTTCCCGTAGTTGGGACCAGCAGGACTCCTTCGCAGGTCGGGCCACTCTCGTCTCCTGAGGGAGACATGGCTTCTCTCCACCCAGCCATCGGGTGAAGTCTGATACATCGGCGGGCCGCTCTTTTCAGTTCGTGGGCCACAACTTTCCCCAGAGTCCCATGCTCCCAGTTGTCCGACCCCGTTCTGATTTCCGTAACTGGCAGGTACTTGAACTCCCATCCAGCCGGGCGTACCAGTAGCTGAAGTGGCTCCGGGGTCACAACGGCCCACACTGAGACTTCAGTGGTATGTCCCTCCGAAACATACCGTGCCAGAGACGGCTCGGCGACCTCCAACCACTGACCAACCCGGTCGACCACCTCTGCCCCACCGGGGGCCACCGCGAGCAGCTCTTTAGTAAGCACTTGTTTCGGCGTTTCCAGTCCTCGAGTTGTTGGATCCCCCAGTTCTTTTCCAAGAAGCTGGAACTGGTCCTCACCTCGCACCCATACGGCGGCGTGGGCTTCCATTTCCCCCTCAGAGTTCGCCAACATAGCACAGGGGATCACACGAACCTCTCTCCGTCCGGGAGGCTTTCCGCCTTCTCCTTCCTCCAGGCAGGGTCCCAGATCCTGTTCGGCCTCCGGCCGCAGGTCCTGTTGGCCCTCCAGGAGGGCAGTGCACCCCGCACTGACTTGAGCGCGCTGCTCAGCCTGTTTCCTTTGTTGTATCTGGGTCCACTGGAGGTTCTTCGAAGTCTGGGACTTCGTTTGCGCCTCGGCTGGAGCTCCCTGCCCCCCGGCGGGCACAAACGGATCTCCCGGCACCGCGGGCTGGGACGGCTGCGCTCCTGTTCCTTCTCCAGCCATCAAGAGCTGTTGGAGTTCCTGGAGAGCCGTCTTGGCTACCTGTTTTTGTTCTTCGGACGTCCCCGACCCTTCCGGAAGGGTTAGGACCGGGTTGCCGAGCATTTGATCCGCCTTCAGGTAGTTGCACCCATAGCACGCAATGACCAGGTTATCATCATCGTTACTTCCACCCTTGGAGCGAGGTATCACATGATCCACCGTCGCCATCCTGCGCAACACTTTTTCGGCCTGTGTCATGTGAGTTGCCTCCTGCCAAGTGTAGATGGGCAACGGGCGTGGGTCATTGGTACAATAGTGACACCGTAGTGGGCCCTTTGCCAAGCACTTCAACATGAAGCGGCCGTTGTTCTGGAGCAAGTCCCAGTTCTTCTGGTTTTTCACCTTTTTGCTCCAACAGGCCGGAATGGGTTGACCAACCAGCCTTGTCAGCTCCCAGAGCTGACGAGTAATCATAGCCAGGGTTTCGTCTGACAAGTTCAACCCTTCCCAGGCCGTCGGGAGGGCAGGTCTTGGCGTCAGCGGTGGTTCGGGCCTTTTCGGGACGGGCTTGACAAGTATCGTCTGACCGCCTAGCTTGTGCGTCTGTCCCAAGACGGCCCGTGCCGCCTCTGCTCTGCGGTATTCGATGATCCCCCTCCTCGCCACGGCCTGCGACGGCGTCGGCAGCGGGGCCTCGGGTGATTTGGGTACGCGGCAGCAGGCGCATCTCCTAGTGCGGCGCCTACAATTGTGGGTGTTGCACGACTGACACCGCCAGTCGCCAACCCGAACGTCGCTCTTCTCTTGGGTCAGGCCGGGCACACCCCGTCCTGTGATGGCCTGGCCCTGTCTGCCCACCGCCCCGTCGATCAACCTCGCCTTAGCGATTTCCCCAAACTGACCAAAGTATTCTCGGAGGGCCGGAGCATTGGCGGAAGCCGGCAACTGAGACACAAAAACCTTGCTTTCCTCCATTCCCGTAGCGTCATCAGCAGATCCACACCTCCGGGCCGCACACTGTACAGTTTCCGGCAGGTCTGCCTCCTCTGAAGAGTTGGCTTCCGTCTCCAACGGGGGGTCGTGGCGAGCCCCCTGGCTGTCCTCCCAACACCTCCGAGCCCTCTTCACGCAGGCCCACTCTTTGCATTCTTCTGGTGAGTTCTCCCCTTCCTCCTTAGGCGGGGGCGATCCCTTTGTACCGCACAGATGAACCCCCCCGTGCGTGCATTGACACCACAGGTCCTCCCGCCTCAGGAGACCCTCGGCCTCCACATCGGCAGTGCGGCGGAGCAGGTCCGGTGCATCGGCGCATTGTTCTACGACATATACCGTAATGTCAGGGTTGTTGGCCGCAAATCGTTCGAGCATGGCCTCGTAGGCCCCCCACTCCCCTCCCCCAAAGCCACAACCAATCTTGTGGGGGAAAGCCAGTGTTGTCGGCCTCTCGGGCAATGCTGCAATTTCGTCGAGCGCCGACCAAAACCACTCTTCTCGTTGACGCCGGGTGTCATATACCTGCCTGGGGAAGGCGAGAGAGGTTGTCTTCAACCCCCTCGGCCCCCCCTTGTCGAATTGTCCATACATATTGATGATGGCCGGGTCATCCCGCCTCACCGGTGGGTGTACAGAAATCGTCCCGGGGTTGTCCCAATGCTCACACCGAGCATAATGAGGGTTCCCTGGTTGAGACTCTCTCCTTGCATAGACATTGGCCTGCGGCCAGCGCCGGCCAATGGCCTCCGCCAGCCCCTTCGGGGCTGTGCTTACACAGTTGAGCTGTTGTACGTAGGTCGCAGCCCAAGTCCTTACGGCAGGATCCAGCAACCCCGCCCTTGTCTGGAGACGTTTCAGACGTCCAGGGGGCTTCTCTGCCACCTCTTGTTCGAGAACCCTTTTTTCGGCTGTGGTCCTCCACCGTTGGGCTTCCTCACATTCAGCGTCCCGCACATGTCGTACCAGACAGACGTGACACACATGGGCCTGTGAGCACCCCGGGCCCCGTTTGCAGGCTCCATGTTGGTATCGCACGCAGATTGGCTCCGTGCGGTAGCACGAGTTCTTGAGCGGGAGGGTGTCCAACAACGGGGACCAGCCCAGCGGATCCGCCAAATCCTGTACCGCAGCTTCCACGGTCGGAGAGCGTACTCTTCCCGCCGAGGCCTGAATCTCCTCTTGGGCCCACTCGAGGCGCTCCCCGCTCTCGTACCTGTCAGCTGGGCTTTTTCCTGTCGCGTCCTTTGTTACCCAGGCATCCTCCAATGCTTGAGTGCGAGCGTGGGCGACGTTCCCCGGTACACACTGGGACACACTTCTCCGTGTCCCCTCGCTATCGACCTCCGGGACCACACCACCCCAGTCTGTCCTCAGAGCGTAGATCTGATGGGCTTCTCGGTGGGTTAGTTGGCGTACCACAGGGACCCCCTCGATCACGTCCAATATCCACGGCCAAGACCCCGAGGTCAAGGTGTAGCAAAGACCCCTGGAGGGGTCTAAGATCCGCCTCGAGAAGCCTCCAGTCCCGATATTCCCTTTTGGTGGGTCGGCGATCTCAGCCTTCACATAGTACGGGGCTGTCGTAGGATGTATCGCCTTGTTCTTCTCGACCCAGTGTTCTTGATCTACCTTGGGTAAGAAATGGTAGTGAGATGACCTCTCTCCGTCCCTTTCTAAGGCCTCCAAGAAGTCAGGTTTAGGTGGGCATTGTTCTAGGCCGCCAACTTCTACCGGCCGGAGAAACAAATCCTTCCGGACCCCGAAGATCCAGAGTCGAACATGAGACACCAACGCCTCCCCCCCTGGAACCTTGGGATCTTTAGTGGTCGCCGCCTGGATCAGCCCTACAGAGATGTGGTGTCTCGGCAGGGTCTCTTTGACATAACGTTCAAAGCGCCCTCCTTCGAAGTGGTCGGCCAGCTCTTTGACATTCTCGTACGAGAACATAAAAGCCCCTTTTCCGTCATCCGCCGCGTTGACCAACTCAAAGTACTTCTGAATCAGATGCGACTCGTCTTCTTGCATCCCCCTCTGGTTACCCGCTTGAGAGAAATGTATACATGGAGTGGATGCGTGCATCACCACTATCTGCAACGCCCGGATCCTGGCCTCGGAGACCTCCCAGGCCTCGTTAGCGATATCGGCCTCCGGGAACCGTCTCCTCAGTTCCTCTCAAGCCCAAGGCTCCAGCTCCACCAGCAAGCGGGGTTTAATCAGCTTTCCCAGCGCTTCCGCCTCCGACACTGTGGCCATCTCACCAGAGCAAAACTCCATGGAGTTCAGCCGTGCTCCATTGTGGGGCCGAGGTGGGGCCGCTGGTCGGATGGTCAGACGAGCACCCCTCCCCTGGGCACTAAGCGGCACCGCCCTAGCCAGGATCTGAGATATCCGAGTAGCTTGTGCCTGGGCCCTGGTGGCAGCCATCTGTAGCAGCCCATCCCGCTTGCCTCCGGTGGTGGTATCCGCCCACTCCTTGGGGTTCGTCCGGCGGGCCGCCGAGTGAAGCGTATTGATAGACAGGGGCCGTAGCCCTTCCACCTCCCTGCGCTCCTGGGACTTGTGGTCCATCGGCGATGCCCTGATCTTATCTTCGTGTCTTTGCTCCGCTGCCCCACACCGAGTGAGGCAAGGAGCGGTTCGCAGGAAGCCCTCCTCTCTAGCTCGGGCTCTTTCCTGCTGTTGTCGTAGTATCGCTCGTCGGTCCTGGGGATCCAGTTGTGGGCGCCTCTCCGGAGGAGTATACACCGTCCCCCGAAGATCAATCCCTCCCTTCTCCGCTGGGTCAAGGTCCCCCTCGACGATCTTGGGCCAGTCGGTGGGCTTCATCTCCAACCCCCTCCACCCAAGAGCCGTTGAGCGTTCCTTCCGATACCTTTTCTTGTGGTACTTCCGTACCCTTCGTCTCTGTCTCGCTTGGCCATTTCGTTCATCCTGTCTTCTCGTGTTCTTTTTCTTTCTCTTTTTAGGTTTCGATTTCTTCTTCCTGAAGACGTCGTTTACCCTCTCGCCTGAGACATCCACACTCATCCCAAGCTCTCTCGGTAACGACCTCCCCCCAACTGTCTCCGGGTTTACGGCGCGCCCTTGGGTGTAGTCACCACCGTGAGTCGTCGGGCCATCTGCCCTCGTGTTAGGAAGTCTGGCTCGTAGTTGGCCGCGAGCCTTGCCGCTTCAGTTGCCCTCGCCGCGGTGCGGTAAAGCCACCGTGGCAATTCAGGGTCTGAGAAATCGATTCTTTCGAACAGGATGTTGATGATAGAGCTGCAAATCAGAAGGCGCACGTCTCGGGTGATGTCCCCATCCTCCACAACGATGGCCTTAACGAGAAGGGTCCAACTCAGGTCTGGTGCGCTGAGTTGTATGTACGCATACCACCGGTGTTTCACCGCTCCGCCGATCCCCACGGTCTTAGCTCGGCAACGCCATCTCCTCCTCCACTGTCTGTCAGTGAGGAGCTCCCTGGCTACCATGATATGCTCGTTGCATGTGTCCAAGCCAGCGGTTACCGGCCGGCCATTAACGATGAATTTGGTATCGATCAGTTGTGTCCCCTCCGCCGGCTCCTTCATGACCTTTTCCAGCCATTCGGGAGGCGGCTCCACCTCCCCTGGCTGGAGCGGGATGTCTAAGGCGTCCCTCTGGTCCTCGTCGGGGTCGACCTCGTCGGGGGTGGGGAGTAGGCTTAGGCTTCCACTGGCCACCACTTCCTCCACTCCTTCTTCTTCGTGAACCTCGATGCCCAAGCAGGTCGGCCTTCCCCCAGGTCGTCCCTGCTCGCCTTGTCGTCGAGGCTTCTGGGGCCCTCCCTTCCGGCCCCTTCCGGTACTGCTACCGCCGTCACCCGGGGCATCAGTCGTCGGCGGCTTGCCCCCGCGCCCGGCACGGCCCCGGCCCCCACTGAGCCGGGCCGAAGCCGACGCCGTACCTCGGCCGACAACTCCACCGTGCCCCTTGGCCGAGGGACGTCCCGCCGGTTTGGCTTGGTCCACCCGCCGTTCGCTCATTCCGGCTTGCTTTACTTCAATGTCGTCCA
>Ga0099797_101329_pt1 | contig 13324 bp, 6 predicted proteins | sample Uncmet_Sort48C_1_FD_89871 | JGI IMG/M metagenome (GOLD analysis project Ga0099797, IMG submission 89871) | Marine eukaryotic communities from CALCOFI LINE 67, Pacific Ocean - C012_Sort48C_1 | ecosystem: Environmental > Aquatic > Marine > Oceanic | place: Pacific Ocean: Monterey Bay | collected... | reverse complement strand
CCGAGTGGGCGAGTTCTACGAAGCCTTTGGGGTAGATGCGTTGTTGCTCGTGGAGCATTGTGGCCTGAACCAAATGGGTGCAAAAGCACGCGCGGGGTGCCCGATACGGAACATTCAGCAAACTTTGGACGGGCTTACAAACGTCGGCCTGAGCGTTGCTGTCTTCGAAGAAATGTCGGACGCTCTTGTTCCAAAGAAAGCTAATGGGGCGGCTGGTGGGGGGATAAAAGATCGGTTTTTGGCTCAAGTCGTTAGTCCGGGCGCAGGGACTTACATATACAATGCGGCCATGCGCACGGAAGACATTGAATATAGAGAGTCCAGGTCTGTCCTGGGGGTCCAAATGTCCAGCGGCGGTGGGGTGGTGTCTTCAACAGTCTCCGACACCCAGTCGGGATCGCGAGCGGACGGGTCGCTCCATTATACCGTGTTTGAAGTCTTTTTAGACTCCCGAATGGTGCGAGTCAACGAGCGCCTGACCGAAGATGCCGCTCGTTGCATTATTGATGCATCCGTCAAATTGTCAGAAGTCCGGAGCATGGACAGTACCCCAACCGGGGGAATGGTTAGCAAATTGTACATAGCAAAGACCGGAGGGGGGGATATTTCGGCACGGACGAAGCGTGTTGTGTTAGGAGGAACAGGAGCTAACAGCGTTGCTGGTACTGGTTTGGCAACAGCTGTCGTTAGATTATGGAATGCGGAAAAGAACCCCTCCATGTTTTTGGAAGACTTACTTGCCTCCATTGCACGTGATATGGAAGTGTCCGAAATCGCGGACGTGAGCACGTTCCGAATTATTGGTGCTGGGTTGGCAACGTCTGCCGAGGAAGCAGATGATAAGCTTGTGCTAAACCGGTTTGCCCCTCCTCGACCGTTGTATGCACCCACAGCACAGCAGCTTGGGGTTCTTCCTTCAGCCCAAGTGCCCGATCTTGTAGGCAACCTGCTTCCTAGCAATGATGCACCAGCGAGTGCGCGTGCGTTTCTACGACGATGGGTTTTGCGACCACCTCCTCCAGCCATTGCCGATGAGATGCAAGCCCTATTGACGGAGTTAACCCGTTTAGAGGAAGGGCTGCCTCCGTTGCGCACTGTGATAAGCACGGGGAAACTAGTCTCCCTCGTCCGTTCGAGGCAGGCGAATGCCACGATGTTTCGTGACTTGGTCGAGCTCTTGGAAACGGCAAGCCTCTTGTTGCAGTCTAAGGAATATAGGTTTGTCCAACCATTGGTACGAATCGTTGGGCACGAGTGTGGCGTTTCTGTAGAACCAGATGCAATGCGGGAGCGATGCGAAGATGTATTAAGGCGAGTAAAAAGAACTATACACGAAGATTTCCCTAGCCAATCAGACTGGGACCTATTTGACGCGGGGGATGAAGAGTGGTGCAACAACAGTGTGCAACCCGCTATGTTTAACGAAATGTTTCGTAAAAATGAATATGATTTTCGAAGCGCCCTATTACCGAACGCTTCAGCAGAGATTACCATGCATTTTAAAAATGTCGATACACAACGCCATAATTTAGTAAGTGCAATTGTCGACGATTTTCTGGATCGGTCTACGGTTGGAGAAACGAAGAATATTGATTTGAAATATGACCCTTTGAATAACAAAATCATCTTTTACAAGCGCCCTTCATGCTTCAAAAGGGATGAGGATGATGACGACGAGACATGGGTGCACCCTCGCGATCGCCACGGGCGTATTATGTCCAACCGCTTTAGCAGCAAAAGGGTCGAAACGGCCACGTCAAACTACACTGGCTCGTGCGAAGACGCGCGGAGAGTGGCACGAGAGGAACTTCGAAAGATGTGTGATGATTTTGTCGACCACCACTTTTTGATTTCATCTGTCACTGCAGTGCAATTAAACGAAATTCTCTTAGCTACCCATTTGCATGCTAGAGAAGCGGTGCGAAGAAACTGGACACTTCCACCGCTGGAATATATCGGGGCCGAGCCTGCACCAGCTTCTTTGCAAAAGCGGCATTTATATCTCCCTGGTCTGCGACCATACTGGATGACGAATGACAGTGTGGTCGAGAACGATATTGACTTGGAAGGTCAATGGCTTTTAACAGGGGCAAACATGTCGGGAAAATCTACACTGTTACGGAGCATCACTGCAGCTGCGCTATTGGCAAACTGTGGCTTGGCCGTACCTATCGCGAAAGAGAGAGGAGTGCACTCTCCCATTCCTCGCTTTGATGGATATTTTTTGCGCACAAATGGTGCCGATTGTCCGACGGAGGGTTTAAGTGCTTTTGCTTTGGAAGCAGATGATATGCGAATATTGTTGCGTGATTTAACCCCGCGGTCTTTAGCAGCTGTCGACGAGCTGGGGCGTGGAACAGCTCCCCGCGAAGGAGCGGCGATTGTAGGCGCGCTTTTAGAAGAATTTGATCGTCGTGGTTGTCCTACCATTTTTGCGACGCATCTTCAGAATGAGTTGCGCGATTTAAACCTCGACCTTCATAATACACAGTATAAAGTCTTGGCGATGCGTAGTGATTCTACTAACTACAATGCTGGTGGTGAAGGAGTGACTTGGACATATGAATTGAAAGATGGTGTGTGTGAAAATGCATACTCGCTCGCGACAGCACGTGCTCATCGCGTTCCGGATGCAATTTTGCGACGCGCGATGGATCTAAGCGAGAGTGTTGGTAATTCGATAATTCTGTCTGAAAGAGAATCAATAGGATGTACTGTGGCGCAAGAGAATGGTATTGACGATTACAAAGAAACCATCGATGGAACATCGCCGTCCACACTCGATGTGGTCATGTCGTTTTTCTTTGCGTCCAGATTTTGTGCGGGTGTAGCAGAGAACACAATAACAACTCCAATCGTGCTAAAGAGTGGATGGGAACCCCCGCCTCGAATTGCCGACAAAACGGCATGTTTATATATTATCAACTTGAAAAAACTTGGTCAACTGTACGTCGGTGAAACGGAATCACTGTCAAATCGTTTGCAGCAGCACCGTCGTAGATTTGGCGATAATATCGAATTTGCCATATTGCCGCTTGACAAAGGCGGTCGAACCGAAGCATTGCGTTTGGAATCTGGTATGATTGACTTGTTACAGCGTAAAGGGTTTTCGTTGGTAAATACGAGGCAGTAAGGGAGCTGTACTATGTAAGGGGGCAAATCTATTCGTAGAAATGATATATATATTATTTCTTGTTCACTCGTGTGTGTAACTTTTGACTTTAAAATATACTACTATAATACCTCTCTCTATTAATTTGCTGGGACATTCGACACTTGAAGATCGGCTTTGCGTTTCTTGCTGGTGGAGAAATAATTCTTGATCGTCTCCTGATGGCCGTGCACTGCAACTTTCTCTCTTTTTTTTCGCACGTTCCCTTTGAACGTTTTGACAGAGCCGTCACGATTTATCCTTAAATCTTTTCTCGTAAAAACTCTCGAGCGCGATCCGTCTGGTAGTGTAATTTCATCGTACCCGCCCTCATCAACGTATTCCATGTTATGGCGACGCATATCAAGGACACTAGCCGTGGTTCTTTCTCTTGCCTTATTGACATCCAAGCAGATTCTATCAGGATAAGTCACACCCAGGGTTACCCCAGCATTAGCCATAATACTTGATGAAGCCGTCCACGGCTTGTGCAAGTACTTCAGTGGTACTTTCATGAGCTCCGGAACCCACCTTTTCGTGTAGTCACCAGTAGGATCCTGGGAGGCATTTATGGGTGACATAAAAAAATTCCACTGGTCGATCCCGCAGCGACCAGCATTCTGCCACATCATTGCGTTTATACTTATGTCTGCGTCAACTAGTTCTCGATGAAAGTGTTGTTCGCCGTGTCTCCAGTCAATGTTCAGAACTTCACAAAGAAAAGAAGCCACTACCATTCTGACTGATTGGTTCATCCAGCCTGTCTCATGAAGTTCGCGCATCCCAGCGTCGACCATAGGGAAGCCCGTTTTACCACCCTTCCATGCCTTCAGATGAGAGCAACCGGGTTCTGACAGAACACACGTCCAATGTGAGTTTTCGTAGTGTTTGCGAATACTAATATCGCTCATATCTGGAAAAGAAATGTTATGAAAATATGCTAGATCCCGCCAATACAATCGCCGAAGGAATGTCTTCGTGACACTTCGATCTAACAGTTTGTCCTTCACGGCCCAGTATATCGTTCGGGGGGATATTTCTCCAAATCGAAGATAAGGCGAAAGACGTGAGCTAGATGTCTTTATATCAGCCCTTGATCTTTTTTTTTCATATGCAGTAAGGCCCGCCTTAGTGCACGATATGAACCTGCTCAACGCCACATGTGCAGAATCCTCCCCAATGTTGGGCCAGGCGCATAGAATTTTTTTACCCCAGTCAACGGTTTTTCCCCTGCTCTCGGGCATCTTCACAAAATCTATTCCTTCTGACGAAATCTCCATCAGCGGAGGATTTAACACCATTGGCATTTCTATAGGTCGTGGAACCGCCCCATGCTTTTCACAGGCTCGTAAAAATGGCATTAAAGTCCCCCAGTGAAAGTACCCTTTTTGCCCAGATGATAAGTTGATTGCTGATGGATCATGCAGTGTGGAAGTAACTAACACTTTGATATGTATACCAGCATGGTCGGCAGCTTCAATGAGCCGTTTGTCTTCCTTTGCTCCCACCCCGTCGTATCTTTCCCCCAGCACAACAGACCGCGCCCCTACCTCTTTTGCAAATTTAACAACGCACCTCGCAAGTCTACCTTCACCTTCTTCGTAGGATGAGGTTGCGTGCTTCACAATTAATTTGTTGTTATATGCATGCTTAAGTTTTGAGTCAAGGTGCTTCAACGATTCTTGCAACCATACGGCGCACGCAGTGTCTTTCAGACTCCATGGGTCATAGTCGGTTGGTGACCAAACATAAAGTGGAATGACAGGGCAATCAAGTGAAGCTGCGTATGTCATTAAGGGATTATCACACAACCTCAGTTCATTTCTCAATAAAACAACCACCGGATGCTTCTTTTCCGTGATATTTATTGATGATACTAATATTGATTTTGTCTCGTTGCTCTTTTTCGCCGCCCCCGTTGATCGTGTTTTCTGAGCATCTCGTAAAAAGTTGATTGCCCTTGTAAGGTCAGTTTCCTTTCTAATTGGACTTTCAATGAGGGGGCTAATGTTATTTTTTTCGAAAATCTTGAACACAGACTGCGCGCCCCGCATCGCCGACTCAGTGCTACTCAAAAATTGCGCGTCGACGAAGACACCCGTCCATGGACGAAAACGAAACCTGTTGAGCCATACGCTGGTGGGAACGAATAAAGAGCCAAATAGTTTGACGGGTCCGAGACCATCTATACCATGCGCTTCTTTCAGCCATAAGAGCTCTTCTTGCAGCAAAAAGCAATCGCTGCTAAACTGTAGCCAAATGTCGTCAACAACACCAGTGGAAAGTTTACTGCTCAGCCTTGTTCTCTCCTCATGCCTCGCACCACCGTCGGGGTAACAAGGGGTCCACGCGACACCTACCCGCACACGTTTCTCCTTAGTTCCCCGTTTCTTCCGCCGGTGTGCTTCGTGCCTGAGTATTTCGATGGAATCGACTTTCTTCTTGGGGGGAGATCCGCTAACCAGTAAGATCCGTTGAACACCAATAGATGCCGCATCGTCGTAGAATTTGCTCCATTTGGTCAACAGCTGCTCCCCAGCAGCTTCTTGCATCGTCTTACCCCTTCCGCAACTCCGCCAATTGTACTTTACGGAAAAATGAACACATACATCAACCGGAACTTTAACTGTATCTATGATTGCCTTTGCATCCCCAATCAAGTCGTCTTCTTTGGATTTATTTGGCAAGTTTATCCCAACAATTCCAGTGGCCCATTTCCCTACTGCCGTCACCAGTTCTCCACGCGTCTTGAAAAAGCTTTCGATTCTAGGTTTGCGAAAGTTCATCGCAGAAAAAGAAGCAGATGAAATAGTAGAAACCCTGAAGTAGACGTGCGTTAGAAGCCGTAACAAGTGCGAGAGGTTCGAAAATAAACGTTCCCACTGCACAGGTATGGGTTGAGACATAAATGCCAGTGGAAAGAATCGAGAGTGGGTGTAGGACAAAAAAAGGAACAACAAATGCTTCGTTCCTCTGCTTCGATCGAACATCTTACAACTTACACAGCATGTAATGTTGCTGATTTCTTTCACTTTCACCGTGTTTTGGTAGTTTTGGTTCGAGTCAGTCATAATTTGATTGCTATCGCTATATCGTAGGCAATTTGACACTGGTCAGCGAATAAATACGAAAGACTATCACTTATTATCCTATTATCATGCTTTTATTTAAAGTCGGCGGAAAGATTTTGTCAGCAAAATTGAACAAGATTCGTGAATTTGTACGGCAGTAAGAATATTTTCTATACAGGTCGGTTAAAGCAAAAGCATGTTTATGTTGTCGCCGACGCCATCTCTCGTTTTTATGAGCGAGTGAACATTCATCGTGGTTCACTTGCTGTACTCTTAGACGAATTCCCTTCCAAAAAGATAGGATACACAAAACATCATGAACCAGATAAAATACAATCTCACGCGGTTGTTCTATTTCTCTTCTAACGATGCAGTAAGCAGTGGCGGAAGATCCTGGACAGGCAATTGGCACACCGTCACGATGACATTCATTTGATCGTTTGTAAATGGAACCGTGACAAAATCATCCTTCTTGCAATTCCATAGCGCGCCGATGGTTTGATGTATGCCTGCTCCAATATTTTCAACGATCACTACATGAACAAAATATTTACAATTAGTACTTCTCAGTGCAGAAATATGATGAAGAATCGCCTCAGTTATTTCTTTCACATACTCGGAAGCCCTGTCTTTGTCATACGGACGATCGGTGACACCAGCCGTGATCCCCAAGTGAATGACCTCTGTTATTTCCTCGATTGTCAGCGGACCGTCCGCCGTGTTTTCAGATGACGTTGCTGGCTCTACGTTCTTCGCAGAAGTGCCTTCCATGGTAGTCGACTACCGCAAGATTTCTTTTCTGTGCGTTCAATTCTAGCTTTCGCGTCACCACGTGAACCGAACAATTGTGCCCTGACCTATTGTCCGAGAAACACGCTTGTCGATCATTGATCGGTAGAATTGAATGAATGAATGAATGAACCTCCAGTCGACTTCGTGTATTCCCTTATCGAATGCTGTGTAATGCTAATGCAAAGCTCTGTAAAGCTACGACGTAAACTACGAGTACAATTCACACTCACTGTTACGATAATAAAATTATCATCATCAGGGAGTCAGGGGTCAGGGAGTCGGTCATTATTGGTCTCTCTTTGAGCAAAATAATTCTATAATTGTAGTAAAGATAGTCGCACATTGGCTTGGTAAGAAATCAACGAGCACTGAATCATGCACCACTATCTAGCGTCGAACCACGCTTGTGGGCTCCGTGCAGTTGTGTAGTTGTCCTACCGAATGCGTGGAAATAGTTTTTTCGTAGTTTTGCTATGTCTGGTGGTACGTGCGGCAGGTAGTGGTGTAATGGCCAATCCACCGAAGGAGTATTTCCCAGTGAATTCCAACCCTGAATTCAAAATTACAGACGTTTTCATCACAACCGATGAGTGGATGACGTTTGTGGTTTATGTCGGTTTCCCAGAGTCATCACATGGGACATATCATACTCGATTTTTTAATGAATTGTTCTCATCTCGATACGAAAGTGTTGGAGACGATGAGAGACGCTATGGCCAAGTAGGGTCGCCTTTTGTGTGCGACTGGAAGTTGCCTACGCCAATAGGCGGTCACGAGCAAACGCGTGCCTTCCGAAGCCCCAATGACGAAACACAATACCAACAGAACGTTCGTGGTGGCGCACGTTATTTTGAAACTGTCGTTATGGAGTGCAAAGTTCCGAACCGCATCGCCGCTCTACACATGATTCGCAGCACTGTGGACTTGGTCTATTACAATGTGGACTCAGAACCTGAGAAGAGAGATGCTTTTCGTCGAGCAGCGACGGAAGGGCGTTTGAATATCTTGAATATACAATACACCTGGTCACAAAGAGAAATGAAAAAAGAAGAAGCTATCATAGCATCGTCGTTTTCGCGTGTTGATGGGGAACCATTTTCTTTGGCGATTTGCACAATGGCGTATGGCGTAGATCATTTTCTTTCAGAATGGGTTGCGTATCATAGTTTGCTAGGATTCGAAAAAATCTACATTTACGATGACTCCGGAAGACGCCCAACAAAAACACATCACCTGCTTCAATATTGGATCGAAATGGGATTGGTAGAATATATTCCGTGGCCACAGACGCCGAAGCGGACGAAAGTTTATTTTCCCAGACAAATCCAAGGAATGAACTCGTGTCTACGCCGTTTTGGGAATCGGCACCATTTCGTATTCATTGGGGATGCCGATGAATTCATCGTACCTGCTATAAGTTTACGCTTGCGAGATCGTGCAGAGCATAATATGAAGCCACACGTTGCGGGCAAAACAATCATGGAAATCGCAAAAAAAAGAATGTTTGGTTTGTTAATGGCGAACACCAGCATGAGCATCAAAAATATTGATGTGGGAGGACAGCACAAGGATGCTCTGTCTGGAAAGTTGTTGATACTGGAGGCTGCTGATAGAGTTTGCGTAAATGGAGTCACTGAAGATCGAGAGAAGACCTTTTTTTTTACAAACCATGGCAAATTGTCTGTTTTTCCAATTGTTGATCAAGGGCACAATATCGTGATTGGTAGTAGCCAATCACTTCCTCGAGCTGCTCATCCTGACACGCTTAGGCTCCACCACCATTGGTCCCCAACGGCTGATCGCGGGTGTCCGTATGTTGATTTTAATGCTATTGAATCTATGGTAAAGTCAGGTGAACTCGGGGAAGACTTTGGCGACACCTCTTTCACGTGGGTTCACACTTCTCTGCGGTCGCTACACCCGTTGCTCGCAGATATGCTGCAAGTAAGTGGTGAGACCAAATAGCTCTCGGTGCCCATATTCACGTTTGCTATGAGCTCTCGTAGCACTTCAGTAAATAATACTTAATAACACTAGATCTCATCATACTAATAAAAGAGAGCGAGGGCGTTGCTATACGCGCGCATGCGGTCAACATTTATTTGTGTGTGTTCATGAATCGAATCACATGCAGGCACTTGGACGTGAGTGAACTCTGCGGTAGTCGTTGAGTTTTGAGGTAGAAGTGGGTTCAAGCGTACCTCAACACCACTCATTTGCCATTTGTGTACTTGTGATTTTAAAAGCGCGTGATCCGGTACTTTGATTGCGTTTACTCTCGACACCCGGCGACCATGCCGTTGTTGAACGTGATCAACTGGTGGGCGACAGCCCATGCGTTTATGGCGGAACAAAACAAGGGGACTCCAGACGGATGGGCGAGGCGGCGCTCGATCGCTTCGGCTGAATCCAAGCTACGGACAGTCTTGTATAGAGCTCTCTATGCCTTGAACCAGATGGCAACAAATTTGTGCCAATTCTCTACCTTTATGCTCTACGTCGACACCACCACGGGCCGGGTGGATGTTGGAAACGTGGACCAGCACGGCTCGTTGGGCTCGCCGTACCTAGCGCCAGAGGTGTTTGCTATGTTCTTGCGCAACGAATCCTTCGGGGCTGTCCCCGACCAATTTGCATGTAAGAATAGAAGTTGGGTCTTTGGCTTGATTCTGTGTGAACTATTAGGAGCGCCCCCGCCGTGGGACCTGGTGGAGAAACGGGGGGAAGAGCGGGAGGTTATGCTCGCAGTTTTGCGTGCAGCGATAGAAAACAGAGATGCTTCCGTCGCTGATGCGCTTTTTGCGGACGATTTGAAGCGCACGATCAGCCCTGGCTTGACAGACCTGGCCCGTGAATGTTTATGGGTTGACCCGATTCGAAGAGCGTCTGTGAGTGAGCTGCTACACCACCCCTATTTTCGTAAAATGCGGTCCAAACAACTCTTTGGCGCATGGCACAAAGTGCCTGTCCTTGATTTCGCGGACGAGGAACGTGCTTCGCCGCGGGTGAAGACCGCTGGTGTTGCGAACGATTGCTCCAAAGGTGAAACGCCAATGCCGAGCAATATAGAGCCACATTCGACGCCTAATGTACTGAAACTCCCGACGTCGTTGGACGAATGTACAAAAATGGCTGGAAATGCCCTGCCTTTCGATGGATTTGACGTGCTGGCCGTAGAACCAACGCAGCGCGAAGCGGTTATGGACGAATTTCGGAAGTGCCTCGAGAACAGTACTGAGCTCATAGCAACAGGGGAGATAGAGAAGTGGGAAGCCAAGGTGTTGCCAGAGCTGGCGCTCCATTTTATCAAATACACTATCCCCGAAGGCTTTCGCCATCATGCGTGGGTGTCAATCTTGCAAATTAACGAAAAGCATGCCCTGTGGGCGTATTCGGGGAAGCAGCGAAGGGCCAACAGACTGCGGCTGACGAAGGGGTCTTCCAAACGAGTCCGGAGTTTGCTCCGGCAACTCAAGAAAGATCTGCCCCGGTGTCATCAATACCATCAAGTTATGCGTCTGCCTCGAGTCCAAAAAATGATGGAAAGTATTTTGTTGGCTTGGAGCTTGGAATACTCGGACCGCGTTTATTGGCAAGGTTTGGACTCCGTGTGTGCTGCCTTCGCAGTCGCCTGTAAGTCCGAGCCGACTGCATACACATGCATGGATGTCTTTGTATCTCGCCTCTTGCCTGGTGTGTTCGTTGATGATAATAGCGAGACCTTACAAGAGCGCCTGCTCCGCTTGCAGCAATTACTGTCGTTTCTGGACCCGGAGCTCTCCTGTCATTTATCAACAGTCGGCGTCACGCCGAATCTATATGCAATTCCGTGGCTTATGACTTTGTTTGCACATATACTCCCACTTGATTTATTGTTCGGTGTATGGGATGTTCTTTTAGGTCTACATCGGCATACACATTGCACCGCTGAAGCACACGGTGCTGAGATGTTGTCGGCGCTATTTGCGGCATGTTTGCTGTCGGAATTTCGCGAGCGTTTGCTTTCATGTACTTTTGAACAAGCAGTTGCATTTTTAACACGCCTGCCGATGCCTTTGACTGCCCCTGTCCATCGCGCGTTGGAGCGTTTGCCGACCGCCTTCTTGCTCGTGCCACGAAGTGTGTTACGCGGGACTACCAATACCAGTTCGTTGCAAGCGGATAGTGCTGGTACTGATCCAATATCGTTGAAACGCCCTTTGAACCAGATACGTGTAGAACGTTCACCCCGTGTGTCACCGATAGAGTTACTGAAGGATCCAGTCATCGAGCACTCTTTGCTTGTAGACGTTCGCTCTGCCTCTCGATTTCGAGAAATTCATATTTTAGGTTCGAGGAACTTTTCAATGGCCGGACAGGACGATACTAGACAAAGGGCATGCAAGGAAGTCGAAAAGGCTCGGTTGGAACTGAAACGTTTGTATGTTGCTGTAGTCGGTGAGCTTGTCGTTGACGCGGCCGAAATGGCGGGTGCTCTAGTGAACGCAGGGGTTCCAATGGTGCTGATCGTTGATGGTAGTTTTAATGACGTCGTCGAGCACTGTCTTGCGGGTGAGTTGCTCGTTCAAAGCAAGAAGTGAGAAATGACTGATGAACTGATGAATGATGTGTGTGAACTGTATATAAATACGTTCGTACTTAACGTCACAGAATATTCAACATATGATGTATCCTTTTTTTAAGAAGGGACCACCACGTAAAATTGCTTTGATGATCATTTTATTGGTTAGTAAAAAGTATGTATATTATTGATATGGTGGTTCATACACGGAAATCATCAGAGAGCCATTTATATTCACTACGTTTATTTAAATAAATAATAGCCAATATACTATTTATATTCACTACGTAGTTTTTTTTTTAGTAAGAGTATATATGGAGCAATGCCATTCAACTTACTCACCTTCCAATTTTGTATATTCTTTAGCGATATTCTTGACCAACGACGGAACGTCTTTTAAATTTTTCCAGCCCTCCATGTCACTATTCCAAACATAAGTATTGTCGTTTATGTGCCCCATCGTGGCAAGCGACACGAATGATTTGGTGTCATAAGGTCCAATGCTTTCCCCTTCCTCGTTAAGATAATGCCAGTCGGCTCCGCCCATCACTTCAGCCAATTGCTCAGGCAAGACGCTGTTGAAGACGTCCATCAAATAATCCGAATAGTATTGGAAATAATCGAGAAATTCCTCTTTCGATATCTGACCATCACCGTCTTGATCAATGGCCGCAAACAGCTCCGCACTTTGCTCTACCGTTAAGGAAATGGTCCGCGGGCTCTCCAGGGCACTCAAGAAAACTGGCATTGAAGCATGGGAGACCTCCCAGCCATGGCAAATTGCATCGAACAATGCTTCGCCTTGCTGTTGTAGCTCAGGGTTGACCTCTAATCCCACTCCCTCATCATCGCTGCTTTCATAGGGCATGACTTCGCCCTCTTCCACTACGTCGATGACTTCGTCCTCTTCCACTACGTCGGTAACCGCCTCGGTCATCGGCGCAATCATCGCCTTACCTTTCGTTTTGATCTTCAACTCGAGCTCCTCCACTTCGGCCTGCATGTTTTTCGCTTTGGATTCAAAAAAATTTCGCAGATTTGTCACATCGGCAGATACATTTATGTCTACCATGACGCCAGATTTACGTAACGCATTATCCAAATTTTTTAGAGACTCTTCCGCCTCTTTTAACTTTTCCTCCATGGCAGTGCGCTCGGCTTTCGCCACGGCCAAGTCGGCCAAATGTTTGTCGTGGATAGCTTGGGCCTTCTCTACTTCAGTGGAGGCACTCTTGAGCTTCTCGTTCGCAGCTCTCACGGTCTCCGCTAATTCTTTGTCCGCAGCTGCTTTTTTTCGTGCCATTTCTTCGGCGGTGAGTTTTACCTTTTCTAGCTGCATCATTTTTGTCGCGTGACCTTTCAGCAATTCTTGGTGCATTTTTGTCAGGTTGGATTGCGTTCTGGCGAGCTTGAAAGCTTCCGCTTTCTTTTGCTCCAACAATGCCTTGGTATCGTCCTTCACCGAACTGACCCCTTGTACCGAAGCCTCGTGCTCCTCCATTTCCTTCTTGTGCAATTCGGCTTGCTCTAGCGCTTTGGCATGCTTCTCCAACGCCTCTTCCCGCTCTTCCCTCAACTTAATGGCGGCCGCCGCATCAGCCTTTGCCTGCTCAAGAGCCCTCCTATGCTTCTCCATGTTTTCGCTTGCCTTTTCCCGGAGCTGGTTGATCAGAGTGTCGCCGAAGACAGCCGCTTCCCACGTGACGCGGCTTGAATCACGAAGCACGGACATCCACGATTCCAACCCTT
>Ga0099797_101328_pt1 | contig 13334 bp, 10 predicted proteins | sample Uncmet_Sort48C_1_FD_89871 | JGI IMG/M metagenome (GOLD analysis project Ga0099797, IMG submission 89871) | Marine eukaryotic communities from CALCOFI LINE 67, Pacific Ocean - C012_Sort48C_1 | ecosystem: Environmental > Aquatic > Marine > Oceanic | place: Pacific Ocean: Monterey Bay | collected... | reverse complement strand
CAGGACACGCCAGGAAACGCCAGGACACGCCAGGACACGCCAGGACACGCCAGGAAACGCCAGGAAACGCCAGGAAACGCCAGGAAACGCCAGGAAACGCCAGGAAACGCCAGGGCACGCCAGGACACGCCATCGATGGCAACATACGCGAAAGAACGCCCGCGAGTAAACGCGATCAGCTGACTGAGTGAGGTACAAGAACTGAACCGTACTATTTGAGATATTTGTAGGTACTGGCCAATTAAAAAAAAGGCTGCTGCAGCAGCAGCTAAAAAAAATGATCGTAATTTTTAGAGGCAAACTTGGAAGAAACCCTTCTGCGGTAGAAAAACATGTCTCTTACCCTCAACGAGTCTAGTCCTGCCATTTTCAGCCGTAGCCCTGTGGTGGGTGACGATTTTTTTTTTATGGGGCCATCCCCGCACACCCGGTTCTTACTCAAGTCACCTGACCAACTTGATCACTTGGTTGTTTACTCCCCACTGAATCAGACCAGATCTCCCTTCGATTTGGGAGGATGGCCTGCGTCGCATTCACTCGACCACGAATCACTGGCCAATTACCAACCGACGGAACCGTTCCCCGTTACACCCCACCACCGGTCGCCCCAGTGTGCCCCACAACGCCCGGATCTCCATGGACCCCAGCTAGTAGAGGAAAACCGGGCGACCCCCCCGGGTGAAACGGGTTTCCCGGCGGAACCGGACCATCCCGAGGAAATTCGAGCAGGAAAGAAACCGACAGAAATGGGAACGGGGCAGGTATCCCACCCGAGTAGGAAAGCAGGTAGGATCCGCTGCGCCGACCTCCCTGCTAGTCCACGTACCGACACCCGCGTAGTCAAACGCCCGTGCCTACCGACGACCCGGTATGCTCCTGCGTTCACCATACTTAACCAGCTGAGAACAACAAGCCCTGCCATACCGGTACCGAACGAGGTACCGCTCGTGCACAGCCGGGTTCTGTACGTTTACAGGTTGAAGACGAAGTATATACTGATTAGACACTCCTCTCCTGTTCAGAAGTTGACCTCCGACGAAATGAAAGTGGTCGCCGGTGCAGACTTTGTCCACAATCTAGCCCACGGTGTAGTATGGAGAAGCGCTGCTGGACCTAATTTAATTCAAGGTAAGTCAAGAAACAGTAGGAAATCACTCCCTCTACCAACAAAGATTCTTTTTTTTTTTTTTTTTTCTTGTTTTTTTTTTCATCGAGACCCACAGTCGAATCAACTCGACGCTCGATTATAGATCTTAGTTTTCGATCTTACTCGATCGGTAGCCGGCACTTGTCAGCCAGCGGTACGTCTGCAGTCGGGAAATATACGCTTACCCCACTACCACAAGTTAGGGTTTCCGTACAAGGTCGAATTTGCCCCTCCTATATGCAAGAGCATGGTCCTAGTTCTGTACCACTGTACCGGCTCCGGTCACTGCAGTTTTGTTTGGTACGTTTTTGCTTTTTTTTTTTTTTGTTTTTGCCTTTTTTTTTTCGTTGGGTTGTTTGGTATTAGGGTAGGTAGGACACTCTGAATAAGGTCGTCGGGTGGTAGTTCTGTGTTTTGACCATGACCCCATGTGGGTCATGTAATCCCAATACCCACCTGTTCATACGCGTTTGAAGTGGACCGCAAATTCCTGCTGTGAATATTCTATCAATAGTTGGCGAATTTGACTGGTGAATAGGGATCTATTGTACCCAGTGTGAATTGTCTGGGGTCGTACCTCTCTCCACTAGAAGTTACTGAACTGTATCAGAATGAGTCGAAGCTGGACCCTGTTGGAGGGTAAGATAGAGCAGGCTCCCGATCGATCAAGATCGAAAACCATGACCTATAATCGAGCGTCGATTTGATTCGACGTTGGGTCTCGGCCCCGGGAGGTCTATATCTTGCAGCACTGTCTATTATCTGCCGTCTCTAGTTCTGCTAGGATTTTTTAGAAATCGTCAGTTTAATACCGAACGCATTGATTCGGTCAGTTACCTTCTCTACCTATTCTATACAGGAGATCAGAAGACAGCCTTAAAAGCACCGTGGGGTTTTCCGGTGTCAAGTTCAGAACCGTCCGAGGAAATCACCGATACAAAGTGCAGAGGGCGATTTACACGCGACGAGACAAAATTCTGGACCTGATGCGTGGGTTTGACAGCCACGGTTTGATCTACAGTATGCAACGCTGTCTGTACAATGTCGGGTCTAAGGTGCTGGATTCCGAATCCATCGGCAATGCGATCCGTTACCTACCGATTAACTGGGCCAGGTACTTCTATCTATATCCCCGACCATCTTCATTACCCTTCGACTTGAACTGATACCTTTCCTTCTTTTCAATCTCGTTCGACCAGTTCGTGTGTAACTCGTTCAGTCGGCTCGGATACAGCCCAGTCCCCCTACCCTTAAAAAAAACAAAAAAAAAACAAAACACATACACGACCCAACCGCCAAACAAAAATACCAAATACCGAAAAGCCAGACACCCGAAACCCAAAAAAAAAAAAAAAAAAAAATGCACACGGCAGGATTGGTCCAAGTATCGCCGAGTTGTTAAAATCCGTTCATATCGACTCTACCCCTTCGACTATCAGTACCCTTGAGCAGTTGCCCCGAGGTCAGTGCGCGGTTGTTGTATTCCAGCAAATACCTTATATCTACGTCGTCAGGAAATACAAACGTGGCAAGACGAACATCTCCTCCTCCTACAATGTAGAACCCAGTCACACCACCGCTATTCAAACGTGTCTGTACGTACACTATAGTGCCTAAATTGATGGGATCTGCAGTAGACACCAACTTCCAGTACAACTAGAACTTGTTCGTATGGCAACTCCTGTGACGAGACCCAGTACCCGTCGGTGCTCAGGTGCAGAGTGCCAACCTACCTCTTCCACGCAGGGCAATAAACTTTCTTTGTATGGAACATGATTGATCAGTTAATGTCTCGGAAATAGTGCACACACTCGGTATTAAACTTAAACTGACAATTTCTAACAAATCCTCGAAGACTGTAGCGTCTTCAGGCTCTGGTACTGTGAGCAATTCATATAAATTACGACTATAACAGCAACTGCTACGCCCTTAGTTGGTAGATGAAGCAGTCCGTTTGAATTTTGATTGAAACTGGTTTATCAATTTTGTACAAGCCTCGGTAAAAATTCAACTTTTAATCAAAATTTGGGTAGGTACCGCTAAATCACCCACGGCAGTTCTGCAGGAGTAAAAAAGGTTGAGTAAAACGAAATAAAAAAAAATTTTAATTTTTCTCTCGGTTCTTTTCTTTGGTATTCATGGTGTTAGCAACATTTTTTTGTCACTGATTGAAAGTTTACTGAAGTAGGTTTATTCCGTGACCTGTGTTGTTTTTTTTTATTGCGAGTGTAACAAAACAACAACGATGAATACCAACCGAAAAAAAGACTTAACCAATCAAATTCGCCTATCAACTAGTGATAGAATGAGCCCAAACGGAATAAGCGGTACCCGCTCTGTAGAAAGTTATGCGTAGTGTTAACAGTTGCCCTACCTGAAAAAAAAAAGCAAAAAAAGAAAGAACCCCGACCTGACCCGCCCCAACCAGTATGTTGTTCGCGCTCATTTTTACCGGTATTGTGTTTTGCATTCTGCACTTAATCAGCTCCTATGTGAGCCCCCTGTTGAAGAGACAGAAACCGGCAGTCCCTGTCCTCCCGGCAGATACCTGTTTCGAAGATTCTGATCTAGAATCGTCGGACGAGGACTAGTTCGGGGTGTATTTATTTATTTATTTATTTTTTTTTTTTTTTTTGCTTCCGTTAAAGGCGAATTTTCCAGAAAACGGAGCTGGATCATTCCCGCCCGAAAAAATGTCCCAGGTATCGCGCCCCACCCAGCTGGTGGTGCCCAGTCACCGAGGTCATATATTCCGCACCCTTGTTCATTACAGCACCCAGCTACTGCGCTTGGGGTCACAAAAACTGCGCAGAAGTGTAGTCACCCGGACCATCTACAAAAACCAGGCCTACGTTATCCTAGGGGATCCCAATCCCCAAAAATGGAAAAGCATCCTCGGTACCCTCCAGCACCTCGACTACCAGTGTAATCTACACACGGGTACGGCCCCGTCCGTCCTGCGACATTTCTCCCAGGGCCTGGTCCGCCACTCTCGCCTTCCTACGGTCAAGAGGATGATCGTGTACCTCCAAGCAGACACCCCGCGGTCCAATGAAACATTTAAACAGGTCCTCCACTTCATTCTGTCTCTGCGAGACCGGCCCAACCTCACGGTTCTGATCGACGCCCCGGACTTCGACTTCCACCACGCCCAGGTCCAGCCCCCTGGTACGCTGCGCCACTCCAGCCACCTCCGGAGCGGGCGAGAATCCTTGGCCCAGTGCATTATCCTGTTCATGCCGAACTGTTCTGGGGAGTATTTCACAGAAGTGCTCATTCGGTTGATGCAGAAGCAGAGATACCGGCTGGACTGGGAAAGCGCGCTGAAGCAGCTGACCCACGTGCTCGGGGGTATCCGCCCAGCCCTGCTTTGTTCCAACTGGATCAGTCTTCGGCACCACTACTGCCTGATCAACGAGTGACCCACCCCTTCAAAAAAAATAATTGCAAAATCAATAAATAAAAAAAAAAAAAAAAAGAGAGCGAGTGTTGGAAGTGACCCATACGTCCCAGGTCTGTTTTTTTTTTTTTTTGTTTGCGGGTAAGCAATACACTATACGCGGCGGGCCACCTACGCCGCCGGGGTAACTAGCATGAACCGGTATTCTCTCCGGAGTATTTTTATCCACCTGAGTCAACTGATGTACCGGACAACCGGTGACCCGGCGTTCGACCCTGATCGCGTCGCTTCCCAAGTATACGACCTACCGTCGAATGAGCTGCACCTCCGGCTCCAGGAAACGCTGACCCCCGCGTCGAACGGGCGCTACACTCTATTCTGAGTCGGTGTCCAGATCGGTGCCCCCACTCAAGGGTACCTGTACTCGCAGGAGCCTCCCCCCTGAGGCCCTGGGTGGTTCAGTTGTCAGCGGAACCGCTGTCTGACAGAACAGGATCACGGTACGGTCCAGACACTTGAGACGAGACGGCATACTCTCGAGGGTAGGGCTGTTCGGAAATAGGCCAAGGTGGAGAAGCTCCTGTTCGAGAAGAAACGTGTACAGGGCCTGGTTCAGACCGCCGGCATCCTTCACTATATCCGGCGGAGTTGCCGCGAGGTACTGGCTGTACGCACAAATAGCGTGCTGTAAGCAGTGGTGGTGGCGGGGACAGTCCCGATCGAGGGCCTCTTTGAATTCACGCGCTGTCACCGCGTCCGCACTTTTCTTCATTAGGTAGGCGGCAGTTTCTTCCAGAGAGAGCGGTAATACCGGGTCCAGCACGCACTTCTGCAGGGTATGCAGCACAAACAGGTTACAACCAAGCAGGTGAGCCAGGGCGTGTTCGTACCTGGCCTTTTCCAGAATTCGAGACTGGATCTCCGCCATCCTCTAGTGCTGTGCGTTCAGGTATCCTACCGCGGCAGCTCTGCAAGTGGGTTTAGTGCTGTTTTTTTTTTTTTTTTTTTCAAGGGGAGGGGGCAGACCCGCTTTTTTTTTTTTTTTCGTTTGGTTGGTTTAATTTTTTGGTTGGTTTTTTCTGTTGGGCTTTTTTTTTTTGCACGTTAGGCGGGGGTATTCTACTCGACGTCATTCGTCATCCGTAGGACGTTTAACCAACTATCATCCAGTCTGCCTCGGATTTTTCGGCACAGCGAAAACATCTGGACCGTCGTCTTCGCCGATTTAGTCGCTTTGGCGTGGTTGACCAGTTCCGCCAGGCTATCCTGGCAGGTCACGTAGTAGCCGAACGCGAGCGGTCGATCTTGGAGAGTGGGCCGGATGTTAACGGACATCAGCAGGCTGCGGAGATGCACCAGCCGGTCAGCATTGGCGAGTGCCTCACAAAAGGACGGGTCGTGGACCTGGCGGTAGGCCGACAATTGCTCGAAAAGGTAGTACAGTTCATAATCGTGGACTAGGTTTTCCGCGTTCTCGTCAAACGCCTGGATACTGCTTTTGAGTTTGGAGGCGAGGACGTTACCGACCGCGAAAGATACCGCCGCCTTGACCCCCCATTCTGTCAAGAAATGTACCGCTATCCGTCGTTGCATACTCGAGGCTTCGCCAGGTTTTTTTTTTCCTGCTCGTTTTTTTTTTTCTACATAAATGTGCGATTTACCCGCGTTTACCACCGGCCCTAGTCGGCAATCTCGCCCAACGCCAGTTTTTGCTGGGCTTTTTTTTTTTTTTTTTTTGAATCGGTTCTCTGTTTTTTTTTTCGTTTCTTAATTTTTTTTGGCGGAAGCAGCACGTTTTCCAAAATCCGCCCGCCGTTTCTGGCGAAAAAATTCCACCATTAGCAGGGCGGAAACCACCACCAGGGCCAGTACACTGAGCCCTACGGTGACGTATTCGTATGTCGACATCCCACTCGACTGCCCCGCCTTCAACTCGTTTATCTTCCTGTGGTCCTCCAACTGAATCTGTTCGCACCTCTGCAGGTCCATCCAGTGATTGACGTTGACGACCTTGGCAGTCAGGTCCTCCTCCACTTCCTGGTACGTCCATGTCCTTTTACCCAGCCGAGTATTGACATCGTTGTGCTTATCCACCAGGTACTTGAACAATGCCTGCCGTGATTCGACTGTAGGCGGGTGCTCCTTCAGGTACTCTTGGCAGTGATGAGAGCACCCCGGGCAGGGGAGGTTCACGCTCATCCCGTGGAGGTAGTTCAAAACGCTCTGCTGCCTCTCCACCGTAGCAGATTCAGGATACACGAACGCCATTGTGTGGAGAACCAACCACTGGTACGGCCCCCAGGCAGGAGGGTACATCGCGGTAGCAGGCACTGTTTACTCCTCCGCCCGTTTTTTTTTTTTTTTTGGGCGGCCGGGGGGGAACCCCAAAAAAAAAAAAAAAAAGAGGGAGCTGAAAAAGAAAAGGAAACAAAAAAAAAAAGGGGGGAACCCGACCTCCGCCCCCTGGAAAAAAAAAAAAAAACAAAAAGAAAAAAAGGAAACACCGGGGTAAACACCCAAGACAAACCGAGGGTAAACCCAGGACACACCGGGGGTAAACCCAGAACAATGGACCTACTCCGGTTCGTGTACGAGGACGCCATTCGGCCATCGTACCCGATACCGCTGACCGATAACGGGGACCTCCTAGAATCGGTGAATTGCTTGTTCCGGGATATTACGGAGCACCTCCTGGGAGAGCGCCGGGATAACGGCTGGTTTGACTACGAGCAGTTCCACACCGATCACGGCTCTCTTTTAGAGAAACTGCGGGTCCTGGCCCCGCTGGCCGGGACAAGGTTCGACTTCTTCGCCCTAGGCCAGAACCCCGATGCGCCCTGCGCAAACCCCACGGGCTCCACCGCGGCCATCTGTCAGGCCCGGAACGGCAGACCTTTACCCAGATCGATGAGGCTGGACCGGTAGGTATTCGGCCGTCATTTCCACGGAATACGGCGCTAAAAGTCCCCTGGGGGAGCCCCCCGCGCTTTTTTTTTTCTGGGCTAGTACCAAACCGAGTACTCTACTCTACCGAAAATGTCAGCTGTAGATATTCTTGCCACCACCGCCAGTGAACTCTGGACCACCACCGGTCAGTTCATGGACGTGATCCCCCCTTCCGAAGAGGCGGACCGGGAGATCGTTCTGCCCATGGACTTGAACCAGCTGTTGGCCCACGTGCCCCTGAGCCGAGTCCCTATGGACGACACCAACCAGATCGAGCAGTTCCGCCAGGCCCACACCACCCTCTTCCAGGGGAGCGTAAAGGCCGGCAGTGGAGACGAAAACAAGTTCAAGGAAGCCGAAAAGGCCGTCGTGTACGAACCCGTCCGCGGTGCCGACTGGACCGTCTGCACCAACAAGGCCGGCGAACTCATCCGTGTCCCCGATTCGGAATGCGCTCGCCTGGAGCTGGACGAAGGCGAATTCTTGAACAGCGCTGTCCTCCGCGTTCTGGCAGCAAACGTCGCCAACCGCAGCATCATGGCCGCACCTGCCCCACCCTTTGTCAACGGGACCGGCAACAATACCGCCTCCGTGTTCGTGAACCCAACTGACAAGAAGATCTGCCAGTGCGAAGTCCGTGACGATTCGGGTACAGCCGTTGTGTACCAAATTGAGTTCAGCAACATTGGCACTAAGAACAAATACATCGCCGCCTCCATCACTGCGGGTGTTACAAACGAGGGCTACACCTTGTACGACGGATCTAAATCTAACGTATCCATCAGCATCGACTACCCCTCTCCCCACTTTTTCTACGAGGTCCTAAGCACAGCCGGAGCAGCCCTGGACTCCGGCATCGACATGTCGGTGATCGCCAAGTACGACGCCAGCACCGATTCGGCCATCCAAACAAGCTTCCAGGTTGAACAAGGGGCTACCACAATGGGTTTCGTCGACGGTACCTCAGGAGCAGCCCTCGCCGGTGATCTTGTCAGCTACCTCCACTGCGACGAGTTCGGGGACGACGTCGCCGACGCCAAGGAGTTTAAAGACATCAGCGCCAACCAACTGACCCTGGAGAGGACCCGCCCCGTCTTCAGCTCCATCGCCAACATCGGCACCGACCTGGAGGCCGAACTGGACCAGTTCAACCGCATGAAGGTGGTGGCATCTGCCACCTTGGCAGATGCAAGCAGCCGAGTCGCCGACCCCGAAGTCAGCACGTTCGCCGTCCACCCTCTCCTGAGCTACATGACCAGGTCCGGCGACCGCGTCCACGACCCTTTCCAGTTTGTCGGTGTCGACTTCTGCCTCCCCATCCAGCTCAAGGACTTCATGTACAGCAGCGACGTGCAGATGGCCAGTCGCCCCGTGTTCCGAAGCCGCGACTACTTGGACAGCTGTGCCATGGAAGACTATTTGATGTCTGGCTTGATGTCCCCCTATGAGGGTAAATCCATTACGGAAACCCTCGGCCTAAATTTACCAACCGATCCCCTGTTTGAAACCCGGGACGCAGTCCCCTCGGCCGACCGCAAGAAACTGGAGAGGGCCCTGGACGAGTTCAAGTACGGCTACGAAATCAACCGTGGCCTCAAGCGTATGGCGACGAACGACGGCAACACCTTCGACTGGTCCTCCACCAGGGAGAACAAGGACACCGAGGATAACAGCCCCTTGTCCTGGCACGTGGCCGAGGCCATCAAGGCCCTCTTCAAGGTCGACGAAGACGAGCGCCTCAACCTCCGCTTCAACTACGACAAGGTCAACGGCTACATCGTGTCCAAGGACGTCTGCCACCTGTCCTGCGGCGTGTTCACCGGGAAACAGATGGCCGAAATCCTCGAGTCCTGCATCCAAGCCGGCCGCCACAAAGAGGACGCGAGTGTTACCGACATCCACGAGTGCCACCGCCTGCAGTTGAACCAAGACGACAAGGTCGGGGTCACCGTGCGTCTGAACGGTTCCAAAGACGGTTCGGCCGACACCCAGAGCTTGACCATCCGTATCTGGTTGAAGCAGGACAGCCAAGCCACCGGTCCCAACAACACGTACATCAGTGGCTACAACCCCACACCCGATGCCTTCGGCTCGGTGTGGGACGGCAGCAGCACCTACGAGGCTTTGAGGAAGTCCATCACCGGCTCAACCGACGAGATCTCCGGTCAGACCGTGCTCCACAATGTAGCCTCCGTCCACGGTACCGAATACGCCCTGCAGCAAGCCGACGCAGCCCTGGCCGCCGCCAGAGGGGGCAATCCCTAAGAAGCCGAATCCCGGTTATTCTCACGTTTCACCACCTCCACCCTAATAAATTACAGTTCACCCTCTTTATTCGATTTAAAAGTCCTACCGCAGCTTGACTCGCGAAGCTTGCGGAGAAGGCACAGCATTGTGGCTGGGATTTTGACTGGTCGGATTTTTGACGGTCACTCGACCCTTTTTTTTTTTTTTTTAGGGGTATTGCTATTATCAATGTGGACCGGGGCTGGCGGGCGGGTTGAATACAGTGGAGTTCTTTGGGGATGAAGTATTCCGGACTACGCCCTCTTTCTTTTAGAACCTCGTTTTTTTTTTGTTTTGCGGTGCGGGTGTAAGGGCGCGTTTTTAGATTTATTATTTTTTTTTTTTTTTTTTTTGTTTGTATTTTCTGGGTGGCGGGTGGACGCTTTCCCTGAATACCAAATTGGAGTGCCATATCTCCAGTACCCAAATATACTGCCTAGACGATGGAATGGATTAGCAGCACGTCCGCCACCGGGTTCCACTCCCTCACTCCGTCCCACGACTTCTTTGCCCGGCGCCCCCCCGCCGACCCGCTGACGGAACACCGGGTTCTAGCCCTCGGTCGCCTGTCGTTCGCCTCGATCCAGAGGGGAGAGGAGGTCCTGGAGGCCGGGGGGGCTTGCCGGCGGTACGCGAACCCCACCGAGGTCGCCCAGCAGTTGGGGAGTCTTCTCGCGGCCCAGCCCTTTCCCAGCCACGCGGCGTTACTGCAGAGGTTCCCGGTCCTGGCCACCGCGGAACACCCGCTGCTCCACGTGGAGGACGACGGCACCGTGCGCTGCTCCCAGTCCTTCCCGTCCTTTACCCATTCCCACGAAGGAGACTACCTGTACGTGGCCCCCGGGGTGTCGCCCCCGGTTGCGTCCCGAGCCCGGTTCGCGCAGGACCTGGTCTGGACCCACCTCAGCGCGACCTTCCAGTTCCACTGCCGACAGACCCACCGGCAGCCGTACGCCAAACAGGGCGCCCTCATGGCGCTGGTGCAGCGGTTCCAGACGCGGTTCAAGAAACAGGAGAAGATGCGGCTCACCTGTTTCAACGGCGCGTCGGCCCACTTCCCGCTGGACCAGTGGCCCGCCGTGTGGGCCGCCCGGGCGGAAGATATCGCCGCGGGACTGCCGGTGTACGACAACGAATTCGCCTACGGGAGCGAGGGCATCCGCCTGTTCTTCGAGCTGGACCACCGGGTACCCCTGGCCTCCGCCCCCGCCGAGATCTTTGAGGACCGGTTTTTTGTAGACTCCTGCCGGGCGATCCAGCGGGTCCTGCAGGAATTCTTCCCCTCCGCCGACCTGACGGCCCACGTTCTGCTGTGCCGACCGAAGTTCAAAGAGAGCGCCTGGGTCTCCACGGGCTGCCACCTGGTGTTTCCTCAGGTGGTCGTGACCTGCCCCGTCGGCAAGCAGCTGTGCCACCTGCTGGCCCAGCGGGTGGGGGTCGTCGTGGACGCGGCGCCGTACAAGTCCGAGGTGGCCTGCCTCCGCCCGGCCCACAGCCGCAAACTCGGCCGCTGCAACCTGTGCTTCGCGGCCTTGGTACAGCCCTGCCCCGTCTGCCTGGGCTGCAGCAAGATTGGGGACGCCTCGGTGTACGTCCCGGTCTACACCCTGACCCGGGAGCAGGTCCTCCAGCCCTACTCGGGGGGGTCCACGTCGATCATCCCGGGGGACCAGCAGGGGTTTACCGCGACCCTTGTCCAGGTACCTTCCCTCCCGGAGCGGAAGAAGGCGGTCTGTATTCGGAACGAACGCCGCCCGACCCAGAGCACGGGGGTGGTGCAGGTGGGTCCTCGGCAGCTGGCGGAGATCGAGGGCATCGTGGCGGCGGCCGCCCACCCGCAGGACACCCTGGGCCGGCTCAAAGTGTGCCGGGTCGCGGGCAACCGTTACGTGGTGCAGACGGGTTCCAAGTACTGCCCCATGGCCGCTAGGTGCCACACCAAAAACCACACCTACTTCGAGATCACCCGGCGCCTGGGGGTCATCCGGAAGTGCTACAACGCGAAGTGCCACCAGACCGGGACCTACCCGACGACCGCCCTGCCCAAACGAGCCCTGAAGATATTGTTCTAGAGGGGGGTCGATCGAGGTGGCCTTCTGTTTCTGGATTTTTTTTTTTTGTTTCAGATTTGGATTTTTTTTTTTTTTCTTTCAGTGCTGCTTTCAGTGGTGTCCAGCGTCTTCTGTACATGTTCCCATTAAAAATTTTTTTTTCAGGGGTTTATATAAACCGGAGAGGGTTGTTCCTAATCTGGCAACGATGCCTAGTAACCAAAAAAACGGATTTAGTCCCATGATCTGGGGTCCCATGCTCTGGACGTTCCTACACATGGTGTCCCTCAATTACCCTATGGAACCGACCCCCGAAACACAAAAAAACTACCAGCAATTTATTGAAAGTCTGGCACATGTGCTCCCCTGTAGGTCGTGCCGCGAAAATATGCAGCAGCACCTGACATGCCTACCCCTGGACGATGATGCCCTGAAGAACAGGCACAATTTTGCTGACTGGGTGTTTCGCCTGCACACAGGCATCAACCGGAGCCTGGGGAAACCTGCCTACCCGGGTACGTTCCGCGATATGACCGACAGCTACGAGACCCTGCGATCGGGGGACGGGCAGGATCCAAATCCGATCTGTTCAGCCATCTATGTAGGGCCGGCCAAGCGGGTAGAACAGGTCGGAAATAACGTTTTTTTTGATCCTAAGTGCGCTCCGTCCAGCGACCCAAAAATAAAAAAGGGCCTCCGGTCGGGAGGGGTCGGTTAGGCTTGGGCCGGCTCGCGGCAGATGATTTGGTACTCGGCGGTCTTGTTGGTAATCACCGAAGGAATCGTGTCAATGACGCGTTGGAGTCGGTCTCGCTGGGCTTCGTCGGCTGTAATGACACGGGTGCTGACGAACTGGTTGATTGTCTTTCGGTGTCTAAACATCAGCCAGGCTTGCTTCATTACGGTGGGGACGGTCCAGCTCTTCAGTTGGGTAATGTCGTACACCACCGTAACGTGCTTGGTCAAGTTTTGAAAAAGCTCTCCGAGGCACTGCAGGTAGGGCGCGGAGTGCCCTTCACCGTTCAGGTGGAAGGTAATGACGTCACCACTGTCGGACCGGGAAAAGAAGGCTGGTGGGTCACGTGGCTTGCGACGCGGACGGGGCCGAGCCGGTGCCGCCGGGCCCGGCCGGACGGCCTTTTTCGGCTCGGACAGCTCCGTGTTTCCGGTCTTCGCAGGACCCGCCGGAATGCCGGGAGGGGCACACCGTATGGCCTGGTGGACCCTGGCGGTGATGGCGACGCTATAGGTCCGATGGAGAGCGACACATTGGTCTGGGGTCTGGACGGGCAGTTCAATCTGAACATCGTCCAGTTCCAAGGTGAACTCCTGTCCCTCCTGCACAAACTGGATCCGGCCGTACAGCTCGACGATTTCCGGTATCCACTGATCAATGCACCTATCGTACGACCGGATGTGGTCAGCCGTGACCTGCTCGAAACCGATCAGGTCCAGCTGTTTCTGGTATTCATCCGGTCCGAGGTTGTTGACTGGTTCGCCCCGA
>Ga0099797_101327_pt1 | contig 13334 bp, 7 predicted proteins | sample Uncmet_Sort48C_1_FD_89871 | JGI IMG/M metagenome (GOLD analysis project Ga0099797, IMG submission 89871) | Marine eukaryotic communities from CALCOFI LINE 67, Pacific Ocean - C012_Sort48C_1 | ecosystem: Environmental > Aquatic > Marine > Oceanic | place: Pacific Ocean: Monterey Bay | collected... | reverse complement strand
TTTGTTTTGGCGGAATTTTTTGAATGGGGCTAAGAGAATTCTTGTAAAGTTGTACCTAATGATTTATTCTCTGAACAAATCTCCGTAGGAACAACGTCGATTATTTTGTTTTCTGATATTACTTCAAATCAAACACCAACTACTATATGATCAAAATCAACACCGACTACTATATGATCTTGTCTTATACAAAAAGATATAATTATATCGCTATTGCAACAATATCAAATTTTCAAAAATATCTCTAGTATCATCCAAAAGAAAAATTGCTGTAATAAATATGCACAGATGTCAGATTGTCCAACACCAAACGATCCGAAAATCGCAGGAATTGAACAACTCTGCAATTATATACTTTTTTTTTGGAGGGACAGAGATGAAAATGCGCAATCCATATCGAAGAAATTCAAATTCCACACTCTATACAGACAAAACGACCTCTAACCCACTGCACCCACTGAACAACTATATCTAATATGACTAATGACTCCACCCACACCTACACTCTCGAAAAACACACTTAATTGTATACACTATAATTTACTCGCATAAGAGACTGACAGTTTCACTAACAAATTGGCTCCGACTTCCAACATGGACACAAAACACGAACACTGCTCCAAATTGTGAAAATTGATTACAATGTTACCCCAACTAAAATCGCAGGCATTAATAACTTCCTTCGCGGCAATTTTCGTCAAGATATAGAAGAACTATTATACTCTTTTAATATCAAGTGGAATCCACACAGGAAATCTATTTTCCAATCATTGTGAAATTTCCATTTATTATTCCCACTTCTTTGGACTCTCCCGAATTCGTGCCCAGTCATTCATGTTGCTTTGCCCCGAACTATTTAACTGAAACTGTTAAATTTTGCTGCTGCTGCTGCTATTTCTGCTGCTGTTTCTGTTGCTGTTTCCATATTGTTGCATCTTCCATATCTTATGATAGTCACTCAATTCATCTGCATCTAAACCTACATAAATCCATCCAAGATTTTCGAGAATTTTTTTTTTCAGATTTGTTTTTCCATGTGGAACTTTTTTCTTCTTCAATTCAAATTGAACATTCATGTTGTTGGGTGTGGCTGCCTTTGTTGTTTTGTGATTCAAACCAACTGAAAATAATGATGTTGTTGAATCGGTCGAACCAACTTGTTCAACATAATGTTCTTTACCATTGATCTCAACAGCTAGTTTGAAACTTTTATTTGAATTTCCATCGGCACTAAGACCATACTCACACAATACACCAATATCTACAAACAAACCACTTCCATCTGCATTAATTTCATTAACGATTTTTACATCATGACCATCATTATATCTTCCTAACAGTCTCATAAATTCTTTCAATTTCGTTAACTTTTCTACTGTAGGCAATGTGATTGTTTCTGTTGGGTTTTGTGTTGTTTGGATGGTTTGTGTTTTTGTATCTGTATCTGTATCGATTGTGTTGACATGTATTGGCACATGATTGTCATTTATGCCTGGAGAAGCTATTGCATCACAAGAATTCCTAAAACTCTCAAGTATTGCCTCAATTTCAATATCAGCACTGTTCTTTAGTACATCATCATCTCCCACAATACCGTCGTTGGATCTAATAACCTGACTTTCAACCCTCCTCTTCATTTCCTTCCCCTGCTTCTTTTTTACTAACCCATCTTTCAAACTTTTTCTTAATTCATCACAAACAAACCCATGTTTAGCTGAACTTACAATTGGTTGCTGTTCAGCTTGTTGTAAGAATGCTGCACGTAATTGTATGATATTTAGAGTTGGATTGAATGAAGATATATTCTCCTTACTAGTAACATTCAACAAATTTCCAAAATGATCCACTAACCATACTTGATATAATTGTGCATTCCATATTGGATTCCAAAAAGTTTTTTCATTATATTCGAATTGTTTGAATTGACTAAACTCTTCAAATCCGAGTGTTGCCAAACACCATAATGCATTGGATAAATGTCTTGGACTTAGTTGATGTTGGATGGTGGTTAGGTATGTGAAGAGTTTTTGTGTGAACTTGTTGATGTTTGTTGGAACTTGTGTGGAACGAGTTTCTTTTTCGGTGTTGTGTTTGATAGGAGTTTGAACTGCAGTTGAAACAGTTGAAACAGTTGAAGGAGTTTGATAGGGATTGCTACCATTTCTAATATCATATCCCAAACTACACAAACCCCATAACAAACTTGTAATTTCCTCATGTTTCCATCGTTTCAGATCCAATTGTATCCCTTTACTAGATTCACCAAGACAATAGTTGATAATTTCATCATTTCGTAATTGCATTAATCCCATACTATGGATAAGGTTTGCAATATGAACTGGTTTGTCAATGTTTTTCAGGGTGGTATTTTCGATTATAGAACATGATTGCTGCGGTTTTTTTGCATCATGCGGACCTTGTTGCCCAAAACCACCACCAGATTCAGAATAATTAATATCACGGCCCAAATTCGAAAACCCCACCAATTCTCTACAAATGTCCCGACATTCAGCATTTGCAAAACTCCACATACAAATGATATAACAAGCTGTATCAATTCTTTTTGTATCATATTTGAGCATATTTACGAAGTTTGGATCTTTAGTGAAAAGATTTAGATATTTTGCGAGGTAATTGGTGTTGTTGGTGTTGTTCTTCAAACTCTTTACATTCAAATTTATCCCATCTTGTTGTTTCTCTGCTGACGTCGACACTGAACCATTACCACTATCACCATGAAATCCATTATTACCAGCTAAACCATTACCCCCGACCCAACCAACCATTTCATTATTATATTCCCATAAATCACCACATTTTAATGGCGCTGCTGATGTTTTAGCTCTTTCTAGATAATACTTTTCAACTTTTAGTTTTGTACTTATATTGTTCTTTTCTTGTTGGAGTGTAGTTGACATAGTTGACATTGTAATGTTGTTGTTCTCTTGTTGAAGAATGCCACCACCAGCAGAAGAAGGTCCAGAGGATACTCCACCAGCACTCAAACCACTATCTTGAACTCCACCATATGTTCCACCACGACTTAATGCATTTATTACTGTTGTTAGATCTTGACTATTCAATAGATTTTGTTTTTTTTGGTTTGTAGCTGCTTTGTGTATACTAGCGCCATTTGTACTTCGCAGCATATAATCCTCAACAGCATTTCTCAACAACACTTCAAATCTTTTTAGAATTTTATCCACAATGCGATCTTTGACATCTTTTCGGATGCTGTGATGTAAAAACATTGTTAAGAATTGTCCGATTTCTTGTGGCTTTAAAGTGTCGAAATCGTGAAGTGCAGTAGAAGGTCCACGACGATTGGGAGGTGCTGCCGGTGGGGCCATGAGTGATGATATTTTACTACTATTAGAATCATCATGATTTTTGTTTTGCGCTGTTGTTTGTATTCCGACTGTCGCTGCTGCTGCTCCTGTTGGTGGTGAACAATGATGACGCACAGTGACATCTGCAAGCTTCAAAATTTTTTCTGCAAAGACTGATGATAACGAAATGTACGTATCGGATTGGTTAATACCAATCTTTATAGAACTATTCATTTTCAAAACCGCATCACTATATGTATTAAACGCAGACATTATCATTATGATCTCTTGCGTTTGAAAATTTTTTATTCCAATCAAATCAATCACTTTCAAAGATTGTGTCTCGAAAATAAGTTTCAAATTTTGAAGATATCGGGTGTTCTTTTCCATTGTTGATCTTCCCATAGCTTTTTTGTTGTTCATATTGTTGACATAATCACTATTAACATCCGTTGCCATGATCCCATCATCGGGCGGGGAAAACCCATTGACAATAATTTCCGGCATAATATTTAATTTACCAAATGCCCACAATACATTAGCCATGTCAATTGGTTTTAGATAGGAGGTTCCATCAGAATTTTTACCACCATATTGAATTTCATCTTTTAATATGTCGTGGAAAGCTTGGACATAAAACTGTTTTTCTTTGGTGGAAAGTTGGATAATTGTTGAAGAAGAACCTGTTGAAGATTGAGCTGCATAGTTAGACTCGTGCTGCTTTGGCAATGACGTTCCTGTGGGAGTTATACCTGAAGCACCCGAACTTGATGATGATGTCAATGACGATTTACTATGCGAGCTCAAATTGAGCTCACTCAAATTGAGCTCACTCAATGCTTGAGTCAATATCATTTTACTATTTTGACTAATAGTACTAAATTTAGGAGCTTTAGCCAAACCCCAAAGAGTATTAGCAAAATCTTTCGGACTGAAAGAGTTGCTACTCGTTGTTAGATTTTCCTGTAATGCTTTGTGTAAAACTAGATATGTTATGTGAAGTAAAACTTCAATAGAGTGGTTTTGTGATGTTGACGCTGGTGATGATGTTGTTTGAATACAACTCCCTCCTCCTTTTATACCTTTTATACCTGCACTTCCAATCTGAACAGGTAATACCGGTTGTAATCGACCTAAAACCATAATTGCACGTGCTAATAGTCTTGTTGGTATTATATTTGGTATATTTGGTGTTAAACTGTCGATATTTGTTACAGCTTTGTGAGTGTTCGTGCTGTTTCCAACAACATGTCCCTGCATACGTTTCAGAATACCAGTGGCAACATCTGTTTGTAGTTTAATTTTTTTCGATTTTGCACTATTGGACAGAGTTGTGGTGGCACTTAGAACATCAAGGAATGATATGAATTGTGCTTGTGTCGTTGACGTTGTCGACGTTGCTGTTGCAGAGGAATTTGATAATATCATCAGTTTCGAAATTTCTTCGATATTACCACTTTGAATGATGTTGCTGTGATTATTGTGTCCATTATAAGATTGTTGATGACTGTTTGGAATCCTAGTCATTGTTTGATTCGATGTTTTTGCTGCAAAGCTTCTGTTCGGCAAATTCGGTGCAATAGCAGTGCCAGCAGGAGCAGCACTGGTAGTTCCGATGTTTTCAAAAACTTCAGAATTTTGTGTACTAGTAACGAATTTTGCCGTCGACATAGTTTCTGTCGTGCATGCTGATGGCAATATAGTCTGCTGTAGTTTTGTTGCAGTTGTTGTGCTGTTGAGAGAAGATGGTGTTGTTGTTCCTGCTGCTGCTGCTGCTGCTGACAACGGTCCAGTAGTTCCACCAACATGGTATGTCTCCTTTATTAGTCGTGGAACTGGCGATATTACTTTTCTGTTTTTACTAATTGGCCGCGACATGACCACTGGTCGTGGTGGTGGAATTGCCGGTGGTGGCACGATGACTTTTGGACGAGCTCTTTGCATGATTTCTTTTGTATTTACTCTGAAAATTGGCTTTGATTATTTTCTCTTGTAATTGAATCCAACTGTTGAATTGAAATCCCTTACAATTTGAACAATGATTTTAATATATCGGATAAAATGATTTTCTACTGATTTTTCAAAACTAATCATAAAACACGACCAACATGATGTTGCTATATTATAAATACTGTCGAAAGACACACTAGTCGTTTTAACCAAAATGCATGTTTCATACGAATCGATTGATAAAATTCCCCTTACTCGAAGACCTTTTTGACTGAAGATAATTGCCCCGATATCAAGCATTGTATCGTAATTTGGGTTGTAAGTTTTATTTTTGTATTCAATGTGTTTGAAGTGAGATGTCAGTGTGATCAGAAATGTCAGACAGTGTGTGAACAGATCGAGTCTGACCGTGGTGAATTCTAATGAACATCCATTTCAATGCAGTTTGTTTTTTTTCATAGTATTGAAGTTTAATCTAAAGCGAACCACATTGTCATCATTGACAATAGACACACGGTAGAAGTGTCGAGTGCGTGTGCAATTAAGTGTTCGTGTGACTCCGTGTTTGATAGAGTTATGAGTCCACGCTAATAAAGTATTACCCCCATAAACTCACATTGTTATTAGAAGTTGAAACTCCAATAATATTGAATCTGCATGCATAAAGTATTCAACACAAAACACCATGTCGCAAAGCAATTCAAAAGAGAAAGCAACCAAGAAAAACTTCCGTTTTGGACGGTGCTTACTCAACAAAGACGTGAAATACACCTGGGTTGAAAATAAAATCAATCCCTTCACACAGGTGTTCATCTACGAATGTAATCCCGCAGCTCGTGATTTTGTTGTTAAGGATCCTAGTAGTAGTATTGACTTTCATTTCAAAATTAGTGAATTTCCAGTGGCTGCTGGAAAGAAAAATCCCCCTAATACTCGAAGACCTTTTTGACTGAAGATATAGTTGCCCCGTTAAATGATTGTTCAATATTCTAATAAAGACAACACTGCTGTCCCAACGAGGAAGAATTGATATGATAGGACGACACGAGGAAGAATTGATATGGACGAAACATCGAAACGAAAGAATTCTTGGAAATTATTTTGCATTGACACGAAGTTAGTTACTATATGACAAGTTGGAACTCACGCTCTACACGACGACCCAATGTGCTCATTATCAAACCAACTTCGACACATTCCAAGAGTGCAACCACATAGCTGAACTCACACTAATACCCAACATATCGGAACTTTTTCTTTTTTTAAACATGGACAATAGTCAATGTCAGTTTAGTTTTTTCTGTGTTTTTATAGTATCCACAAGTGCTTCCATGGGGGAATTATGTTATGAAAACAACAGTCATATAGTGAAATAACTATATAAACAGCAATTTCCATTTCAATTATTCACATGCTCGCCAAATTTTGGGAGTTTGTATAATATGGGCATCAATCCTCGCAGAAATTATCAACTATCAGCAACAGTTGGGTACAATTGTACTTGGGTAGTGCTGGGGTAGTAAAATTGTACGACCTTATCATGTGGGAAATGGATCGACAAGGGCTTTTAATATACCTTATCACTGAATCATCAGTGGTTATATACACGATTCCATGTTTTTTTTCAAATTTGTATTGCTTATTTTTGATGAAGTGAAACTTTGATTCAGGTTGGGCCAATTTCTTCTGCTAGGATTCGATTGATCGCTTACTTGGGGCTTCGCTGATATCTTTTGACATGATATCAGAACAAATTTGGCATATTCTACTGTCTAAATTATTGAATGACAACATTTTAGCAGTAATACTCGCCATATAACACACTGTATTATTGTTGATCTACTTTTTGAGCTACGTAGATAAATACTGGATAGATTCATCACTATCTCACAGGACAGACAAATCCAACAGAATCGACAAAATTATTTGACTTAAAATACTATTATGGTTGGAAAATGAATTTTGTTGTAACAACAACTTTTGTCGTATGAATTTATAACACATCTATAATGTCGTTTTTTTGAAACTTGAAACAATGCCCCAAAACCAGAATCTTCAAATTCATTCAATGCTGATGCGTCAGCTTATATCGTTCAATCGTTCATCACTACTCGCGTTACATCGTAACACGTACATATTTATGTAAATTTCTTAAATTCTATACTACCGGATTCAGATTCTTAGCAGGTGTATGTATATCACCTATAGATAATTAATGACGTCGAAATGATGAACGATGTACTACAACTGCTAACTAACAATGACTAATCATTACAAGTGAAGATTGAACACCTACAAGACTGTACTTGTTATAGAAAATGCATATAATCCTACTTCTTCTACTTTATATCTTGAAAGTATCTTTTCCCGCATCTAAAAAAGAAATTATAACCAACATAGACATCACCACACATGCAGAACATAAGGATAACGGAAATTCTGCTTCTGGTGATGATGTCGGTAATCTTGGCGGGAATTTCAATTTTTTTCGATCCTCCTTTGTAAGATCCTGACGGCAAAATGGACAGGAGTTCTTCTCCCGGTAAGTTCTCTCCAAACAGCTCCTGCAAACAAGCTTTGGATTGCTGTCGTCTCCTTTGCAGCACGATGGAATGATAGCTTCATGTGATTGGACATCCTCGTAACAGATTTCACACATACCTTTAATGGATTCTATTTTAAAACCAGTTCCGCACTCGCCTTCAATAAACCTCTTCCTGCTTTCGTCCACTAGTTCCATGAGTTCCTGTTCGCGCTTGCCAGTATTATGAATAATCCCCGCAGTCCCTTCTTCTCGCCAAAACGCAATCTCCATTGGTGTTTTCGTTTTTTTCGCTTTTTGCATCTCCGCTCCTAATTCTTCTTGCGTATGGATTTTCACACCATTGATAGCAACAATTGTGTCGCCAAATTCTACTCGGACTTTAGATTGATCTATGAGATGATATTCTTCCGAAACAGATTCGAGATGATTGTTGAGTTCCTTCACCATTTTTTCAAGACTTTTGTTTTTTTTAATGATTTCTTTATCTCGCTCCGGCTCTTCATCCTCAACAGTCGCACCTACACGACGACTTTGTACTAAAAATGAATTTTCTTGAATGTGATCATAATATGCAACTAACAACAACACCGCCAATGCAATAATTCTTTGCGATGCTGATTTAATTGACATCATCATTTTGATTTTCTACTTGACTTATGTTTTAATGTAGTTGTTCGACTAACGATCGGATTGCTATTAAACAATAAATGCTCGTGTGTTGTCGCGCTGTTCTCAGGGCTCAATCTTATATGCAATAAAAAAATTCACTAATCTATTGGAAAAAAAAAATAAAATGCTATACCACACTATGTGAAATTATAGTATTGTACAGCTGAAATTATAATTGAACAAAAATTTGTAAAAATAGCTCGCTAAAAGTTTGTTTGAATAAATAGCTGCTGGGGATTGAAAATCAATTGCATGATTTTGAAAGTTTTTTTTCGGTATGATATGATATATGGATTTATTATAAAATCAGACCGATGATTGATTCAACTGTATTCACATTCACATTGGATATTATGAGGAATGATTGTTGATTAACACAACTCTGTTGATTAACACAACAACTCTGCACGGCGACCCAATTGCTCATTATCAAACCAACTTCGACGCATTGCAAAAATGCAACCATGTTGTTGTTGCTGAACTCACACTAATACCCGATACATATATCGGAACTTTTTCTTTTTTTAAACATGGACAATAGTCAATGTCGTTTTAGTTTTTTTTGCGTTTTTATAGTATCTACAAATGCTTCCGTGGAGGAATTATGGAATTATGTTATGAAAACAGCAGTCATATATAGTGAAATAACTATATAAAAAGCTTTTCCATTTCAATTATTCACATGATCGCCAAATTTTGGGAGTTTGTATAATATGGGCATCAATCTTCGCAGAAATTATCAACTATCAGCAGCAGTTGGGTACAATTGTACTTGGGTAGTGCTTGGGTAGTAAAATTGTACGACCTTATCATGTGGGAAGTAGATCGACAAGGGCTTTTGATATACCTTATCACTGAATCATCAATGGTTATATACACGAGTCCATGTTTTTTTTCAAATTTGTATTGCTTATTTTTGATGAAGTGAAACTTTGATTCAGGTTGGGCCAATTTCTTCTGCTAGGATTCGATTGATCGCTTACTTGGGGCTTCGCTGATATCTTTTGACATGATATCAGAACAAATTTGACATATTGATGTTCTACTGTCTAAATTATTGAATAACAACATTTTAGCAGTACTATATAATAAATTATTGAATGACGCCATATAAAACACAGTATTATTGTTGATCTATTCTTTTAGTCGTAGACAGATACTGAATAGATTCATCACTATCTCACAGGACAGACAAATCCAACAGAATCGACAAAATTATTTGACTTAAAATACTACAATGGGCACTGCAGAATGAATTTTGTTGTAACAATCCTCTTGTCGTATGAATTTATAATACATGCATAATGTCGTTTTTTTGAAACTTGAAACAATGCGCCAAAATCAGAATCTTCAAATTCCTTCAATGCTGATGCGTCAACTTATTATATCGTTCAATCGTTCATCACTACTCGCGTAATCACTCATTTATGTAAACTTCTTACATTCTATGCTACCGGATTCAGAAAATGCGTTGATACATAGTGATACACCTGGAGACAACAAAATGGCAAAACAATAGCCACTAAAGGACCTAATTCTTGTGGACTGCATATACTTGCAATCTTTTTTTGACGTACAATTTGTCCTTCCACTACAAGTGGATCTGCACCGTACATCCACCTCCATATTCCCTTTCCTCCTATGTAGCCATCTTGTCCTTCTTCTGGACAATTTCCTACTTTTCGGTAGCCGGTGCTCGGGTAGCGGGTGTTTCCTCGTACCTGGTAGAAAGTTTTTGGTACACCGTCTCGATGAACCCTCTGCGATACATTGGTGATGGACAACATTCCATCTCCGCGATTCCCTACCGTTACATAACCGTCATCATCAGCCGTCTTGTCATCAAACCAATGAACTTTTCGTGTTTCTTCTTCTTCACCCTGCTTAGTACCCTGCTCATTTTCTTGTTTTTTATTTGGGTATGTGTCGATTTTTTTATATTGTCGTTGTTGTTGTTGTTTGAGCCATTCTGAATTTTTTACACCTGTTTTTGGATCTTCATCACGCTCACTTTGAAGCTCCTCCTCAATATTAGTCTCTGTACTTGCACGACGACTTTGTGGTCCAGAATTTTCATTTACTACTGCACGACGAGTTTGCGGTTGTGGGAAAACCCAATTTTCGCCATCTTTTTCTCTTACCATGTCTTTATGAGGTTTTGTTTCGGTACCACAATCTAACGTGTCTGCTGTAACCTTATAACATGACAATAACAATTCATCATTGGTCACACTTAGGCTCTCCACAAAAAATGCACTTTCGTGATCATAATGTGCAATTAACAACAACACTGTCGATGCAACAATTCTTTGCGATACTGCTGACTTGATTGACATCATCATTTTCTACTTGACAAGTTGACTTATGTTTTAATATAGTTGTTCCACTGACGATAGATCGATTGCTATTAAACAATAATTGCTCGTGTGTTGTCGCGCTGTGTTGCCAGGGCTCAATCTTATATGCAATACAAAAAAACCTCTCTATTGGAAGACAAAAATAAAAGGCTATATCACACTATGGGAAATATAGTATTGTACAGCTGAAATTATAATTGAACAAAAATTTTTTGTAAATAGCTCACTTGAAGTTGGAAACTGCTGGGAATGATATGATCAATTGCACATGATTTTGAAAATTTTTTCGGTATGATACGACGATATGGATTTATTATAAAATCAAACATATTGACAATGATTGATTCAACTTCACATTCACATTGGAAAATTGGATAATTAGGTAATTGGATAATTAGATAATGCAATAATTGATTAACACAAATTTTGAAAGCTTGACTTGACTCAGGGAAGAATTTGGATTGGTTCTTGACAACCTTGCAATTTTGAAATTGATGATGATGATGATGATATTCAAACTCAAACTTTGCAATTGAATGAAGAATTGGAACAAATCTGCTCTGTGAAGAATTGGAACAAATCTTTGATTTTGTGAAGAATTTGGACAAATCAATCCAATCTGCTCTCTATAAAAAAAATCGATAAATTGAAAACAACCAACACGAATGAAACGAATGAACTATCAGTAATAATACCACAGTGTCAATAAATATCGACAACGTGTTGTTAACTTCAATTAACTTCAAGCAAGTTCTCATTTGCAGTCATTTGCAGAGAATCCCACTGCAATGGCATCGGTGTGTGTAGTATGCTTTGATATATTATGTCACAATTCGAATATCCAGAAGAAATCAATTTGTGTTTTTGTCGAGATTCTGCTGTTTTCAATGACATAACGACTTTTGTCGCAGGGGATAAATTTCGAAAAATTCAAAAGCACTCATTATTATCATTATAATGGCATTGAATATTCAAATCTCCTATTTGCAGAAAAAATTTTACTACTACTAGTCCTACGAGTTTGGTTTTATATGCACGTAAGAAATCATTTTACGATAATTAGCAAAAAAAATTTTCTTCTCATTGGTTTATGCCATTGGCAACTGAATCTTCTTCATCATGCACTTTTGATTTTTTCGTGTGAAATGAATTTTCAGCTTATAATTGACGAAATGTTGTCACTCTAATATATAGTTGAGGAAAAACTTACTACTTATGATGGCAGCAACATAAAAAACTAAGGACTCATTGATAATAGTCATTTCTGAATATTAAGAATTCATTTGCAATCCCAATTGATTTCCACAGCTGCATAATTACCAACGATCTATTGGAACTTCGTAGCTACTAATGCAGGATGGAAAAAAAGATTCTTTTTCATAGGATTACTATATGCATATAATACACGACAGAGACAATATTTCTATACTAACCAGTAAAACCTCCCTGTTTAAAATTCAGAACCCAATCAGAATTCAATCACAATTTATAAAATCATACCGTAAATAATCAATCATTGAAAACTTTTTACCCGACCTCTAGTCATCGCTGCGGTGCCAACAGCTAATACGGTATATGCATTCAAAACTTGATCCTGTAATTGCCATGTACTATAGTCATCATAGTCTTTCCACATTTCGATCAAATCCTGTTGTTCAGGTTGAGGTTGTTCTAAGGCTTCTACTTTGATGTACAAATCATCTTCATCGTCAATCAATTCCCATTCTGTCTCATCAGGTTTTTTTGCGGCCACAACTTCGGGTTTTTTTTTCAACAACTACGGGTTCGGTGTAGTTTTGTTCAATGTAGTTTTGTTCATCATAGTAGTAGTTTTCAGGATATGTGACGGTATAGTTTTGTTCATCATCAAAGTTCCAAATTTCGTCACTTGGGGTATACCCATTGTTATATTTTCCGGTCTCGTAGTAAGTGTATGTGTTTGATTGAATTTCGTAGGAGTCTTCATCGTTGTAATAAGTGTTCATGACTATATCCGATGTGCTGGTGGTGTTTTCATATTCCTCGTTTTCATACAGATGATTTTCGGTGTTGACGTCTTCCCATGCATATTTTGTGGAATCATAATCGTAATAATTGATCCAACCATATTGTTCCCAGGCAGTAGAATAATCGATCCAACCATTCTGTTCCCAAGCTGAAATCTCATCATAATTCATCCATCCGTTCTGTTTCCAGGTTGAAATTTCATCATAATTCACCCATCCGTTCTGTTCCCAGGTTGAAATTTCATCATAATTGACCCATCCGTGCTGTTCCCAGGTTGAAACTTCATCATAATCGATCCAACCATTCTGTTTCCAGGTTGAAATTTCATCATAATTGATCCAGCCATCCTGTTTCCACGTCGCAACATCATCATAATTCACCCATCCGTTCTGTTCCCAGGTCGCAATTTCATCGTAATTGATCCATCCGTTCTCTTCCCAGGTTGAAACTTCATCATAATCGATCCAACCACTCTGT
>Ga0099797_101326_pt1 | contig 13339 bp, 9 predicted proteins | sample Uncmet_Sort48C_1_FD_89871 | JGI IMG/M metagenome (GOLD analysis project Ga0099797, IMG submission 89871) | Marine eukaryotic communities from CALCOFI LINE 67, Pacific Ocean - C012_Sort48C_1 | ecosystem: Environmental > Aquatic > Marine > Oceanic | place: Pacific Ocean: Monterey Bay | collected... | reverse complement strand
AACCTGAATACTGTAACAAGTGAGAAACAAGTAGGAAATCTCATAGTCTAATGTTTTCAACCTTGTACGACCAAGTAAGATAAGATACCGGCACATGTGTATTTCAAGGAGCAAATAACCATTCTCAGATACAAGCGCAGTGTGTTGCCGACCGCAGGAAACAAGTATTATCGCGTGCTCCTTTAAAGTTAGCATTAGAGGCATGGAATCACAAAGTTCTCTATCCAGCACGGGAATCTTCGAAATTATCTACTTGCTTAGCATATCGAAGGCATGCAATTAGGGCATGCAGTGCCTTTCTTTCGGCTAACTACTCGTTTGTTTTGACGTTTTAGTATGGCGATGCTCACAGCTTCAGGGTCGCATATAGAGTATAGAACGAGCGTTTGGTCGCTCGGGCTGGCATATTATTACCAGCTTGGAGAGCCCTCATTTAAAGAAGAAAAAACTTCAGTGCCTCTCTCCGTGAAAATAGCGTCTTCGCCGACAGGAAAGGTAGCTATGAATCCTGGGCTACACCACCGGGCAACGAGAGATATCATTTTTAACCATTGGCATGAGCGAGTCGTGAAATATTATCAAAAATATAATCCTGATAAAGTCGGCGAGGTTTCTATCTTGCTATCAAAGTACCGGGGACACGAGCAAGAACTCTTGTATGCACTAGAACATAAATATGGGCCCGAATTTGTGAACAATCATGGTGAAGCAGAAAATCAAGTCAAGGACGTGCTTGATGTCAAGAGTAGCACACACGGCTCTCTCGCCCTGTCGTATGGTGGGGAAGTTTATCAATGGGGGGTACTTTTTGAAGAGATTTTGACCCGGCCCACCCTTATTTGGGGTGGCTTATTCAACGGAAGAACTACGAGGCTGAAAGCTGTCGCAATTGCATGTGGGCGGAAGCACGCGGCCTTGATTACTGAAGACGGTGGTACCTTTACGTGGGGATGCGGATTCGATGGCTGCCTTGGGCATGGCTCGAACGAAACGCACCATTCTCGTCCAACAAGAGTACAGGCATTGATAGACAAACACGCGTTTGCAATCTCATGCGGTGGAAACCATACCGTGGCTGCAACAGGTTGTGGAGATGTTTTTGTTTGGGGAAATAATCGCAATGGCCAACTGGGTATATACCCCCGAAAAGATCGACTTTGTATTTCCTTGCCTTTAATGCTAACTTTAAAGGAGCACGCGATAATACTTGTTTCCTGCGGTCGGCAACACACTGCGCTTGTATCTGAGAATGGTTATTTGCTCACTATGGGTTGCGGGAAATATGGTAGACTTGGGCATGGTCCCAGTGCATTGAAAGAAGACGACTGGGAGCAAGGGGTGAACAAATCCGTCAATTTCAAACCTCGTGTGGTAAAGTACGGTTCGATGAGGCATCCGTTGCTCGCTCACCAGGTCGCGTGCGGGGATTTTCACACGATCGTCTTAGGTACCAATGGCGATGTGTACAGTTTTGGAAAAAATGAAAGTGGGCAGTGTGGCCATGGAACGAAACATAACTATGTGGTCCCTCGTTTAGTTGAAGCTTTATCTGGTTTTACTGTGTCTGCGGTAGAGGCAGGTGGCGACGCAAGTATGGCAGTGTTGACTAATGGCACAGTATTTGCTTGGGGAGACAGTAGCAACGGGTCTTTGGGAATTGATGTCGTGCATGATACACATGATACCCGGGACCCTGTTTTGGACGAAGTACATACGATCAGCTTGCCGTGTCAGATAACTGCACTCGGCAGAGAGCACGTCGTAGGGGTATCTTGCAGTGGTGGACATACCATTTTTGTAACTTCAAAGACAGACAACGAAGAATTTTCTAATATTGGTTCGACTTCACTGTCTACGATGCCATCGACTTTCACATCTCTTTCAAGAATCGCAAATAGTGGACCAGCGGATGAGAAAGAAGTTGAAGTTGAAGCAAGGTTGGATTTACCGACATTATTCAGTCGTGTGCGCCATGGCAGGTATGGTGATGTGCTGAAAGAATTAAGTCTAGGTGTCCCACCTGACACGACTGACACGCATGGAAATACGTTGCTCCTTGTTGCCTGTCAAAATGGTCGGAAAAAAATCGCTAAGTGTTGCCTTCGTTATAATGCAAACATTGATGTCCAAAACCGCGCAGGAAATTCTGCGCTTCACTTTTGCTTCATGTATGGGCATCTGGCCCTTTTTGATTACCTTCTGGAAAAGGGAGCTAATGATCGGCTTCTTAATGGGGATGGAAAAGCTTGCTACGAAGTCGGTGTCGAGCCAGACTAACTTAGGAGGGAGCAGAGGAGATTTCGTTTTATTGTAATTAAATAAATTTCTCTATCTATATACTAGTATATAATACGTACAAAATATATATAATTGTTATTAAAATTTAAAATTGGATCAACGATCGACTGCATGGCCGGTGGTTGCCGTTCCGCTCTTGACGGGGTTAGGTGTCAAGAGAATGGTCAAACGTAGAAGTTTGAAATCACCGCCTTTTTACACCTAGAGATTTAGTCCACGCATTCGTTGGCTTCAATGAATTCTACATTTTCCTCCCTACGGGATGTTGAAAGTGATGACGAAGACGACAATAAAGTCACCGTCCAGTTGCAACGTCTGCGTTCTGATACTTCGGGGCCGACGCTGAACGATTTCACCGATAACGACGTCGGGAAAGAACCCACTGAAAGACAGTTAGTGCACTTAATGCCTGTTGGTCGGTTTGCGTATTTAAAGGCTGCTTCAAAAGAAATCTTTTTCGGGACTCGAATGAATATTTTAATGGTATTTGGCCCAATTGCTATTGTGTCAAGCTGGTTTCAAGTCAGCGAGGGGCTCATACTTGTTTGCGCTCTTCTTGCCCTTTGTCCGTTTGCTGAGCGAATTTCGTTCGTCACAGAAGATCTTGCGAAATATACCAATGATACTGTTGGAGGTCTCCTGAATGCAACTTTTGGAAACATCACCGAGGTCATTGTCTGTATTTTTGCTCTCAGAGCTGGACTGATCAGAGTTGTGCAAGTTTCTATGCTCGGGAGTGTCCTGTCCAACCTTTTGCTGGTCCTTGGGTGTGCGTTTCTTGTCGGAGGAATAAAATATTCTGAGCAAAAGTTCAATGCCACGGCAGCAATTACAAATAGCGGAATGCTGTTATTGTCTTTGTGTGCTTTATCGTTGCCCACGGTGCTTAGCTCAACGCACACCGGCGCAGATGGGCTTGAGCCACTCGTCAACCGCACCGCTCAAGCTGGGCCCGAGAGAGGCAAAGCCCCTCTAGGATTGAGCCGTTTTATTTCATTCCTGATGCTTTTGATGTATTGTGCATATATATTCTTCCAGATGGTGACACACAAATCATTATTTGAAGGCCAAGAGGATGACGACGACGATGGCGACGACGAGCCAATACTGGGGTTTTTCGGAGGCATCGGGTGGTTAGGAGTGTTGACGTTAATCATATCAGTCTTGAGCGACTTGATTGTGGATGCCATCGACGGTGCAGCCAATGACTTAAATCTTCCGTATCTATTTATTGGGACCATTCTAATTCCAATAGTAGGAAATGCCGCGGAGCATGCTGCTGCAGTGATTTTCGCGCACAAGAATAAAATGGAAATTGCTATGGGCATCGCAGTCGGGTCTGCGGTGCAGATCAGTTTGTTTGTTATTCCTCTGTGCGTCATTATCGGGTGGGGGATGGATGTGCCTATGGACCTGGATTTTCACCCCTTTGAAACCGTATCTGTTCTACTGACTACTATAACCGTTGCATTGATGATTCAAGACGGGAAAAGCACTTGGCTAAAAGGCGTTCTTTTGATCGCTATGTATATTGTTATAGCTGCATCTTTTTGGTCTCACAGCGACCCGAGGACAGAACTCGAGCGAGGTGGTGGAGGCTGACTAGACCTACACGTACTCACGTACAGGTGTGCTGTACTGCATATTTGCATATTTTCATATTATTATTAATACTGTCGTCGTACATACAGTACTGATATATATATCGATCTGTCGATCTGCTAATCTTCTCCGTTCAATTATCAATGTACGTGCGTGTTCTTGTCGGATGAATGTTGCCGCGCCTTGGTCGCGTCGCAAACTAGTTCCAGAGTGTCCTTCCACCGATCCTCTGCCACGACACAAATATCATCAAGACACGCACGCTGGAAAACAGAGTGACATGCTGACAACCAAACGCTTGTCGGGTGGCCGTTCAGACTCGGGGACTCTGTCTTCAAAGAAAAAGCGTCGAAAGCGCAACCGAGGCAAAGATCGCGGCGATGAAATAAAATTTGAGAGAGAGCCTGTTCACGAGATTCCTCCATTATGGAATTATGGCAGCTCGTTATATGAGGAAGTTTTTAAGTCAAGAAGACCGGCGCCACCTTCTCTGGCTGACGAGTTTAGACGAAGAGATATTATTGCACAGCTGCGACAGAAACTTTTGAAACTGTGTGGAAAAGGAAAGGCAACCGCTAGGTACCCATCATTAGCATTTGAACGATGGTTAATTGCTTCATCCGTTCTTGAGCATCCTCGTGGAGGTGCAGGTCCAGTGGCGTCAGACCCTCTGATTCCGACCCATGGTATTGCAGAACCAGGTTTGGTTGCTGACCTCATGAAGGTTGGGTATGACCAGGGGCGTGCAAAAGACGTTGCGCAAACTTTGGCCAATCACGCGTTGAAAACAGTGCAATCGCATTGGGGCTCTGCGAGCTGTTCTGAGTCCGCGCAGGCAAAGTTTTGTGATGAAACAGGAATGTATCAGTTAGTATGCACCGATATCATAGGAAAACAATATAAAGTCGACATGCACCCACTGATGTATAAAAAGTTTAAAAAGCTATACCATCCCCGCAATGAGGCGAAAGATGAAAAAAGCAAGGAAGCAGCTTTTAATCTCTCCGTATTGAAGTGTTGCTTGCGATACGAAACATTGTCGGGACCAGGTTTTCAAGTTTCTATCACACACGATATTTTTCGATCTCTGGGCGAGTGTATCGAGCTGTTTGCGTCGCCATTTAATTGCGTTGGTTTGGTTTATGGGTCTGCGTTTGCTGATACCGATGCTTGTTTTGGCTCTTTGGGGTCTTGTTTTGATTGGTTTAGGCGCGCGAAAAAAAAAAAGTTTCGTCTTGAAGCGAACCCCCCATTCGTGCCACAAATCTTAGAAGCTTTTGTAGATATGCTTGTGTCAAACGTCGCGAAGGATGGACAATTGAGCGTGATCGTCCCTGTATGGACGGATGCTCCTTTTTACTTAAAGCTCTTAGCTCTCGAAAATGATTTGCCGAAGAAAAGAAAGATGCTAACCGATAAATGGATTCAACCAAGCAGCTCATCCTTGGTTCATAGAAAGATTCCAACTTCGTGCGAGCTGTTTACGATATAATTTGACTGCAATACATAGACACACTACTGGTAAAAATACTATGATAAAATGCTTCAACTGTACGTACTGACCTTACACCACTCATTAGGCCACGATGACCATAATAAATAAATAGCAGTGTGTGCAGAAGACACCATTGTAATGAATGATTGAACGAATTACGGATAATTCCAATTCGTTCAATCATTCTTCAGCGGCGTCCACCTCTCTGTCAACCGTCAAACACCGCTCTTCGTTGGAATACACCAGGATGAACAACCCCGGCTGCTTAGGTAGCATCATCGCGCTGTAACTGGGATACGTTGAATTTTCTACCAGGTAAAAAGAACCCCGAACGGGTGGTATATTGAACGGGCCACTGCAGACAGGATTATTTCTGTCTTTAGGTCGACCCCGTTCGTGTGAGACTTTACTTGCAGAAAGGCTGCTCACTACACCTCGGCTTAAAGGGCGCCTGTAGCTCGGTGATCGATATGTCTGGGGGTCGACTTCTTACTGATGGGGAAACGGAAAGTTCGGCAAATAGTAATAGCATTGGTAGAACAGGCTCAGGTGATGAGAGCGAAGGACGACTTGACCCAGGGGGGACGGACGGGCCGATGGTAGCATTAGAGTTGGCTGTTGGTGAGAGCACTGGGTTGAGCATGGACTGCAAAAATACGGCTGATGCCTTCGTCGGCCAGGATCTTACGGCAACGATGGCCAGTAGTTCGACTGAGGGTCTTGGAAGCAGCGTGGAAAGCGTCGATGCAGACTTACCTTTAAGTTCAGGCGAACGTATTGTGCGTCCCGAAGACAACGATGGTGGGAACCCAAACTCTTTTACTCAAGGCAGCGACAGGAATAATAGAGCAGACAGAAGCGGAGACTTGGTATCACATGAAACTTCCACAGGTATCATTGAAAGCAATAACAGCAATCGCAGTTGGCGGGTTAAACTGTACCAATTACGCGAAGAGGATGGTCAATGGGCCGATAAGGGTACAGGTAATGTTGAGTTAGAATTGCCGGATTCCGTGGAAATGCCCCCCCGCGTAACAGTTACGAACGAAAGTAAACCCTTCAACACTTTGTATACCGGTGGTGTGCCTTGCGATGCATATCAGCGGCAAGGCGACACGATTATTACGTGGTCCGAGGACAGTGCGGGAACTGCCGGAGCACACAGCATGGAAATGTCTTCGAGTTTAACCAATGCCATCGACTTGGCGTTGTCCTTTCAAGAACCCGAGGGTTGCTTGGAGATCTGGGACGCGTTGCAAGTTCGTGCACGGAATCTGGCGAGCACACACAATGGCAATTATGGGCCAGCATCATCTTATAGTGGAAGTGAAGGCGAGGGTGTGGGCAGAGCAAACACAAATGTTTCCACGATTCCGCCCCCAGCGGAAATGTTGAATGTCAAGCCGACAGTCAAATCTTTGCCTGCGATTTTAGATTATTTAAATATTGTCCCTGCGCAGTCTTATTCTACGCTTGGAAAATTCTTTGTGGATTCTAACCCAGACTATATCCACGAACTGCTAAAGATCTTCGTTGCGCTGGAAGATAGTATGTTGAGAATAGAAAATAAAATCAACGAAAATAGCGGTAATAATGGCGATCGACAAGGAGATTGGCCCAGGGTGAACTCGGACAGCCATGAAGCGTTGCCAGAAGAGCCAGACATTGATTCGTTCCACCGCTTGTTTCATATTTTTCGTCTCCTTATAGGTCTGAACCACAAAGAGTTGCTCGAAATGTTTATTGATGATAAATGCTGGATGCGATTTATTGGTGTGTTGGAGTACAATCCAAATGCGGCGCCGATGACAATATACGGGAAAGTCCGTCATATTTTAGGGGAAGGAGGGAGGAGGACGGGGGAATTAAAGTATACGTATCGATCGTTTCTGTCCTCCACTGTTCGATTTAAACAAGTTGGGCCCATCCAAAACCGGGCAATTGTACACAAAATCCACCAAAATTTTCGTTTGTCTTATCTGCAGTCCTCCATTCATGGCATCATTTTTGAGGACACACCTGGAATTTTGACGAGTATGGAAATGATTTGCAAAAATGAGATCGTTCGCATGATGTCAGATGACAAAGTGTTCATTGCTGGGCTTTTTGCTTCGTTGGGTTGCAGCGAAGGGCAGGAAGAAGTGAATCGAATGAATACGCAAATCCCGCCTGTAAAATTAGTTTTCCCAGAGCATCAGCCAAGCCGCGAAGATACTTTGCAGTGTTTGAAAGAGCTATGTAACTTGACTCACGCGATGCAGAATAAATTGTTCTACCGTGCTCTCTACGCTGAAGGCGGAGTGACCGAAGGTGGAGCCACATTGTTTGGTGCTTTATCAGCCATTTTAGCGGATAAAGATGCTAACATCATGGAAAGATCGTTAGCGACTGAAATACTTCATTGTTGTGTGGTCAACGACCAAGTGACATTCAGGGGTCATGTTTGCTCCAAGGGACAACATCCCAAAAGTCCAACACAGCCTATATCGGAAGATTTCAAGGACGAGATGTTGGATCGTAATTCAAGTCCCACAATAGTGGAAGAAACTTTGGGTCCCAATCATGTTGGAACTGACGTTGGTGGTGGTACTTCTCGAACTTTCCTGGCATGCAGCAAGGATGGTACTCTTTTGCATCGTATATGTGCGCGTTTGATCGGTGATGATGAGGAATGCGTGCAGTTGCAGTGTTTTCATATTCTAAAAGAATTGTTGGATCCTGACAACATGGACCCTAAAGAGAAAGAAGAATTTATCGCAATTTTTTATGATCACTACGTTCCATGGTTGGTACATGCCTTAGATCGCTGCCCGGGCCCTTGGAAGCCATCGTATGGTTCTACACAAAGCGACTCGACCGCCAAGAACGATTCTCGATGGTCGTTAAATGGCGTTGGCTTCGGCGCTTTGCCACGATTTAAGGAGCTGGATATTTTGTCCCGATCTTCAATGACCTCCATAGAGTCCTTTCCTGGAGACCTTGGTCGGTCACTTCACCAAGCCTCCGAGGCAGCACGATCGTCGTGGGTGCATGTGGTTGAACTGCTGTCGTTTTGTGTAGAGAGGCACCAGTATAGATTTAAAAGTTTCATGAAGAACAACAATGTTCTAGCGAAAGTTGTTCGTTTACTGAATTGTCGTGAAAAATATGTGAAACTTACTGCGGTGCAATTCGTTCGCAAATGCGTTTCACTCCGCGATGATGATTACAATTCACACATTGTGAAGAACAAAGTGTTGCTCCCGATATTCCAACTGTTTTGTGAAAACGGCCCTCGAGATAATCTCATTAATTCGTCCATTATAGAGATGATAAAATTTATATTGTCTGAAAAGTTGAATGTGTTGTTGGACCATATCTTATTGGAGTTCCACAGTGGAAGTGTAACTAAAGGTCCCATTTCTTTTGACTTCAACGAAATTACATATGTCGACACCTTTCAAAATGTTTTGAAAGATTACGAGCAGAGGCATGGGTCGTCGTACATTGGGGGAGATATCATTGGCTCAGAAGCATCCTCTACAAGGGGATTTTCTACACAAGACAGTAGTAGCAATAGTCTCGAAATGAACATTCATGACGACGAACTGACTGCTGTTAATCCGTTCAAAGATAGTTTGCTTGAATTTTCTGCTGCGGAGTTTGAGGCTTCTGATGCAATTGTAAAGAAAAGAAGTGAAGATCAAATGGACGGAAAGTTGGATGCCGAAGATGATCACAAAGAGAAGAGATTTCGGTTTTCCGCTGACGAAGAATGTGTTGATGATGCAGCCAATGGCCAAGACTAAGATTTGTTATGGAATAATTGTTTGGATTCTCGTCAGAGAAAACGACTAAACAATATTTTACTATGTATCATACATATATCGATGCGAAAAGAAAATTATTTGCAGTGAAACATCATTATCCCCTGGATGTCTTAAAATTCGCTATGATAGTTGCTGATTTACAAGAAGCAAACGAAAAGTGGCATCTTATGGATCATAGTGAAGAAAGATCATCGGGTGATCATGATTAATTGCATGTAATCTGATGAACATTTTTCTATTGCTAATTGATTACAGTCAGTCATTATGTCATTATAATATATTTTTTAGTTTTTTATATATATGATACTCGTCCGATTATGCGTACTCGTATCATACTTGGTTCTCTACGAACGAGTGTCTTCACTTCATTGTCGTGGGCCAAATGTAAATAGCTCTGATATACGGATAAATACAGTAGTAGTACATATAGAAACACATAAATTTCAAGAATAAGCCTTTGCAGCAGTAGTAGTGCATTTATTCCGTATTTGTTTTACTGAAATTGTGTGCTCTTGTTCACAAACCGAACGTGACGCCCATTCCGTAGAGTCAACGCCATAATCTTACAACCTTCACTTTTCTCCAAACCCCTGAAAAACTCCATGCACACATTCCTGACAGATGGCCTTAAGACCCGGCTGCCTTTATCATCGTAGACTTCTACGTGGCGTAGCGCAATGACGCCAATAAAAAGACAAAATTCGCTGAAATCTAGCTCTGCATCAACAGCATCTTCACCATCAACCTCCGTTCCTTGACGGGTTTGGCGAAACGCTAGTAATATTTGTGAGATAGAGCAAATACCTGGAACTACATCGAAATCCCGGCAAAAGTTATGAACCTCGTTGAAGGAAAGACTTCGTCGAGTATCAAACTCTGCCATTCCTTGTACAGGCGCTGGGAAAAATACGTGATGGGTTAGTTAATGTTTGATAATAATCAGCGAACTAGAGAGCTCGACTCCAAAAACGAAAACTTACTGTCTTTTTGAGAATAAAAACTAAATATTTCGGTGAATGCACGTTTCTCTACCTGTATAAGAGCCAAGGCTTCTGGCAATGTCTGCTTTTCTACGTCAGACAATTCTAGTGCCTGCAGACTCTCGGCGAACAAACCATTCCTTGCAGCAAAAGGAAGTAGCACTTTATTGTAAAAAAGATGGAATGGTTCATCTACCGATGCAACGCGAGTGCATAACCGTGGGTCCAAATGTTCAAACCGCTTTGGACCGAATATTTTCAGCGCGACCATACCTAAAGCGCTAACAAACTGTTGAAAAGACAACATTCTATTTTCTTGCCCTTTCTTATCGATGAATTTTTTGCCCTTCCATTTATTAAAATCTTGGCTTGATACACGTTTCTCTTTTCGCTTTGCCAACTCTTGGTTGCCACTCGATGACTCCTCCTTTAAGGATTCGTAGAATACAACCTCTATATCGCCAACCAACAGTCCACGAGGCGAAACAATATTTGCGTCATAGCAGAACCGTCGGAACTTTGTGCGCGAAATATAACAAGCGTTTGCATTAAACTCCCACGTGGCGTACTTGGCAAAAATGCCATGCATAAGCGTTGTTTTTTGACCTGGTGTACCATTATCGTCCAATATTCCCTGGACCTCCAACGCCGTGCCCTGTTGAACGTCTTTATTCGTCAACACTGCACCGAAGACGCTGCTGGAGCGGCGCTGCTTAACAAGTGTATGTAAGTGGTGTTCGTCCACCACCGACGTTAGCGCGGCCATAATATAAACATAAAATCTAGTCACGCGTCTGCTGTTGAAAGTGGCGAGAAGATTTGCGGACGGCCAATTGTGATGAACACCCCGTCGTGCACCGCCACCAGGATTGTGCAGGGGCGCGGCCCGTCGAAATCTCGGTGCACGATGTTGTCCGTTGTGTGAGTTCGTGTGTTCTACTACAGCACACTAGTACCACTGCTGCTACACTGCTACACAACCCATATAGGCCCCGACACATACGTTTAAAACTAGATGTTTTATTATTTTAATTTTAAACAGAAAAGTAAATACGTACGAAAGATGCAAGAGGGGAAATGAAAATTTCTTGCACTCATCGAAGTCTCCAATAGGTAGAAGACGCACTGCACCATCCCTTGAAAGTGCAGCAAGTATCTTCAAGTACGACACCAACAAGGTCGCACCGCCGATAACTAAAAACAATTATTTGGGAAAATAAGCCGCATCGTTGAATACACACCGACTGGCTAGAAAAAACGAGGAATGGCATTCCGTATTAAGACACCAAACCAAAGTAAATGTTGTGAGAACATAGTCGTCCGCTTCAAGGAACAGCACACTTAGATCACCCGTATGGCTAAATTTGAGCCACACGCAGAAAATCGCAAGTACGATCCCAAGGCGCACTATGCTTCAACACAACTAACAGAGAAAAGACGGGAAAATTAATTACAAGTTCGGGGAAGGAAGAACGTCCAAGTCCTTGGAGCTCTCCCCCGATGGAGAAAATTGGGGCGCGGACATCACGCGGCAACGCAACCTATAGCGAAGCTGTGACTGCACCCACTCTGGATCACTACTCGACTGTACAAGGGTCACAAAGTCAGAAAAGTTTGAGACCAAATGAGGCAACATCCACGCGTTGCGAGTGTCTTCTTCCACAGCGGCACTGCTATTGTGCATAATTGGATGTTTGGTTCCACCAAAGTCAACATTGACAGCGCGACCAATGATATCACTCGCTCCAACGGGACCAAAATGTCTACTGTCTCGGACATTGGCGGACGAGTTATCGGCTTCTAACCAGTATTCTGAGCCTCCAAGGACGAGCTCGCGAGGTGGAATATCGTCGCTTATCATTTCGGTTCGAGGCTCAGCAATAACACGAAGAATTTGTACTTCGTTTTCGATATTTGGCACTCGGATGGCTACAACGTCTCCCTCCCGGTATGTAAGGCGGCTTTGGACGCTGACACGTGAGCTGGGTGGTAATCGTGGTGCCATTCCCCTTCCACAATGAGAGACTTGAGTCAGTTTAGAAGAACTGTTATACAGAACTTCGCTAACTACATCAAACCTTTTCACTTGTTGTCGCGCCCATCGCAGAAGCATTTCTTCACGAGGAGAGAGCTGAAAAGCTGAAAATTTTTGTCCGTGACTTGCTTGAAGTCAACACGGTGGCCGTAATTATTTGAATTACGAACAGCTGCACCAAAGTTAGTGAGCCAGGGAAAAGGAGGGACGCGTAAACAGCCGGCGTCTTCACCAAGTGCCCCAATAAACTATTCGTTCGGAATGGGGCCAAACTTTCTATACACCCAGACACTTGTGTACGCTGGGCAAAATAAACTTGCTTCAGCGCGCAAACAGCGTGTGTCACCGAAAAAGGTTGGAATGTCTCCAGTCAGTGTGCGCGGTATAAGGTACCGTCAAATATATCAGGTGCAGCAACATGGCCACGCACTATGTGAAGGTGAGGAGGGACCTGAGCAAAACCAGTGTGTGCAGACCGACGCAGAATATTCTTGATCAAATAAAGGCGACTTCAAGTGGGATGCTGTGTCTATGTCCTGTGTGAAGCTCTTCCTGTAAGTTTTTTGAGTCAGAATATATTTTTAAGCAAGCAATTACTGAATACGAGAGTACTACAGTATTAAAATAGGTCGAGCTGTTGTTCTTCTTAGATGACAACTGGACGAATTATTTAGCCTAACACAGAACAGGAATCGTCAACTCCGTCCCCACCATTATTTCCCGAAGAACTTTCTCTCACACCAGTCCCTACTGTGAATGGTTGTTGTGTTGTTGTCGTTATAGTTGTTAGGAAGTTTATCGATAGGAGATTTCAGTGAAAGAATCGAATGGGTGATTGATCATAAGCAACCAATTTTCACCCTTTATTAGTTTGGAGACTTTTTTTACTAATACATATATACAAATATATATATTCCTATCAATATAAAAAGTAGATTATTCTAGTTGAAATAATATAGAAACATGTGTATATTTGTTGATAGAGAAAAACCAAAAAATCCTATCTACCAGCGATCCCTGAACTCTTGACTCTTGACACTTAATCACTTAATCGTTGTTGACTCGTTGACGTTTAGACGTTACGCGGCCCTCTTCTCATAGGCTAGTGGACATAGTTGAT
>Ga0099797_101325_pt1 | contig 13365 bp, 4 predicted proteins | sample Uncmet_Sort48C_1_FD_89871 | JGI IMG/M metagenome (GOLD analysis project Ga0099797, IMG submission 89871) | Marine eukaryotic communities from CALCOFI LINE 67, Pacific Ocean - C012_Sort48C_1 | ecosystem: Environmental > Aquatic > Marine > Oceanic | place: Pacific Ocean: Monterey Bay | collected... | reverse complement strand
TTTTAGCAATGGCACTTGAGCCTCTGACAGCACACCAGAAAGAAGCCACCTTGATTGCGACAAGGCAGTTCGAGAGTGCACGATGGCTGACTCAGTAGACACTCTCGTTTCTAAAGTAAGTTTTGCTGATTTAAAAGAAGAAGAAAGTGCTAGTCCGTTGCGCAGGTCAACAAAAGTTTCTGCTGAGGCACTTCGAGAGATGTAGATGCAGCTTCAAGCTCAATCGGAAGACCTTCGCAAGAGCTTGGCTGTCCTCAACAACAATGTTTTGCATCCAGATTAGTGGCAGGTCGGCAGCTAAGCTCGTGCTGCGCAACAAGCGATCCGGGGCACGAGCGGAAGTGGGTCAAGACCATCAGTGAAAAGAACAAAAAGCTGATGTACATGCTCATTTAAAAATGTGAAAAGTGAACAACTGTGTTTTCTTCTTTGTTCACGCAATTTTCAAGATTTAGATGACAGCAAACAGTGACAGACAGGCGATTGCTTGATGTTGGAAGTTGGCTCAAAATGATCACAAAATTGCTGAAATAGCATGGTTTCGACACCTCGCCACTAAGGCACACCCTCGATCTCCCGCCGCAATGAAGGCAAAATTTAATGTTTTCCCAAAAAAAGAAATGCTTTGGCTGTGATCGATTTGGCCACATTATTCGCTTGTGCCCTGAAATCAAAAAGCCATCCGACCTCAAACCGAAAAAAACAGGCTACGTTGGTTGCAGCTCTGCAGAATGCATTCGTTGGCGCATTGCAAGGCTTTCAGGGAATGGTTGCTCCCATGTTGCCTGATGGTGAGCACATTAACCTCAATGAACAGTTCGGACCGGCAGCCGATGGGTCCAGCTTCTGGCGGCTTGGGAGCAGCCTCAACCCGGTCCCAAGGTAACGAGGCAGCCAGCGGCATTTTGGCAGCAATGGATGGCAATGTGCTACTGACCCAGCGCCATCCCTCATTGCAGGATGAGAAAATTTTCCAGCACACTTTGACCCAGCCCACTTTGACTTCAAATTTGGCTACGTTCCCGATTGCAACTCCGCTTCCTTTCACCATTTCTGAGTGCCCTGAAAGCTATGTAGATACTATGAACATAGCTGATGTCACGAACTCAAGTGAAACACCAGTTTGGCAGAGAGCTTCAGGCACTGTGGTCACCCTGCACCCGAAGTCGTGGAGAACGAGGTGTGTGCGTTTGGAGCCATGCAAAATGAGAAGTCATTGGGCACTGCGCGTTCAGAGCCGTGGGAAACGCGTGATGAGGCCGTTCACACACCGCTCTGATGCGATTTGAAGCCGCGACACACCACACCATGACGAGCATGTTGGGTCTCGCAGGCAACTGCACCAAGACAACAATGGGAGCATGGAGATTGAAATGATGCAAGCATGTCCACAGTGTCATGCTATGGTCCAATGCACCCCAGGGTACCTCAACACTGCGCTGTTTCAAGCCTGTGGCGAGGTGTCGAAACCATGCTATTTCAGCAATTTTGTGATCATTTTGAGCCAACTTCCAACAGCAGCCAACGGCCGCCATGGCGTCGGCACATGGTGTTCTTGGACTTGTCTGTTGCTGGCGGGAGCTGGTTGATGTAATGGGTGCGCTAATGCACCGCCCCGGGGCGACTTGAAGCCGCGCCACACCACGCTGCGTGCTCGCAGATCAGCAACTGTGTATGGTGCACCTGGGAAGGGAGGAGGGGGGGATCATGCCAGCACCAAGGTGCTTGGTTGAGTGCACGAAGGTCCTCATTTTGGGTCTTTGAGTTTGCATTCATTGAGATCCAGCCACTGCGGCCAGGACCCGGCGCCGGGTCCGCGGACTGTGCCTTGGAAAATTTTAAGATCCAGACAACCACATTTGGCCACGCGAACCTGGTGGTTTTGGTTCATGCAAAGATTGACCCTAGTGGGCCAAGGAGGCTGGCGGTATTGTGCGCAGCCTCAGGTTCGGTTGAATAGCCTAACTATGCTAGGTAAATTGGAATTGAATTACATTAAAATGCCAAGATTGCTCAACTTTTGTGTTTGTGTGAATTTGCATCAACTTCAGTCTATCATAGCCAAACCACATTCTCAAGCTGCATGTGATGTGCGGATATTCGGGAAATAGTAGCTGCCATGTTTTATTCAGCATGTTTTCTTTGTTCATTGACCTCAGCATAGCAGTCTAGTTTAAGCTAGTTGCAATTAAGATACATTCAGAATCCTGAGCGCAGCTTGCAATGAAAGCCGACCTTTGAGATTGTGGCAGAGCAAGCCTTGCATCACCTTTGCGAATCCAACACCACCGTTTGCATCTAATTGTGCTAGTATATCTGGTGTCAAGCGGACAAAATGTTCTTCTGTTCCATGAAGGGGATAGTCATCAAATGGGAACTCGCCACAGCAAATGTAATACAACATTGTTCCTGCACCCCATGCAGGTTGATGCTCAAAATCAACTGGCTTACCCCCAGGTGTCACAAGCGCAGCTGCAATGCCAGAAACAACTTCAGGCGCACGTTGCGCTGCATTCCCGTTTGGAGGTGCTTCAGGTACAATGTTGACAACCCAATTGACTTCCTCATTGTGGATAGGAAATTGCTGTGTGCATCCAAAATCAACAAGCACCAAACGGCCATCTTCAGCCACCATGACATTGTTTTCTTTCAGATCAAAGTGAATCTGGCCACTACGCTGCATGTGCTCCATGGCTGAGAGGAGTTCAATTGAAAGTTTTCTCACTTCTGCTGGAATAAGGTCTGGGCCTTTGGCAATAAGGAGTTCTTCCAGGGTCTGTGGATGGCACTCAAGCACTATTCCCAACATTTTCTTGGAGCGACACAGTCCATCTCTGGCATTTTTTTTAATGCACAGTGGCTGCCAGATTTCAGGGATGAGTTCAAATATCTCCAATGGAAGTTCATCTGGGAGGATCACCCCGAGTAGCTTCACAATGTTCTCATGGTCTCCCAATTCACGGAGCATGTTGTATTCTGATGAATTGTTCGCATGATGAAACGACGTGCTTCTATCTTCTTTGTTGAAACAGATTTTCACTGCAACGTGGGGCACCCGCCCCTGCACATGTTTGTCCTCCACTTCACATTGCAACACCATGCCAAACTCACCTGCACCAAGCTTCTGCAAGACGCGAATTTGGCGATACGACAAACCCAACAGCGCTTTGCGTATTTCACTGATGTCTGCAGCTGTGAGACCTTTGGCTTCCAGCACATGATCTGCCTCCTCAAAGCAATCAAAAACTCATTGTAAGTTGGAGGTGAGCAAGTTGCTATGGCCATGGATTAAGAGTTGTCACCTCATGGAGATTTGCATGGATCAAGAGAGCTAGCGCCCACTCATGATAAGGCTCCCTTCCTGTTATTATATTGCATGCGGTCAACATGCCCTGCCCTGTCTCTACTGTAAATTGAAGGCTCGGTTATTACTTCACTAACGGATGAGCGAGAGAGGGAGGGAGAGAGAGCTGTGCAGGGACGATGTTTTCAAATCCATTTGACTTCCATGACATGCTCAAAGCAATTTTCACATCTCCAACAGACCATATTCAACGTGCTGTGCTGTGTATCTTTCGTGCATTCAAATTTCTGCTTTTGTGCACCATCTTCTTTGTACATAGCATGCAGAGAAACTTTGGAAACCGTTTTGTGTTTTCCTGACTTGAGCAAACGTATAAGGCCAGCACATAGTGCGAACTACACCCCAAAGGTGGAGCCGAACCTATCTACGAAGCTCCCAACTTGAACCTTCTAACGTGATATATAAGAGAATAAGTGTGGCCAGGGCCTGACGGATCACTCCCGCCCCAACCCAACCCTGATCGAGGTCAGTTTATTGTTGTACCTCTCCAAACCCCTCTCCACTATCCCATCTGTTGCCATCGCCCTCCCCGCCCCCTGAGCCTACATTACTGTTATCCTTCCTCACACCTGAACTTGGCACTTTAGAAAGTTACGAGCCAACCGAGGCGGTCTAGTGCTGGCAATAATAAATGCCGCCCTCGCATCTGTATCTCGTTCGTGGCCATACCATGGCCATATCAGCGCTGTATCCCGCATGGTATGAATTTGGGCCAAAGGATAAAGTCTGTATGTTTGGTGTCATATATGTTAGGGCCAGAGTTTGTATGTTAGGCTTCATTCGTTAGAGCCAGAGTTTGTGCCCTGCCACTGTATGTTAAAGCCAGATTTGTGTGGTCCTTGCTGTATAGTGCCGCGCGCCATCATGATGAATGTTAGGGTCAGACCGTGTTTCCTTCATGATGATGATGATACAACAAGGTCTCGAAAGTCGTTGACATATGGTGTATGTGTAGTCTATACCTCTTGATATCTTACTGTGCATTCTTCCCGTGTGCTGTACTACCTCTCAGTTATTGCTCCACCAAAGGATGAGCGAGAGAGGGAGAGAGAGCTGCGCAGAGATCACTCTTTCAGATCACTTGGCTTCCAAAGCTAAACTAAACCCATGCATGCCTACTTTTTTGCTGCTACCTCATCTTCAGCCTTCTTTGCTGCAGCCACCTCAGCCTCCTCACTCTTGGCCTCTTCCATCACCACCTGCAGGGAAACTTTGGAAACTGTTTGTGAGGAAGTGACTTGAGCAAACGCAGAAGCCAGCAAATAGCTAAACCGAAAGCATGCCTGTCCCTGTCATTCTTGTTAAAGTGCTACAATTCAGTGATGTTGCCCGGACAGATTGCAGAGATCGAAGCAAGCAAGTGACGGATGTGCTGATTACTCCTTCGAGCTAAAATGGAGACACTGTGAAAGGATGCTGGTTTTCTATGGCTGCCCAAAGTCAAGCTTAATAGATAAACTCAAGCTTAATCCATAATCTACAGATTATAATAAGATTTTTTGATAAAGTGCATCTACAAACAACTACTAAACTGAAACAGCATGTCCCTCCACCATGCATGCCCATCGGAATGTTACACAATTAAACTGTTTTGGGGGCCTGCTCTTTTGCATTGCGTGCTTTGAGCCACTCTGCAACCTCCTTGCATCCATGTTTTTCAGCGAGTTGAAGGGCAGTCTCCCCATCCTGGCCAGGCAAACTGCATGTCAGGTGGCTCCAGCAGCAAACAAGACTCACATCATTCTTTGCCTCCACATCGGCACCACCCTCCTCTACCAGCCACTGCGCAGTCTTCATGTGGTTCCTGGATGCTGCAATGTGCAAAGCAGTCCAGCCATCCTGCCAGGCAAACCGCATGTTAGGTGGCGCCAACAGCAAACACGACTCACCTTATCCTTTGCCTCCACATCGGCACCACCCTCCTCTACCAGCCACTGCGCCATCTCTTAAATGTGTGGGTGCGCCCACAGAATACCATCACTCTGGGAATGTCCTTCTTCTGCCTGACTGCCTCTGGCTCTGCTGTTCCCATCACACTCATCTCGATCAGTTCCTGTTGTCCCACTCCTGGGAGTTTGATTGTATTCACCTTTTGGTTGGCAAAAGCTTCGCTGAAAAAACTCATGTCGGGGTTGAGCTCCCTCCTGGTGGCCTCTGGGATTTCTGAAAATTGTTTTGAGCACATGACGTCCTTCGATTGAGACGTGAACTTCACCTTAATAACTCTTTTCCCTTTGATAGCTCCTTGTGGTGCTTCCCCAGCAACTTGCATTTTGTAGTTGAGGAGGAGCTTTTGTTTGAAGGCTTCCGCATTCCACTCCTTCGAATAGAGGCGAATGTACCAGTACGTGACCCATTTGCTTCCTTCCTGGACTTGCACCAGAGGGCTGTCTTCTGGCTTCGCCTTGAAGGCGAGCGCTGCTTCTTTCACGGTTCCGGCAGGAGATTGTTTCTGCAGGTACGGCACGTATTCGCTTTCCTGAGCTTGTTTACTGCAAGGCACACGTGCGTGAGACCCGGCTGAAAGGGGCAGTTGTACTGGTGGCATATTTGAATCTCGTGCCCGGACGCATTCATGGCAGAGCGCGTGGGGAGTCCCACCTTGCTCCGAGCGAACCTCTCGTGAGAACAAGAGGTGGCTCCCAAACCGGACCGCGGGTAGTACCGCGGTGGGTTTGGTTTGGCGCGGTGAAACCGCTTTTGCCCTAACCCCCATGCCTCTAGCGGCATTTTGAGCTAGAACAAAAACGTGCGAGGAGGTCACCTGGATTCCTCGCGCGCCATTGATTTCAAAAACCAACGGCCTTCTCAATCTCCTTCTTCTTCTTTTAGGGTGATCAGTGTCATTTTCAACAACTTGACATCGACCTGCGCATCGAGGAGTGCAATGCGGCAATCGGATGCGGGGAGGCGCTGCTAGGCTCTATTTTGGTCGATAAGACGAGCAGGAAAAAGCGCGGGGCCAAGCAGCTACCCACAGCGCAGCCACCACTTCCGCACTCCACGACGACCCTGCCGTGCAACGCCCAAGTGATGAAAAACATCATTGATTCGGCAGCTGGCAGCTTTGGCAATCATCTCACTTTCCAGGTGGAATGTTGTGCCGTGCACACCACAAGGGGGTACACGCACGCTACTTTCCCCTGGCACTCACATCACCTCCGTTTGACGAGACCAGATTTTGGAAATGGCATTTGCGGCACACTTGCGGCTCTCTTCTCACCGCCGCTACCCCGCCGCTCGCTCTCTCCCTGCTCGGAATAGGCCTCACTAGGAGGCAAGGGCCCCTACGGTCCTTGGCCATTGGGCCAAAACAGTGTGAACAGCCAACAGGTGTTGCTAATTGCTTCTCGTCTGTCACTGTGGTGCTGGCCAACCCTTTGTCAGCTACTTCGTCAGCATGTGCGTTGCCCACATGGTGGCTGTGGTCCGGGTCACACTTCTCCTGTCCGCATGCGCATGGGGGACTGTCGTCCCCTCTCACTTGTCTGCTTTCATCGTCCACGTGTGAATGTATCCATTCCACCGTTGTGTCTCCTCCTTGCTCCTTTCGCCACGCCAGTAGGTCCACGATTTGGTTCCACACCGCTCTCGCTTTGGCTTTGGACCTGCCTCTCACGTCGTCACGCAGGTCCTTGTTCCATGTTTGGACTACTCCCAGGTTATCTATGTACAGGTGTGCCACGTCCTTCGGATGAATGTTCCGTAAGCTCTCCAATGCTCCTTGCGCTTCTGCCGTGTAATTTGACTGTTCTCCTTTCACTTTTCCCCATTTTTCGCTCGCTTGTACTTCGTCATGCCTGTGAGAGTATATCACCGTTCCCCATGCTGATTGGCCATGCTGTGTTGTTCCGTCCGAGTATGCGTATGCTTCGCCCCTGATTGGACTGCTCAGGGCCACCTGTTTATTGTATTCTAGTGCCGCTGCTTTGGTCAGATGCCCTGGCGTTTTCCGTATTTCTACGTGGAGTCTATTCATCGCAGCTTGAATCGAGCTACACACGCCCCCTCTAGGGTGTGTTTTCCGCTGGGCATGTGTTCTCCACGCCGCCATCACTATTTTGGAGTGTAGTGTTTGTTGGCTTCTGTTATCTATTTCTCTACACTCATTTCTGGCGTTGTAGTCTGCTACTATTTTTTCGCAGTCTACTCTGTCCTCTAGTGATTGTATGCCTAGCCCTCCCTCTGCCGCCGGCAAGTGATACAGTTCCGGCGGAAGGCTTAGTGGTATGCCTGCTATTTGCCGCACTGCTGTTCGTATTTTCCCGTCCCATCGTCGTAGGCTGCTCCTGGTCACGCTTGCTACTTGTAATGGGTATGCCATTGCTGGTATCACTTTTGCATTTATGCCATACGTTAGTAGTCCTAGCGATGCTTGTGCTCCCTTCAGTTTGCTTAGGAGGTCATTTAGCTTAGCCTCGCTCTTTTTTGTTTGCGTTGACCATCCTTCCGCCGCGTCGAACCATACTCCAAGGTATTTTACTGTTCTTCCGTCGTGTTTAGGCGGGCCTGTGCCGCCAGTCTTGAGTAGGACCTTGTGTTGCCTGCTCTGTTCCATGCTCCTTGCCACGAATTTGTCCATCGGTCCCATCTTGTTATTCGTAGGCGCAGTTGTGCCTGGTGCATGCTTCCATGTCACTTGGTGATTCGGGTCTGAGTTCACTGCTATGTAGTCGCACTTTGATTTGTTTAAATATATTTGGTGGAATGCACAGAATTCTTCATGTAGCCTCACCATTTTTTCCATGCCCTTCCCAGTGCTTGTGAACCATATGCTGTCATCCACGAACATTTGGCTTAACAGCTCCACTTCCTTTTCGGCCCCATCTGCGTCCACGTAAGTCATTTTGAACCCTTCACCTTTCATCTCCTTCTTAATCCACGCTATCCACATATTCATGAATGCTATCCACTTGATGGGTCCTCCCACTGATCCCTGCCTCACTCCCCTACCATGCCTTGCCGGGCTCGTGCTCCTACCCTGCGCTGTGTAGACCTTTGTCGTTGCTCCTACTGGGCCATCACCGTCTTGTTTGGGTGGCTCCCATGGCCCATTCCCTTTGCCTGCATCTAGATTGACTAGGAGTTTTATCATGTCTTCCGGCACTCCCAACGCTCTCCATGACATAGCTTGGCTCCAGTACTCCAATGAGTCAAAGGCTTTTGATAGGTCTGCCACGAAAGCATGTAGTTCCCGCTTTTGTGTCCTTGCCTGTTCCAAGGTCTCTGCCATCACTCGTAGTGGGGCCGGCGTTCCACTTTTTGGTAGGCCAGCGTATTGGCTCATGTCAAATATCTTGTGCTCATCCACTGCTGTTACTATGCGGCTAATTATGATTGTCTCGTATATTTTTACTATGTGCTCCATCAGCGCTATAGGCCTCGTCTTGCCAAGGTCTACCAGGCCCGCGTCCGTCTTCGGCAGGAGCCGCATCATAGCTACGTTCAGGGTGTCTGGTATGCACCTAGCCCGCCTCCACTCGTCCATCATCTCCGCTATCGGCTCTAACCCCTCCGTCGTTAGTAGTGCGATTAGGTCCGTGCTCACTCCTGATGGCCCTGTGGCTTTGCCTTTTTTCATATTTTTCAGTCCCTCCTTAACGTGTTCTACTCTAATCTCATCGTCCACGTGTGCCCACCACTCGTGCGCATGCTGTGCCGTCTCTTCGAACATAGACCTGTAGCAACGTGTGACAAACCCTCTCCACTCCGGTATCACCTCTGCAGGGTCCATTTGCATCATGCCCTCCCATGATTGCCACCTCTCACTCATGCTCACTCTGGATCTCATCCATTCTTCTAGGTGTTGCCTCACCTCCATTTCTACGTCGTGGTGTGACGTGGCCATGGTGCCATCCTTCCTGCGCACCCACCTTATCTCTTCTTGCTCCCTGAATTCTTTGAACAGGCTGCGTAGTGCTATTCCTTTGCCTTTACCTTTTTTATCTGCTGCGTTTTCCTCCCTTCGCTTGATAGCTTCTCTCGCTTGCTTTGCCCTAGCTGTCACTGAGCTCTTGCGGAGGTATTGCTGGAGGATGCTTATCTGTGTTTCCACTCTTTCACGTACCGCCTCGTGTCCGCCTATATTGTATGTGTCTTGAAGGTCGTCCATGTCGTCGATGTCTAGAGGAGGGTGGGCATGTGTCCACCTTGCTCTGCGCATGGCCTTCCTCGCCACGTCTCTGTCCGCGCTGGATACCATGCGCTGCACTGCTTTTAGCCTTGATTGCCATGCGTGTAGCTTGTAATCCCATGTTTTATAGTGCCGCTTCTTCTTTGTGAAATTTGGATATTTTTTTACCGTGGATTCTAACACTGTGCTTAGGCCTGCTTCTTTCAGCGCTTGTAGCATGAGGCTTCCCTTTTCTTCATCGTTAGCATCATGGTCCATGTCTTTCAACTTTTTTAGCCACAGATCATTGAACTCGTCTACATCTGATTCATGTATGTCTGGCTTCATTTTTACTGAGACTATTTCAAACGGTTCCCATCTCGAATGATAGTCGCGCTCCACATCTACACAGTGCACTGGTATGTCTAAAACTACTGGCTTGTGGTCAGAGTCTATGCGTGATGTTTGGCTGATTCCGCATCGTGTGCATGCATGGCATGCTATCTCTGCCGTGGCGTAGAAGACGTCTAAACGTCTATTCGCTCCCTGCTGCTCCCCTTTTGTGACGTGCGTAACAGTTCTGAGGTCAGGGTATCTCACCCTGAGAACATCGCGCAGCCCTGTGCTCTCTATGTACCCTATTATGTCCGCATCTTTTTCTAGGGTTGGTTCCTGTATGGGTCGGTCCGTGTCTAGGTGGCTCCACTTTGCTGCGTTTACGTCTCCTGCTATCACCACCGATGCAGTGGGGTACTTTTTCCTATACTTTTGTATGTGCTCTTTTATCGCTGCCCACATGCGTTTCGTGCCTTCTATGCTATGCTTGTCTTTGTTCGCATTGCCGTATGCCGTGATCAGCATCAAGCGTTCCAATGGTAGCAGTTTCGCTTTTCCTGTGGGTCCTGGGTTGCCTTTTTTCCTCTTGTTGGCTTTGAACTCAATCGTTGCGACTCTATCTTCTATTTCTGCTCCAACCTGCCCTCTCCGGCTGGCTGCACTCCAGTTTGGTCCCAGCACTATGACTGAGCTCGGTGTTGAGTTGCTTTCTCCTCCTACTACCTCTATATCGCACCCATCTATTTGTGCGTTGGCCACTTGCTTCAGCCTCCCCCTCACGGCGTGAACGTTTCCTGTTTGTTGTAAGATCATGATGTCAGCCTGCAAAGCTTGCATTTCTTCCATGTGCTTGTCGAATTCTATCCCATCCCCAAAGGGTGCTAGGAGGCCTCCGTCTTGTCTACTCATTAGTATCATCCTGCATCCACTATTTTTATCCCTATTCGTGCAGTCGTCAGCCTCCCACATGCCTTGCTGTGCATCTAAATTCGTGTCAATTCCCAGCATGTGTTTCCCGCCTTCGCGTGCCCAGGCTCGTGCTTGTCGTTGTTCTACGTGTTCGCTAAGTTCTTCGAGGTCTAGCGGGCCCTCCCCGGGGAATCCCTTAGTGCTATCGAATTCTCTAGACGTGGTGTCCGCCTTTGCTACGCCTTTTGTCATGACTCGCTCTTCCCTTATGTAGGCATTTCTAGTGTCATTTGCCGTCTGCCAGTGTTCCGCAGTTCTACCATTCCTCCTTGGTACTTGTAAGTGCCACTTCTTCCGGGGAATGAAGTTCCTCCGCTCCATCTTCGTTTTGTGTTTGCTCGAGCCCCTTGCGCAGCGGATTGCTGATTGCACGTACCGGATTGCTGATTGCACGTACCGGGCTGTTTGCTCTTTGGTTTTTTTGTGGTTATTTCCCGGCGCTCCGCCTCTCTGCCGCGCGCGCCGGCGCGCCCGCTTTCCTGCTTTGTGTCCTCCCTTTCTCAGCCGCCGCGGCCGTGCGGGGCAACCCGCGGCAATTTTCCCCGGATTTTTCCGGCCCCGTCCTACGTGTTTTCTCAGGGGGCGGCCACCCCGTTGCGCACTTTTTTTGGTGTGTGCCCGTGCCTTTTTTGAATTTGCGGCCCTACGCGCGCGTGCGGAGTGCCGTGGGTTTATCTCGGTTGGTGCATCGCGGCGACAGCCACGGCCAGCTTCTCCAGTGTCGCACCCGCAGTGCCCCGGCATGCGGCCGCCGTGCCCTGACTTGTCCCCGTCCGCCCCGCCTGGCTCCCTGCTGCCTGTTTCGCTATCTTCCCGTCTTCCCAGCAGCGGCCCGGTGTGTTTCCCGGTGCTCTGCGTTTCTTTTATTGCCCTATGTGCCCTTACCGTGGCGTGCGTGCTTGTGCTGTGTGTGCCCGGGGTGACCTTTTTTTCCGGCCCGTTCAGGCCTCTTTTTCGAGTTCCATTTCGAAGGCCGTCGGTGCTTGCCTTTTTTCTCCTTGATTTTGTTTCTTTGGTGGCGACGGTGCTGTTGATTTGTTGCCTTCCTCTCCTTTCTTTGGTGCCACCCATTCGGCCCTGGGCTCTTGTCGGGCCCTTTTCACTGCCCCTGTTTTGGTGGTGTATCCCACTTCGACCGTCGCGATTTCCTCCTGCTCTGCTTGCGCTTTCTTCATGTTGATCCCTGCGATCATGCGCACGTACGTGCGCTTGGCACTGGCCTCCGTTATCACTGTTTTTATCTTCCCCAGCATGCACCTGAAGGTTACCTTGGCTTTTGTATCCACCAGCTCGAGATCCGCCATCTCCTTTCGTAGTTGAGCGAACGACATCGTGATGTCCGTTACCTCCAAGGGCGTTTGGTAGCATTCTTCTCCAGCTGCTTTTTGGTCCAGGTCGGTCAGGACGATTACAGCCAGGGCCTGCGTGGCCCTTAGTCGATCTTCCGCCTCCTGCCGCTCCTCCTCGTCTTGGAGCGCCTGTCGGTGTCAATCGGCGTGACACATTTATTTTACGCATGCATCGTGCTCGTTGTTTATGCACTGCAGGGCTATTTGTTTGACTGTCCCGCCCTGACCCTTTTGTATTCTGTGTGTTTTTGTACTTTACTTTTTTGCACTGTACTTTTTTATGCTGTGCTTTTCGTTCATTCCTGCTAATGCTAACGTGCTCACATTTCACCTGTATCGCTGCTTTTGCTTCTCGCTTCGCGACCACAGAGTTCACTGCTTTTTGAGCATTAAGGCATTCGGTGGCCGCCACATCAGCCTGGTCCATCGTTTCGCTTAGTAGTTTGCTATTTGCTGCCATTCTTGCAACAGCCCTCTTCTCTGCAGCTGCACCTGCCGATCCTGCGATTTTCCATTCTCCACCTTCTCTTGTGGACCTGTTGAACTCGGGCGCAGGCACTTGCCTGCCGTAGTCCCCTGGTTTCGGCTCCACTTTGGGCACTTCGATGTTTGCCCATTCTCGCCCCATCTGCATCTTTCGTCCTTCTACGTGCACGATCCATTTGCCATCAGCCATCATCTGAAGCCATTCTGCACGGGCCTGACGAGACCCAAAGATCATGTGCATGGTCGTGATCTCTGTCAGGTCTTGTGCTTCATCCTGGTAGTCCCTGATCCACAGTGGTGGCTTTTTCAGCATCACTTTGCCCTCAGTCGGTTGTTCTGTCAGCTGCACCATGTCGGCCCGCATCGTGTCGGAGCTATACTTGCCAGGAATGTGCACGATGGCCTCTACACGCCCTTTGGATTCCAGGAGATTCTGCACGTGCTCTCTCCCATCTTTAGAGTGCATCTGCACCAGTCGGAGCACCTTTGCGTCATCCCACTTCTCTTCCTCCGAGTTGTATGCCTCCTTCATACTGGTGCTCATGCTGAGCTCGGCATAATGTTTCTTTAGGAGGGTCGCAGCGGCTTCTCTCATGTCTTCCCACCATTCTTTTGGCCTTGGATCGTCTGCGATCCACAGGATGCTGTTCTGCGACTCCCCATACCCTCCTGGGTGGTAATACTTTTGTGCTTGGGCCCCCTTTGCTCCTTCGCTGCTCCATACCTGCGCCATGGAGTATGCTGCTTGC
>Ga0099797_101324_pt1 | contig 13367 bp, 12 predicted proteins | sample Uncmet_Sort48C_1_FD_89871 | JGI IMG/M metagenome (GOLD analysis project Ga0099797, IMG submission 89871) | Marine eukaryotic communities from CALCOFI LINE 67, Pacific Ocean - C012_Sort48C_1 | ecosystem: Environmental > Aquatic > Marine > Oceanic | place: Pacific Ocean: Monterey Bay | collected... | reverse complement strand
AGGTTTTGGATTCCCAGCCTCCTCCTGCGGCCATTTAACACCATTTTGATACTATGTTAACGGCGTACCTTTCCGGAGAGTCTGCGACCATGTAGTCACCAGTTGTACGGCATACCTTTTTTGAACGGGCCAAAACCATTTAAATACCATTTTCTCAATATTGGTAGTTTGATGTTTGTAGGGGGGACATTGCAAGCATAATTGCAATAGTACACTCGTGTCGAAAAGACATAGAAATTGTATTCTTAATATTTTTTGTTTTGTTATGCTTCCGATGTGCACTGTGGGGACACTATATATATATACACACCACCACCGGGTTCTGGCTTAAAAAAATATGAAAATGGCTGGTGTATACCATTTCTTCGTGAATATGCAAACTGTCCAAATATACAACAATATCTATATACACCACCACGGGGGCGTGCAGCGCCCCCGTGGTGGTGTATACACAAACTGGTGTATTTTTTTGAGCAGTTTGCATATACACAAATAAATGGTATACACCAGCCATTTTCTTATTTTTTCTAAGCCCAGATCTGGTGGTGGTGTGTATAGATGGTGTCCCTATCTATATCTCTTTTCGTACAGCTCTTGTATTTTCCACATGAAATATATGAAAATACAGTCGCATGTGCAGCAATCTAAACGCAACACAACATCGGCCAACACCTTGGGCTCTCCGGAGCGGTCCCCCACTCCAGAACTTTGTTTGTTTTGGCATCCTTTTCTAGGAGGTTGCATCCCCAGAGAGTGCACCAAAACTAAGGCACCTAATTATATATACGTATATATGTAAGAAGAACAATTATTATACAATTATATATATGTGTATATAGTATATATATATGTATATATATATATTTATATATCCAGGGCTAAGACAGATGATAAAGATGCAGATAACACACACAATACTTCAACACAGCACCACTCCACATGTCTTTGTCTGTGTGCATCTCTATCTCGTTGCACTTGTATCTTCAAGTAGATTTGCCTTGCCCTGTTTCCAGTCCGTTCCCACGGCTTTGTGTGCGGCAGGGTGCCATCACAGATGAGTTGGTTCAAAGCAATAGTTTTGTGTGGATCGATGGAACCGCATCCAAACATGCTTCAGTAATTTGGTATGAAATGGTGCCCAACAAATCACTTGTGTTGGGTGCAATCCCATTCAACACAACAACATCCAGTATGTATTGAATTGGTTGTGATCCGACACAAGCTTATTGCTTTGAACCACAATTCATGTAGATTTCAGTTGCTTTGTCCGGTGGTTTGGACGGTTTGATGACGGTTACAACAGATTGGTGTACGGCAGGATGCCGTCACTCATGAGTTGGGGCGTTTTTTGTCCATCCCAAAGAGAGCATTGAAAGGTAGGTAATCGGGTTGCAGATCGTTGGACAACGTCCTTGATGGCTGTGGCTTGAGTCGATAAGCATTGCATTCCAACGAAGTCGCTCCGAAAAATGATCATAGCATTGAATTGGTACCCCTGTTAAAATGTCAATTGTGTCTTCATGTAGATTTGCTTGGCTTCATTTTCCACAATGGCTTGGTACCGTTACACCGACCTTGTGTGCGGCAGGATGCCATCATAGATGAGTTAGGGTAGCTGTCCATAAGGAAATAGAGTATGTAGAGGTAGCTAATATGCATCGTATAAGTTCAAAGAGCATACCATCAATAAAATGCATAGCAAGACAAAGGCCTGGCCCAAACCCGAAGGGGCCAACTTCCCGGCGAGATTGGCAATGTGGTCAGCTTAATTCTTGGCCTGATCATCTAGGCCGTCTGGCTAAGCAACCAGCTTGCAGCGATGAGCTCCAGGGTCACCTTAAGTAAGTTGTGTACAGGCATGTCCTATAATGTAGAGTTCCTTAGTTGGGAATCCCTTGGGATCAATACTTAACATGAGTTAACTCGGTCATATGCACAGTGGCGAAGCAAAATAGGCAAACATCTTCTCTGCCGGTCTTGCTTGCAACTACTTTTTGAAAGTTTGTTGGCAAGGTTCCAACATATGGATCCTTTCACGAAACTAACCGCCAAGGACGCTGCAGATGCAAAAACACCGGCAAAATCCACGTCTCTGCGACCCGAGTACAATGGAAGACGTCCCGGACCAAACCGAGCAAACCTGGGTATATGGGAGCTGGGGTCCTTTAATGGGGCGCAACATATTCGTTTAAGGCTAATTCAAGCAAATCTTTGGGATGTCCATTTTTTGTAGAGTTTCGCCGTGTTCTGAGCAGTCCCAGGAAGGTATCCCCAAGATCTGCTGCCAGTGGAGTCAATCAAATCCGAATGTATCCCTTCTTAGATACCTATGTATTCACATATTGGCATCACCGGTGTGGTGGCGGGAAGGCCGAAGCCAAGTGGATGTGTATGAAGCAACTAGTCACATACAAAACGATCACAAATTCTTGGCATGTATATAAATTATTCAACAAGCTCAAACTAAAAGGCTCGGCCAAGGGGTGTATTATATTCACGGGCCGATGGACATCGATACAACTCAGAAATAAGCGAAACAACGAATCCTATAAAACTCAGGAAACAACAGTTTCAGAATGAATTGTCCTAGTCGGCAGAATCTTAGTTAGCCTCCCCCACCATTTTGCGCTATACTAGAGCCCCCAACACCCTTATACGAAAACACGAAAATATTCGGATCATTGTAGTAACGTTGAGTAGGGGAGAAACGCGATTCTATTTCCATTTATTCCCCAAGCAGCCTTATGTTGAAGGGTCCCATATATATATATATATATATATATATATATATATTCTGAAGAGAACGGGTAAGTAGACAACCCGAATCCAAACCTTGTGGGTGCGAGGCTGTAGCTTTCCAGGACTGTAGCCTCGAAGACTGTGCGGGTATTAGTGGACCACCCGAATCCAAATCTGGTGGCGCGAGACTGTGGCCTCGCAGACTGTAGCCTCCCAGGACTGTAACCTTCCGGACTGCAGCTTGCCAGACTACATATAGTCCTGCAACTTCGTTGTTTAGGGTCTTCTGCCGCAAGGGTGCCACTCTCTATTAGCCCACGATTGGATTAATACCCCCTGGATTAAAAAAGCATCCTAGGTGCAGGGGGGTTTACAAATCCGACGGCTGATATACAAACACGCACACATTTGATATACATTCGATCACTTCAGCAGCCAGCCCACCTTTGTGGATGTATCAAATGTGTAGCACACGTGTTCGTGTTTGTATATCCTCCGTCGATGAGTAATCCCCGAGCTCCGAGGGAGGTTTTATTAATCCAGGAAGGAGTCTTATTAATCCATGGTTTGGGCCTAACAGTGGGGATTATGAATCCATTGGTGAGGTTAAGCTGTATCTTCCATATGTGGTTTTGACCCATATTGTTGGTTGTTCCGATGCATGTCCCGGTGGTTCCGCCCGCCGCCCACTGCCCGCCCGCCTCCGTGTTGCCCGCCGCCATCCGCCCGGCGTCTGCCACCCGCCGTTCGCCCGTTGCCCCTGGCCCGCCGCCTGTCCGCCTGGGCATCATGGGCACATGGGCCCTATGGGCCCCATGGAAAAATTATGTAGGTCTCACAGGCCCATGGAACCATTATTTGGTCGCCATTGGCCCATGGGCTCAACTAGACTCATAATAAGGTCTGGAACTATTATATTGGGTCCCTCTGCATTTCCGATCAAACCGTATCGTCTGCATCGCACTTGTTTCTTCGCTTGGGCCCTTGAGGTCTTTGTCACCAGTGCTCCGGGCATCGGGCGTGGGCGTCTGTGCAGGTGTGAACCCTAGTGAGCGTAAGAGCACATCAAGCTGTCTTTCTAAAGGGTGAGTTGGCGAAGCATATATATATATATATGAGGTCATGTCCATTTTGCTTCCGTCATAAGAATCATATTCCCAGGCTCACCACGGAATCTGTTGCCTTTGTTTGTTTTTCTTTTGACTTTAATCAAAAACTTGTTCAGAACAGGTCGGGGAGGTGTTTAAATTCATCTGGAGTGTTTTCGCATCGAATTTGCATGTGCAAGCAGTTAAAACCATAGTATCACTGATATGATCCAGACATGTTTGATTTTTAATACTTAGTGCATTGGCAACACATGAAAATAAATGAAAATGAAATGGACATACCCAAAGTTGCTCAGTAATCCTTCCGGTGTTGTGCTAAAGGGCCCCAGGCCCGTGCCCCAAAATTGGTGCAGGGACCGGCCCTAGCACACCGCCGGAAGGATTATTGAGCAACTTGCAAAGTAATTTCATGCAATTTTCATTTATTGTTCAGAGGTGTTTTTTGTGCATTGAATTTCGTAAAAATGCAAAACAGACGCGGCCATATATATATATATATATATATTAATGTGGAGAATGAGGGTATGTACGTGTGCACTCGCCCGAAATGCACCGGTTGAGTCTTCGAAAGCATTGTAAATACCATGTCTATTATGACGCAGTCCTAAGAATTATACTCCCAGGCTCACCACGGCATTTTTGGTTTTTCATCGCTACCTTCAATTTGAATTAGAAAAACCCTGCAATGCAGCTCGGGGACAATGGTTAGAACCATTGTATTATTTCTGCATACAATTTACATGTGGAAATGGTTAGAACCATTGTATAACCGATCAGGTCCAAACATTTGTTTACTTTGGGGGTATCATTCTTGCATGGAACAATCAATCAGCTATAAATAATAAACTCCATGGAAACACTTTCAAAGTTACGCAATAATTCTTCCGGCGGTGTGCTAAAGGGCCCCAGGCCCGGACCCGGGCCCAAAACTTTGCCCTGGAACCGGACTCGGGCCCAGGGCCTGCGCCAATGTTTGGTCTTGGGCCCGTGTTTGTGGCCCCGTAGCAAACCGCCGGAAGCATTATTGATAAACTTGGAGAGTATTTTATGTATTTTCCATTTTTTCCGAGAGGAGACTTTCTGTGGTGTGTGTTGGTGCACTTAATTGCGTAACAAAACAACATAGACAGCTATACATATTTACATGGTGCACATGGACATACATATACATGTGTATATGTAATATATATATATATATATATGTATATATATGTGCGTGTATATGTGAGTGCGCGGCGAGCTTTCGAATGGACAGCCTTCGAAATACGGCCTGACATTGTTGTGTGGATTGCCTCGTAATGTAAATATCTCCTTGTATATATGGGAAGGCAATTGGCCTGGGGAAACCCTCATCAATTAATTTCGGAGTTGTGCAGTTTGAGGGACCACTTTCAAATAACAAATGATCATGATTTGCCACCAGATCCGAAATGGTTCATATATGTGGTCCATGGGCTCCAAAATTTGTGGTTGGACTTGGGAACATCGACCACCAAGTTGTACACCGTGCGCCGGCAGCGTCGGAACGTTTGTTTCATGGTTTACGGTAGGGGGTTGTTCACGTCGTGTGGCAGGGTTGTATTCACATGTGTTTATCGTGTTTTATTGCACCGTGCTTCTATTTGTGATAAGTTGTGGTTCCGTGTGCGTCATGTGCCCCTTCACATTTCATGTCTACATGTTTTCACATGTTGGGCGCCGGCCCAAAGTCCGTTCGCAGTTCCGAACAGTTTTTGATGAACAATCAACGCCGATGCAAAGTGCTGTGCCAATTCATCGAGGAGCTGAAATGTCTGCACTGCAAATGCAGCTATAATGACTAAGGAGCTACTTAAGCACTACTGCGAGCGCAGCCACATGAGCAGTATGATTTAGCTCCAGACCCGCCGGGGCCTTGCAAAAAAGAAAAAGGGGACAAGGGAATGGGGCTGGAAACCATTGAAGGGGGGCAAGGCCCACCACACAAGGACTCAAAATCAAGAACTAAGTTCAGCCATCCTGAGCCTGGTCGACAGCAATTTAGCATCGGCCGGGACCGCCAGCTCCAGGAAATAGTGAAAGCTCAAGGAAGGGCAGGGCACTTTTTGTTTTTTACCCCATGGTGGCCCCACACTTGTGGCTGAGACCAGGATTCTCAGGAAGCTGCGGTAGTTTTCGAATATCGGAAAGATGTGCAATCACACACATTCAATAATGATGAATTCCGGTTCATAACTGTCCCCCCCTCCCCCACACAACATTTGTGCATTATGGGGTTAAGGTTTTTTTTGGTTGGGGTAATAAGTCTGTAGTTTTTTACAGCAAAGTAGTATTGGCAGTGGCAGTGATCTGGACCGAAAAAGTGATCCAGCTCCAGGAGGTCGTGAAAGCTCAGGGAAGGGCAAGGCTTTTTTTTTTTACCCCACGGTGGCCCCACGCTTGTGGCTGAAACCAGGATGCTTAGGAAGCTGCGGAATATTGGCAACATGTGAAATTACACATACATCTAACACGTATTTGCTGATGTGTTTGGTGTATTTGCAACCACAGAACCCCCCATAATGGAGGCGGCCTTCGGCAGATGAGCTCCAATAGTGATATAATCATTCAAGCACAGAACAAAACTATAACCCGCCATTGCTCGGACATACTTTAAAACTTTTGTTTCGACAGGGTTCCAAAATGTGCATTCGGACACGAAACTGACCGCCAAGGATGCTACAGACTCAAAAACACCAGCAAATCCCGCGTCTCCGCTACCCGAATCCAATGGAAGACGTCCCGGCCCAGAATTCGTCGGCCCTCAAGGCATTGAACAAATGGTTTAAACTTGATGTTGCTTGCCCGAATATGGAAATCTGTAAAATCTAATAAGTTACATAAATCAAATCAAAGCTAAACATGGATTTTGCATTGTATGGCAGTTGGGACACTCTGGTGCAGTAGGGTGCAAAATACTCATGTGAGGTTAACTTCAATTTTGCCGACTCGGCCAGCCGATGTTGATACTTATTTTTCTTCTGATTGCAGAATGTCTCAATGTCCAAAATATGTGCTGAGACCGCCACCCAGTTAATCACTGTTTAATCACAGTTTCCATTTTTTCAATCAGTGTCTAATCATTGGAAATGTGGCTATGCTGGGGCATGGATGTCACAATCATGAATTACTAATCGTACGTTAACACAATTGCTTGCCAGTCTTGCGTAATTATGTGAGGCAAGCGGCCTTGCAGTAATTGTTCGTTTCCCAAAGTTCCAACAGATGTTTCTGAAACAAGCTTAACCCGCCAATTCTCAGTAATTTTGGGAGGGGGGGGGAGTCTACAGGGCCAGACAGCAAATAATTTGGGGGGATTAGGGCCCCCCGTAAATTATAGCGAGGCTCGTGCAAAGCGCCCCCCCATTCAGCCGCCGCCCCCCCTTTTGTTTTCCTTGCTTTTGGCAGCTAGGACATTATTCCACGAGCCTCGCAATAATTTATGGGCGTCTTAGACCCGCTACATTATCTGCCGCCTGGCCCTGTAGGCCTCCCTAAATTGTTGCGAAGTGCACCGTTGTACTGTAACTTTTCAAAATGTGTTGGGGCTTGGGGTTCCAAAATCAGATTTTGCCCGGTCGGGGTCCATATCGGATTTCTGGACTCATACATATTGCGAAAAAACATTGATTTTCGATCCGAACCCAATGTGACCTGTCCCGGGACCTAAAACTCAGATTTGTAGACCAAAGTAAATCTATTTGTTTGATTGGTCGGTGATTCGTAGGGGAAAGTTGTACGTAGAAGGATTAATTGTTTTAGCACGATTGCTGGCCAGTCTTGCTTGTTCATTTCCGCCAAGCGGCCTTGCAGTAGTTTTATGGCTCCCAAGGTTTGCATAGCCGCGGCTACATCGCAACTAAACAGAAATTGTCAACGAGAGCCGATAATGGTACTCGAGGGTTTGAAACCAAAAAGTTCAAGGATTTGGATCTAAGAAGTGCAAGGGTTCAAATCCTTCAATATGAAAGGGTTCAACACCTTGAATCCTCGAATATTATAGGATTAAGAACTGAAGATCCAGGGACGCGGTTCCGCGCAAATTCAAGGACTGGAGTCCGTGAATTCTTTCAAATAAAATCATTCATTTCGTTGTGTGAAGTTTACATTTGTCTAAATTGGATCCCTTGTATTGAAGAATCCTAGGCGATCAAGGTTTACACAGCCGTGGCTACATCTACACTAACGAGCGCCGATCATGATGTAGTCATTCGATAACAGATAGCGAATCGAGAAGAAGTCCAGCAACTTACCAACTGCCACCTCGGGTTTGTAAAATACCTCCCCCCCACACCGCCTCATTGATTTTTAGCAAAGAATGCGAGCCATGACCCAGTTTCCAGTCTTTTGTAAACTTGCCGATTTTCAGATTCCAGACTCTCCAAGAAGCATTTGCCTTTGATTACCCCCAAAACTCAGTAATTGTTTCGATATGCTGAGTCAGCAGACAAGAAACACATGGTATGTTCAATGTTGTCGAGCGAAGGTTCAAGAAGGGTGTGGGCGGGGGACAAACGAAAACCATGCGATAACCTGCAGGTGTTGTAAACTTGATGTGGCCATTATATTTCTTAATATGGTCACCTGGTGTAGTCTCGTCATGCTATTTTATCTTCAAGTGGTGCCGCATTGCCCCAATGGCTAAGCTCTAAACAGGTTTGGAATAGTGTGATGTGTGGGAATCATACATAATTGTGTCGTGCAAAGTCAATGACTCGTAGGACCCTACTAATATCATACAAGTGCATTACTTCTGGTCCTTTTAGACTTCATGTAATTCAAACATCTCTCGAGGTCCCCCCTTCAACTTCTAAATACATTTACAATTATATTGCTCCACAAATAATGCGTTGCTTGCCGTTGTTTGAATTGTTGCGATCCGATGCCTTTTTTTATGCAGGGACTTAGCGTTGAAGCTCGGCCTCACGTACATCTCCGCGGGTGAGCTCTTGAGAGACAAACTCGGGGTGCGGCCAACGGGGTGGGTTGAAGTCCTTGCATTCATTGACACCACCTTCACTATATGCCGAATTTGAATGCGTATGCACTTAAGTTAAACACATCTATCAGATTCTTGCTTACTCTCCCGGCACTTGGAAATAACGAAAGTCAATGGCGAAAACGGTTGGTCTTTCCAAAGTTAGTTAGCAGCAACAATTGTCAGGTTGTGAGCAGCAATGACGAGGAACTTGTTTTCCGAGCATTCTATGCTCCAGATGGACATTGTGCAATGGCCTTGGAGTTGGACATAACGAACACGACTTGAGACCCCAGAGTGAAAGTTAGCCGGAAAACCCGCAACGGTGGGACCAATACAGTTAGAAGGTAGACAAACGAATAACGGACATGCTATTTCCCAGTTCCGGGAGCGTAATGATTTGCTCGGAGTCGTTTCACATGTTCCTGGTATAGGGTTGCCAGGATTGTTTCCCAGCCTCTCTTCAACGTAGTATTTTCAAAGCTCCATTTGTCATATGTGTGTTCCATTAGCGTCTGTTATAAAGATGTGTGTTGCTCCAGGGTACCACGTGGGTAAGCCATTCCAAGCCACAGCCAACGGTATGTTTACCTTTCGTGCCCACTTTGTTTCTACGTGTTTAGCCAGGTCTGCTTGACAAATTGAAACCTTGCACAAAATCGGTAAGTGTTTGTGTGTTACCAGGCGCTTATGAGAATATTATGTATATACCGTTGTAAGGACCGCCCTGAAACGGAGTCATTATTGTTTAGCCCATGATTTGGGGTCCGGGTCCCCGGGGGCCGTCGCTCCCTTGGACGGTTGTTCCCCTCGCTTTTCGCGGCTCTCTCTCCCCGTTTCTATTGTTCGGTTCGGTTCGGCTTGCGGCCACCTCAGTTTTTTCTTGCTCGGCCCCGGCGGATCTGGAGCTAATCTGAATCTCAGTTAAAACTGAGACAGAGTCTGCGGTGCAGACAGCCTTCATCAGTGCATGAGATTTTGGCGCAGTACTGTGTCTCATTAGACGGGTCATCAAAAATGTCTGTGTTCACTAAGCGTTGATCAATAATGTGTATATAGCTTTACGAGGGCAGACCAGTGGAAACCATAAATGTTGTTAGATCTGGGATGGTTGTACCAAGCCGTACAACACAATGATGATATGTGCCTCCCGGCTACCACTCAATCTCAGTTCCCGTGGATTGGTGTTTGTCTAACTCCATCAGTCTCCTTCAGACAAAAATTGATCCGCCAGGCAAAAGTCTTTGAGAATCAGCCAATTCTCAACACTGAGAATGACACACTTGAGCAGGAACGATTAGTCCCATGCCCATACTGTGGCATTCGCAAAACGAAGAAGCACATGAATGGCCACATATCAGTGGCTCATCGTGCTCGCAACCCCGTAAAAATGTACATGTCTGCTACTATATGCAAGGTTTGCCTTACGAACTTCCACACTCGCAGTAAATTGTGTCACCATGTTTGTTATAGTTCTAAGTGTAAGTGTCGGCCCTACTATGTGCAATGTGTCCCATCTTCACCATATATGAGGAATTTCTGCAATCAGAGAAGGAAGCTACTGCACTCGAGAAATCCTTGTTTGAATACGTTGTTTAGTGAACCTTCTGCGGTCAGGCATGCAGGGTCTCCTCCCCCTAGGCCTCTGCTAAGTCGCATGTAGCGAGATTGCCCCTGGGATGCAGGAGAAGCGTCGTGACCGGGCTAGAATAACAAACAAATTTTGAACTAGCAGCTAGGTTTAGATTGGCCAGCGTAGCCCGTCTAAGCAAAATGTGTCGGACCAGAAGCTATATAAGAGGCATGTAATCAGGAGTGTCCTAGCATGCATCAGGGCACGAGATCTAAGGGCGAAGCGGCCAAACCAAGATATGCGCCAGCAGAGAGCTACGACGGAAGCGAAATTAATTATTTGACCCACTTTTGTTTTAATGGGGGCAAAATATATAATGAATTAGTTGTCTCCTGGTTTCGGGAAGCTTTGGCATACAATGTGTTCTTTGGTTTCGGGACATACTTGTGAAGACAAAGCGCCGCGCGTCGCTAAACAAATAAACAACAATCATGAGGCGGGGAACAAATGCTTATGTATTTGTGTCTCTCTTGGTTTTAGTCACAGAGACATTAATGAATTAAGCCTCTCTCTCTTGTCAAATGCCTTAGTCTGTATGGTATACGGAAGGAAGTCCGAATATGAGATGTTCGGGGCCACATGGCCTTCTCACTCCCATATAACAGAAATCATAAAATCGTGGAGGATTGTATGGCGGGTCCGGGAGACTCTTTACTTTTCGCTCCAACTTGTGTGTTCTTTAGTTGCGGGACACATTTCTGAAGACATATCGCCTTAGACCGCTAACAAATAAAAAAACAGAGAGAGGTGAACTAATTAATTATGTGTTTTCTCCTGTTTGCTTATGATAGAGAGAATGAGATTATGGTTTCGCTCTCTTTTGTTTTATGTATTAGTCTGTATAGTATCCGACAGGGAGTCTGCGGTGGAGATGTTCGGGGCCACGTGGCCTTTCCACTCTCATATAATGGAAATCGGAAAATCGTAGAACATTGTACTACGGGTCCTGACAGCCCTTCACCTTGCGTTTCAACCCGTGTGTTCTTTAGTGTGTGGGACACATTTGAAGACAAAGCCCCGGTATAATTAGGTGTTCTATATGTGTTTAATCACTTCCATTCGATTTATGCAGTGTTTGCAATGATGTCTTCTCAACCACACCATCCCCATAGCGGAGGCGGCAAAGGTATACAACAAGTAATTCAACCGGCGCTTCGTCTTCATCGATGCGTCCAAAAACGAAAGCGCACACAGGTTCAAACGAAAAGTAAAGGCTTTGTCGGACCCGCATTATTACGAGTTTCCTCATATTTACTTTATGAATCCTTTTAAGGGCCTTGGGGACCCCTCGGAGGTCGATGCTGCCAACATTGAAGCTGCAGAGGACAAGGACGTGTCGGAGGTGGTCTTGACGGCGGTGAAGCAGGCTCCAAAGGTAGCTAGTAGGGTTTTTAACCTAATGGGGTTCAATTCAAATGGAAATTAAACCCGTTTTAGATTAAAGGGGACCCCCTGGCAATAAAGGCACCCCACCCCAGCACCGGCTACTGCCCTACACTTCATTAACACTCTGGCGAAGCCCTTTCTTCTTCTTCTTCTGCTTCGTCTCCTTCTTCGATTAGTATTGTGGAAGCGGCGGTGGTCACGCAGCTTTATTAACGCCTGGAGCTTCTGAGGAGCCTCGATGTTCGTGATGGGGCCCATAGTGCACAGGCGGGCGGAAGGCGGCGGGTGCCTTCATCCGAGGCGCTATTTGTTCACGCATCGGGCAACTCAACTTTATTAACGACCCCCTTTATTGACCGGAGATGCCCGGTAATCCCCCTTCGAATTCAATGAAATTAAAACGTCATAGCAAAGTCGGATATGTGTATAAATGCATCGGGTGTGATTATTGCATCGATGTGGAAATGGTTGAAACCATTGTATAGTTCATAATATCCAAGTGTTTTGGGATTTTACCACCACCCTGGGGTAAATACATTGTCGAAAAGCAAACCCAAACAACAAATCGGTCCGACATATTACATGTGCATTGAATTTTCACGAATGGAGTTCAGTTACAATGTGCATTTAAACCTATTTATATCAAGCCCAAGTCTTGCTATTATTGCTTGCCCGTTTCCAGGTCCCGGGACTTAGTCCCATTCGGTTTGCCTCTGAGGTATTTATGCGTACAGAACTCTGTTGTAGTATTATACGGACAACAAATCATTATAGATGTTGATGAAAATTAACATTAAGGGGTTTAATTAAATTGGGTATTAAACCCTATTTAGATGAACCCCCATTGAGGAGGAATCTATAAGGAAGATAAGAAGACGTATATCCGAATGCAATGGATAGAACAGGGGGCCGCGGCCGCCTGTGGTTGCAATAAAATTAGCATATACTCCGTCTCAGCATCCTTGTGTGTTCTCCCATAACGGGGTTTTATCAAGATAGGGTTTAATCACCATTTGAATTCAACCCCATTACTGTCAAGCCCTATTAACTACCTTCCAAGCAGGCGAAGTCCTTAATGCAAGGATTCGTGCTTGACGGCTTTCCTCGTGCGCTTGTAGCATGTAGTTGTTGAGGTTTCAGCAGCCATTCGGGCATATATATATATATATATATACACCTACTCAAAACAAAAACTCTCACAATCCCTTGGGAAACGCCTACTGGCAATAATGGTATGTGGTCACATGCTTAGCCAGACTTGGAGGACCCATTATACCCGGAACGAGTGAATTGGCAATTGGCAGAAGTGCTATTGTACCACATACTCAAATCGGGGAAGGGGCTCAAAATCGGTGGGGATTCACAAGGCTAATTGGCAAAAGTTGAAAAGAGACAGGCCACCGAAAAAACCTAAAACGAACCACATATATATGGATCCCTCCATCCTAGCCAATTCTCTTTGGCAATAATGGTGTGACAGTGGGATTCGGGTGTTTCCGAGGGA
>Ga0099797_101323_pt1 | contig 13370 bp, 7 predicted proteins | sample Uncmet_Sort48C_1_FD_89871 | JGI IMG/M metagenome (GOLD analysis project Ga0099797, IMG submission 89871) | Marine eukaryotic communities from CALCOFI LINE 67, Pacific Ocean - C012_Sort48C_1 | ecosystem: Environmental > Aquatic > Marine > Oceanic | place: Pacific Ocean: Monterey Bay | collected... | reverse complement strand
CTCAGATTCAGCAAGACGGGCTTCGGGTTTTGGGTTTGGAAACCACAAAAAATAGGGCAAAAAATCTTATTGTGTACGCAAGCACTGCTATTCCACCGCGCTAAGATTCCACCGCGCTAAGATTCCACCGCGATAAGAGGTCCAAACCGAAAAAATCCTGAGTGGGACACGCTCATCCGGGATCTGCTTAAGGATACAATAGTGTCATTCAAAGAAATAGAGACACAAATTTCAAAGAAAGGGACACAATTTCAAAGAATAGAGCAAGGAATCTACGAAATCCAGTCCAGAGCCCGGGATTTGCACTTTGGTATGACGCAATACGAAAACTGTAGAAGTGACGAAGTTAAGTACAAAAAATGTAAAAAAGACCTCGGGCAATTCCTGGAATATCCCCAAAAAAAATCCCCAGGTTTGCCGTCATTCGTCCTGCCGGTCGATGTGATGAAACTGATTGATGTGAAGAAACTGATCGATGTGAAGAAACTGACTGATGTAAAGAAGCTGACCGAAGATTTTGCTGAAGGGACAAAAAGACTCACGGACAAGAACTTGGAGAGTGGAGAAGAAGAATGGCTGAATAATCTCGAGGCGGATATTCAATCACAATTCTCCTACAACATGTCTTTTGCCAATATAAGTGAACATCTCGGAGACCTGAAGGAGTTACTAAAAGATGCGAAGAAGCAAGTAGAGGAGGCACTACATGCGAACAGGCGCGTACAAAAGAAGGCATTACATGCGAACAGGCAAGTACAGAAGAAGGCATTACAGAGGAAGCCATCATCTTTTTTCTTCCATCAAAGCGCCGAAAAGAATGAAGGACACAACCATCATCTATCAAAAAAGAGGTCGAAAAAGAGCTCGAAAAACCTCATTCCAATGGATCTGGCCGGTGAGCTAATTGATGCAATGTCGGAAATTCTTAGGACGACGGTTGAGGCTCTAGATTTAGCAGACCTACAAGCGGCAGAAATTGTAGACGGTGAAATTGTAGACGGAGAACCAACAGCAGACTGGAAAGAAGGAAAGTTGGCAGAGCTCTTCAATTCTCTACCAGAAGACTTTAATTTAAAAGAAGAAAACTCAGAGGCCTTAAAGTTAAAACTTTTGGAGCTTCTAGAATACCTAAAAATACAATCGGACTTGATAAACGGAATCCAGAAAGCAAAAATCGCAAATCCCGGCACAGAATGTAAATCGCAAAATCTCGATAATCACACGGTCACCGTGTCGGTTCTTTCTTCGGCGCTGTTCAATGGTGCTGACGCTTTGAGCAAGGTCTTAAAATATGAAAGCGTGAAACAAAAACTTGTCAACCAAGAGATGTCAGCAAAAAGCTATGGAACCATGCAAAAGCTTAAAGGAACCATGCAAAAGCTTAATGTAAAACAGTCTCCTCCTCCTCCCATCTTGACACGAATATGGAAATATCCCCAGAAAATCGTGCAGAAGTTGGGAAAATCTGCCAAGAAAGTCGTGCAGTTTGTCCGAGACGGTTTTCGGCAGATTTCAGGGGAAAAGACTAAGTCCTCCAGTAAAACTCCTAAAAGTAAAACAGGCTTCCTGGAAAAGTCGCCGCAAACTCAGACTGTCATAGGTGCCGAACAGCCTCAGGCTGCCGAAGAAACTGCTGCCGGAAAGGATGGAAAAGAGGATGGAAAAGGTAAAAAGGGCCAGGAATCTGTAGGCAAGGCAATTATCGAAGCAAAAAAAAAAATTATATCTGATTGCGACAAGCGCGATCAATCCGACAAGCGGGATTCCGACAAGCGCAATCTCGGGCCTTGGATCTCCATTGTGTCTTGCACCAATGGCAGCCAAAGTCACAGGCTCCTTGCTTTCTTGAGGAAGCACTCAGTTACTAGGGTAAGATGATTGCCCCAGTAACTGAAGACAAGGTCCTGAAGGCAATATTTGGAGGTGATCACACTGGGTAAGTTCTGGCATGTCACATGCGAAATCAGAGGCCAGTTGAAAAAAAAAGCTATCAGTTGAAAAAAAAAAACTGTTGACTCCGGATGGTGAAGTCGAAATATCTGGAAAGAGAAGGCCAAGCAGTATCTGGAAAGAGAAGACAAAGTGGTGAGCTCACAGTCTCACAGAGAACGGCTTCTGTATCACTACGGAGCAGTCTTCTGCAAGGGGCAGATCAACTGCATGGATGATGGCAACGGGTGGCACGAGCATGGTGTCTGAAGGTAGAAACTTCCCGGAAAGAAAACCTCTTGTATCATCTGTAGCTTCTCATTGAAGTCATTTCTTATGTTTCTTACGTTTCTTGTAGTAGTTGAGTCTCTCGATATGTTTCTTTCGTTTCTTGGAATAGTGGAGAGTCTCTCGATATGTTTCTTACGTTTCTTGTCATAGTTGTTTCATTGAATCGCTGCCGTTTCTTACGTTCTTGTGATACTAAGTTGTCTTATTGAGTCTCTCGATATATTCTCGACTTTATATTTTTTCTTGAACTATTTTTCTTGATTTTTCTCTTTGGTTTCATTTCTCTGATTTATTTGCGTTGTCGAACAAATTTCGTCTCTCCATTTTATATTTCTCTGAAATTTCTTCTCAGCGATGTACTTTTCTTTCGAATTTCGTCTCTCCGATGTATTTTTCTTTCGAATTTCGTCCCTCCGATGTATTTTTCTTTCGAATTTCGTCTCTGCGTTTTATATTTCTATCGAATTTCGTCTCTGCGTTTTATATTTCTATCGAAGTCATCGATGGATAACAGCTTCTCGGCAGCGGTCAGTCTCCGCTCGGAACTCGGCGACAGTAGGTCGTCGATCGAAAACAACTGCTCAGCAACATTAAGTCACCGCTCGGAACTCGCCTACAGTAGGTCATCGATCGAAAACAACTGCTCAGCAACACTAAGTCACCGCTCGGAACTCGGCGACAGTAGGTCCTCGATCGAAAACAACTGCTCAGCAAAACTAAGTCTCCGTTCGGAATTCGGTAACGGTCAGTCTCCGGTCGGAATTCGGTAACGGTAAGTCACCGCTCGGAATTCGGTAACGGTTAGTCATCGGTCGGAACTCGGCAGCGGTTAGTCATCGATAGGAGAAAAGCTCCTCAGCAGCGGTGAGTCGCCGATACAAATAGAAAAAGCAGAATGATTCTCGTTGAGGTTTTAGTGTGGCAATCAATTCTGTTCGGTGACAAGTCATGTGGACGAAACTTCTCGCAAGATTCCTTTTTTACACAGTCATATGATTGGCTGTGAATTTCCAAGATGACGGCAAGATGACGGCATTCACAAGATTTAGATTGAGTTCCTTTTTTTGCAAGATCTGCCTCCTTATATAATTTCACAAGACACAGGGTTCCGCTTCTTCGGTGTTTGCAAATCTAGTGGGGAAATCCGTTTTGGTGTCTCTATTTCTTTTCGATTTCGATTTTATTCTATCGATGGCAGGAGACTTATTTTTTTTCTATCTTATGGCAGGAGATATATCAACAGTAAGGACATCTGGCGTCGGTCTTTGCAAATCGGATGGGGAAATCCTTCTCGGTTTTCTCTACCGAAGGTAGTAGATTTCTTTTTTTGAAAACAGGGAGTATAATTATATCGATTGCAAGGCCATCTAGCATCGGGGTTTGCAAATCTGGTGGGGAAATCCCAAAGGATGTCTATGATTTTTCTCGATTCAATTTTTTTCGCAGTCTTCAGCTGCAGCAGCTTCAAGTGTAAGTATGCGAGGCGTTTTTATTTATTTTCAAAACACGACTGGTATCCGTGGAAAAGGAGAAACCATGTTGGAACCGATCGCGTTAGGTTCTGGCGGTGGTATTGGTGGAGGAATCCATGCGGCCGTTCTCTTTCGATTCTTTTTTTTTTCTTCTCAGTCTTCAACTGCAACAGCAGGACGCGTTTAATATTTTTATTTTCAAAATACGGCTGGTATCTGTGGAAAAGCAGAAACCATGCCGGAACCGATCGTATTAGGTTCTGGCGGTGGTATTGGTGGAGGAATCCATGCGGCCGCTCTCTTTCGATTCTTTTTTTTTTCTTCTCAGTCTTCAACTACAACAGCAGGACGCGTTTAATATTTTTATTTTCAAAATACGGCCGGAGCAAATGTCAATGTCAATGGTATCTGTGGAAAAGCAGAAACCATGCCGGAACCGATCGCATTAGGTTCTGGTGGCGGTGGTGGTGCGGGAATTTATCCACGCAGCCAATTTTTTTTTTATTCAATTTTTTTTTTCGCAGTCTTCAGCTGCAGCAGCAGTGTATGGCGCGAGGCGTTTTTCTTTTTAGAAAACACGTCTGGTATCTGTGGCAAAGCAGAAACCAGGCCGGAACCAATCGCATTAGGATCTGATGGCGGTGGTGGTGCAGGAATTTATCCATGCAGCCAATTTTTTTTTTGATTCAAATTTTTTTCGCAATCTTCAACTGCAGCAGCAGCGCATGGCGCTAGGCGTTTTCTATTTTTTACAAAACACGGCTGGTATCTGTGGAAAAGTAGAAACCATGCCGGAACCGATGGCATTAGGTTCGAATCTGGCGGTGGTATTGGTGGAGGAATCCATGCAGCCACTCTCTTTCGATTTTTTTTCTTTTCTCGGTCTTCAACTGCAACAGCAGGACGCGTTTAATATTTTCATTTTCAAAATACGTCTGGTATCTGTGGAAAAACAGAAACCATGTCGGAACCGATGGCATTAGGTTCTGGCGTCGGTATTGATGGAGGAATCCACGCAGCCGTTCTCTTTCGATTTTTTTTTTTTCTCAGTCTTCAACTGCAACAGCAGGACGCGTCTAATATTTTCATTTTCAAAATACGGCTGGTATCTGTGGAAAAACAGAAACCATATCGGAACCAATGGCATTGGGTTCTGGCGGTGGTATTGGTGGAGGAATCCATGCAGCCGTTCTCTTTCGATTTTTTTTTTTTTTCTCAGTCTTCAACTGCAGCAGCAGGATGCGTTTAATATTTTCATTTTCAAAATACGATTGGTATCTGTGGAAAAACAGAAACCATGTCGGAACCGATGGCAGCAGGTTCTGGCGGTGGTATTGGTGGAGGAATCCATGCAGCCGCTTTCTTTCGATTAATTTTTTTTTTTCCTCAGTCTTCAACTGCGACAGCAGGACGCGTTTAATATTTTCATTTTCAAAATACGGCTGGCATCTGTGGAAACACAGAAGCCATGTCGGAACCGATGGCATTGGGTTCTGGCGGTGGTATTGGTGGAGGAATCCCTGCAGCCGTTTGCTTTCGATTAAATTTTTTTTTTCTCAGTCTTCAACTGCAGCAGCAGAACGTGTTTAATATTTTGATTTTCAAAACCCGCCTGGTATCTGTGGAAAAACAGAAACCATGTCGGAACCGATGGCATTAGGTTCTGGCGGTGGTATTGGTGGAGGAATCCCTGCAGCCGTTTGCTTTCGATTAATTTTTTTTTTTCTCAGTCTTCAACTGCAGCAGCAGGACGCGTTTAATATTTTGATTTTCAAAACCCGCCTGGTATCTGTGGAAAAACAGAAACCATGTCGGAACCGATGGCATTAGGTTCTGGCGGTGGTATTGGTGGAGGAATCCACGCGGCAGCTTTCTTTCGATTAATTTTTTTTTTTTTTCTCAGTCTTCAACTGCAGCAGCAGGACGCGTTTAATATTTTGATTCTCAAAACCCTTCTGGTATCTGTGGAAACACAGAAACCATGTCGGAACCGATGGCATATGATTCGGTTCTGGCGGTGGTATTGGTGGAGGAATCCCTGCAGCCGTTTGTTTTCGATTAAATTTTTTTTTTCTCAGTCTTCAATTGCAACAGCAGGACGCGTTTAATATTTTCATTCTCAAAACCCGGCTGGTATCTGTGGAAACACAGAAACCATGTCGGAACCGATGGCATTCGGTTCTGGCGGTGGTATTGGTGGAGGAATCCCTGCAGCCGTTTGCTTTCGATTAAATTTTTTTTTTCTCAGTCTTCAATTGCAACAGCAGGACGCGTTTAATATTTTCATTTTCAAAACACGGATGGTATCTGTGGAAAAACAGAAACCATGTCGGAACCGATGGCATTAGGTTCTGGCGGTGGTATTGGTGGAGGAATCCCTGCAGCCGTTCGCTTTCGATTAAATTTTTTTTTTCTCAGTCTTCAACTGCAACAGCAGGACGCGTTTAATATTTTCATTTTCAAAACACGGCTGGTATCTGTGGAAACACAGAAATCATGTCGGAACCGATGGCATTCGGTTCTGGCGGTGGTATTGGTGGAGGAATCCCTGCAGCCGTTTGCTTTCGATTAATTTTTTTTTTTCTCAGTCTTCAATTGCAACAGCAGGACGTGTTTAATATTTTCATTTTCAAAACACGGCTGGTATCTGTGGAAAAACAGAAACCATGTCGGAACCGATGGCATTAGGTTCTGGCGGTGGTATTGGTGGAGGAATCCCTGCAGCCGTTCGTTTTCGATTAATTTTTTTTTTTTCTCAGTCTTCAACTGCAACAGCAGGACGCGTTTAATATTTTCATTTTCAAAACACGGCTAGTATCTGTGGAAAAACAGAAACCATGTCGGAACCGATGGCATTAGGTTCTGGCGGTGGTATTGGTGGAGGAATCCCTGCAGCCGTTTGCTTTCGATTAATTTTTTTTTTCTCAGTCTTCAATTGCAGCAGCAGTGTATGCGAGGCAGTTTTTATTTTCCAGGATGCTATTAGTATTTTATGGGATGCATGGGATGCAAGTGGTATCTACAAGGGAATCGTAATCATATGTATGTTCTTTCTTTGGATCTATTCCAGTTTTCACAACAGAATATATTGCCAAGAAATTCATTATGACAGTTTAAATTTATTGATTCTGAAGACAGAATTTGCAAGATCACAAGATCTGACTCGGGTGCTTTTTTTTTGATCAGACTGAGATAGATGAAAGCAAGATCAGAGTCATCAGACTCAGACAAGTCGCAAGATCCTTGGTTTTTTTTTTGAATCAGATTCATGATGATGTCACGAAATTAATTGAACTGAATCTCAGAATTTTCCAAGTTTCCAAATCTAAACTTCAAAACTCTTCAAAACTCTCCAGCCAAATTTAAAACGATAACCACCAATTGGATTCCTCGTTGAACTGTTACTATATAACTTCAGATATTCAATTTCGTAAACTCCTGTCTGTGATAGATTTAAATCTCTTCAACGTTTCAACGTTTCCTCGAGATTCTGAGATATTCCCACTAGTTCTCAACTTCCTAGGTTCAGAATCATTGACTGTCGGAGCAGTCACCTGTGAGATACTTTACGTTCTTCAAATTTTCTCTCTCAGAGAAAATTTTGAAGTTTGAAATTTCTCTCACGTAACGATATTTCGTTCGTGACATTTTCTGTGCAGTGTTGTAGAGCTGTACACTATTCCTTGATTAATTTCCCTGATTATTTTTTCCTGATTTTCTCCTCTTTTCTCGATTTTCTCCTCCTAATTGTATTCCTTGTTTTAGAAGTTTGGAGCTTCATTCTAATTGTATTCCTTGCTTTAGAAATTTGGAGTTTGGAACTATATTCAGAGTTTTCAGAGTTCAGTTGTTCCCAGTCTCTCTCAGTTAAAAAAAGCAAGTCAGATTCTAAAATTTTCAGAATGGTCTCTGCTGCCAAATCCCAGAAAGAAATGGAATCCCAGAAAGAAATGGAATCCCAGAAAGGAATGGAGTCCCAGAAAGGAAAGGTCTCTGCTGCCAGTCCTAATGAATCCCAGAAAGGAAAGGTCTCTGCTGCCAGTGCTGAATCCCAGAAATTGAGCTTGAGACAGGATCAGACTCAGAAACAGGACCAGGTCCCGAAACAAAATCAGAAGTCTGTTAAAAAGAGTCTGTTAAAGTCTTTTCATCATGCCAATGGTTCTGAATCGCTTTCCGGTATTACTCCTAAACCTGTTACCAATCGTCAACCCGACACCAATGCAGACGACGCTGTCACGAGTCAAGAATTTGTCAAGATGTCGCTTGGCGATATCTGTGAACAAGTCAAAAACTTGAAAAATTTTCTGAGCGGTCCGACCGAGCAAGCAGAGGAGGTAATGACGTTCCTACTGACCCCAGGAGAAAATGACGATGCGGACTTTTCATCAGAGTACTTGAAAAATTTTTCAGATCCGGTTGTGAAAGCAACTTTTTCAGAGCAATTGGAAAAGTTTCAGAATATGATGTCTCTTCTGAGAATTCAAGAGCCCATTTTCACTGAGCTGCTTCAGACAATATCGGAAATTCTTAGAGAGGTTCTTGAACAGGTAAAGGCTCTTGAACAGGAGAAGAGTCCTGTTGTTTTGGGACAGGCGTCGGCATTCATCAGTACTTTGAATCATCTCGCAAAGCAAGGAAGCTTACGCAGACAAGGAGTAACTCAGGGACAATATCTGTCAGATCTAAGCTCTCCGACAGAAACAGCAGGAGACGTTTCTTCGACAGCGCTTTCTCACATCATGGCTATGCTCCATCGATTCGATCAAGTTACAAAGAAAAAAGAAACAAAAGAAAAAGAAGCAAGCGCTTCATTCGACAGCGAGCCTGTCGGACACGAAAAGCAAGAGCCTGCCCACCTAAACAATTTTACAGGAATCCAAGTTCTGTTTTTTGCGGCCTTCGAAGATGTTCCTCACCTGTTGGCCGATATTCCAGCAAGCGTGAGGCAAAAACTTGAAGGCCAGAGCTTCAAGCTGTCAAAAAAAAGCTACGACGCCATGCAAATGCTTGACAAGCGGCTCGCCGACTACTACGTCATGAATTTGATGAAGACTCGTTTCAAGAAGTTTGACAAATTTTTGCATAAAGAAGTCATGCCTGCTCTCCTGCATAATGAAAATCAAGTCAAGGACGCCGCTGAAATTGATTCTGAAACGTTCGGTCCTAATTTTGCAGAAAATGTGGAAACATCCATCAAAAGAGATCGTGAGATGGCGAAGAAGACGGCGGAAAGCTTGAAAAAGCTGATGGATAAAATGAAAATGACTTCTGGCCAGACTCATTACAGCCTTCCTCAAACTTACAACGATTTGCTCAACAATTTCGATGATGATTTCTTCAGTTTCCGCACACACCTCGAGAAAGAGCAGAACGATTTCGGCATCGCTGTGAAGGATCAGGCAAAGCGGATACATGCGCTCGATATGATACACGGCAAAAAAAAACTTATAGATGCGGACCTGGAATTTCTAACGGTGCCCATGTCTCTACTTAATTTTATAGAAGTGCCGATCAAAGACCACAAAGAGGACTTCAAAGTGTATCAGCTTGCAGAGTCTATCGGGGACGCGCAAGCCTCCGAACTATTGGGGGTTGATGTGGGAAAAAAGGCGGCAACAGAGGAAACCATTGATGTGGCGAAAAAAACAACAACAAAGTCAGACACAGACCAAGTTGCAAAAATCCAAAAAAATCGAGCAGAAATCTCTAGACAAGAGGAACAAACGAAAAAAAATCGAGCAGAAATCTCTACACAAGTGGCACGCTTGTCCATACTTCTGACTAATAGAATGCAAAGGATATCGCTGCAAGAAATTGCCAACAACCAGTCACACGAAAAGGCTCAAGAAGCCGAAAAAGTTGCAAAAGCGATGGAGTCCTTCTATAACAGTGAGAGGCAGTTTTTCATTGTGGTAGCCGCCATCCGAGACGCCGAAAAGCAGCTGGAGTCTTTTGATCAGAAACAAACTCCGCTATCTGAAGGGAAGAATCTATCTAAAGAGAAGAAGCAGGCGTCTGAGTGTGAGCATAATATGGCTAAAGACTTGAAAGAGAGCTTCTCCTCCAATACAGAAGCTTCGCAAAGAGTGAAATGCTTCACAAACATGAGTGTATTCGAGGACTTTGACGAGTTTCGGCTCTCTTTTCTTCTGCAGCAAAGGGCGAAACTCTTTGCCCAGATGAACTGGAACGCCTGGTTCTTCATGGAGAAGTCTACGAATATGCTTCCGTATGATAATAAGTCTCCTCCTCCGAGTTTAGAGGACACGTTTGGCGCAAGTTGCGCAAAAAGTAACGAGCGAATATCTTCGGCAAAAAAAGAAGCGGTTCAGCAGCAACGAAAACAGTTGGCGGAAACTCCTCAAAAGTTGACGAAAATTTTGCAAAGTGCGATCTCTTTGCCAGAAAATGTTGATGTGAAAAAAGCAGAGACGAACAAAGGCTACTGGATTGGTAGAAAGTATGTTTCGGCGAAGGCTCTGCGAGAAGAAATTACCAATGGGGATATGATCTTGAAGAATTTCCAAATGACAGAAGAAGTGAGAAGGATCGCCAATATACTCGCGGGGTTGCAGTTTACCAGTTTTCCCTTGCCAATTTCTGCAAAGGACTGGCCATGTGAGGTCCTCTACCCATCTGACATTCTCGAGATTGTGAGGGTTCTCCCATATTTTTACCATGACGAAGAGTTGCCTCTTGATGCTGACAGTCAAACCATCCCTCACTCTCTGGCCGATGATGCCCTGATGCTCAAAGTTTGGATCCCGTATTTTCTGGCCGGTGAGTCTGAGATCTTTGATAGAGTTCAGGAACTCACCTTTGATAGAGTTCAAAACATTGAAGAAGATGAAGAAGAGGACCGTATTAAAGAGTCTTTTGCAGAGCAAGACCTTGCAGAGCACTCTTTGAAAGGGTCTTTCGAAGAGCAAGACCTTGCAGAGCACTCTTTGAAAGGGTCTTCTGCAGAGAGCCGCAAAAGTCTTGGGTCTTTTGAAGAGGACCGCAAAGAAGAGAACCACAAGGGGGTCGCAGATATGTATGGTAAGCGTATCAGAGATTTCGCAACTATTTTGGCGCATGTGGAAGCAGTTGCGGAAGGATTGAAAGCACATGTGAAATCACGGGAAGAATCACAGGAAGCATCACAGAAAGTTTTTTCCCTGAAATCACAGGGCAAAGGAAAAACAAGTCTACTCGCATCTTCTAGAGAAGCGATGGATCCAGCGCTTGTCTCAATGTCACTGACAATGATCAAGAATTTGAAAGCTGAAAACTTAAAAAAAATCCAACGGGCTGAAAATCTAAAAAAAATGAGTAAAGAGGGTCTGAAAAAACAAAGCGAGCACAAAAATTATATGAACACGGTGGCGCAGTTAAAAAAAATCTTGAAAGACGTTAACGAAGTAATCAAAAAGGTATACACTCAGGTGAGTGGCCAAGTTCCTCAAACTTCTGAAGGTCTGAGCTTCAATAAGGATCTCCACAGCTTCAATAAGGGCAATTCGTATGATGCGCTCGTGCTCAAAAAAAAGTATCAAGAGCAATACAACGCTTTCCGTGCGCTCTATGAAGAAAAGTCGCAGTCTGAAAGTCATGGGGCTGTCGGGCCCGAAAGCAACGACGAGTCGAACTTTATAAATGCCAAGGATTCGGAATATGCTCTAAAACACGCAAAGGGGTTGTTTCAGGCCGCAGACGAGTTCTTCACTTTTTTTCAAGTTAACAACGACCTGTATTCGCACGATTTGAAGAAGAAAGAAAAAAAGCCTAAAGAATTCAAAAGCTCAAACCTTGTCCCCGATTTTTCTCTGTCTCCCGATTTTTATGCTGGAGAGGAGTTACGCGATCTCATCTTCGACATCAATCAGCAACGGTACGAGCGTCAACTGACTGACCGTTTTGCGGTTGATGATAGGGTTGCCAAAATGGAACTGGAACACAACACGTCCGATCACGGCACAATCATGGCAAACACGCCAAAAAACACAATCACGGTAAAGTCTACACCCGATGACAATCAAAAGGGTGCCGTCCGGATTCAGAATTCGGAAGGCAAGGAAGAGGCGGGAACCCTCTCTGAGAGTTTCCAGGAAAAAAATGACCGGTTACAGCAGGGCTCCCAGCTTCCCAGCAACAGTTTTCTGTCCAGAACGGACCCGCCCGCTCCCAAAAGCGCCAAAGTCGACGTCGACCAAAGCAGCAGCAGCAGCTTCTTGTCTCTCTCCGGCTCGGCCGCCCATCAGACCTCCACAGCCTTCATGCCTCCGACAATGATTCTCTGCGTGATGTTTTTCCTGATTGTGCTGGGTTTTGGCAGGTTTATGAGGCGAGCCTAGGGGCGTGGATGGTGACGGTGGGAAACAGGAGTCGCATTGAGCTTGGCTCAGGTTCGCAAAGTATTCAATCGTCGGAAGGTATCCGTTGGGGTGATTGAGTCAATGCGTCTCAATGCCTTGAAATGGCGGCCAATTTGACGCAGTTGCGGCACATGCCTTGAACAGAGAAAATTAAAACCCCCTGGGCTCTACAGTGACAGTCACTGGCGTGGATTCTAGAACACCGGGGAGATTCTTGTGTAAAGCAATTCACTCCCAATATGTCCCCTGTCAATGCTGTAGGACGGCGGGGAGATTCTTGTGTAAAGCAATTCACTCTCAATATGTCCCCTGTCAATGGTGTAGGACGGCGGGGAGATTCTTATTTGAAGCAATTCATTCCTGATATGTCCCCGTCATTGTTGTATTATGGAACGGCGGGGGACATTATTTTATTTTATTTTATGCAGTTCGTTTCTTTTTCTGGAGATTTCCGTCCATTCGTTTCGTGGATCCGGAAGGTCTCGTCATGTAAGATTTGGAAAAGTTTAAACCTGGTGGGGTTCCATTTCATGATGTATATGATGTCTAAGATATTCATACCCTGACTACGAAAGGGCCCCTCTCCATTTCTGAGGGTTTAGCCTTGATATTTAAATATTTTTCTCTATTGATTCTTCTGAGGGTGTCCCTCGATGTCCCGGATTCCGAGGGTGTATCTCTCGTAATCATAATGCATGGAGAGTCTCTCGGTTTGTTTTCCGATTTCAGAATACACTCTCTGTTGTCAGAGTATATTCTTAAGTTCAGGGCCATCTGTGTGCGACCTGTATCAGGTGACAGGACCAGGTCCTGTATGTGATTTGTGTCAGGTTCGTCGCACAGGTTGGAATCGGGCAGTGTATGCAATCTGCAGAGGTGAATCGGTATTGCTATTGGAGTTTCCAGGTCCAAGTTGCAACCGCAATTATTGTGGCGTCGTATTGGCCCTGTTGCCAGTGTTGAGTCGTAGTAATTCGAGTTGTAATAATTGTCGAAAGCAATATTATCTGGACCAGGAGACTCAGAGGACGACTCTCAATGTAAATAAACGTATTCACAGAGGATACGTCGGCGTCGTTCATGCCACAAGAACTGTAACAGGCTGCGTGATCCAGTTATCATGCAGTCTATGAAAAATGGCAACAGTCTGAAATTCTGTAAGTTAACAGCTTCCCTGTCGGTATAGTAAACAGAGCTGAACTGTAAAAAAAAGAAAAACGAAAAAAGTGGGGTGGCTGACCCTTTCCGGGTTCATGCTTCATCTTAAGCGGTTTGGTGTTCTCGTACGGTTACGGTTTTTTAATTTTTAGAAGATCGT
>Ga0099797_101302_pt1 | contig 13393 bp, 9 predicted proteins | sample Uncmet_Sort48C_1_FD_89871 | JGI IMG/M metagenome (GOLD analysis project Ga0099797, IMG submission 89871) | Marine eukaryotic communities from CALCOFI LINE 67, Pacific Ocean - C012_Sort48C_1 | ecosystem: Environmental > Aquatic > Marine > Oceanic | place: Pacific Ocean: Monterey Bay | collected... | reverse complement strand
TTTTTTAGGAACGGACGGACGGATAAAAGAGCATATGTGAACTAAATAATTATCTTTCACACATACACACCAATCTATGGTATTACGATGCAGGGCGTAGCTTCACATCAACCTTAGAAACGGCTCGTTCCGCACAAGGGCAGAACTATAGAGGCCCACTTACCGCCACCATGGCAGGGTGTCACCTATGAAGAACAGCTGTAACGGACGAAAATGCGCGTGAAAAATGTTTTTTAGGAGTGAAATCATAATCAAATCATCCGCGCATCTCAAACGAGACACGATGTATGATGACTTACTTCATGATCTCACTGTATACAACTCCTCACACATGTTCATACACACACAGGGACTACCGACGAGAGGCCGAAAAGTTACCCATTGATCGATCGAAGAACGAATCCAAGCATTAACCATGATCGAATTGGCACGCATGCCATGCAGCCTTACCTTACAGATTTCGACATCTGAAGTATTATCATTGTCAAAATCTGCCACAAACGCCTCCGAATTCCTTTTTGAGAATGAATGTAGTATCTGTTGTTTAACTTTCTATCCCAATTATGTGAACCCCATCAATATAAATTATAGCGTTTTGTTGCTAGTATCCAATTGTTGTGCATCTGTCGCCAGGCAATTCGTTACGGCGGCCACCTGGTCGCAGACACTGTCGATGTCAGTTTTGTCATTGTGATTTGATTTTCATGAATTTGTTTTACAACTGCAATTTCCATTGATTACCCCTATTCGCTACAAATTCTTGAATCTAACAAGCTAAATACTGTGAAATAACAAAAATCCCTTAAAAGACTACTATCAAAGATCTATTCAGATTTCCGTTTTCTAACCTTGTGATTGAGAAATGCTCGCACGCAAGAAAATTTGAGAGAATAACTTATCACTTTGTAAACCTGCATCATATTCTTACTGTTTCCATAATGCTACCATGATAAACTTTGACCAATGTGATCAGAGTTTTTTGATGGACTTGGATGATGGTCTTACAATGTTACTGTTGATTTCAAATAATAGACCTTCTTCTTTTTTCGGACATAACGATTTTTCATCACTCAATTCAATACTAAATGTTATCAGCTTATCGTTCAGATCAACATTGATAAGAAAATTTTCCACGTAAACGATCATGACTTGAAGAAATTATCTTGTCTTGTATTATGCTAATATAGAACTATAATCGATGTTGCGCGCGCAGATCCAGAATTGCGCAGTAACCAAATTATTAAAAATAAAGATTCAATCACAAACTATCTAAAAGGCCGAAAACGATAACCAGAGTTACGATAGAAGTTTACCAAGAGCACCAACAGTTAATCGTTGATGCCGGCGAAGGGACACGTGTCATCAAGCTAAACGTTTTTTTTTGGTCCCTGCCCCGTAAAAAATCTAGAATTGTGTCTTAATGCATTCAATATGATTTTTAACAGCTCGATGATTGCCTACGCAAAAAATGCTACAGCTATTTTCAAACCAAAAATTTTTTATGTCAGTTTCTTTTTCGATTGGAAATTGGAACATAATAATGCATCTACACATCTAAACATCTAAACATAAGACCACAAGGGATACGCTCACGAAGAGATATTGCTTCGTGTGGTGTCTCCTTATGCTTCTGCTGTTTATACTTGTCTAGTTATATTTTCCCCCATTCAAAAATCAAAAATATAATAACAGAAACGTCCAGAAATATAAATTATTACGATTTATCAACAATGCAGCATCGGCGTACATCGATGATAACCGTTATTCATCACTGTCTTCATCGTCGTCTTCAACCCAAAAAATATTATACAAAAGTACTACTCTCAATTTTGCCTTGCAACTAGTATCATGATGATCTTCTTAGCGCGAAACAATAGTAACACCTTCTGCACACTGTGAGGACTTCTCAAAATATTAGCTGCTATAATTATAAAGAGTCGTATTTGGTAATCATTTTCTGAGTCGATGACATGACGATGTAGACCTATATATCCTAACGTTTCTTGATTTTAAGCTAGTATGATTCGAATGGTTAGAGAAAAAGGAAGCTTTCGGGTTCTATGCCTGGATAAGGCAAATAGTCGCAATCCTAAAGGAGATCTATCCGGCCGATCTAGTCCAAACTGCAGGGTAATATCAACAGCTTCACCAACTCTCTGCCACTTCCATTGACAATGATTTTAATAATAATTTGAACTAATGAAATAAAAAACCATGATAAATTATTGAAGAAGTTATATTATTTTCAACGGAAAAAAAAAATATGGGAATTTCAAACAAGTTTTAAGCGTCAATCAAAAAACAAATAAAAAACCCACAAATAATACCTAATTTTTCCATTTTGCCTTAGTTAACACGAATGAAAATTTACCGATGTATTTTGTCATGACCTCTGACCAATGTGATCAGAAACTTTTTGTCACCTTCCTTCTTTTGTGCCCGGAGTCAAATTGGACAATCCATTTCTTAAAGGTACTAAAAAATTTTAATAATAATGATTCACCCTCATCGAAAATAAAATCATATCATGATCATATCATCAAACCAACATAATTCCAATCAAAATTCTAACAAAAAATCACACCATTTAATCAAATAACCAACCACCTTCATACGGCCTTTTGATTATCTTTTTTTTCTTCATATACACTTCTTCTTATAACCAATTAATAGTTGTCAAACCAATAGTTCCCCAATGATCATAATCCATCCCATCTCTCATAATCCATCCCATCTATCACAATACCTCCCTACTCTTCTTTGACTTCTTTTTTGATATCATTTCTCCAATTACATCCGCATCCTCCCCGACCATAATGATTATTACACATCCAATTCCACAAACATGGCACAACAGATGTTACCATGCAACCTGGCGTCGCATACAAACACGACCAGCCAAATTGGGGAAAGTCATATGTCGTAACCCCTTTATACATACCAGGACAATTGCTCATGGAATACAAATAATAATCGTAACATTTCATGACCGAATCCATCCAGAAAGTGCAAAACAAGAAATTATAGTTCGCGAAAATTGGAGAGACGAACAGAATTGATTTCGCCAGACTCGCCACCGTAGTAACCATAGGCCATGTCATAAAAACACCTCCAACAAAACATACGGCCTTCGCACGGTTGTTGGCTTTCCCATAGCAATCACAGCACTGGACAGGAAACGTCTCCTGCCAATAGTACCATTTCTGGTCTTCTTCGTATTGTTTGAATGCGTGATACATTTCTTGCGCTTCGACTAGCGTCATTTTAACCTTTCCCAAGGCATCTGGTAATACCTCAATGGAGCGTTGGCCCCATGACGTTTTGAGGTCTTCAATGGGTAGTTCGAGGTGCAACTTTCGAGTGACTGTGTCCGGTGTCTTGAAAGCTTCAAGATCCATTTCGTTGATGTGTTCCGGCAGCTCCTCGTTTTCTAGCACCAGAGTGGTATGCGATTCCGGAATGGCAACGCGACCGTCACTTGACGGTTGTTTCGAATTGCGAACTTCACTGATCAAATACATACCCGGCGTTGGAAATGCAGGCTCTAGAAGCCGGTTCGCGTGCGCTTGCAACCACACACGCCGACCTGCTTTGAACAGTTCCCTTTCGTTACCCTCCCGAATGTCACCAAGGGTTTGCACACCTGTTTAGTTAATGGGGTCAATATTTTGGGACGATGCGGCCACGGACAACGGACCACGTAACTCGCCGACTAAGAAAGACGATGCGTTACTAATTTTTCCAAATGTAACGCCAGCTACAATGCGTCAGGCTGGGTTTTTTCTGTTTTTAATCTAACTCCGAAGAACCTGATTGCGCAGCACTCGACCCAGAACTGGCCCTTCTCATGATACAGTGGTGCATCGACGCTGGCCACAGACAACACCTTTTGCAGCATGCCGTATGCGTTTCAATTCAATTTGGTTGTTCATTTAAAACAAAAAACTAAAACGAAACTACAACTACAACTATACCAATTCTTTTAATTTTCAATGTCGTCGTTTGACCAGCGCTGCACCGTTTATCGAGCTCCACACGTATCCCCTCGTTGTCAACCACGCTCTGAATCACGTCTCCGCGTAAGATTTTTTCAGCAAGAGGTTTATCTTTTTGGGAGTTGTGTTTGCCAACAATGCCATCGGGATCCACAACTTCAACTACCATGGTATCTTTGTTTACTTCGAGACCCAAGCTTTGTACACCGGTTTCGTGATTAATCACGTTTATTTCATGTTCACCTGTATGTTGACATTTTAAACCAATTTATGGATACTTTAACCAATTATGTGGCGTCGCCACCAAATTTATGGAGTTCCAACAACGAGGGCAATTTCAGTTCAACTTGTGACACCACAACAAATTATCCCAAATCAAATTTCGTGAATTAATAAAATACTGGTCATATGGGGCGCAAACTTTTTTCTTTTGAGATCCAGCAATTCTTTCATATTCTCCAAAATCATTTCATCATTCTCCTTACGGCATTCTCCAACTCGACATGCCAGACAGGCACAACAACTCCGAACGTACCAGGTGAAACAACTTGGTGTGTTGGGACCGAAACAAGCCAACAACAACTGCATCGGACCGTAATAACAAAACATCGATTCGTAAATGTCACGCAATGGTTGAAATCTGATTTCCGATGTCATAAAATTGGATTCGGCTTCATTATCTTTGTTCCAATTGATCTTGTCGATAGCGCAGCATGATGGAAGAGGTGATGTAGATGGTCTTGGTCTTGGTCTCCCGTCTTGGTCTCGGTCTCCCGAATCCTTGTCTAACTTTGCGCTCTCTTGTATTAAAGTCTCGATCTCCTTGAATTTGCTATTTACGGCACTTATGAGGGCTGTTTGGGCTTGTGCTGTCGGATTGTCTTGCAACTCTTCAACTAACCTTTTCTTAGACTCCGTCAGCCGTGATACAAAACCCTTTACGAGCTTGTCTCGTCCTAAAGTCCCCGCCCCACGCACCACAGCCTGAGCATCTGGTTTACAGCACAAGCAGCTCTTCCAAAACTTTCGCATCTTGCAGTCTTGGCATCTTTGATTTAACCGTTTGCGGAGAATATTCCGCTTCTCGAAAAAGGGATGTCGTCGGAGCACGTCCTCTTTCTTTTTCATTTCGTCCTCCCTTTTGAGAAATTTGAACCTGTCTTTTATTTCACGGCGTTCATCTTGATCCACTGCAAACATCTCTATCAAGATATCCGACTCCTCATCCAAATTTCGTTCAATTATTTCACCAAGCCGGCTGTTAGACTCAGAGGCTTTATCTTGAGTTGAACTTGAAGGCTTCAATTCGTCGAGATTAAAGGCATTCAATTTGTTGATGTTCACAATTTCCTTAACATTACCGTCTCCATCGAGGAACGGTCTCTCGCCATCAGAATGAAAATACTTGTAAAACAATCGAACACGCTGCCCAGTCAAGATACTTCGGATGCGTTCCGCCTTTAACTCCACTTGCTCTCCAGACTGATTATGAACATCATGCAAAAATCTTTGTCCCGACTCGCAACATACACATTGACAAGAACCACACCAACAACTACGACAATTGGCCCACAAACACGGCGATCGACGCAGACTATGTTGGTATCGTTCCGTGACGAGACAACTATTGAAACATGTTCCCACTTCATGCAACCACCACCAAAAAGGTAGACCGTCTCCTAAGCCGCAACACAATTCGCGACACCCACGCTTTGCCGGCTTGCACAATTCTCCTGAACGTCTTGTCAATGTTTCGAATCCGGCGAGTCTGAATTTGGCAGGCTCAACGCAACATCTCTGAATGAGCGTTGCGATACCCATGTACATTGCCCAATACCAACTCTCACACCCGAACTCGATCGAGATACCACAGATATGCGAGCACAGTTCCCCAATTTGATGATGATCATTCTGGCCTTTTTGCGGTGCATCTTGATTACGATACAGAATCCCACAAGCACTTGTTACTACACTTGTGAAACCGTTTTCATCGCAACACGCCCAGAAGAAGATAACCAGAGATATAATCTGCAGGAAACATTCGATTGGCGGAATAAAAACCTCTAACCAATGAGAACAAGTTCTGATGTTTTTCGCGTATACTGCTGGCATCCCGATTCTTTGGGCCGCTGCCGTCTGTTCCCATGATTCCTTTACCGTTTCCTTATCGGTCGTCGCTCGACCCTCATCTGCCACGCCTTCAAATTGCCACTGATGCTTGCGGAAGTGGGGATTCGTTGCGAGTGCGCTTTTGAAATTGCGCTCCTTTGCGAACTCCTCGGACTTAACTACATACAACTTCCCCTGAGCAACTTCATTCAACAGATGCCGTTCCTCGGACTGGCAAAAATATTTCTGATCCAAACAGCTTGCGCAACATTTCGTGTCACAGAATCCAAATGGCGGCCCACATTCATTCTTGAAACAACACCAACAACAACAAGACCGCAAACTGCAGGCTGCACGTCTGGACCACCAATTCGCCAACCGATACTGACAGCAGCCAATACAACCCGAACGTTCCACATCTGCCGGCGCGGGTGCGATACAACGCTCTTCTAGACCACCAGTATATCCGAAACACGCTCCACATGTGTCCAGCTCCTGCACGTACGACCCCGTCCAGAGATCCCAAAAATATTTGTAACATCCACATGCCATCCCGAAATAACTTCCAACCAAAGCCCACGACCAGATCGGACACCGCATCGTGGAATAATACCACACACAGGGACTTGGAAAAGACGGGCAACAACATTCCACGAGCCAACTAGGTAGTATGAGGTCTTTGAGAGCTTGGGTGATCACCAGCATAATCGATCCGTAAATATGGTATGGGGTTGCACCAGGGGTATTGCAGCAATCTGTGTCTGGACATGGTAGCAATGCTCGAGGATAATACACAGAGAGATGACTCGGGTCAACTTCGATACTCGCGTCCCACCAATGGGGCTGTGTCGCGGACCAACGCGACTTCGTGGAATCCAAAGGGCTAGTCGGACATAGTAGGGATAACCTAGTATGTGACGTCGTGGGAGCCAAATACACGTACAAGTGTTGAATTAACCAGTTCTGTTCAGCCAGCAGTCTTCGAATCTCATTCCGGCTGGTTTGGGCATGTATCATTTTTTGAGCCATCTCGGGTTCGGCCACGGCGCCCAAACCAAGCTGAGCTTCTGTTTCATTACCAAAATTTCGTAATTGACTTGTAGGAGCTGCTCCTGGTCCTTCGTCAATGTACGAATCCAACCTGGCTTGTATCTTGCCAACGACATCCTCAACAACGTAACCCAATAATCCATTGCACCAACGTACAATTGGACTTTGCACAAAATCACGGAGTTGATTCCGGAACTGTGTTGAATCGGGGAAGTATGTTTGCAAACTCCGACTCCAACTCGTTTGCGCAGAGGAGATCGAGGAGGTTTCTGTTTGTTTATGGAGATCAAAACGGCCCCAACAACACTGGATCACCATGAACATACTCGAATCGCAACAATCCTTGCACTGAACACAGTAACATCCTTTATCGTCGAAACGGAGCTCAGGAGAGATTGCGGTACTGTTTGTTGCGGCACTGTCGGACTCGAAGAATGAAGTCTTAGAGTCATAAAAAAGGGTCGTAGATTGTGCTTCTGGATTTACCCTGTGGCCATTTGACCACATGGGGCTCTGCTCGAATCGGTTTTGAATCTCTGCTCCGCCAAAAAACGGTTCGGGTTTCGCCTCTAGCATGTTTGCAGTCCCCGCGTTGAGGTGGTACTGCGGCAAGGAGGTAATCGCTGTCCGGTTTGATCGCAATACAATAAGGTCCGGGGACTCAGGAATTAGCGATTGGTGAGCGCTCAAACCAAGAAGTAACGATTGGACTAGGGGATTAGGGTCAGCGATCGAACCAGGAAACTGCGTACTAGACTGGCCGCTTTGATCGCTGGACAAATTTGTCATGTTTTTATTCCCATTCAAACAATGCCAACATTCCTTTACATAATGAATACTACGGTGATGGATAAATATCCATGCACCATTATACATCTTGCAAAGCCATTTCATCACGCACATGTCTGCCGTGATCAAAAACCAAATTCCAGTTTTCGGATCTGTATGCTCATGCTGGTTCACACATCCATTCTGAATGCAACACCCTTCTTTTTCACAAAAAGATTTCCAGATAGTTCTGCAAGGAAACAACCATTGAAATGTGTAATACTGCGCCACCAAAATACGAACATAATCATGCTGCAAACATACCAATGCCCAAAAACTACAAAAACAACTGTTAACCCAGGAAGACTGTATACATGTGGAACACCAAGTTGTGAAGGATGTGATTCTTGTTTTGTCGCCGAAGTTTTTGTTCTTTGCGTTTTCTTCAAATAACGCTGGCTCCAGATAGTCATAGCAGATGTTCAACCACCGACAACAATGATATCTGCATGTTTTCGGTAACTTGGACTCAGCATTGGAGCCAGAAACTGGATCATCCGATGGGATATTGGATCCTGCTGCAACCGTTGTCGTTGTTGTTGTTCTTGTGCAAGGACATTCATCAAATGCTTGCTTGAACACTCGGCATCTTCTTGGCATACGGTTACCCCCAACTGAACAATCTCCACTATCTAGTAAATGTTTACGTATCTCAGAATCACTGCCACAAAAACCGACTCCTACTGCAGATCGAAACCGTGTATATCCCGCGAATGAAACTACACTCGTAACACCACCCTTCAGACGCAAGGCTAGCCACAGAATGAAATCAAAGAAACCACCGCAGACTAGAGCTTGGCAGACCGGGAAAATTGGATTGTAAAGATGGAACCATACCATTCCAGGTACACAAGCCAAATCAAAGACCGCATACAACATGAAAGCGAACGGTGACGTATCACTTGCAACATCCGACTTGCACCAACTACCACAACAGATCTCCTGACATTCCTTTGCAAGGACATCATTGATCCATTCACAGGTAATAAAATTACAAATGAATGCACCCAAAACCGTAAAAATTGCATTAACATAACCCGTGCGTAACTGTGCTGTAGGGTCAGTGTTGATCCAATAATCCAGAAAACTTACTCCTGCCCAACCGCAGAGACCAACAGATGCCCCACATGTATCCGAATCTTGCACCAGAGACATTCCTTTGCACAAAAACTTCGGACACTTGTCGAAATACCGATGTCGTTGTTTTTTCACCTTCAAAGACGGTGCACACCCTCGAAAACAACACCAAAATGAATAACAACATTTGGTGTAACAGTTTATGCAAGCGCTGCAACAACAATACTCACATGAACAACAGTTACATTTTTCTTCCCGCCGGGGCCGTAGAGTAATGGGCAAATGTGAACGGCTGCTGAAACCACTGCAGCAACAGGTTAACCAACTGGGAAATCGGCAAAGACAATTGCGTGAACAATCACATTCTTGGTTTGTGTGATTCCATGTGCACTCACCACAATTGCAACATCCACAAATTGCACAAAATACATAGGAAATTCCTAGGACCTCAAACAATGTCCAAGAGAAAAAACTCGTGGGATGATGTACTGAGTCCGTGGGGCGTTGTGTATTATTATTCGTGTTGTTGCCGCTCAACGTACTATTCCTCTGCACTTGGTGGTCTAGTTTCATGTTGACTTTCGTTGACGTCTCCGCTTGTTTGATAAGAGATTCGGAATAATCTGCTGCTGCGGTTATGTTGTCGAACTTCGATTCTGCGCGCACGCAACCAACCGAACAACACAAGAGACCCATGAATAGTTGTGTAACCGAGAGAGTTCTGATGGCCTTCTTATGTTCTTTTGAATGTTTTGATGGAATCATCGACGATGTTCTAGATGGATAGGAGGTTTTATTATGTTTGTGGGAGAAGGAGGAGGAGGAGGAGGAGGAGGAGGAGGACGTGGTGGTGGTGGTGGATGGTGGAGGTGATGGTGGTGGAGCGCGACTAACGGCGTGATTTTTTTTCGTATCATTTGCCATGACACAGTAGACATTTTCAGTGCCTCTGTCGTTCTTTGCGGTGGTGAGAACTGCCTGCCCATTGCAATCCTCAGAGAACGACACCACCACATCATGGTTCGCTACACCTCGCCACATAGGAAGGTTATGTTGCGACATTTAATCGACTCGCGTTTCCACTCAAGAATTTCTGAAATTATAGTTTCGTTTCCAAAACCAAATTTCTTTATACTAATTATTTCCGACGGAAACCTCTTTTCAAAAACTTTGCAAGATCAAAACGTTTTTCATTGTAAATAATAGACGATTCATTAACATTGTAAATGATAACACATTGATGTGAATTGATAAAATATCGCTCTATTCAGTCAGATTATCCGATTGAATAGACTCGAACATTCTTTTTTTAGAGAGATCCAGAGAGACGGGTTCATCAGACACTTTTCGACTCACTTGATGGACAATGGACACCACACAACCTGACATCTGTACCTGAGACTGAAAATTATTTATACACATTGACATAGTATACACACAGGGAATCACTCACCACGACTGAATGAATCTTATCTCTGCGCGACCGATGTCATCCATTACACACATCACAAAATCTACCAGAAATCACACACAAACAACAAAACATGAAATGCGTCTGCTCACTTTCGACACTGGACCTCAGGCTCCTCATAATCCAAATCCACGAATAATTCTATGTTTTATAACAAGAAACATTTTCAATGATTTTTGCGTTTTCCCAAGAGAATTTCCTATCTGTCCTATGAAATTCCAACCAGAAACAAATCCAAAATTTCTCTGTACCAAAAACTCATCAGAATCTACCAAACAAATGCTGAGAAACAGATAGATTCTCATCTGCCCTCTGAGGAATTACTCTCTCCAAATCATGAACAACTTATCATGCCTCCACTTAAAAAACCCCCAATCAACTCCAATTATTATCCCAAGACTCTTGTCGACCACCGAATTTAGTATTACCAATAACAAACCTTAAAATTATAATCGAGTTCCTCCGGAGAGTTCCTCGGGAGAGTTCCTCGGGAAGTGACCCACTTGCAAATTTCTTAATACTTTAAAAATTGCACGTCTTACAAGGTTTAAACACATTAAAGCCATCATAGGCTGTTGAAATAACCATTCCTGGTACTTGCGGATGCCATTGACATTCCATGATTTCTCTCTGACCCTGGTGCAAAAACAAGAGTTGCGGTGGCATATTGTCGTCCTCGTCATCATTTTTCATGTTGTTGTCATCATCTTCATCTGCTTCAACGGCACAATCCCACAGACTTATTGTATTGTCGACGGATGCGATTGCAAGACCAGTCTCATCATTAGGATGCCAGGAGACTGAAGTAATTGCACCTTGATGATAGTCAAAATGCGCCATGTGTTCCTCTGGTGCAGTTATATCGAATATCTGTATTGTGGTTTTTTTTTCTCGATGTAAAAACTGTCTGGATTGAATTGAGATTATATGGCGATTATATGCAACGCCAAGATAGTAGATACAAAATTGGACTTTTACGAAACGAAATCGTAAACTTTTCAATTCTGATTTATGAACGCTATGAACGCGCATGACATTGACTGCCGATCGAAACCACTAATGAATCATGACATAGTACTCATGACATACAATGTACCAATCAGAAAACACCCAATAATACCTTAAAACTTCCATCTTCTGCCCCAGTAACAATAAGATTCTCTTCTATTGGATTCCATGACAACACATTAACATCACAATCATGAGCCTTAATATCGATCGCAGGTTTGCTTGGCGCTCGAGCATCCCAGATTTTCACCGTTCCATCGGAACTTGCACTTGCAAAAACACTTCCAGCACCATCACCAAGCTTTTTCCACTCGAGATCCTCAATGGAGCCCTGTGTTGCGTTATGAATTTTCGAACTGGTCGTTTAACTGTGCTCCTCCGCAAATCATAATTGCAAACTCCAGGACGTTGACTCAATCAATATATGATCACTCTAGTCTCTTGAAACAGTGCGTAAAAAATCAACACTTAAAAAATCACAATGCTAACTTCTACAATCAATCCACAGTTTGAAACCAGGTTATACCTTATGTCCTTTAAACATTGATGCATCTTCACTGACATTCCATCCCCCCTCTGCAATGGACCACAGTTTCACAGCTCCCGTATTGTCACCGGATAGATGCATTCCAGAATTTACTGGATTCCAAGCCAAGGCGAAACCATCTTGCTTGTGACCACTGTAAGAAAATAGTGGCTTGGAGTTCTTTGATGTTGCATTTTCAACCTGTTTTTTAATTTATTAAAATATATTTGCAACGAGTGTCAAAAAAAGTTTCACTCGTCATTATCAACCCGATGTAATACGAGATCTGATCGATTCAACAACTAAATTCAATTTCCCTACGAAATTTCAAAAACCGAACCTGTCCCTTTTCCACTGCGTCATATTCTTGTCCGATATTCCACATATACACCTTTCCATCCTCACTGAACGTACTTACAATTTTTCCCTGTGGCATTGCACGAATTCGATTCACTGTATGTGGATGTTTGATTTGCATCGAATGCATCTCAGGATCATCATCTTCGTCGTCATCCTCGTCCGAATCATAATCACTGTCATCTTCATCTTTTAGTCTGTGTAACTTGGACCATTTCATCACATACAAATAGTTATCTTCTGCATTTTCTGCTTGCGATCCGGCAACGAGGGAACACTCGATTGGATAACTGTGTGTTTTGCGGAGTGTTTTAAGCAGGATTTTTCTTTTGTTTTTCATAATGCAAACCTAAAAATGATCACAAAATCTAAACTGAGACAACGTTGATACAAACAATCATTTTCTGAAAGACTGAAACTTATCTATTTAATTCTTTCTTGCTCACGGCGCAAAAACCATAATTACTCAAAAAACGACCCATTGCTAAAAACTCAAAAACCCACACAAACCTGCTTCTACATGCTCCCTTATCATCTTTTAAAATGTCAAATGACAGACACGGCCATTCGCTGGGACACTTCGCATACAAATCATACGTACTAGGATCATATACTAATTCTTCATCTTCACCTAATTCATCAACGCCTGGGCGCCATATCTGCCTCCCAGTAGCCTTTTCATCGTCTTCTTCATCGTCGCTATCGACTAGCAATTCTTGATGTTGGTCATCGTCTTCTTCGTCTTTGTTGCGGTCAATGACTTCCTCGTCGCTTGACATATCTTCATCGTCGTCTAAATGCAACGATCCTGTGCTGGCATTCTTGTGAGTAGTGTCGTCCTGACGTCGTCGTTTCGTATTGTCTGCTTGTTTGCTAGAAGATGAGGAGCTTGCAGAAGATGAGGATCCTGCTATAATTGCTGCCGGTGGTTTTCTTTTATTTGATATGTTGTCATCGCAGTCCATTTCAGAA
>Ga0099797_101322_pt1 | contig 13394 bp, 11 predicted proteins | sample Uncmet_Sort48C_1_FD_89871 | JGI IMG/M metagenome (GOLD analysis project Ga0099797, IMG submission 89871) | Marine eukaryotic communities from CALCOFI LINE 67, Pacific Ocean - C012_Sort48C_1 | ecosystem: Environmental > Aquatic > Marine > Oceanic | place: Pacific Ocean: Monterey Bay | collected... | reverse complement strand
GGGCCTTAGCATAGACGGACGTGGATCTTAGTGTAGGAGCTGAGCCCAGCTTGGCTCAGACTCCAAATGCACCAAAGCCAGCAGCACAATCGGAACAAGCAGCAGCAAGCAGCAGTAAGAGCAGCAGCAAGCAGCAGCAAGTGCACAGTAACAGCAAAGGCACGCAGCCCGCTTAACGTTAAATACACCGTCTCCCACAAATAATAGTATAGTCTATATAACAGACTATCACATTTGTGTGCTTGTATGCGTAATTGTGAGGGTCATATGAATTATTACACTCACCTTCTTACTTAGGATCAGCATCAGAACCCAAGCTCCCGTTCTTCAGTAGTTTTTTGTTGCCTTGTTGTTCGTTGTTTGTCTTTTCCTTGCGCTTCTTGGGCTGCTTTTGCGGTGCTGGTGGAAGGTAGTTTCTGCTTTTGAATCACAAACGCACCTCGCAAACTTCGACGCTACTGCACGTGTTTATGTTGTGTGCGTGTATGCGCATGAATGTGAGTTACAAAACAATACGCACACAAACGCACACAAACACACACAAGCGCACACGCGAACTCACGCGCGCTCACACACACACGCACGCACATGAAAACACACACACGCGCCACATGCATAATTGCACACATGCACGCTTAGCTGGGCATCACCTTGGCTGTTCTACTTGCGTGGGTGTACTGGAATGCTTCTTGCACGCACCGTGGTTGACCTGGATAGAATTCCAAACAGGTTCTATCACGCGGCATGAAATGTGTTTGTGGGTGCGTTGTTTTTTCTCATTGGGGGTGTTTTAGTTTCCTTGCGCCTGTGTGTATGCGTGCGTGCTCTGTGTGAATGTGACCGTGCTGTGTTGAACTACCAGGGGACGTGCAGGTAGTAGTAGTAGCAGCAGCAGCAGCAGCAGTAGTAGTAGTAGCAGCAGCAGCAATAGTAGTAATTTTGCAGCTCTGCTTACCTTTTCTGCTATGGGGCCTGATGTTGGTGCTGTGTATGCGCAGGGAAAATACTTCATTCTGCACTGCTGAGTATGCTAGTGTCTAAAAGCCCACGCCCACTCACTCGCACACGCACACACCCACAAACACGCACGCGCCCTCGCTGGACATGACGGCCGTAAGTTTCAGCCGCTGTGTTTTTTCACAGTCTTGGGTCGACTCAGCACTCCCGCCGCTTAAGTGCAGCAGGGTCCCCCTCCTCATTTCCTGCGCCTGTGTGCTCCTTCTAGCTGTATTTTCACCTTCACAATGCCGCCTTACAACGGCCGGCTGCTTGGTCAGACCCGCATCGCGGTCTTCACTTCAACTTCAACTCACCCCCCCAACCCACAAAACAACATCGGATTGGCCGAATCTCATGGACGGCCGCGTTTACCACCCGGGGCCCCACCGACCATCCACCGTGAATTTACAAGCAGCAAGCAGCAAACAACAAGAAACAAACCCCGCCATTCAGCAGTTCCGTTGCTTGAGATACGACCTGCAGCATGGCTTCGTGAGGTTGGATGGGGAGTTCGGGGGCGGGTTGAAGCAAGGGCATGGCGGTGTGGTGGAGTTCCAGATGATGGACTCGGAGTACGCGGACGACACGGGACTGATCTTCGGGGATAGGGAGACGGCGGCGAGGATGGCTCCGCTGGTCAACGCCCACTTCGCTAGGTGGGGGATGCAAGTTCACGAGAAGAAACCCGCCGACACCAAGGTAAAGAGGCTAGTGCTTTTTTGCGCTGCTCCTCCGTCTGTCTACACCAACCCCCACACATTCGATGACGCTGACCTAAGCGACATTGTACTACCCACCGGTAACGTAATTCCGGTCGTAGATAGGGCCAAATATCTGGGTAGTATGCTCAGTAGGGATGGTACGGACAAGGTGGATGTGGAGGCTAGGATCGCAGCAGCAACACAAGCATTCGGGTCCCTGAGCAAGCTTGTATTCCAGTCAGCGGCAGTATCACCATCGGCGAAGAGGGAAGCGTATGTGGCGCTGGTGATGTCGATCCTGCTCTACGGAAGTGAAGGTTGGTGCCTGACAGCGGCTCTGTGGAGGAAACTCCGGAGCTTTCATCACAGGTGTGCTAGACGTAAGTGTAGGGTGACTATGTGGCACACTAGAGAGTTCAGGATAACCTCCGCCAGCTTGCTGAAGGTGCTAGGGCTTAGGAATGTCGAAACGTGCGTGTGTAGGCGGCAATTGCAGTGGGCGGGCCATGTAGCAAGGATGGGGATGGGGAGGCTGCCTAGGCAGTTTCTGTCGGCGTGGTGTGGGAGACCACCGCCGGTGGGAAGGCCTGTGATGACCTACGGGGCCACGCTTGAAGCTGCATTGTCGTTCGCTGGGGTGAAGGTGGACGAGTGGCTAACATTGGCGCAGGACAGGGTGGGTTGGAAGCAGATGATCAACGGGATCTGGGATGTGGAGGATGAGACCGAAGTGCACTAAGTCTTGGAGAGGAGGGCTGGGGTGGCCTTAGTGTAGTGTAGTATAGTACAGTATAGTATAGTATAGTATAGTATAGTATAGTATTGAGTTGCAGTTCGGCTGTTTAGCGTGTTTGATGCAGGAGATTTCCACAGAGTGGCCCTGGGGTAACAATCGGGGTCTTAGGGCTGCTTGCGGCTCCCTGTGGGCTTATGACCCAATATTGCGTATGAAGCTTGCTTGTTTGCTTGTGTGTAATGCGTACCTCATCATGGCACTTTATACCGCTATATCCGCCATTGGATGGGGTTAAGATTAAGTCAGTCAGTCAGTCTGTTCATCTACTTTGGCCTAACTTTGGCATATATACTGCCCCGCATAGTCCAGCATAGCCAGCATTTTAAGCACCCACACAACAGCCAGCTCAGCCATAAGCATCATGCACCCCAACCCGGCAATCCGCCCACAAACAAAGCACAAGGCTCAAGCAGCCAAGCAACCCACGCACAGTGCACAACGCGCAGCGTGGTGCAACAGCCAACAGCGCTGGCAACAGGCAGCCAGCCAGCCAATCAACAAGCAACCGGCGCGCGCTACATGAGTTACATGCCACAGCCATGCACATGCAACACAGCAGGTAGTGCAGATATAGGGGGATAGACCAGTCAGAAAAATCCACCCCCCACGGTCAGTTTCGGGGTGCCCCCCCCTCCACCTCCCGTGCGTTGCTCCTTTTTTTCTGGCGTGGCCTATCCCCCTATACTAGCTACGCCCAATTAAAACAAAACAGACACACACAACCACCCCCAATTAAAACAAAACAGACACACGCACGCCCAGCCCCAACACACACACACGCTGCAGTCTCAACTAAAATAAAGCAAGGCAAGTTGCTTGGGCTTGGGCGGCTTGCGGCTTGCTTGGGCGGCCGGCTTAAATTTAGGGCCGGAAAGCGAGAAAGTGATTTTTAATTTGGCAGCGTGCCCTTTCGTTTTGGTCGGTTGTTTTGTGAGAAAACGCGAGGGAAGGCACTTTTAGTAAACATAAAGTAAGGGAACATGCGGCACTGAGCTCCCAAAATTGCCCTTGAAACAAGGCGAAAACCGGGGTTCTGCAAGTCCACCATGCTGAGGCCCCAGAGTCCACAGCCACACCAAAGTTCCCCCTAGCCCAAAACACTACCCTGCAATGCAGAAAAAAGCATCCTTTCTGCACTTGGGAGGCGGTGTGGCTCTCAAAACGTGCCAAAACGGCCACGCAAATCCTGCTCCGACCTTCCTACATCAAAATAAAGCCGCCTAGGCCAATACCGAGGGTCAAAGCACTCTGTAGCAGTTTCGTGGTCGTATAGTATCGATGTTTAGCGGCCTGTATGGCCCTATCTGCATTTACCTCCAAGATCTGTAGGCTAAACCCTGGCTATGCGCTCGAGTGTACCCTCGACTTATATCCTCCACTTGACTAAGATAATGGTTTCCGATCCTTCTAGTTTTTATACAAATTAGTTTACCTTATAATATAAAGGTTTCCTGAAAGTTTTAGACTCCCCACCTTTCATCTTCATGGCTAGTAGCGCGCCCAAACATTTTTGATTAAATTATAATTATAAATTAAATCAAAATGGATTGCTTTCCGTAGCGGATTTCCCCCTGGCTGGTCTATCCCCCTGTCCTACTGCAACAACACGCACGCGAAATGGAAGTCAAAAGCCGCGCTTTAAATTCCAAATTAAAACCCAAAAGCTAAAAGTACAGCCACAGTAACTTTAGCTAGCTAGCTAGCTAGCTACCTGCTATCTGCGCACTCCTGTCACGCTGCCTGCCGCTGGCTGCCACTGCCACTGTGCACTATGCGTTACCCTTGCTTTTTTGTTTTCCTCTTTTTCATTTGCGATGTGCATTTGCATTTTCACCCCCCCCTGTCCCTTGCCCCCTGCTTTGAGCATGGTGATCCAGCTTCCAATTCTGCTTACTGCCTGCTGCTTGTGCTGCAGCTTCAGTTTCAGCTCGAGCTGGCGGGCTATGGAGGACAAGCTACTTTCCACACTAGTGCAGAGCGTGCGACGGATGATGTGATCACCCCGAAACCAAATAGTAACAACAGCTCATTTGTTCACCAGCAAACGAACACCGGAAGCTGACTTCATTACAAAACCATGCAGCTGAAAACGCAGTCTTCTTTCATCTGATTTTGCAGCATCATATGAATAACGAGCTACTTTTCACACAGCTGAACGGTGCGAGACGAATAGTGTAATCACACAGGAACTTTATTGTACCAATAAACAATGTGCTGACCAAGAATCGAGCGCAGGTAACTCGATTTGGTAAGACCATGCGACGAAAAATATCGTCTGGTTTCATTTGATTTTGCACAAGGTGTTATGAAAGACGACCCAGTTTTCATTCCCAATAATATTTCGCGACCATTGGTGTGATCAGACAACAACAGTTTGGTAACAAAAAAAGATTCACCCAGAACCGAGAAAAGGGAGTCAAATTCAAGAAATCCACACAACGGAAACCGTCCTCTCGTGCATCTGATTTTGCTGCACTGCACACGCACCATACAGCAGAACAGTTAGTTCAGTGGACGTATTTAGCGTGACAAGCCAGGAACTATACTGATAATAACAACAGGGTAAACATCCAGCAATACTTGTGCTTTTTGGGTGCACTTACCACTGGCAATTGAAGCCCGTGTCAATCACTTTCTGAACACTCTGTGTGCATGACTGGAAACAAGGGTTTGCCATTGCTTTACTTGGTAGTTCTACTGCTCTGCACCATGTTTTGTGCACAAACACCGTTACATCCGGATTTGGCAAGGTCGCTCGAACACACAGCTTCGGCATGCGCAACAAGTCAGAAACCCGATCCTTTCTGAGGAACGCTGCACAGCAGTTCGTGGACCTCAAGTTGCTGGGGCCAAAAGATGGGTTGGGTTGGAAAGGCCTCGCCCACAACGACTCCTGGCAAACAAGTCGTCCCTCCAACTCACGGAACGGGCCGTGCCGCCTGCCTTTTGGTTCATGGTGGTTGGCCGCAGAAGACGTTTACTACTCTAGAGCTCTGGGTAAGCTAGGCGCTACTACCACTACTAGACGGTCTAGCTAGCAGTAGTAGTAGCTAGGCTAGCTAGGATCCTACTACTTGTAGACCAGAGCTAGCTAGACTAAGTAGGACTAAGCTACTTCGAGCTAGCTACTGAGCAGACGTCTACTAGTAGCTAGAGGGCTAGCCCCCTTCAAAAACCTCTCTCTGAAGGACGTCCTTGGAGGTTGACCACAATTTTTTTACCCTTCCTGCTTGCTGCACAGGCACAGCAAAGGGGAAACTTTAGACTCTTAAGGAAATACCGTGGAGGGTTGCACCCAACCTGAATCAGTATCAAAAGAGTTAGCTTGCGAATAGCGATGATCTTAGCCCAAGTGGCTTCGGGTGTCGATGCGATCAAGGTGGCCACTGGCGCCTCCTCTGACTGCCAAGTCTACACTGGTATTGCAGTCGCCTTGGTGTTGATATGGCTCATGAACGCTGTGGTAAACAGTCTTCATGTGGATGGCGGTAAACTGGATGCTGCAGCCAAGGCCTTGCTGGAGAGGTCCTCCACCGTGAGTGCCACTTTCGCTGCACAGGACGACGGGCTCGACTACAGCGTTGGCACCACCATCGCCACTGCCCTTGAGAACGCTCCCATGACTCTGGAAGAAGGCGATTGTGCTGCACAGATGAAAAGCATCCTTGCCCAAGGGTTGCTTCAGTATTCCACTCTCGTGGACAGTCCTCAAATTTTGCTTCGCGTGAGCCCTGCGTGTGCGAACCGCAACCCCGCCCTGTGGACACGCTTCACCGTGCAGTATAACCTATATGCCGGAAGCATCGTGGCACTGGGCACTGACGAGCAGCGGCAGAAGTTAATCGACTCGCAGTCCAGTGGCGCTCTGGGCTGCTTCGCATTTACCGAGAAGGCTGCTGGAGTGATGAGCGGAGCTGCAATGGAAGCGACGGCGCGGTATGATGCCAAGGCAGATGAGTTTGTGATTGATAGCCCCACCAAAGGCAGTGCGAAGAACTGGATAAGTCAGGGCATGTACGCCGAGAACGCTGTCATCCTGGCCGAGCTGTTCATCGGTGACACCTCCTACGGCCCACACCTGTTCTGGTCCCCCATCGCCACCCCTGCTGGTACCAAGTCCAAGTCGCGCACGGGTTCGAACACGGCACTACGCCCCGTTCCTCTCAAGGGAGTAACGGTGGAGTCTTTGCCCGCAAAGAATGCCCTCGTCTCGCTGGACAACGCTGCCATTACATTCGATAACTTCCGGGTGCCCGCGAGTGCGCTCCTCTCCCGGTTTGGGGGCCTGGATGACTCCGGCAACTACGTACCGAACCTACCCAAGGGCTGCTCACGCATGCTGGATCTACTCATCTCTCGCCTACTGACTGGCCGAATCGTTCTGGCCGAGGCTACTCTCTCTTACTCTCTGTCGCGCCTCAGGCGCAACTGGGCGTACTGCCAGCAGCGCACACTGTGGAAGCACCCTAAATCATCCAAGCCCCAGAAGACGATGGCCGACATGCCATTGGTTCGGGCAACGTTCCGAGACTACGCGGTGACCGTCGACATCATTTCCACCTTCGTTGCCCACACTCGCGAGCGTGTTGCGCAGGCTATCTTGAACCAAGTGTTCACCAACGATCTCATTGAAGCTACGTGCATGTGCAAGTTTTTAGGCACGGGCTTTGGTGTTGACGCCATGAGTGCGTGCCGGAAAGCAATGGGAGCTCGGGCATTACAGGCGGATTCGTGGCTGGGTGGCGAGGAATCGTTCATGCCGAATGCAACCTGTGCGGCGGAAGGAGACAACACCATCATGGAGTTGAAGATTGTACAGGACATTGTGCGTGGGCGCACTTCCAAAGTCCCCCTGGGCTTGATGTGGCGCATCTGCGGCGATACCCGTGGCCGCAGTGCCACCACTGCTTATCTTACTTTCTTCGCCCGTGCCATGCTCTTGGGAAAAAAGGCGCTCCAGGACGGCCAACTACTGAAGGATATCGCCAACGCTCGAGCACACATGCGAGTGATCGACGTCTGGCTGCAGTCCAAGAAGAGCACCCTCCCTGGTGCCGGCCGCTGGCTCAGCAGCTACGACGATGTCATCTTGAATTTCCCTACGCGGCTGCAAGCCTGAGCAAGGACCTTCCTGACCTTGCTGTTTATTTTTGGCTGTGCTGTGCTTGATGTGAATCTAGGTGTGCTAGTGCAAGTGCAAGTGCTCTCATCGTGCATCTACCTGTGGATTTGTGGATTTATTGTTATTGTTATCAGTCCCCCAGCAATATTGGATATTCTTGGCAGTGGGCAGGCCGCAATTCAAATTGATCTCCATGGGGCGGGGCCCGTTTGAACACCATCGCGAAGCAACAGACCATCGCGGCTTGTGGTGGGTTTGTTTTGGCCGTTATAAAATAGTCGTTTTAAATCCCCAGTTGCCAGTTGCTTGTTGTTAAACTACGCAGACCACCGCGCCTAGCTAGCTAGCTAGCAGCCAGCAGCCAGCAAACTATGGGCAAGCTCACACCCTGTGTGCCATATGGGCACACACCGATCGCACATCACACGGCGTCCAGAGCCGGGTGATGTGTGGTGTTATATCACACCTAGTACGTCGGCGCGCAGCCACAAGCACAAGCCGCGGGAAATAACAGGAGCAACGGCACCGGCGCATCCCGGCAGGGTGCAGTGTGCACTTCCCTTTTGCTTCGCACTTGATGCTTTTGACTGTCCACTCAGAGGCTGGGGAGCGGCCCATGTGCTTGGTGATTGGGTGCAACCGAGTTGGCCTGGACGTTGGTGCCCTGATGCATGGGACCTTCAAATCGCCGCCAGGCCATTTGCATCTGACTGCAATCGGCAATTCACATCTGACATTCCGCCTGAATCGAATCCGAAAATACCTATGCTCCAAACCCGCATGCCCTTGCTAGGCGCACGCAAGCTTCGTCGACAGGGACATTCACAAGAAATTCCAGCAGACACCAAGCAGGACCCTCTGTCACACCAAGGTACCTAACCGGAAGAATGTGAATGCAGGGTTGTGGCAAATAAACATACTCAATTGTAAATGTGCGTGTGTATCCATAGCCAAAAAAGAGGAAACAAAAGAAAGCAGTTCCCACGAAATAGAATACAAACAACATTGCAGATACAGTACTGCACACATGCGCATGCGTGAGCAGACGGACATGCTCTCTCGCAGAGGATGAAATGGGCACAACAGCACGGCCGAAAACAGGGAAGCATTACAACGGAAGCTAGTATGCCACATACTCATTATCTGGTTCCACGGTCCGAGAATGAGCAGACATCAGCACACTCTGTGTCATAATAAGGCCAAGTCGTGACGTCCGATGAAAAGACGTAATTCAAGACGACGATAGAGAGCAAGTGATAGGGGGGGGAGGGCAAAAGGCAAGTGCGAGGGGGGGGAGGGGTGGAAACAAATGTGATCAGAAGGGCACCAAAACCCGCAGGGTGGCAAAGATATATCAAGTAACTGGGAGCTGAGAGAGCGGGGGAGGAAAGAGGAGACGGAGGGAGGGCGCGTACGTGGGCGGACAGGTGGACTGAAGCGCCCACGTAGTGGTGTTTGTCCTATGCTCGAGTAGAGTTTATTTCCCCCGGTCATATGCTTTGATGCCGCTCGCCCCACAGAGGCAATGATGCTGCTAGTTGGCTAAGTCGCAGCATCACTGATGTGTACTTTGCATTGTTCACTGTGTGATGCACCGCACGCACCAACAAGGCCGCGCCATCGTAGTCACATACTACACACAGCCCGCTCAAAGCAGTCAAACACAGCCAATACGCACAGCCAAGCACAAACCTGGGTCAGTCTCGCACATATGAGTGGGTATAGGAGAGGCGCCTCTCGCTTTGGCACAGGGCTAGCCTGTTGGATTGTGTGTACGTGCGCATGTTGTGTATTGTGAAGGGCAAGTTTGCTGCTATCATTTCTACTGTGTGTGCACAGCCAGTACAGTGGTACGCACTGCACACACACATGCACCCGCATGCAGAGCACAGACACACGCTCACTCTCAAAATCATGCAAAAATACGCAAATATACAAATTTGCACGTAGAAACGAACGCAACTCGAAACGCACACAATTCGAAACGCCCACCACACACATGCACAAACCTCGTGGTAGCTGCAAACGATGATCTCTGCCGCAGCCAGCGGGTCCGTCGACCAATCTCCACCTGGCAGAAGTGTACAGGCAGGATCTTCCGTCACTTTGCACAGCAAAAAATACACTAAAACAAATTGCACCGCAAAATTGGACAGCGAAACAAAAGCATAGCAGCCAAGCAAACACGGTCCTCTACAAACACGACGCGAGCAACAACAACAACAACAATGTCGACTGTGTGAATGTCGTTAAGGGCTGTCACTCCGCCACACCAGAAAAATCCCAACGCCCTGCATGCAGACACACACACACACACACGCACACACACAGCTAGCCACTCACCAGGCCCAAGTAGCGCATATGCAGCAGCGATGGCGATGTCATTGATAGTACTCGAATGAACCATGTCCCCAAAGTCAAAGAATCCTGTGACCTGTTGCTCATCGTCACTTATGCAGATGTTATAATCGTTGAAATCGCTGTGGATCACACTTTTGCGCAACGATGGCAATATAGGCTTAACGCGCGTCTCGTACAAAGCAATAAAGTGCTCGGCTATCCGTCTTCGGACGGTACCTAAACACATTGAGGCAATGTCTTGTTGAGCGTGACCATTCCGTGCTTTGGTGTGTAATGAGGAGACAACCAAACAAACCTTGAACATGGCCGAGTTCTTCGAGGTGGCGGCATGCGAAGAGAAAATTTTCAAGATCCCATTCCAAACCGCGTCCGTTTGCAGCAGGATGATGTTGCTCCATCAGAGTTTGGTCGGCTTGGCCGACAGTCCGACCAATACTTTTGAGCAGGGCGGGAGAGTAACTCGTTTGGGCTTTGGCCATAAGCTTTCCAGGTAGGAATGTCACTAAGCGCACATCGAACTTTGCACCCGAGCTGTCTGCACAAGTGGTAATGCCTGCTATAGATTAGAAAAATCAGGATCTTACCTGATATCTGCGCGATGTAGTTTGGGTCTTTCCCCTGCATTTCCCCATTACAGAGCCGCTTAACTGGGCGAGGGACAGGCATCCCTGCCTTGTGCAGTGCGTTCATCATTGTATTCTGCATTTCCAGGCCACCACGAGCAAACTCACTATTCGAGATTTTTAGGACATATTGCTTTGAACCTGAACTGAAATACCACACGCTGCTCACCGAAATTCTTGGTGCAGCGTTTCAAGAATTTGATCTATCGTACCTAATGAAAAAGTTTTGGTCGTCATAAGAGTCCAGCTGGGCCACCTTGTCCACCTCTATTCCAAATTCGTGTCTGGGAATCGCCTTCGCTTCTTCCACGGTAAAAATTGGCCGCATAATGCGCTCTTCAAGTCGCGGCGAGTCACCAAAGCCAGCTCAACCGAGTTGCTTGTCTTTTGCCATGCACACCGCACACTCGGCTGGCTGGCTCGCTCACCAGCTAGCTAGCTAGCTAGAGTCTACGTAGCTAGCTAGCTCTAGCTAGCTACTAAAGTAGCTAGCTACAGTAGAGGCTAGCCGCTAGACGTCTACTGCTATATAGTAGTAGTAGTTCTAGCTAGCTAGCTAGCTATAGAGCTCTACTCGAGTAGTGCCAGTAGCTAGCTTACTCGGAGTACTCGAGTAGCTACAGTAGCTTACTAATAGTAAGTAGTGTCGCACGTAGGACAGTACGTGACAGCGTAGTGTTGCTGGCGAAACTAAAGTTGTGGCACAAGAACATATGAGCTCTTTCAAGCAAGTTGCCGAAGATGATGCGATCTTCAGGGCTGATGCGGCTGCGGCGTCGCCCCCAGATGCCGTCGCAGAGGAAAAAGCACTGGAGGCTCTGTTCAAAGACGAATCAATTTGTGAGGCGTGTGAGACGACACTGAAAGCCCGTTGGCAGAGCGTTTGTCTTGCAAAGTGGTCTCAGTGGCATGCAAGCGGCAATACTCCCCAAGAACTGGTGATTGGAAAAGAGGTCGTTCGGGTGGTGCGTACCCTTGATGCGCCACATCTTCTTGCAACCGGGATCTACGAGCGAATAGCTGGTGGCAACACAGCTGCCTGCTTTGGTTTGGCGACGCTTATTACCAACATGAAAATAGACGACACGGCCTGATCAGTCACGGGCCCAGCTAAACTCAATCTCATGACGATGTCAATGATGGCTGGTCGGGGCCCATTTTCGTGCAAAGAACGCATTGATGAAGCGTTGTGCATCGGGGAATTCAAGGAAGCTTTTGATTCGGTTGAGCATGATGTGATGATGCATACTGGAATGGTTCTCTAGCTGTGGCGTTCGTTTGATTGCCATTAATTCGATTAGCAGTGCATTGTGTCGCCACAGCATCCTCGTGCATGTAAATTCGAGTAGAAAATGTATTGTTACTGGCCTGCAAGGAATCTTTGCCCCATCCCGGTCCCAACCCCAGCGCACTGACCACAGGTGGCAGCAAGGAGCAAGGAGCCAGCCCTAGAGCGAGTTTCAGCTTTCAGTCCGCCACGCTACGAATCCAGCATACAAGCTCGAGGGCTGGACACACGAAACAACACGGGCGAACTTGGGCCACTCAGATCCTAAGTCAAGATATTATTGCCAGCCAATTAGCAATTAGCCAATGCCAATGCCCCATAAGCAGCCTTGTGTTTAGTTTGCTTGCTCACTTGCACTTCCACTGGACCGCCTGGGCTGCCTCGATTCCGCGTACGCACTTGAACAAACGGCAGCAAGCAGCAAGCAACCCGGGCATTGTCCGGAAGCAGCAGGCAGCTAGCAGGCAGCAGGCAGGCAGCTGGCAGCTAGCAGTCGGCAGCCAGTTAGCTACATGCCACATGCCACATGCCACATGCGACATGCGCGCATGCACATGGCCACGGCCAATCTAGCTACGGGCATGCTTCATACAGCCAGCAGCCAGCCAAGCAGCCACACGCGCACACTCGCCCCACAACGCAGCATAAAACATAACACACAAAACACAAAACAATATCAATTCTGCAAAAACGCAGTCGTCTGTATAGAAATCGAAATGGTAAAAGCAGCCTGATTCTAGGAAACTTCGCAAAATAAGAAGTTCGCGTGTTGAGGGGCACACAGCAATACAAGGCAGCTGCTAATTAACTAATTAAATTCGCTGACCTTGCCGATCCCCACAAAAAATATTCATTGGCCATTAATCTTGGTTAAGATGATACAAGAAATCGCTCTCCCTAAAAACCCTAACTGTTGGTGACTTTAAAATCACTCACCATTTTCAGGTTGCGCATTTTTTTGGTTCCTCGCAAAAAAACCGCATAATAATGTTTTTTTAAAATTCAGTTTTGTTTTCAGTAGTATTTTGAAAATGATTCTACCTATTTTTATTCTTGGTTTTGAACACAAAATCTGTTCTACTTAAATATGTTCAAATGTCTTTTTTTCTCCCCAAAATTTGAAAGTATTTTAAATTTCAATTTAGGGGTTTTATTTACGTAGTTCTACAAAAAGCGTTCTACGCAAACTAATTTTGCGTTTCTTGGCACATAATTCGTTCTTCACGAGGTTTTGCTGTGTTCGGAAGCTCCACTTGAAATCCAACGTTATAGTAGTTAATACTATGTTATTCTTCTCAGAAGAATGTCGCTGCCTTTGCTGGGAATTTTTCTTTGACTGTCCCCGACTGTCGCTTTTCCAACTGCCGGCCAACTGCCGGTTTCGACTGAGCTGCATCACTATTTCATTTCCACATTTCTACAAACCGGCCACAGTGCCTCTGAATGCCTTCTATGCTCGAAATCTTTCACGCAGAAGAGATACCTCACCCAACATGAAAACGCT
>Ga0099797_101321_pt1 | contig 13397 bp, 7 predicted proteins | sample Uncmet_Sort48C_1_FD_89871 | JGI IMG/M metagenome (GOLD analysis project Ga0099797, IMG submission 89871) | Marine eukaryotic communities from CALCOFI LINE 67, Pacific Ocean - C012_Sort48C_1 | ecosystem: Environmental > Aquatic > Marine > Oceanic | place: Pacific Ocean: Monterey Bay | collected... | reverse complement strand
AGTGAACCAACATCACTGTCAAGTATCAGCGTTCAAGCGAATACAGAACAAGAAACTGTTGTCAATAAACACGATTGCTGAAAGCTCACAGACGAAATCCATGAACTGATATGCATGCAAATATTAATGCTTTGATGGTGTCTCCCTTAGCCCAATATTATTGCAAAGGAAAAATCAGAAACAAGAACTCACAAATCCATGGCATGTTCTTCACGACCTGTAGCACCACCAGCACCTGAGAGCTTCCTTTCAGCTTCAGAAACATCTTCCGCGTTTTCTGTTTCCTCGTTCATATCCGCTTCGAGATTCTGCAAGTCTTCCTCAAGGTTTTTCATATCCTTCTCCAAATTCTCCATGTCCTGTTTCAAGTTCCGACCTGCTTTTTCTGGATCGAAATTTTTCAGCTGCTCTTTTGTGATCTTGATGTCGTGTGCTTTTTTGGATTTGGAGTTTTTGGCTTTCTGTTTTGCTTTGGCAGCCATTTCCTCAATTTTCTCCAATTTCCTAGCTATTTCCTCCTTCGCTTTCTCCTTCTCTTTTTGCTCCTCGCTTTTACCAACGATTTTCTCTTTCAATTTTCGCCCAAAATCTTTGACTTTCTCCTTCACTTTTTGCGCCGCTCTTTTCACAATACCAGGCTTTTTGCTTTCTTCTTTCGCCTTATCTGCGGCCTCCAACTCCATCAGTTTCCGCCTTTCTTCGACCCTGGATTCTATGTGCCCACACACCCAATCATCGGCATCGGAAAAATATCCATCACCCATTTTGAAATCGCATCGCGAGTCCGTCGTCCTCCATTGCCAGTGGAAACATTTCGCATCGTCTTCACATGCCTTTTTGCAGGCGTCGATAGTCGGTGTTTTCGGGACATCATTCTTGTAGTCGCCGTAGAGCCAGACACCTCTTTGAAAAGGCAGTTTTTTCGTTCCATCATCTGATTCTTTTAATCCGGAATGAGTTGCGATATAATCCGCAGCAATCCCCTCTAGAAGAGGCCATCCTTTCAAATCTTCAGGGACCTTTTCGACACTGGCAGCGGCGTGGACTTGATGGATAACGCCCGTGAGTGACGAAGATGATGATGTTGCTGTCGAAAATAGCAATATAGCAGCAGATCGCGTGGTGGAACCGAACAAGTTGCCTCGCCGCCTATTCACGCTTGTTTTTGCTGCATGAGACGACATGTTTTTTGATTCTGATATTTGTTCTGACATTGGATTTCAAGAGCTGTTTATGCTAGTTTCTGCTTTTGAAACAGTCTCTGCGAGGAATTCAATCAGAAAAATGAGTGCTCATCTGAATGTACTTTTCATTTTGCCGACACGACGCTTAGACAATCGTCATGCTGTCACGATCATACATTCCCCGTGCTCTCATAATCATACATTCCCCGTGCTCTCACGATCACTTCTTTCCCGTGGGCCGTGCTCTCATGATCATCGATAGAAAAAAAACTTGCCATCGTCATCGATAGATCATAGAATCACGCTTCCACGCTCTCAAATGATATCCACCAAGAAAAAAGAACTGCCACTCGGATGTCCCTGTGTCTCACTTATCACTCGGAAATACCGTCATCCACTCACGGTTCTACCACTCACAATTCTACCGTCCTCCAAATGGCAAATCCACTTTACCACTGACTGTTTGTGATAAATACCACTCATCTCAACTTTGAGTCAAAAGCACATCGATTTTAAGTACGTCAAGCGCGTTCCTAACACACGACACAATTGAACTCCAGTATACGAACCTGCCCACCGAGGGAGAGACATGTTCGCTTCACGCATGGGACAGACGACTCGCCCCGCGCCCGTCTCATGCCATGCAATGTGAAAGGCTCTTCCTGCTACGTATGCATATCACACATTCAGACGCCTTTCTGTATATAATTTTAAGTTGATCAATATCTGACAATGCATGATTCAAGACCGGTAAATGTAATACAGGGATCATTGTGGAAGAGAATTCAAAAGTAAACACTTGATAAGTATCATAGGAATTGAACAAGAAATTGACACTATTTTCGACATCGGCTTTTCTGTCCGTAGCCTGCTGCGGACTGTAGGTCACGCAATCACAATTCCGCTGCTCTTTCTTTATTTTTCAGAAATTCCAAGTGCCGTTTTGAATGTCCTACCACCATATGTCGCGCATCCGGATTGTGTCCACCATGGTTTACCTTCAAGTCGCATCTGCCAGATTCCACGTAGAAGACCCAATGATGACATTCGTCTCGGTCTTCACAGTGCTGCGCGCAACCATGCATTGTCAGATGATCGTCGTGATAAACTCCATGGGCCATATCCCCGTATAACCATGATCCCTGCATGTAATGAAAGTCCTTGAATTTCTCATGACCCACATGATGGTCGGTTAGACGACGGAGCTGTATTTGGTTTTTTGTGAAATTTTGTTTTTGATTTTACAGGACACTTCTTGAGTGTGACAGACTTGTTGAGATTTTATTTTCAGACACAAAATTCTCAAAAGTACTTAGATTGTTGCAATCGACGAAATTAACTTTGAGTCAATGATTCATATTTAGGTACCCTATCATGATGATGCTCCCCTTCGATTTCTGGCACCAAATGTTTTGGCTTCACCGCTGTTTTGCCATCTGCCGGCGGTGTTGGAAGTGGTTTCTCTTTTTTCGGAGGAGGTTTTGGCTTCTCTTTTTTCGGCGGAGGAGGTGGAGGTGGTGGCGGAGCTGGAGCAGGTTCCTCCTCCTGTGATTCTGCTTGCAGATATTGATCTGGCTCTTCAGCTTTTTCTGGTTCTGGAGCTGGTGGTTCGGGCTCTGCAGGTGGTTCCGGTTCTACAGGCGGAACTTCCGGCGCCGCTTCAGGTTCTGGCGGCATTTCCTCCTCTACATCTGGTGGTGGCGGTGGAGGAGGAGGGGGCGGTGGTGGAGGAGGAGCATCGTCTTCCTCCTCCTCAGCGCGAACAGCTGGAAACCCGAAAGAAAACGAGAGGTAGTACAAAAGCGTGAAGATCGGGAACGAACGCATGGTTTTAGATTTTTTTTTCAAATTTAACTTCCCAAATTAAGTTTTGAAACAGTGATGTGAGAACTCCGTTCCTTCTGAACGACCATTCAAACTTTCAAGTGTCAGTCACAAGGTGACAAAGGACACTGTAGGATTGTGTGTCAATTCGATCAGTAAGGTCTCGGCGCTCTCTTGAAATATGATTCTCGCTCTCTTGAAGACTTATCTCTTTTTTTTTTACAATGGCATTGTCTCTCTTGCTCTCAAGAATCTACTCATCAGCAACATATATATCACTTCAATCACCTCAGACCTCAAATAACTCTCGTTACTCACAGTGCCCAGACACCACACCTCAGAATTCACACAATCGACTGTCGAATACAACGACGCCATCAATGCTCATCCCTCCATCAAATTTCCATCGTAAAACATCAATTTCCAGTCGTAAACTCCATGTTCCACGCACCAGAGGCACTCAGACACTCCAAACAACGTCTCTCCTTAAGTTCATCAATTAATCACGAACTCCCACGTCAACATTCGACACAACCAGAACAAAAACCAACTGTCCAATGATTCTTTCACACATTGCATCTGACACAAGAACACGTCTGCATCAAAGACATCAACTATGAAGTTTGAATTCAAATTTTCACGAGACTGAAAAAATGAAAAATGCTATGTGAGATCATGATTCGTATGCTACAACAATTTTCCTGAGTTCATCACTACGATCTCAATAGTCCCCTGCTCAATCATGACCATCGCTGTTTCATGAGAAACTTGCTTGTGAAAGACATCAGAATCCATCGAAAAGAAGAAGTCACTCCGCCCTCTTCTTTCCCACCAGCCATTTTTTCTCTTCCCCTGCTTTCCGCTTTTCTCTTTTTGCCAAAATCTTTTCACGAGATTTCTCACCCAACTTATCCAATTTATCTTTCCGAACAAGTTTCCTGATTTCATTCGTCGAATGATAATACGCCGTTCTCCCGCTCAAAACTTTGTCCTTCTCCTTTTGTTGCAGCGCCTTCTTCTTCTCCCTAAACGCCGTGACATCGTCTCTCCTTTTATCCTGATCCGATATCTGCTGCAATTTCCTCGTCGCTTCTTCAATATTCATCTGAGAATATTTGTCTGTCTGATTTTTCTTTTTGCCCTTCGTGCAAACTTCCAACAATTCTTCGCGTTCCTGTTTTCTCATTTCGTCGAGGAAGGCGTAATTATTGGCGACAGCACAAACATCGAGATTTCCGTGTAGATCGGAAAACCGCGGATCCCGGCCTTCACGTTCTTTTTCTTTTTTGCGCTCTTTTCGTTTCCTCTCTAGGAATTCGGGGTCGTAGATTTTCGAGTTCGACAACACTTCGAGCGGCGCGCTCTTCTTTTTCTTTTTCTGTCCTATCGAAACTTTGACTTTCTTTACCCTATTGTCACCCTTGTTACCGCCCACTTTAATCGCTCCACCAGAAGCGGCTTTTTCTTTCAACGATTTTTTCTTCTTTTTCAGGGCGTCACGGATTTTTTTCAGAGCGTCGGGGTCCAGCGAAGAACTGCCTACTGTGTTCTTGCTTTTAGACATTGAGTCAAAACTCTTGCTCCTGTCTGATGGTCGTGCTGACCCGTGCTGTCCCTTCACACCACTAGCCTTCACCATGTCCATTATGCTTTTTCGGCCCTTTGAAGAAGACCCACTCATGCCTTTTTCATGCCCGGACCGCTGGGAAGAAGACTCCTCCGAATCGCTGGAGTCAGACATCATTTTTCGGATAAACAACTGAACGATATTGCCAATAATGGCATGCACAGAACTCAGGCGCCTGTTTTTGATTCAAATGTAAATTGGATGAGGAACAATTTAATTTGTCTCGCCAGACTGTTACAATACATAGCAACGCAGTATGCTTCGTCTATAACGGACATGAATTTAGAATTTGATTCCTCGCTTTGGTTTCGCAAAAAAAAAAAATAGACCAAGTCGCTCTGTGCTTTGAAAATTAAAGAGTCGCTCTATGCTTAAAAACTAAAATCGATTTCGCAAAAATGAAAGAATGACATCGATAACACGGTCGCTGGTAACTTCATATCACTCGCTGTCTGACAAACAAAAAAATCGTACTTCTCAACATCTGAAATTGAATTTCAGATCGCCAAATCGAGATCTGACTTCGCAAATTACAAATTCAAACGCCATGGCACACCGAAACTGAACCACTGAAACCGCTACAAACGAACAGCGCTAACATTCTGTATACTATTCTAACATTTGTGTACGACTACAATCTGAAACTGCGTCTAAATACGACTGCAGAAGCATGAACTTCAAATGACCACTCCAAATCCATTCACAGACCACTCTTGATCCAGGAGATGAAATTCCACAGCAAATTCCATCGATTTTTAATCGAGAATATAAAATTCAATTTTCGCAATTTTTCATCGCGTGTCACCAGTACTGTACAGGCGCTGTCGTGTACAATCGGGGCATGTCAATTTGAGCGAAAAACCCAATCGAAACAAAAAAAGCGCCACCAGGACCAGACTGCATTCAGTATGTCGATCCAATTGGAATGCGTATCACTCAAGTGGTGATCAACGGTCTGACTAATCAATAAATTGTAACCGACCCCAAAGATTTAAAACATAAAAACTCACACTTGTTAAAAATATCAACTTTATAAAATGAGCTGAATATTATATATTTAAATGATTTGGAAGATTAAATATTTTGTAATTTACATTTACATAACATATCATATTTATATAGACCTACATAAAGACATGATGAATATAATTTTTATGTAAAAATTAAAATTGATTCAGAAAAAATATAAACATATTTTATAATAAATAATATAACAAATATATATTTTTTTAATATTTATTTGTAGAATTCAGTTAAAGTCACACAATATGACAATTATACACTCAACAACACAACATTTGAATTTCTTGGCCGATCATCAGTAACAGACTTTGAGTGGACTAACAAGACATGGCTCCATGGCTTAATCTTAGAGATCTGATAGCTTATAGCTATAGATTCTGAAGCTTCTGCTGTTGACATCCTTTGAGATGATGATCTTCCTTGCTTTCTCTGATCAGATTTATTCTGAACAAGAAGCATCTTCGTCGCGTCTCCAAACTTTCCACAATAGAAACAATTCTGGATGTAATCTAGATACGAATAGCGTATCGGATCCAAAAAGAGACGAGTGCAAATGGCCTTTTTGCGGCCCTTTTGTCCAGACTTAGGCTTTTCTCTACTAGAGAGTCTAGACTTCGAAAGTTTAAGTTTCGCTTTGCCCCTGTAACCCCAGTCATGCTTCCAAAGAAAAAAGACTGGTATCCTAGCGCCCCAATTTCTCAGGAGACCCATGCTCACTCCAATCACGATCGCAAACCACGGAAATTCATTAACTTCATTAAGTTCATTCGTCATTGGAAACTCGCTATCTCCGGATCCAAAGCTTTCTTCGCCCAATACAGAACTGACAGAAGAAAAAATATCGGAATTATTCCCAGCACTGATGTAAGAAGAAGCTACATCGTTAGACTGAGTACCAGTACTACCACTATCCAGAAAAATCGTACTCAATGTCCCCAACAAGAAAGAGCCCACATCTGCGAAAAAAAGAAGTAAAAAGCAACTATATTTTTTGATAGGAGGAACAGGTTGCGAAAACTTGGCGAGGTCTTTTCTCATTTTCACGATCAGCTGCGTTTTTTTTTGCAATTCTCTGCGCTTCCGAGTCCATCCTTGGTTTCCGTGATTGTTCCAGATGAAATTTATTCCGCTGACAGCCACTAAAGAGAAAAAAATCGGCAAACCTGTGAGTAATTGAGACAATATTGTGTCTAGGTCGGTATCTGTATCATCTCTGTTAGGATTACTAGCATCTGTGCTACTGGGATCTTGAGACTCGTCATTCAGATTTTTTTTGTGATACCAATCCATCAAGGGTTTCATTGCAACTCTTACTGCAACATGAGCACCACGCGAGGCTTCCAAATTCAAGAATGACGCAATTAATGCTAGCCATGATGGTGGAATGTTTTTTCGAGTCTGGCTTTGCGAGTCTGATTCTGATTGTGGGCCTGGTATTCTTACACTTATCTTCGGAAAGTGGCTGTTCTGCATACGAGTGACTGACATTGAGCGAATCATTGACACAAGGTTTCTTATCGTCAAAAAACTTTTCTTCAAGCTTTTAGACGATTGTCGTACCAATTGCTTACTTTTTTCCTTCAGTCCGTTTTTTAATTTTATGAGACTGCTTCTAGCTCTGCTGTTCCTGCTTTCTTCCACCCGACACTTCTTATAACAGGAAGCATTTCCACAAAACAAACGGCACACAGTTTTCGCGACTAGCAAACCTAGTGCAGACGTCTCTTCCTCAGGATTCACTTCTTTGATATATTTTTCTGAATGCACATACCATCGAGACACTGTGATGACCGCCCAAACCATCTGGATCGCAGCGCTGAGACCGGCGAAAAGGAACAGACTCTGCCGATATTCTGGACCGGAAGTATTCATTTCTGTGAACGTTACCACGAAACAGATGGCGATGGACAACACACTTGAGAAATATAGCACGACGAAATTGGAAAAAGCGGCGATGTCGTCCAAGTGCACGAACTCTTTCGCGCATTTGTCATACTGGTCTTTCTTTTCTATTTGTGCAAGTGATTTTTTGCTCTTTCTTCCTGAAACAGCATCTATTACGCATTGGCTTTTTCTTTTTGCAGCCTCTACTATTGCGCATTGGCTCTTTCTTCTTGTAGCTTCTCCTATTGCGCATTTGCTCTTTCGACTTTCTGCACTTCCAGCAGCAGCATCACTGTTGTTCTTCTTCTGATCAGCCTCAAGGTTTGTTGGTGGGTTCTTCTTTTGAGAGTCAAGACTCTGAGAGCGACGACTCTGAGATCTCTCAGAGGAGTTTTTACTTGTGTCGCTTTTAGTAGCAGCTTCTGCCCCATTGCCAAGAAGCTTGCCCGTGCTTCTAATTTTTTCGACCACAGAAATTTGGGTTTTCCTAATCCCGAGCTCGGAGTCTGACTTTTTTTGATTCAAATAGCGCTCCCTCACCTTGAATTTTTGCCATCGCGCCTTCCGTCTTCCGATAGCGACCACCACTTTTCGCACCGATTGCAGTTTCGTAAAATTCTCGTACAGAAAAGTATTACTGACGTACTTGAAAGTCTCTTTCACACCCAAAAACAAAATTTGCGCACAGATGATAGGAAGAAGAACTGAAATATTTTTAATGTTGGAGTCTTTGGAGTCAACATTTTTTGACTCAACAAAGTTTGAGCTTCTTGTCAAAATTTCGGAAACATTGAAAAAGGTGGCTGTTGATGTCGTATTGAAAAAATTATAGGGGTTCGAAACATTGAAAAAGTTATCATCAGAGAAATTAGCAAAATTTTCAGGAAATGAGTCAGAAACACTGTCACTAGGAACTGCAGCAGGACTCGCCAGATCAGGACTCGCCAAATCTTTGACCAACGGGAGTAGTAAAGATTGGTAGAAATTCTCCACTGCAGAACCCCAAAAAACGCCAAACACGAACCAAAAGACACATTTTTGACGCATCGGTGAAAGCCTGATTACTGCCCGAGGCTTTGAAACTTCGCTGTTTCGTGAGAAAATGCTTATCTTTCGCGTTGAGAGTTGGTTTATTCGAGGCTTCATAGAAAGGCTCATTCGAGGAACCATACTTGACATCCTTCGAGAAATTGACAGGCTTGACATCCTTCGAGAAGTTATCGAATCCTTTCGAGGATCAAGAGTAGAAGCCTTTCGAGGATCAAGAGTAGAAGCCTTTCGAGGATCAACTTTTTGGGAATTCATTCGTGACTTTCGAGGATCTGTATCGAGGTTCTTTCCCGACTTTCGGGAATTAGACTCATCGGAAATATCAAACTTCAGAATCTTATCAGTCTTTAAATCACTCTTATCAGTGTGATCAGGCCCTGAATTCCGATTGTCATCAGTCTTTAAATCAGTATGATCAGTAGGACCTGAATTCCGATTATGATTGTGATCAGTCTTGATATCGCTGTCAATGGGCCTTGGTGGATGAGAAGACGCATTGGACTGTCTGTTGGACGCGCATGCTGAGCTTGTTTGTAGAAAACTTGACACCTTGCCTGTTGACCTTGTTTGCAGAAAACTTGTTTGCAGAAAACTTGAAGCAGATCTTTGTCGATTGCCAAAACTTTCAGATCTTTGTCGATTGCCAAAACTTTCAGATCTGATTCTTTCCGAGGTAAAACTTTCAGATCTTTGTCGATCTCGTTTTTTGCCATGTTTGCTTTTCGTATGTTTGCCTTGCAGAAGCATTTGTTTGCCTTCCACAAACTTTTCCCCTACTGGAGACTGAGTCTTCGCGATTTTTGTGTGTTGAGAGCGTGTGGAGACAACGGAATTTCTTTTCTTGTCACCGGAATCAATTACAACACTGACACCAGTAGAAGTACTACTTCTACTACGAATGGAATTTCTTTTTTTTCCGGCAATGGCACTCCATCCTTCGAAATGGATCACGATCCACAGAGTTACAATACGAATTTCCATGATCTTTTTTTATTTTGAATCAGAAACCGTACGACGAAAGAATAATGACTGGGAAAAATGAAACCGTACGACAAGACCGAGAAATCAGAACGAATTTCCAAACTGTTACTGCCAGAGAAGATCAAATTGGATTTCCAAGCTGACAATTAGAGAATAAGAGAAGACCAAATCGGATTTCCAACATGCATACGAAAACAGAATCCGAATTAGTATACGAATGGAACAAAAAACCGATGATAAATTTAAAAATTCGAAACAAAAAAAAAACCGCGCGCCGATAATAATGCCGTGTCAAATTGAATCACGACTGCCACAGAGTCTGAATCTCAATGATTGAAATTCGAAGGAACAACATCGGGCCAATGAATCATCAAATACCGCCTGGTTGAAACCATAAATTAATTTAAATCCCTGAAATGGCAAAATAGTACTCTGCCGAATCGTGAAACATCTGTAGTTTATACTTCTGCAAATAAGATACAAACTTGAAACGATTCAGACTTCTGAAATATATATAGACTCAGAAATATTGATCACAATGATTCGCTTGCATCCGAATTATGTCAAATTGACTCGCGACTGCCGTGATAGGATGATATCTCAATGAACGACTCGCTCAACGAACAACACTTTTTTGACACAGTGTCACACTTGACATTGACATTGAGCTCGAACTTTCAGAATCATTGCTCTGATTTCCTTTGTTACTAGTCCAGTCTCGTCCGGTCCGGGTTTCTCCCGAAATAAATCACATGTGAAATCTGAATCATATCTAATCTAGCCTATACGTATGATCGCATACATGAATGGTAAAGAATATGGATAATCATCAAAAGAATCAGAATGAACGATCAACATTGTCATGATAGTATCACAATATGACATCACATGTACTTATGATAGGTCTCATGTCTCGAACAGAAATCTCGAACAGAAATCTCGAGCGCAATGATTTCTGTTCGTAAATTTCGTATTACTATGCTATCAAAGGAATTTCAATGATCAATGACAATCACGGCGAAATCATATGCCCATACAATGATACATATCTGATATGATATCAAGGGAGGACAATAATAGAAAACATTAGAATCTGGCACCATGATAAGACCGCACAAGGGGGGCAATAATGGAAATTTACATCAGAGAGCCATCTGCCGCGATAACAATAACTGAAGACCACACAAGGGGGCAATAATGTAAAACTGTAACATTAGAGAGCCATCTGATACGGACACTAGACACAACACGCCTATTTTTTTGTAGTTACGGTTTGAATCTGAATTTCAATTTTGTCACAACTGTTTTGTCAGAACTGTAGCAATTTTTGGCTATAATACACTGCAGAAGAGATATCATAGGCTGTAGCAACTGTCGTACTTTTGGGAAAAAAAAAAAAAACGCAAGTCGAAACAACGCTAAAAACTCTTTGCGGATCAAAAACGACGACACGATGCAATTTATATTATGTCAATAATATCTGAAATTAAAATTTTCCTCATGATTGGATTCGTATACGACGACACGATACCTAGTCACAGTAATTCAATTAACAATAATTTCAGTTTCAAGACTTGAAATAACTTAGCTACTCCTCAGGGGCAAACTCAACGGCACATGATTGCCAATGGTAAGACCACCAATGAAGAGCACCAGTTAAGACCGCCAGTCAATGTTCAACTTTACAAGGTTGTTTGTTCTGTCAAAAGAACTCAACTCTCCACAGAGACTGTACAACAAAATCACTCCCAGAGGAATGACATACTTTTGAAAAGATTCCCACAGACTGAGACTCCAAGACAATTGACCCATAATCGAAATTTTTCACAGACTCCACTGAACAGACCAAGCCCTACAGACTCCACTGAACACTGCAGACCGAATCCTACAGACTGAATGCATCCAGAACAGAGTCCACTGACCTAAGACAGATTCCACCGAACAGACCGAGAGTCTGAACATAAACAAAGATTAAGACAGATTAAGACAGATTCGGCTTAAACATCGTACAAAAATTGAGGTCATATTCAAATGACGACCCCGACGAGACCTTGTCACCAGTGTCACACTCTATCTTCGCCATCAACCTCATGTCAATCCTTGCGCCCGACACTGCGTATCGTATGATTGCCTCCAACTTGTTCTCAACCGAAGGCGCCACATCACCGAGAGAGATCGAAGGACCTGCCAAATCACTGACGTCCTGCATTAAAACATTCAGGTCATTCAACTGAGGCTGGAGAATCAGTCTCAGTTCTTTATAAGAGCAAGTGTCAACCCCATGTTTTGGGAATACGATCGCATCATCTTCTTTAAGAAGACGATGTCTCGACACTGAGACTTTCTCGTCTTCTTTAAGCAGACGACGTGACACTGAATTGAAATTCGCGTAGTGTTCCTCGAGACCGCCGAGCGCAGTGCTGAGTGCTTGGTCGAGAAGGGGCCTGGAATCATTATCGGATTCGGAATCATTCGCAGTTCCAAAAGCATTCGGAGCATACACATATTTCGGACCCCCAGCGCAGCCAGATATTGTCATATCAATAAACGCGCCAGAACTTTCCTTATCGTTGGAATTATCTCGAACAGAAGCGCTTCCATTCGGGCCAGCATTACAATTATCTCCCGCATAACTAGTCAACAACTCTTTGGTGATCTGTCCCACTGGGATCATGGACTCTTCTGACATATTCCGGGAGTTGAGGTTACACATATTTGAAGAAAAACCCGTAAGCGGATCGATGACCGGTGAGAATATATCAAAACCTGCAACCACCGGCCTGCTCAAATTCGGCACAGTCCACCCGTCCAATATATTAACGGCCATCCTGAAATAGCTCGTCATCTCATTCCCGACAGCCCACCGTTGGGAACAGTCGTCGTGTGAAACCCAAATCCGCACATCGATTTTGAATAATCCCATAAAAAAACCCGGCCAATCTATTGCTGCAGCTGAATCTTGAATGTTGACATTGTTCGGAGTCAATGTCATGGAATTCCAACCATCCGGCCTTAGGCTTATTCGCAGATCCTTGGGATAACATCTCAGACAATAAAGACAATTGCCGTGATTGCCATGCGCTCGATTATATTCTGTGAGATCGCTACTATTGGCATTCCAGCCATAGTTTTTAAACATTTTCTTCAAGAAAGCTTCGTGTTCAAACATTTTGAAAAGCGTGTCGGTACTTGCGCTGGCTGCTTCCGGACAAAACTGACTGTGTACGAATTGTACGCCGATTTCCTTCGAAGAGTCTTCTTCTGACCCGAATTTAAAACCTGAGCACTGACCTCCTACGTATTTCAGCAACGTCCCAATTTGATTCGCATTTTTCGTATTTTTTGTGTCTTTCGCGGCGTTATCCTCAGAGTCATCATCCTCATTGACATCACAAATGAAACCCCCGTTAGAACTTTGTTCGTTATTGACGTCATCTTCATGATGAAATGTCGGATCATTCGCTTGGGGAAAGAACGACGCCCAACCTTTTTCCAAGTAAGAAACGAGAGGCGTGATTAAAATAGCATCATCACCAAAAACGAAGGAGTCGTATGTTGCCCGACTAATGTATCTGTAATCCGTCTGAAAATGCGTTCGTCTAGAATCCCAATGAGGATTCTCAAAGCCCGTCCAATACTGCGAACCTCTGGGGAAACCGTTGGGGCCCAAATTCCAATCAATAGAGTAATTATCGCATTGTTCTTGTCTTGTACTTATAGGTGCCGTTGACCTTGAACTGGCCGTGGGAAGTGTTACGCTGTTTTCTGCTGTGTCCAGTGCGATACTGACAGTGTCAATATTTGTAGTAGACTCCGGAAAACTG
>Ga0099797_100638_pt1 | contig 13400 bp, 12 predicted proteins | sample Uncmet_Sort48C_1_FD_89871 | JGI IMG/M metagenome (GOLD analysis project Ga0099797, IMG submission 89871) | Marine eukaryotic communities from CALCOFI LINE 67, Pacific Ocean - C012_Sort48C_1 | ecosystem: Environmental > Aquatic > Marine > Oceanic | place: Pacific Ocean: Monterey Bay | collected... | reverse complement strand
GGGGGGGGGATGGGGGAGCAAGAAAGAAAACTACACAAAATTATCCAGTAAATGCTTGGGCCAACACGTGTGGCGTGCTCAGCTGCGCTGTCGATCGCACTGCATCTTCAATTGCTGACATATGCAATTCCTATTTGTGACGGCCCCTCATAGATGAAGGCCATATATATAATATATATATATATACCTACTGTATATTTACCGCGACAAACAAACTGTTGAATTTAGTTTTGTTTGTCATGGGCCAATGTTTGTGGAGTGAGTGCTCAATCGATTGATCTCCTGCTACCTGAAAATGCAACCAAATCATATCTAGCTGATATATTTCTTCGAGTTTGCATTATGCGGCCACAACTGGATATGTGCATTTCTCACGGCTCCCAGGTATAAGATAAGCAGGTTGGCCAATTTCCGGCTGTGGCGGCCTCACAGAGGCAAGCTGTAGCTTGCCAGATATGGAAACACATGGTTGCGTGTCGCCGGCGGTTGCCTCCCACTGCCGCCTTCCAAGCTCAAATGGCCTACCAAGCCCCAGATGCAAACAAATGTGCCTTTAGGGTCCCTTGCTAAATGCACCACAATTCTAAGAGGGAGATGTAGTAACCTGGTAGCCTAGACCAGCCTAGACTAGCATAGACCAGCCTCGTCATCAGAAGTGCTCATTGCATAGCATGAATTGCAGAACACAGGTTGTGCAACATAGATCGCATTGTGTAGGTTGCATAGGACAGCTTCCATAGCCTAGGCTTGAAAAACCAGCTGTGTCTGATGCAAGTTCACATATCATGTTTGAATAGTTTTAGAATGTGTCCAACCTACAATAAATTGTTTGCGACAAATCTCGAGCATTATAAGACAACATCCAACGACTCGAATTCATGTGTGTGCTTGCATAAAGAACCCATCGAGGACGAGAGTTGTGCACAAATAACGAAACGAACAACAAATACAAGATGCAAATGGCCAAATCGTGGCCGACAAATCCTACAACATAGGTAGTTTGTTACAAATCTGTGCCTTGTACAGGACCGGGAAAACATAACAAGTGTCTTGTTTTGACTGCTTACATAGACATCCGCCACCGTGCCGCCAGGCACGCCAGGGCGTGTTCGATCCATTGTCTGGTTGTCTGATTGTCTTGTTTTCTAGTCTTTTAAGGGGCCCACACTTCCGGGGACGGCATTCACCGCGCAACTCGTGAACCCATTTTAGAGCACTTTTTGGAACATTTTTTCAGCTCTGTTTTTGGTACCATTTCTGGTGCCAAAATGGGCCCCCCCTTGAGTACTAAAGAATTCCTATTGGATTTCTAAGGCTCCAAAGTGGACCCCAAAATGGCACCCCAAAATGACCTCAAAATGCATCCCAAAATGGACCTCAAAATGGGAACCCAAATTCGCTCATGTTTCTATCTTAATTCAAAATGGTGTCAAAATGGGGACCCAAAATCGGACCTCTAAATGGGACCCAGCCAAACTGGAGGATCGCATTTTTTTATCGTAAAAATTGGGGTTTGGAGACAAAAAAGCCCCCCGAATGGATCCCCAGATGGACCCACAAATGGACCCCTCCAAAGGAGGTCCATTTGAAATTAAAACAAAATAATCTGAATTTGGGGCTCCATTTTGGGCTCAATTTTGAGAGCCCAAAATGATGCCAAAATGGCTCCCAAAATGGAACCCAAAATGGAGCCCAAAATTCAGATTATTTGGTTTTAATTTCAAAATGACCTTGAAAAACAGAGCCCAAAATTACGCCAAAATGCTTCCCAAAATGACACCAAAAACGAACGATTTTTCGCGCCCGAGAGCGTCCTCAAAATCATCACAAAACCGAGATATCTTCAAAATGGGCCCACCGTGCCAAAATGAGTCCCTGGGACTCTAAAAGACCCCAAAATCATGAATTTGAACCCCCCAAATCAAGAAAAAACATTGGAAAAAAGAGCCAGAAATCAAGACAATCCAAGAACTACAATGGTACGGTGGCGGGTTCTGCGCGCAGCGCACTGGATAAATATATACGTGTATATATATATATATATATATACATTTACTTGTTTTTGTTTCAAGGGTTTGCCCTTGCAATGTATATAGCATGGCGTCTATGGCCGCAATTGGCTGCCTTCTCCAACGACCAAGGTAGATCAAGCAAGCACAGATCGGCACAAAGCCCAGGAAGCTGCTAAGAAGCCTTCGATGCGGCTGCTGTTGCAGATGGTGGGAAAGCTTGTGCACAAAAATTGCACAACAAATGCATGTAGCAGTGCACTTCACAATAATTCCGGGGGGGCGCGCAGGGCAAGCCATCACAATGATTTAGGGGGTATACCATGCCGCATATTACTCTCACTCCTGATGCTGCACACCCCCATATATTATTGTGAAGTGTACCGTTACATACAGATAGAGAGGAATGGAGAGAGAGCGAGAGAGAGAGTGAGAGAGAGAGAGAGAGAGATGTGCATCATCTCTGCTTTACAAGATGGGATGCAAAAAAAAAACTGTGACCAGAACATGCGCCTGACATTTGCATACGATGATTGTATGACTTTCGCATGGTGTTCACCCGCACATGTAACTCTTTGAATATACATGATTTCCGAGGCCAGATATCTCAGATTTGTAATGTACGAAATAATTGAGATAATTATGTGCACACATGTTTCAAAGGTGATGCAAATGTGAATTCCGTAGAAACACAAACACGTGAAGCACTCAGACTCCCCTACAAATTATCTGCGAACATAATGAACTCCTAATGTCCACACATGTTTAACGTTTGTTTGGTACTTGCATCGGGATTTCACCACACGGATATTGGGAATCCAACACATGCGAGAAGCGTGCCTCAGCAACCGATTAATAAACTAAGAGCGCCCTTCTCCATAGGTCCGTCATTACAATTCGGTACCCTAGGGTGGATAACACACGTGTGTTGTTGCGAATTAGGGTTTAAACGGTGTTCGTAAGACAACGCAGCCGGAGTGAGTCCAGCTTCCTAACTTGAACTTACTTTACAGTATACAACAAACAAAAAGTGTTTACATTGTCAAAAAACTGTTTCATGCAACAGCATATGAACAAACAAAAAACACAAGGAAACTCTTAGACTTTTGCTTTATCAACCCAATCAGTACCTTAGATTGTTATCGAGCCTCTTGAAGTGAGGAACATACTTTTCTATCCCCAAATGCCGAACTTCGATTTGTTTGTTTCTTTCTTGTGAAAAACACAAAGTTCGGAGTCGCGTTGTGACATTGTATTTGTACGGGTCTGGTCGAGACGAACACACAACGTTACAATTCTACAACTTTGCATGTTCGCCCCGAACTTTGTGTTTTGTACGAAAGCCAAACAAGCACATCAAAGTTTTGGATTGGGGTAGATTTGTTTTTCTGATGAACATATATGGTAGCAAATACACCCTTAAGTGAGCAAATACATCCCTCGGCGGCGCGAAGCGCCGCCGGGGCGTGTATTTGGTGATGAAGGTAAATATTTGATCACTTCAGGATTGTATTTCGTACCAAGTTCGACAAATGTCGTACCACAATTGTCAAACTTGGTACCAACTTCGTACCAATAATTGCAAATATAATGACTGACAAGGTCCCCGTGATATTCCATATAATTCCTGCGCAAGCTGCCTGAAACAATGCGAGTGGCGCAAAGCCACTTAGCCCAAATAAACAAATCGCTCATGCAAATAGACAAACCGCTAGGCCGAAATACAAAAACTCATAAGTAAATGATAAGAGCAAATTTGATTCGCCACTGTGCCGAGGTTAGAGCAAGGATCCTATAAAGCCTAATCTTATGCAAGTACAACTGTACAAGCACCCTATCAAACTACGGGGCTCTTAACTGGACTTATCTGGTCCTTGCTGCAGATGTAGTGGTCGTAGCCAGTTTGTTGCGACCTACAGCCCCTACTAGGAAAGCCACATGGTTAACCCTGCCGGGCATATAGCATCCGGTGGCTTAGGCCATATGAAGTTCTTAATGGGTACTTTACCCTGGAGCAGCTTTCTCAATCTGCCTCTTTGTACTGGATTGGGTGGCCTCACTTGGCACTCGTGAGTGAGCCGCACTACTCTGCCAATGATAAGAGCAAATGTTGAGTTGTTGCAAGTGATATGTAGATCACGTAGCAAATGATAGCACTAGCTTCCCACGATTTAAGATGGAAGTGCTGTTTTTGAAGCTAGCATACGATAGGGAACGTCTTCGCATGTATCATTGGATATCGCATGTTATGTGCGAGTATTGGACTTCAAGTTTCATTTTGACTTTGATCACTCATGTGTTTTGAATTATTGATTTCGCTGACCAAATTCCGCACTGAACAATCACAAACTACTGCCACTACTAGTGTCGTGAGTAGCAATTACGAAACGGAAATCCCCAAACCTTTCAAATTACCATACGTACCTATGGGACAAACAAAACACAATCATTTTATGGTGAGACGCATTGTGAGACACACTTATAGAAGTCATAGCAGCAGAACCATTCACATTCATGTCTCACACATCATACGGATCTTCATACCCAAACAATTACGAGAGGCTGCGGTTTCATTATGAGACACGGATTTGAGACAACGATCTGCCACTCGAGGGTCTGGAACATATATTTTACATACATATGGGTCCTCAGGTCACACACTAATTATGGAACACTGCGGGTTTATTATGAGATGCCGATTTGAAGCAACGATCTGCCATTCAAACATATGTCTCACATACCATGCAGATCTCAATGCCAAAACAATTATGAGACCCTGCGGCTTTATTATGAGACACCCTTTTCAAGAAGCAATATGGCACCCGAGGGTCTCCAATATATGTACTGCATAGGAATAAGGATGTTCGACAACATAGATGCCCCCTAAGCACCCGCGCCTCCCAAGAGGTCCTGCACATCTTGGCTGGAAGCGCAGCTGGGCAGTACGTACTACGAGAGCTGGCGTCAGCCTCAATCTAGCGAAACCTCGGCTGAAGTCAATTTCATGCATTTTTGTTTGGTGCCTGCAAGGCATAATCTTACATTTTCCAAATATGAAGCCAAACAAGGACATCCCAACATGATGGCCTATATATGCTAATGCAATGGACAGAACAGGGGGCCGCAGCCCTCTGTGGTGTAAATAAAACTGGAACATATGAGCATGGTGTCGGCATGTCCTAGTTTGGCCTTGCATGCCCAAATACTACAAATCGCTCGTGGAGGCCTGACAGCTGACAAAAACGAGCGCATGAAATTTAGCAGCCATCACCTCAAAGCCCTTTCGGTAAAGTATGATCATTTCCTGAACCCTCAACCGTAAGCCAGGCTTTGGTAGTGCAGAGTTCACTGAATTGGTGAAGCCCAACGTCCCCAATTACCACCGGGACTTCAATGCACCAGATCAGCATACCAAACAAAACCAAGACAAGCCATCCTGCAGCCAGCCTCGCCATATCAGCATAATCAACAAAACATATGCGGACTGATATGCCACTCCTGCGGTTACTTGTAATTTGGAAGTCTGTGTAGTAATAATGGAAACTATGAAAGCAACGGCGACGCGCTTGTCGCATCTTGATTCATTAATGCCCAATGGCCTTCTTCCCGAAACACATCCAAAACAGACTATCTCGCACCAAGGGATAATAGATAATCCGATATACTTAAACTCTCTCTATGTATATACATACACACTCATGTGCGGGTCAATCTGTTGATTTTGTAGAGCTTGCTGTCGATTCAAGAGTGGAGACTTCACTGAGACCATAAGGCGGACATAGGCGAGGCCTAGCTGCCGATCAGACAAAGCTGTGTTTATAAGTTCTCCCCGCATGCGCCCTTAATGGGGTGGCCTTGTGGCCACCAGGCCTGGCCCCGACCTGACCTACACGCACATGCCTACAACAAATACTGCAACAAAAAAACTAGGTCTGGGGGATGACATGATTATAAGCGACGAGTGTCTCGACCAATCAACATTTCAAACAATTAGCTGTTCGGCAAGCAAGCTTCAGAATTATGTTCAACAACGTTTCTTAGGAGCTGCGAGACAAGAGGAGTCTTATCAGCGCCTGTCACCCTTACCAGTGTTTTTAGTAACATGTGTGTTCACATGCAAATATTTCCCTTTGTGCTCAACTTGTTATGACATCGTCTTGAATCAAACACGTCTGTCTGTGGAGTCAATTTACCTTGTGAGAGCACTAGCCCACACTCCCTAAAAATGCCATCGGGTTTTCAATGCACGACATCAGTAGAATAATCCCCCAGAACGAGGGGCGTCCCGCCGCCCGTCCCATCGCTTGTCCGCCGATTCCCCTGCCAGATCAGCATAATAACAAAAACACGTGCAATATGCACAATTAAATAATTCAGTAATCTCTGTGTGTATATATGTCTATCATATGTGTTTATCTGTGCATATATATATATATATATGTTTTGATGTCTCTCACGCCACGTTTCGCTTCTTCGATATATACTGTGTATATATATATACCATATGTATATTTATATGTATATTTATATGTGTATATATATACCTCGTCAGCTTGCCTCTTCGAAAAAAAACCTAAAAATAATGTGACTCAGGGCCGCGCCACTGCTGCCACCCGGAAGCGCCAGCGTCGTGCTGCCAAGGCCCCAGAGGTCTGCACTCAAGCCGTCGTCGCGAGTGGGGTCCACAAGGTCCTGGGCCACGGGTCGGGAGGCACTGCGGAACAAATTATGGGATTTGTAATGGATTTATGTGTTTGTTTCCTTCGATTGAAGTCACCATCGAACAAGTCGGGACCGAGTTTAACTGCATCGGGAATGGTTTTTGCATCGCAATTGCATTCTGAAATGGTTGAAAATTATACAAAAGGTAAACACATTGTGGGATTTCCATAAGTTCCGTGTTGATTTTGTTTTTGTGGGGGGTATTTCGCCAGTCCTATGGGGAAAATATTTTTTAGGCAGTTAATTCGCCTTCAAAGAAAAACACACATTTATTAAAGGTTGATTTGTTTAGTTATTTTGTATACAAAATGGCTTAGATAAGACCAACAACTATATACAGAGTTCTATACAGAGTTCACTATATTCTCGAGCTATTGTCGGAAGCGGGGTCCACAATGTCCTGCGCCGTGGCCTGGGGCGGCAATGAGGGAGTTTACGAATAACAAATATGCTATGTAAGACCAGCAACTATATACAGAGCCCACTGAAATCATATGAAATAACTAGACTGATGAATACCTCCGTGACTTCAATGCACCAAGTCAGCCTGGGCCCCGGGCTGCTAAATTTCATGCGGGGCCACAAGTACAATGCATGTGTGAATTCGCCGATTTCATACTTATTTCATATTGATTTCCAACATATGTGTCGTATATATGTGTCATATATTTGTCACACTGGTTTCCATGTATGGTTTCATGTTTTCCTCACCATCTGAATATAGCCTTTCTAAATACGGACAAGATTACAATGTACAACTGAGCAAGTATGAATGTGCTTCTACAAGTGAAGGTGAATTCACACATGCCCAGTCCACGAGGCACAGGCCACCATCAGGACACCTCCACTCAAATAAACGTCCCGCAAACTATTTGATTTGTCCTAAACCACCAAAATGATCTTGTCTTGATACACCCTTGAGGAAGTACTAACACGATGGCAAATAAACAAGGAAACTCATTAAAACAAAGCCAAATGCGGTACTTGAGGCTGCCTGGCCAAGCTGAGCCAGAGTAAAAAAACGAAATTCGAACACTTACCAAAATAATGAGAACACCTGTGTGGTCGCAACCTTTTGCCACCTTCCTGACTTTTAGAATGTGTTTGCATCGAAAATCTTCTCATTGCCGATTGGCCTACCACCCCACTTTACCCACCCTGCACACACCACCCTGCACACCCCACAACACATGATAATAAACCCCGCTCCCCTTGGGTCCAAACAATCAACAAACAAATGCTAAGTTCAATGACCAAACTCATTCAAAACGGGGGGGGGATTCATCCGAGATGTTTTGGGGGGATCTGTCCTGAATTGAAGGGGGCAGTATTCTTACACTTCAAGGCGAGTTATTCATCAAACGGGGAGGGTCCTCTTTGTCAGTGCACCCATGAAATGATAAACTTACACCATAAAGATGTGGGTGTTGCATATCACCGGCTGAGGCTGGCCCTGTGGTGCGGATGTGCGACCACTGGCGTGTTGCAAACCTGCATTTGCCAAGCCACGTGTTGCACATTGATCTGCTACAGGCTCCGAGCGTCTTCTTTTTCTTTTGTAAACTCGTGAAGCTAAGCATATAATCCACGCAGGCCTCACATCTAACTACTGCAACATGTCCCAACCCTCGTCTCGTTGCCGCAAGCCCTCACCGCCGATCCTCCACAAGGAGCATGCGAAAATCCGCCAAGGCAATGCGGAAGGGCGGCGAGCATGCACCCTTGGCCGTATGGAAAGCAACCTGGGCGATGCGTGGGTCAATCTTCTCCTTGGTGACCCAGCCCAAATCCCCACCATTCTTTGCCTCTGCGCCATCTGACTTCTCCTTTGCCAAAGTAATAAACCTCCCCAAGCTTGCACCCAATAAGAAACCACTTCTGTCTGCACCACCACCTGCAGCCATTGCCGAGTAGGCAGCACATATCTTCATTTCGGTGTTGACCTTCACCTGGCGAAGCTTCACCTGCTGGCAGCCTGGCACCTTGCTTTGCGGATTTGGCAAGGAATCACGGTAGCAAAAAACTCCAGGCTGCTGCTCCATCAGCATTGCCTCCCCCCTCTTTGCAGACTTCAGCCAGATGTCCTGGTGGAACATGGAGAAGTCAAGGTTCTCATCGCCGTTAACTCTTTTGGTCAACACCTCCGTCCTTCTTAAATCTTCGTCCTGCTCATCAGGGCACCATGAATAACATAAACCTACCTGGCCAGCTGCACCTTCGGGAAGCCTCTCCAGGCGTTTCCTAGCTGCCTCCTCTGCAGCTGCAAAAGCGGCCGCAGCAGCAGTCGGAGCTTCCCGAGAACCATCGGCAACCTTGGCCAGGGCGGCCTCAGCGCGGGCGGTGCCCTCATCGCTAGGAAGGGCCCAATGTCGATCGTGAGCCTCGCTGCGCTTTGCCTCGAGCATGGCGGCACGTCTGCTACCTGCTGGGTCCTCGCTATCAGGGTCAGCAACTGTGTCACCATGGGATGCTAAGTCCACCTCCTCGCCCCGCAATGCAGCGTAGTGGACATTCATGAGATCACCATGAGCGCACTTCAGTTTCCTTGACCCCCCCAACGAAGTTAATCAAACAAGTATATCGATTTATATTTAAACAGAATGAGGGAAATGCCAATTCTATCCAGCTTATGGTTCATAAGGATTGGCAAAGATCCGCCCAAAGGCCAACTCACGGCCCAGGAAGGACCAAACTATAAATTCAAGGCTGGACCGATGCAATCTTCCCACGTATGAACCCGCCCACAACCAACGCTGCAACTAAAAACGACTTCGGAAACAAGCATTGGGGCAACCTTTCGAATTTGGGTATCGCAGAAACTCCGGCAACGCTCTTGGGTAGCTTGGCGGATAATAAGGAGATGATATCATGCAAATTCAAAGCAGCGCATTCTTCGTAGGATCTCTTACCAAAGAATACATTGCCTTGCATTAGTCTTGGATTTGGGAGGTAGGATATCCTACTTCAAAATACTTTGCTTTGAATTAGCCTTTGGATATCCTACAAAAGAAGCTTTGATGAAGCTTACAACACATTCAGAGCGCAATGAAGCCATCCCAAAGCATCTCCACATATCACTCCGGCAACGCTTGTGGGTAGCTTGGCGGATAATGGCGCTGCAACACTGATGTGTATAAGCCCAGTCCTCGGAGATTCCGCTCAGGGAGTGCTAAGCTCATGTGTGAACCACAGTGCATGCGTCATGTGCAGCATGTGCAGATGTCTGCAGGCGATTGAAAGCTGCGAAATGCACACAAAGTCAACATGCGACTGACAAACAGCTTTCCCCAGGAGGCGCCCTTCCATTGTTTCGTATGGCCAAATCGTTTCAGAATGTCATGGTGATGTCCACCTCATGACCCCACAACAAACATAAAGTGGGGACACTGGAGACGTTTGACCCCATACCGTCGGTCACCCACAATTCTTAAAACTGATTGCTTTGGGAACGTCACGTGTATGAACATGCTGTGTTGAGTGTCGTATTCCTACCGCATAGGCTCCATGAGTCCTATGGTCAAGTTGATTTGTTTTTCGTTTGTCCCATTGTTTGCGAAGGTCGAGTAGCCTCACGGCTCGATGACAACCTTGTATTGTAATACAACTCACAGTTGATAAGTATTAAGTATGAAGCCAGGGTAACGAACAACCAAAGGCGAACATAAAACAAATTACATAAACTGAATTAATAAACACCTAACTTATAAATGAATAAATTATTATACCCATGGGCAAGTTCAGCCGGTTGTCTCCCTACATATTTGGGAACTGAGTTACACTGGACGACCCAGACTAGAATTTAGCCAATTTGGTTACCGTCATTTTTTGATGAGTTTGGTAAGGAGATACTGAAATGGCCAAGGGCACCTGTGGCCCCAAACACACAAGTTGACCCAAGTAGACAAAATGGGCCCGGGACCCACGTGGGCCCCAAGGCCCATCCAACTTATGGGTTTCATGCCCATGGGGCATAAACCGATTCAGATTGAACCCCATCAAGGGAGAATCTCCAACGCATATGAGCAAGAATATGTTATAGTTTTGTTGACACGACATGTGGTCGCAGACGAAGGCCGCAGCCCCTGTTCTGTCTGTGGCATTTGTGTATATCCCTTCTCATATCCCATATGTAATTCCCCTCAATAGGTTTAATCAGAATGGGGTTTAATCCCCATTTTAATTGAACCCATTAGTGTTGAACCCTCTTAACTACATTTCGATAAGGGTATCCTTGCCACGGTAGGTATGTTCCAAGCACTCTTGCAAAGTTTTATATCCTATTTTCCGGTTCCAGACCGCGGGACACTTATAATCGAATGCGGCCCGTAACTGCGTCGAATTCGCCGCAGGAGTTGCCCAAAATGGTCGAAGAAAGATTGTATGGCGCCGGGGACAGGTCTTATCCCATGAAAATCGATACTGGGATGGGGGGACCGCTCCGGAGAGCTCAGGGTGCTAGCCGATGTTGCGCTTGTTTCCAGATTATTAAACAGATTTGCTGTATGATGTTGTAATTATATTTCGTGTATGTGCTTAACGGAGGGGTAGTGAACTTATTGTATATAACACTTATATTGCCTATCTTATGTACGATTTGTCGATTTGTCAGTATTATTTTGTATTTGAACTAATATGGCATTTATCTTCCTTGCTAATGCTTTTATGATAATGCCTGGCCTGTGACCACAAGGAAAATGAAGGTCAAGCATCGAGTGGGCCGCTGCTGCAGACTCAGACGCCGCCTCGATTGCCTTCGACACCAAGGGGATCAAGGAACTTCCGGGTAGCATTAACCCACGAGGGAGGACAATGTGAGGCAATCATCACTCAAACAACGCAAGTAGCATATGTAGTTACAACATCGAAGCCTTTAAAAGGACATTTATGATGGAATTACTTACACATATTGAAAAAGCGACAAAGCAGCAAATGTTGTGTATATCACAAAGACTTACGAATCGACCAGATTGAATTGTTGCTAGTAGCAATTGTGTGGTTGTCTATGTCGTTGTTACGGTAGTGGCTGCTGTTGTTGGTGTTTTGACCGTGGTTGTGGTCGCTATTGTCTTTATGTGTTTATGTACAGAACTATATGCATTTGTGCATGTAAGCAATTAAATTTGTTACATGTCTGAAAAGTTATGTAGTTCGTCTGGGATCGTTGCATGTGTTGGCTCCCTCTGTGCGAGGACATCAGGTTTCAACCGGAACCTCGAAAACTTACAGGTATTCAGAACCACTAGGAATAGCTATCTATATCTAAATTTCTGTGCGAGGCTTCGGCGGGGTAGGATCCTGCCGAGTTTTTGCGTGCTCGAAAACAGTGCTATTTATTACACTTTAACTACTTTGCCCGGTTCGCGCACCTGACAACACAACTATTTATTGCACTTTAGCTACCTTGTGGGCTTCGCCCGCTCGAAAACACTGCTATTCAATGCAATCTAATTACTTTGGCCGCATATCATGCAACTGGGCGCTCCAAAGCATTGCTATTGCGCCACTTTAGCTACTTTGCTACGCCCGGTGCGCAAATCCATTGCACAGGCACTGGATATTGTGCAACTGGGCGCTCGAAGACATTGCAATAATACACTTTAGCCAAGGTTACCTTGCTATACCCCAGCGCGCAAATCAGCTGCACAGGCACCGCCAATCTTGCAACCGGGCGTTCCAAAACACTGGTATTTATGAAACTTCATCGACTTTGCGCGCGAAAGCACATGTTATTTACTGCACCGGGGCTATTTTGCCTCGAACCGGACTGAGTTTCGAATTATCGTTCGCCGGGAGAGTAGCTACTTTGCGCTCGAAAGAACATGCTGTTTACTGCACCGGGGCTACTTTGCCTCGAACCGAAGTGAGTTTCGAATTGTCTTGTCGCCGGGAGAGTAGCTACTTTGTGCGCGAAAGCACATGCTATTTACCTCGAACCGGAATGAGTTTCGAATTATCGTGTTGCCGGAAGAGTAGCTATTTTACGCGCGAAAGCACCAGTCATTTACCGCACCGGAGCTACATTGCCTTGAGCCGGAGCCATTTGCCTCGGAGCTACATTGCCTCGGAATTACATGCCATTTACCATACCGAAGCAACATTGCGCTCGGAAGTCCTGCAATTCACTTACAGGTGTTCGAAAAAACTGCTATTTACTGCTCTTCGGCCGAACCAACTATTCGCGAAGTCACTTTCGAAATCACATCCCGCTAGCCCTGCACTCCGATGGCCCTTACTCTGCTCTAGCCAGCACCGTGCATGAACATGCATGGATGGATCCACACTAGTATACATATATATATGTATATATACATACATACATACATACATACATACATACAAGAAATGATCCCAGGATAGGGCCACACATGGAATATGCGTAGAATTGATGCAACAAAAATGCATTAGAGGTGTTGCATTTCGGTCGTAAGTACGGTGCATCATGGAGGACAAGACATTTCCGAATTTAGAATGGAGGACAAGACGAAGACAAAATGCACGTGACGCAGCTTGCCTCTCCGATCACTTGGAACTGCGAATCAAATGCGAGACGTGTGCCCAAATCGACACAAATGCGAAACAAACGTGAAGTGTGTATGGGAATATGAAATGCATGCAAACAGATATGCGAACACCTATGCAAACGTAATCCCATGACATGTGTTTTAGATG
>Ga0099797_101320_pt1 | contig 13405 bp, 19 predicted proteins | sample Uncmet_Sort48C_1_FD_89871 | JGI IMG/M metagenome (GOLD analysis project Ga0099797, IMG submission 89871) | Marine eukaryotic communities from CALCOFI LINE 67, Pacific Ocean - C012_Sort48C_1 | ecosystem: Environmental > Aquatic > Marine > Oceanic | place: Pacific Ocean: Monterey Bay | collected... | reverse complement strand
TCAATATTTGCTAGAGGCGCAGACGGCGCAGAAGAAAAAGGGCACGGCCTTGGGAGGTGGTGACGCCCAAAAGACGCTCGCCACCGAGAAGAAGCGCGCGATCGATGCAAAGGACCGAAGAAATACAGGGTTTCACACCCTACATCCCTGGACGAAGCTTAAGGCTAGTTTTGCATTTGTCCGGCCCCGGGTCCCTAAACCCTATTTCCCGGCCCCGGGACCCTTCAAAACAAGTCGGGGACGTGTTTAAATGCATCTGGGGTGTTGTTTGCATCGGATTTGTGTGGAAATGGGTCACACCAATGCACAGTCGATCAGATACAAATGTGTTCGAGTTTTTTTTAATCATTGTTGGGATTTCTTTTGCCAGCCTTTCAGGGATAACATATATTCGAAAAAAAACACCCAAAACGAAAACACATTGATTTTGTATGGACTTAGTGTAAACTAGCCTTAAGTTTCGTCGAGGCTTGTATTTCCGGTCGGCACACCCCGAACACTTATAATAAGGTCCGGCCCGCAATTGCGTCGAACCTGCAGCAGGAGTTGCGCAAACATTTGAAAACGGTGTAGTCAAAGCATGTTCCCGGGCTCATGGTTTAGGGTTTAGGGTTCAGGGTTTAGGGCTCGGGGTTTAGGGTTTAGGGTTCCCGGGACATTTGTTCTGCTCCGTGCTCGTCCCAAAGGACGATGAGGGTGTTACGGCGCTCATGAAAGCGGCCGAGCAAGGCGAGGGCGATGTGGTGAAATTGCTTTTGGAAGAGGCTACCACAATTGCTGAACTGCATGCGGGGGCCCAAGGGCCTCGGGGCCCTTGACGGGGTTAATACGGGCAATATTCATATATATATATATACACATATAAATATACACAAAATATATAAAAAAAAAAATATATGTATATATGTATATGTATATGTATATATATATATATATATATGGGGACCATGGCCGGGGCCCATGGGCCCGCATTTACGTAACGTTGTTGGGGTAAAACGAGAAACGCTCATATGTATATATATATATATATATATATATATATATATATATATGTATACATATATATCTATATCTATATATATATATATATATATATATATGGGGACCATGGCCCATGGGGCCCATGGGGCCCATTGGGCCCAATGTGCCTGAGGGGCCAATGGGGCCCATGGGGCCCATGGGCCCAAGGGGCCTATGGGGCCACCACAGTTGTTGAAGTGCATGCGGGACCCAAGGGCCTCAGGGGCCCTTGACGGGTGTAACACGGGCAATATTCATAATATCTGGGTCTAATAAAGGACCTAATAAATAATGGGTGGGTCTGATAGGGATACTGATAATGATGAGATCCTGATAATAATGGGAGGGTCTAATATAGGGCAAAAAAATGGGGGGAGGCTAACTAAGGTTTTGCCCGCCAGGCAAAGCCGTTTTTTTGGAGTTTTTTGGCCAGCCCTTCGGGAAAAAGGCATCTTCGAAAACTGCACCCCCCAAATCGGCCACCACCATTGTTTTCGTTGTTGCTGTTCAGAAGTGATCACCTTATATTATTTATTATATTTTTACGTGCCAGTGCAGCCCCATCGGTGAGTTGTGATTCAATTTTATAGACAGTCGGATATGGAATACAGAGATGGAATACGGATACGGATACGGAGACGGAATATATTAATACGGATAAGGATATGGATGCGGAATACGTATGCGGATACGGATACGCATGCGGTCACAGATAAGGAATATGGATACGGATACACATGCAGATAGGGATACGGCATACGGATGCCAGTACGGATGCGGATGCAAGCTACGGCTACGCATACGGACACAGAATTGCGAAGAGTTTTCGGCGAGTTTGTGACGAGTTTGAGTTTCGACGACGAGTTCGTGATGACTTCGTGACGACTTTCATCAAATGTTTGGACTAAGTAGGATCCCATAAGTTAACACGTGAGTATGTCGATGTTGTTAATTGTGAATTGGCTTATAGAAACTTTATGTAAAATCATGTAGACATCTCCGATTTACGTGCTGTGTTTTTGGAGTAGTGTTTTATTTACTATGGTGGTTGGGAGGCGTTAGTGGTCAAATACTGACGTATGAACCCATAACAGAAATCCACAACAGACAACTCAATTCGGATAACTTGATTGTGGCAACTTCAAACGCTCCCTATGCATGTGTTGTTTCAAGTAGTTGGGCCTCCAGGGCCAAACAAGGGTAGGCCAACACCATGCCCATGTATTTCGATGCAATGGACAGAACAGGGGCACGCGGCCCCCCTGTGCGGTCAATTATTCTCGAGTATATGGCCATAGTGTTGGCATGTTGGAGGCACACATATTTGCAAAACATACTTATATGGGGGGCACATCAACGAAATAGACGAAATCCATGGATTCTTTTCGCAGGCCGCACTGGGACACGAGAAGCACCTGGAAAGGTGAGGCTGTGCAAAAGTGTAGAAGTGGTTGTTTGTGTAGGTTTCCTTATTTTTCTTCCTAAGTTCCATGGCTTGTGATGCTTGTTTCCTCCAGGGCATCAGTAGAGAGCAGTGCTTGATGGCTTGAGTTGCAGTGACGTCGCATGGAGTTCTTTTCCATCACAGAACATAACGTCGGGCCCATGGGGCCCAGGGACCGCCATTATATCTGGCTGGGCCGGATCCCCGGACCCTCCCATACCACTGTGACCTTTGAATTACGGCCAGTTTTTTCTTAAATCGGACACAGCCATATATAGACATAATCTAAGCAGCTCTGGGACCAGGTAACCACCAACACGACGAGTGGGCTGCTCTTGCCAGACACCTCCTGAACGTCTGCGAGGTGCAGGTGGGTGGTGGGCGAGCTGTGGGTTGGTGGTGCGCAAGGCGGGGGCGGGGGGAGCGGGCAAGCGGTGGATAGACAAACGTGTATTGGTTCAATGAAACAAACTAATACTCAAAACAACCTGCATCAACACACTCGATGTCCCACATGCCTCGTGGGTCCTTATGCTTGCCATGGATGGCCAGTCAATGTCGATGAAGATCATGATTCTTCGAACTACTCTCAGTTCTCGGGGCACCACTTACAGGTACCATGAGGCCTGCCTGCTGGGGTGTGCCTTCGGCTTCCGCCTTGCTGGTTCTCATTACCCTTGCAACCCCCATCGATGCCCTTCCCCAGTACCTTAGGTGTCCCAGGGTATGGAAACTGTTCGAAGAACTGTGCCCCTTCCCCTTCCCCACCTCCCCCGCTCATCGATTGTGCCTCACTGGCCACGTCGGGGATACCCGTATCCTTGCTCTTGCCCGCTGTATATATCATGGGTTGAAAGTGGTCCATTATAATATGGTCTGGCAAGCGAAGTACAGGCATGATATCACATCGCTTGTGAACACTGGTCGGGCGATCGGGCATGTTGCTGCTTTTGATACGACGTAGTTGACTTTGGTCGAATCTGTTGTTACTTCTCCACCGGGCTGATGGAAACATATTTAATATATATATATATATATATAAATAAAAAACCAGGTGCTCTTATATATGTGTATATATATATGGGGGTTTCTCGTTTGTCTCGCTGTAGGGAATTAATACCAAGACCGTTATGTAAACGTGGGCCCATGGGCCCAAAGGGCCCCATGGGCCCATGGGGCCCAAGGGGCCCATGGGGCCAATGGGTCGAAGGGGCCCAAGGGCCCCATGGGCCCCATGGTCCCATGGGCCCATGGGGCCGCGTTTACGTAGCGTTTACGTAACGGTGTTAGGGTAAGGGAACAAATGAGAAACACTTATATATATATATATATATATATATATATATATATATATATATATATATAGAAAGAGTTTTTGTGGCTATATATAGTCTGAGCAGCTCTGGTCATCAGGGCGCAACCCTTGACCTCAAAGACGACGAGGGCTGGAACGTCTTGATGTGGGCCGCTCTTGCCGGGGACCTCGACGTCTGCGAGATGCTGGTGCGAGTTCAGGGTATCCCACAGCAGCCATCACCAGATTTACTCCCACAATCAATGAAACTGTTAATTCAAAATTATGGGGCCCAGCAGTGCGAACTGCGAAAACATGATAAATATGCTCGGTTTGGGAACGCAGGTGCGAACTGCGAACATCTTAATAATTCCACTCAGCGAGTCCGGCGCGAACATTATGCGTTGGCAGGGACCATGAGGCCCAAAGGGCCCAAAGGGCCCCATGGGCCCATGGGGCCCAATGGGCCTGCGAATTGCGAATTTCAAAATAATTATTGCTGGTTCCATTGCGAACTGCGGCGCTGCGAACAGTTTCACTGATTGTCGGAGTAGTTTTTTGGGGAATGGGGACCATATTTGGCGGTCACCATATAACCCGACACCCTGAACCCTATTTGTCCAACCTGTGCAGGACCGTCTTTTGGAATTTTGTCTTTTGACATTTTCATCAAAAGTTAGTCTTTCCCAAGACAGTCTTTCAAAAGACGGTCCCGCGCAGTTTGGACCAATAATCGCATTTCTGCATGCAATTCCTGACAGCACCCGAAGCTCAAAGCAAGTGGTCCCCCACACCAGTAAGCATACTTTACTTAAATGTCACGACTTGCGTCCAGAAACACCGGTTTGAGTTTAAACTTGGGGTCCAAATCGATGTGTATCGGTCCAAATAAGTACAAAATTGCATTCCCGAAGTCCGGGGACCGACCCCGGGACCGGAAAATAGGGTTTAGGGGTCTGGGACAATTCATTCAACCCCCAGACCCCAGCACCTTAATATTCATGTCCGGTTGGTATTTTCTTCGAACTTGCCGCAGGAGTTGTGCAACATAGTCGGACATGAGGCCGTCTTGATGTGGGGATATATATATATATATATATATATATATATATATATATATATATATATATATATATATATATATATATATATATATATATATATATATATATATAAAAAAAAAAAATAAGAAATATACAAACATGTATAAAAACAATATATGGGGACCATGGGGGGCATGGGGCCCGTGGGCCCATGGGCCCCCATGGGCCCATGGCCACACGGGGCCCACGGCGGCGGCCCCACCCCGCGGCCCCACCCCGGCCCCACCCCGGCCCCACGGCTTCCGGCCCCACGGGCCCCCCACGGGCCCCGGCCCCACGGCCCCCGGCCCCAATTAGTTGAAGATGAACATAGCATGTAACTATTCAGTGAATTGAAAAAAACATAGCATGTAACTTGTTTCAATCAGTTGAAAATAGTTACATGCCATGTTTTCAATCAATTCAAACACCTTAATTGCTAGGTTTCCCTATTTCTCTAGTTGTTGCTTGAGGCCTCGTTCTCTGCGAGATGTTTGTGCGAACTTGCGGTATGCCACAACAGCCGGAATTGCAACATCACTCCACTGGTAAAGTCATTCAACAAAATGCAAGTTGATGAAGTCGACAGTCAATGTTCACAATGCCGTTCATGAGCAACACAAGTATGGAGTTCATGGGCAACACATGTGGGACATATTCTAAATATGTACAAGTCGAAGCAGATCTAATCAGAATATCAGACGGTACAGCTGGTGGACTCAATTTTTCGCCTCGGGTGCGTTTCTTGAAAATGTGTTCTCCCCGACGGGCTGGCAAAAAACCTCACCCACACGGCACAAATCCCCAAATTCTTAGATCTTGTCGATTGTACAATGGGTTCACCCATTTCCACATTCAACTTCGATGCAACAAATTGTCAGATGCATTTAAACACGTTCCCGACCTCTTTCGAAGGCCCCCGGGGCCGGAAAGTAAGTTTTAGGGAAGGGGGGCGAAAAGCAAGGTTTAGGGTCCTGGACCCGGAAAATAACAGAACGTAATTCTAATTGAATGTGATTGATATGGTGGTATTTGTAGTAGTTCCAATTCGATGTCACATTTTTTGGACAGGGGTCGCCCCCTTGCCCCCTGCGGCTCCCGCCGGCTGACAGCGCCAACTGGGCTGCTCTTGCCGGAGACCTCTGCGAGATGCGTTTGCGAACCTCCAAAGCGTTTTGTTTTATATTGAATATAACGGTGACCTTTTTCCCACTATACTCGCAATTATTGGTACGAAGTTATCACGAAGTTTGATGGTTGTATTACGGAATTTGACGAGTTAGAATCCCGACGTGATCAAATATAGACCTTAAGTGAGAAAATACACCCATCGGCGGCGCTTCGCGTATATTTGGTCATAAAGGTGTATATTTGATCACTTCGGGATTGTATTTCGTACCAAGGTCGTCAAATTTCGTACCACAATTGTCAAACTTCGTACCAACTTCGTACCACTATTTGAAAAGAGAATGACGGACAAGGTCCCCATGATATTCCATATAAGTTGTTTAATTTTATTTGTCATTGTTTTCGTAATGTTTAGTTTCCTTTCGTTTTTTAAGTGTGTGTGTATATATGTATATTTCTGGCGGTGGACCAAATTAAGCAACACCAAAATCCAATTTCCCGGCCCCGCGTCCATAAAACGTATTTCCCGACCCCGGGGCCATTCAAAACAGGTCGATGACGGTTTCAAATGCATCTGACGTGTTTTTTGTTTGCATCGAGTTCGTAGGTGGAAATGGATAAAAACATTGTACAATCGATAATATCTACACTTTTTGGGATTTTTACAATTTGTGGGAGTTCTTTTGCCAGCACTTCGGAGAGAACACATTTTCGAAAAAACGCAATCATAACGACAATCTGACCATAGTGTCGCTTAATTTAGTCCACCAACCGCATATATATATATATATGTCTCTCTCTCTCTCTCTCTCTCTCTCTCTTTATTTATACATATATATATATGATCCAGGGCTGGCCCCTCGCACAAGGTATGGTCCCCAGGGCTGCAAGCTCCCCTTCCCCCTTCCCGGACAAGGTATGGTTGCCCCCCCCTGTGGTGGTGGGTGAATGGTTCTCGTTGTTGTGCCGTCGTTTCTTTCGCAGTGATTTCGCTACGTAGCTCAAGACGGTGACCTCTGAGGGGGTTTGTAGGCATGGACGATACCTGATCTGGGGAGGGTGGGCTTGCAGACCTGGGGGAACTGAGGGACCATACCGTGTTGGGGGGGAGGGGCCTGCAGCCTTTGACCTTGAATCACATGCATATATATATATGTATATCTATGGCCGTACCCATTTTGGCTGAAGCCCTCAAGCCTCAAGCCTTTTTCGTTCGTTTTTTTCCCATTCATCGTCCTCGTGGTGCTGCTTGGCGAAAGGGTGTCTTATCAACGATTCCGTTGGCAGGTTGGGCTTTGCATTTTTTTCCAGTTTCTCGGCGCCTTCGCTGCAGCTGCACCTCGCGACAGGTGCATGGTTTCGTCAGAATAGCGAAAACGTTCTTGCCAGAGTGTGCAAGCCAGGCGACAGCGGTTGGCACCTGATGGGAAGTTTTACTTCGAGCAGCATGCTGCATGTAACCATAACAATGTGTCACTCAATAGCGGCCCTGACTTCAATACCACTGCAAGGTTACAGCGAAATTTAACCAAGGAACTAGGCACCACTGTCAGAGCTGCCGTCTCGGGTGCCTCTCTTGCTCGTTGTCCAAATTTAGCCCCAGGTACTATACAAGGTGATGTTGTCACTGGTATTGCAGACTCGTGGGAAGACCTGGACAGCTCTATCAATGATGCTTGTGCGGTTGGGCGCCCCCGGTGTTTGACTCTTAAAGCTCCCCCTCGAGTGACGGTATGGGCAGATGCTGCGGAGATCGAGGAAGACGTAGTGCTTCTTTCAATGTGCGGTAATGTTTCTGGTTATTTAATGCCCCCGGCTAGCGGTAATGTTTCTGGCCTTACGGTGCTCTTGCAGTGCAATATTACGAAGTCAGTGGGCGGTAATGTTTCTGGTCTTTTGGTGCCCCCGCAGGGTATTGGTACGAATTCCGCGAGCGGTAATGTTTCTGGCCTTTCGGTGCCCCCGCAATCCGTTGACCCCGATGCTATTCTCGTCGAACCCGATGTGAACAACAACAATCTCAAGAACAAGGGCTGTTCAAATGCTGGTGGTGTCAATTTCGTCGAACACCATGTGAGTAACAACAATCTCAAGGACAAGGCTTGTCCAAATGGAGGCATGCCTGCCCCTGGACTCAACACTTCAGCAAAGGAGTTCTCGATGCCTGCTGGGGCCGCCGACTCCTCTTCCTTAGTTTGGATGCTGTACGAAACCATCGAATATCAGAAACAACACATTGCTCACCTCCTTGGGCAGGTGTGTGCTCTTTCGCAGGTGGTGCAAATTAGAACAGACTTCCTTGAGCGGTCGCTCGGTGCTCCCTTGCAAGACCATTCCTTTTCCGGAGCTGGCTGCGCAGATCATTCATGAGATTCTAGATGAGACCTTGAAAGAACAGCTGCCCAATGTCATCCACCTCGCCCTCAATGATGCTTTCTCCGACGCTCCCAGGCAACAAGTTGAGTCTTTCATTGCGAGTAGTGTTGCACCGTCGGTTTCTAGTTTGGAGGAAGAATCGTTTGCCAATGATTGTTTTTTGCACCCGGACCGAGATTGTGTTTTGCATTCAGAAGATGGCGACTTGCGGCACTCCCCGCTCGAATCTTTGGCTGGTTTCGATTATGACCCGAACGATTTTGAAACAGACAATGCTTGTGCCTGCGATGTCGGATGCGGGGTTGCTGCGGCTGTGTCAACGAGTGTAAATTTGCAACCGGATATGTTGACAGCCGCCAGCTCGCCGGAAGTTTTTGTATCCTATGCCACAGGTTCTTTGGTACTCTTGCAAATTTTGTCTCGCACCACTCTCAATGGGCATCTTGGCAATGTGCTCGGCCCCGCCCCCAACAACAGGATTGTTACTTTTGTGCCATGGGAGGCTCAATGCATGAGTTTGAAAGAGGGTTGTCTCCGTGTGCTAACCTGCGCTGAGGCTGAAGAGTACAAGGATATCAGGAGCAAGTGGAAGCCGCATTTCTCCGAGCTGTTTAAGGAGGCTCTATGCAAATTTGTGGCCGAGGGCAAACAGTGCATTTCTTCGCCGAAAGTCGATGAGCTCGGTGGTTGTCTTAGCGACGGCAAGGATAATATGCAATTTTTAAATTCAACTCCAGAAAGTTTTAATTCGTCTGCAAGTTCCGCTTCTCCGAAGGCGCGCTCAACTTTTTACAAAATGGCGTAATTTCCAGGACGGGATGAAGTTGTGTAGTCTTCATCGTGTTCTGCGCAAAAATATATGTATATCTATTTATTTCTTGTTGTTTGATGATCTGATGGTTCTGTTGTTTATATAGTATATACATGTATGTATAATGTTTTGTTTATCGTTTGCAGGCCCATGGATTGCTGCCAGTGTGTGTGTGTGTGTGTGTGTGTTTGTGTTCCAGCATTCAGAGCTTGTAACCTGTATACCACACCCTTGCATATGTATACGCCTAATTCATGTTCTCTGTAACCTTTTCGTTCAAGTTTTCTGGCACTCTTGCGAATATATATATATATATATATATGTATATATATACATATATACATATATATATAATGTTTTGTTAATTGTTTGCAGGCCTCCGTAGCCATTTTGGCTCACGGTTCGCCACCTTGGGTCAAGACATCCGTAACCATCTGGGTGGCTCCCATCTCAAGCTTGCAAGCCTTGTGCAAGCCTTTGATAGGTCCCTCCTCGTCGCTACGGATGGCAGCACGGGGGAAGACTCCTTGTGGTCCTCCAAATGCTAGGACTGGTAGCCTTACCTGATCCCAATGCCGCAGCCGCCAGCGGAAGCACACCCTAATGTGCTTGAAGGCGGCATTGGCCTTTGAGCTGAAGAAAGGCCAAGTCCATTCAAGTGCCGTTGCTGTGGACGCTAACGACCTCGAGCACTTCCGCAGTAAGCTCTCCTACTCTAAAGAGCCCGCACCTAATGGACAAGCAAACCATGCAGACTTGGCAACAGGTGTATGGGATGCAATGTGGGCAGTTCCAACTTCGTCCTCTACATGGCAAGACCACCAAGGGCAGCAGCTATGGCCCGCCTACCTACACGGAGCCCCTGCAGCCGTTGCAACCTCAGTTGCAGTGCCTCAGGCTGAAAAGCGGGCAGGGCCTCTGAACTATGTCATGGTCACGGAGCACTTGAGTCTTCGCTACAGCATCCAAGGCAGAAGCTCAAAATGAAGGTGCTAGCATCACGCCGCTTTTGAAAAGTTGCTTCAAAAGCAAGCCGTCTAAGGTGCCGAAAGATGCTTGCACTAAAGAAGGCCCCCCAGGTCCTTCTTCAAGTGCCGATGCTCCAGAACCCTACGGTGGAGGTGCAGAAGATGCAGGTGCTGAACTAGAAGCTTTCATTCACCAGCCGTCTTGGCAACTGGTGGATGGACTATGGATCCGGCAGCTCTTGCCAGGCAGCCCTAAAGAGCTTGGTGCAGCTAGTGATGTCTCTAGCTTCTCTGGCACCTCCTTTGCTCCAGATTGCAGGTTCGGCCACCAGAGCAGCCAAAGCAGCCTTGCCACTGACTATGAGGACGTTTGGAACGCTGGAAGTAGCGAAGAGGAAGAGCTACCTACCGAGAACTACAACGAGGAGAACTCTGAGCAGCACCCTAGGTTTTCCTTTTTAAGGAAAAGTGATTTTTGTTGCTGTAGCAGCTACTTGTAAGACTACAGTTCTGAAGCTAAGGCCAACTGTGCTACCTAGGTCTTGTGTTTCCGCTGAGGCTAAGGCTCTGTACTCTCCTGCCGAATTGTCCCTCCCTCCGTGCCTACGGAAGCTTGAGGAGGCAAGGCTGGCAGATATGCACAGCGGAGCAGACACTTTTAAGAAGCTGTTTGCCCGTGCACAGATGAGCATAGACTACATAACTACACTCCTGGGCTTGTAGTGTATTGCAGGCTAGTCGTGGCATCTGGCTCATGCATGTCTTCTCTTGGGCAGCAGTTTTAGGCTTAGGCCTTTTACCGCTTCCCAAGTTAAGCTTGCATGGGCTCCTAGCTAGTGGTAGTCGGCCTCAGGCCCTCTGCCGCTAGTTAGCTAAAGCCTTGCCCATGGCTAGTCATGTTATACACTATCCTGCCCAGGTATGAAGTATGCCTTAGGGCCTGCTTATACCTACATATCTACGGTGGCGCTACGCTGCCTGCTATGCTCATAGCGGCAGTCTACTCATCTAAATACGGCAGCTGAATATCACCATCCATCCTACCTACCGACACTGGGAGAAATGAAGTAGCCCCGCGCGAGTACCTTAAGGGCAGCCAGAGGGTGTATGAAGTGACCTGCCTTTAAAAGAATCGAAAACAAACAAAACAAATTGTTTGCAGGCCCATCGATTGCTGCCATAGCTTGCGTCTCGGAGTTTCATTATAGTTTGTGTTATGTGCGCATCCAGAACTCCGATGTTGTAGGGGCCATTGCGCCGATGGGGCCCATGGGGGCCCATGGGGCCATGGGGCCATATGGGGCCCAGGGGCCCCATGGGCCACTGGGGGCATGGGGCCATGGGGCCCATGGGGCCTATGGGGCCCCCACCGCCGGCCGGCCGGCGGCTGCATTGGCGCACGGCGGGGGACGGCGGCGGCCGGACGGCGGCGGGCGCGCAACATGGGAAAGTGCCCTTAAATTCAAGACGACTATAAATAACGATTGATACGGAAACCACCATTGGCTGGTGGACTAAATTAAGAAACACTATGGTCGGACTTTCGTATTGGGTTCGTTTCTCGAAAATGTGCTCTCCCCAAAGGGCGGGCAAAAGAACTCCCCCAGATGGTAAACCCCAAAAGTTTGGATCTCACCGATTGTACAATGGTTTTACACATTTCCATACGCAAAATCGATGCAACAAACGTGCCAGATGCATTTAAACACGTCCCCGACCTGTTTTGAAGGGCCCCGGGGCCGGAAGATATGGTTTGGGGATCCCGGGCCAGAAAATATCGTTTAGGGGCTCCGCACAGAATTTAGCAGCCAGCCCTCTGGAGAACGTACATTGTCGACAAAAAACATCAACACATATTTGTTATTATATCTGAAGGAACACTATTTTAAACTTTGTCGGAAACTACTTGCTTAAATGCATCGGCGATGGTGCTTGCATCGATTCTATATTTCCAATGGCTTAAAACATTGTGAGTCATATATATATATATATATATATATATATATATCGCTCTCTCTCTCTCTATATATATATATATATATATATATATATATATATATATATATATATAGAAAACACACCCACAGCACATCGGTCCACAAATTTGAAAACCGCTTACAAATTTACTTGTAGATAATGGCCACCTCGCGGTTATAAAGCACATCCCCCCCACCCTATTCTAATTGATTTCTGCGGGTAAAAAAAACGAGCGCTAGTCCTTTGAATGGAGTACTGGGGAGTGACCCAGGTTCCAGTCCTTCACAAACTTGCAATCTACTGGAAGATCTTCAAGATGGTTTAATGCTAATATGGTTTAATCCCTATTCGAATTGAACCCCAAATCAGTGAAACTCAGTGAAAGTCACACATGATTGATCGATTGTGTGTGCTGGGTGCACTTTTCGACAATATATTCTCCCCATGGGGCTTGCCAAAGAACCTCCCTAAATGGATTTGGTGTCCGTAAAATACAACATCGGAGCGCCGGACGCATAAATACCTCAGACTAGCACGGATTTTCGAGACTCATTGAATAGGACTAGTCCCGGGACCTGGAAACGGGGAAATGACAATAAAACAACATAGGTTTGGCCAGTCATTTCTAACCCCGCTGGTTTTAGGAAACCGAGGTGACCATTACAGTTACTAATTATAATTTGTTAGAGCCTTTGCGAGGGTGAGTGTTTTTGGGGCTGCTTGTTCCCATCTGCGTTGCTTTCCTTCTTGCTTTGCAAAAAGCGGGCAATTGAGGAATATAAAATATAGGAAACTGTATAACATATGAATTATTCTATTAGTCATATTTTTGAATAAATGAGTCAATTATATGAAAAGAATACACCAAGTTTACGAACATCATACCCGAATTATGCGAACATAGTGCGAAGATTACTGATTTTATATAATATGCGTATTTCCGTCGTATTATTTGGTTGTGTTCGCCGTATTCGGGGGGGCGGGGCCGCCCCCGTCCCCCCCCCTGCGGCGCAGCCCCCCAGAATACGGCGAAAACACACAACTCATATTTCAAAAATATGCAGATTATAGACAATCATCAATATTCATTTTTCGTATATTGTAATCGAAACCAATGATCCATACCCAGCAACCAGCAACCCAGCCACCTAGCCACCCTTCACCCTGCACCCTTCACCCCTGACCCCCGGCACATCTGGTGAGGAGAAAATAGGGGGTTGCCCACGTGAGCGCGTCACTGTTCAAAAAGCACGTGTTTTACCGTTGTTTTTTGATGCGACAAAAACATTGTAATTTACGATCAAA
>Ga0099797_101318_pt1 | contig 13427 bp, 14 predicted proteins | sample Uncmet_Sort48C_1_FD_89871 | JGI IMG/M metagenome (GOLD analysis project Ga0099797, IMG submission 89871) | Marine eukaryotic communities from CALCOFI LINE 67, Pacific Ocean - C012_Sort48C_1 | ecosystem: Environmental > Aquatic > Marine > Oceanic | place: Pacific Ocean: Monterey Bay | collected... | reverse complement strand
CTTCTCGAAGCAACGATTGAAACAGGACGCACTCATCAAATTCGTGTACATGCAGCAAGTATTGGCCATCCAATTGTTGGCGATGGACGCTATGGTGTTGCAAATAATCCGTACATTGAATATATGTTCTTGCATGCATCATCACTTGTACTGCCTCAGTATGATTTGACGTGCAATATGACAAAGGCACAAATAGAGTGTTTGAGGCAGCTATCACCATAATTTTATATCTAGCTAACTAGTACGTACGATGCTGCTTGACTTAGTTATTTAAACAAAGATATCTTATGGTAAATATAATGGAGACTAGTATGTCTGTACGGCCAAAGCTGATTTGCTTCGATTGGGATGGAACATTAATTGATTCTTTTGATAAGATAGCTAAGTGTATTTTAGAAACAGGAAAGCAGCTAAAGCTTAAACCCGTTAAGTTGGCACAAGTTAAGGCAAAAATAGGCTTGTCTTTTCATGAGTTGTTAAGTGGTCTATATGGTGAAGTGGATGTGTCAGCATTTCAAAAACAGTATGAGCGTATATATTTAGATCTTGCGTCACCATTATTATTTCCAGGGTGCGCAAAAATGCTAAAAAGGCTCAAAGAAGAGGATGTTTTGGTTGCGATCGTAACCAATAAATCTAGGCTTAGCTTGGAAATAGAGTTAAAACAAACAGGGGTTTATCACTATATTGATTCAATTTGGGTTGCTGAAGAGTATTCTGCAAAACCATCACCAATTATGTTGCATCACGCGATGTCGTCACATCAATTATTAAGTGAGGAAGTATGGATGGTCGGCGACAGTCTCCCTGATGTATATGCTGCATACGCTGCTGATGTGAGTAAAGTCGTTTTGGTAGAAGATTTGCCTATACCTAAGTGGGTGTCAACTGCCACTTTGATAAGCGATCTAAATGAAATTATATCGCTTTTAACAGCAGATGTAGGCGCTGAAGTATAACTCAAAAAAGTATATTATTTGGCTTTATATTAATGATGCAGCTAATAGCTGCTTATGTCACTTATATGTGAAGAGTTTAGTCGGTTCGTTTGGATCGCATTATCAATATAAATTGGTTGCGCATAATATAGTACTTGGTGTATAGGACTTGCATTGCTTGCATATCTTAGTTATAATCATGCAATTAGTAATTTGGGAGTAGTCAAGATGGCTGTTCAAAAAAGCAGAAAGTCAAAAGCAAAAGCAAAAAGTCGCAGAACGAAGACGCTAGGGTTTTCGCAAGTTGTTACAGATCCTGTGACAGGCGAAAGAGTGATGCGTCATCATGTAACTAAAGATGGTTTTTACAAAGGTAAGAGCATCTTGCAGAAATCTGTAGACAATGAGTAATATTTCAGTTGCAGTTGATTTGATGGGGGGGGATCATGCCCCTCAGTCAGTATCACAAGCAGTGATATCAGTAGCTCTGAGTAACCCACATGTGCATTTCTATGCAGTAGGCCTGCCACATGTTATTTCTCAGTATTTTTCAACAAAGCCAAGTAATATCACAGTTGTTCCAGCTGGCGAAGCCATTGGTATGGAGATAAGTGCTGCTGAGGCTAGTCGTATAGGAACCAACTCAAGCATTGGAAAAATGCTTGAGCTAAATAAAGAAGGCGTAGTTCAGTCTTGTATTAGTGCAGGAAACACAGCCGCATTAATGACGCTTGCATACCTTATATTAAAAACCAAACCAGGGGTAAGAAGGCCGTCAATATTATCATTTCTGGAATATAAAGGAAAGCAGACATATATAACAGATTTAGGTGCAAATATTGGCTGTAAAGCGCAAGACTTAGTTGCAAATGCAAAAGTTGCTGTAGCAGAACATCCTTTAGAAGACCCATCGCTTGTATTATTAAATGTGGGTGTGGAATCGTCTAAAGGAACACCAGAAGTTAAAGAAGCATATAAGTTACTAAATGAATCTGATATAAGTTTTAATGGTTATATTGAAGGTTGGGATATCCTAACAACTAATGCTGACATTGTCGTTTGTGATGGATTTGTGGGTAATTGTATTACAAAGTTGCTTGAGTCGATGTTGAGTATCACATCACCGCATATTGAGAATAAATCTCTCTTGCCAAAGGTAAATAATGTTGCAATGCTGGCTGGATTGAATGGTTTAGTGTTTAAAGCACATGGCGATTCGAAGACAGAAGACTTAATACGAGCGCTAGATGAAGTTATATCTTATCAAGAATCTATTATAGCTGCCTAATTTTCTTGGCAGGCATGCAATAATTTAATACAATATGTCCGAAATTTTAGAATAGGGTTTGTTATGACAAATATTGATGAACGCATTAAGCGTATTGTTGCGAATGTTTTAGGCATTGATGAATCACAGGTAGTTCCAGAGGCAACTTTTCAAGAAGATTTAGGTGCTGATTCATTAGATGTTGTAGAGGTTATTATTGCTATTGAGCAGGAGTTTGGGATTGATATTCCAGATGAGCGGGCTGAGAAAATTGTCTCAGTACAAAATGCAATTGATTCTATAAATGAAATTATGATAATGGATAATTAACTGTTATCTTATACACTCAAGGCCCGAGTATATGAATAAAAAAGCTTATTTTATCGCCATTGAAGGGATAGAGGGTGTTGGTAAAACAACACTTTCCAAGGTTGTTTCTTCATATCTAGAGACATTATCATACAAGCATATCATTACTCGGGAGCCTGGTGGCACTAGGCTTGCTGAGGAAATAAGGGTTTTATTAAAAGACAAGCAGTATAGTATTGATCCAGAGACAGAGCTTCTCTTAATGTTTGCAGCAAGATCTCATCATATTAATGAAGTGATTAAACCAATGTTGTCTGTTGGAAATAGTATCATTTGTGATCGGTTTGTTGATGCTAGCTATGCTTATCAGGGCGGTGGACGAGGCTTATCTAATGATAAACTGCAAGCGTTAGAGGCTATGGTGTGCAAGGGACTAAGGCCAGATATATCTATATTGGTTACATGTCCTGTTGCAATCGCTATGCAAAGAGTCATTGCCAGAAATGAAAAGATTGATAGAATTGAGCAAGAAAAGATTTCATTCTTTGAACGTGCTCAGGAAAAGTATCTAGAAATTGCAGAGAGCGACCCTAGTTATATTATTATTGATGGAAACCAACCACTAGACCTTGTAACGAAGTCTTTAGAAGAAGCTCTGTCGAGCAAAATTCAATGATCAGTCGTATTATTGCACAACTAGCTAAGCTGGAGAAAAATGGTCGATTAGGGCATGCCTATATTATTGAGGGTATGGAGCTTAATACAGAATCGTGGCAAGAGATTGGTAATGCATTAGGTGTTGGTGAGCAGGATGTATCATGTGTAAATCCTCAAGGTACTGTGTCAATTTCGATAGATCAAATTAGAATACTTCAAGATCGTTTATCTAGAAAACCAATCTCAGGTATGCACATAGTTTTGATATCACCTGCAGATAGAATGAACCAGGCAGCAAGTAATGCTTTATTAAAGTTATTAGAAGAACCGCCAGGGAGTAGTTGTTTTTTACTATTTACAAATAACCAGCGTCAATTAATGCAAACGATTCGGTCAAGGTCACAGGTTTTATATTGCGATGTACCAGTGTTAGATAGCTGGATAACACATGATGAGTATCCATTGATAAAAGTGTTTTATACACACTGTCCTGCATTATTAACTGATACTTCAATACCACTTGCGATTGAGTTGTATAAAAATGTATTGCATTCCTCAACGCCACTATTAAAGATTCATGATACTGAGCATAGTGCGGTTGACGTTTTAAAGGCAACTCTTATTATTGTTGCTACTGCTATTATACAAAATCCTGAAAATAATTATTGGGCACAATATGACAGATTGTTACACTTATGTAAAATATCACAGCGTTCACATAACTTGAACGAGAAAGCGCTATTAGACCATGCAGGTTATGCGATATCTCAAATAAAGTTAGCGTTAAACTGAGATTAACTCAGCACTTGTGTCATTTCTAGGAACCATCAGTTCTGTTATCTTTACGCCAGCTGCAAGTGTTGTGATTGTATTGAGTGCTATCTGAGTGACTGGGTGTCTAATAACATCTGCACCAACCCTAGCAGCGGGAAAGAATACACTTACAGAAAAACAAGCGGCCTCAATGATATGTAATATTAATGAAGTTGCACCAATGTGATAGTATAGGTTGTCAAGTAGGTTACTTATCTTTGAGGTATTTTCTTCTTTATGACTAACAACATTATCCTTAGCTGTAGATAAGAAGTATAGTAGAGGAATGATTGAACAAAAGTATAATAAACCAGCAATTATAGGTGTTGTAATAATGCAGGCTGCAGCAGCATCTGTAATTATAGCAAACATAATTGAGCATACTAATGGTGTTAATCCAATATATTCATAAGCAGGTGTGTCAATCACGAATGACACTAAAAACAAAAGTACCTGTAAGCCTATATAGGTTTTTAATACAAAATACCCAGTCGCCATATTTAATACAAATGAAGTTGGCTGCATACTATATAGGAATGATGCAAATATTGATGATGCACCAAAAACATAAGTACCGAAGTATAGCGCATAATATGCTAAGTCCTTTAGATCGAAAGCAATATGCTGCGCCCAATTTTTGAGAGATACGTTATTGTTTGAGTCTTTTAATAAAACATAAATTAAGTAAAATTCAAATAAAGAAACAAGCTGTAAATTGGCAGCAATCATTGAAGTAAGTGGCCCCATAACAGCGCCTAAAACGATTAAAATGAACCCGGAAATAACAAGACCTTGAAAAAAATGGTTTAAAAAAATATTTTCTTTTATATCATTCATGATCTGTCCTCATTTCTAATTTGTAATATATTAGTAAACTTTATCCTTAATGTCAACTAGCTCACCTTTTAGAAAATGCCGGTTTGCAGATGTGATTTTGACAGGAAGGATTTTTCCAATCATTTGGCTATCGCCTGGCACATTTACATATCGGCAGTTTTCGGTTTTTCCTGTTATTTCTGTATTAGACTTTTTAGATTTGTTCTCAAACAATACAAGTTCTATTGTGTCAATCATGGCCTTGCTGATTTTGTCTGCTTGTGCTTGTATCATCTGCTGCACGATCTGTAGTCGTTCTTTCTTCTCTTCAAGGCTAATTGGATCATCTAGATCTGCTGCAGGTGTTCCTGGTCGCTTAGAGTAAATAAAGCTAAATGAGTGATCAAACTTTATTCTTTCAATGAGTTTAACGGTTTCCATAAACTCAGTGTGCGTTTCGCCAGGAAAGCCTATAATGAAGTCTGTTGATACACAAATATTAGGACGTACTTCACGCAGCTTTGTAATCTGCTCTTCAAATATTTCAACCTCGTATCCTCTCTTCATGGCTTTTAAAATGCGGTTTGACCCACTTTGTACTGGTAAATGTAGGTGCGAGGTGAGCTCTGGTACATGTTCGTATGCATCTATTAAATCTTGTGTAAATGCTTGAGGGTGTGATGTTGTATAGCGTATTCTCTCAATACCATCAATACTAGCAACATATTGAATTAAATCTGCAAGACGAATATTTTGACTATTGAATACTGCACTGTAGTCATTAACGTTTTGCCCAAGTAGGTTGATCTCTCGCACACCTTTTTTTGCAAGCGCTGCGCATTCTTGCATGACTAACTTAAAGTCTTTACTAAACTCTTCACCTCTAGTGTAGGGGACAATACAAAAAGAGCAGTACTTACTACATCCTTCCATAATCGAGACAAAGGTACTAGGGCTTCTATCCTGTGGAGAAGGCGCATGATCAAATTTTTCTTGCTCAGGGAAAGACACATCAACAATAGGTTGGTTGCTGTGGCAATGTGATGCAATCAATTTTGGTAGTCTGTGTAATGTTTGGGGGCCAAACACAATATCAACAAATGGCGCACGTTTAATGATGTTTTCACCTTCTTGACTAGCAACGCATCCACCAACGGCAATTAATATACCAGGACGTTTTTCTTTGATAGCACGCCAGCGCCCTAGTTCTGAAAATACTTTTTCTTGAGGCTTCTCGCGTATTGAACAAGTGTTCATAACCAGTATATCTGCTTTAGCTGCATCTTTAGTTTCTACAATATCAAATGATTGTTGAAGAGAATCTTTGATTGTATTTGAATCTGCAACATTCATCTGGCAACCATAGGTCTCAATATAGAGATTTTTAGTCATATTCGTGGGTGTCCCTTAATAGAAATGTAATCATTACTGCGAGCATGCACATGATTGGCATTATAATAAATGCATGCTCAAATCCTTCTTTAGTGAATGTTTCACTTGATGTTGCAAAGCTCTCAATTAGCTCTCCTACAAAGCGTTGTAGCGGGCCGCCAAGCATCACAATCATATTCGTTACTGCAACTGCTGTACCTGCATGAGAACGTCTACATGAAGAGGTAGCAATATCAAAAGCCAAAATTTGCACACTACTGAAGACACCAAGTGCAATAATCGATATAGTAAGTGATTTTATATCTGTAAGTGGAAAATAAAAAATAACATACAGCAATATTGCAGAAAGCATAGCCCCCGTTATGATAATTAATCGCCTATTTCTCACATACTCTGCAATTAATCCAACCAACGGGCTTCCTATAATCCATCCTACAAAAAGCAAAGAAGTCATATGTGATGCTGTTTTTTTTCCAAACCCTAAAGCATGCACAAAGTATGGCATGCCCCAAAGTCCTAATATTTGAGTTGGTAAATATAGGGCTAAACCAATAAATCCAGCAAGCCATATTTGTGGGTTTTTAATAATGCTTTTGAACGTTTTTTGAATCATTTTTAATCTTTTTGTTGCATGTGATCTCCGCGCCGGAGTTTTTTTATCATATACAATAAAGTAGGTCATCATCATGAGAAATAGTCCAGCAAGTACGGATAAGTCAATTGTTGTTTCAGCACCAAAACGCTCCATTAATTCTGTAATAGTCCATAGTGCAGAGATAGCACCGATCATGCCGAGTGACGTCGCGATACCAACAGCTAATGGAAAATATTTTTTAGGAAGCCAAAGTGTTGCTGTTTTCAATACTGCAACAAAGCCAAATGCTGAGCCAAATCCAATTAACATTCGCCCTATGATGACAAGTGCAATACTGTTCTCAATGCCAAATAGTACACTACCCACAATACACGAAAAAATTGCTAGGAATAATGGTTTTCGAACACCATAATGGTCCATTACAGTTCCAACGATTAATTGCATTGGGATATATGTCCAATAATAAGATCCATCTATTACCCCTATTAGCTTAGCAGTCGCGCCATATTCTGTTGCAAAGTAATCATACATAGGTGAGGGGGCAACACGTAGAAAATATTCATATCCATAAAATAAGATAACAGTGATAGTGACGATCCAACCAATGACGATTGGTGCATCATGACGACTCAAGGCATGCTTTTTAATCATAGAGCTGTTTACAGTTTGTTTCAGGGATATGCTTTAATAGCGGTAATGCGAGCAACACAATTGCTGGCAGTACTAAGAAGGCATAAAAATAAGTTTGTTCTGTACTAAGTGATGGATTAAACAATGGTAAATAATCAATAAAATTTGTTATCACGGGTACCGCTATAATGCCGCCAAGCATATTAACTGTTTGCATTAAACCAAGCCCAGTAGAGACAACGCTTGGTTTGTGTGTTTCTTTGAAAACGCTATAAGACAGTAAGAAACCCCAAGCAATGCTGCCAAACATGCCAAATAGTAGCATTGTAAACCAAATTTCCCCACCTGGGATAATGGTATCTATTTTTAATAAAATCAGTGCAAAAACACTCAGCAGTAATATTGGTGTTAACACAAGAATAGGACGACGTTTTCCAATTTTATCACTAATAACACCAAGTGAGGGGGCTGTGATAATGCTTGCAAATAGAATCACATCCATAATTATAGCCGCATCGTCAACACTATAGTTGTAAAACGATTGGAAGAATAAAACACCGAGTGAGTCTTTAAATACTAATAGCGGTGTGAAAATAAGCATTGCATAAAATATTAATACTAAGGACTTTTTATTACAGCTAATGTCATATAGGTCACTTTTAATATGCTTAAGGTCCATTTTGTTGTTTTCAATTGGGGTAAAATTCTTTATCACTGCGATTGCAGAAATACAAAGCCCAATACCAAAGAGCCCTAAGCAAGTAAATATATATGGTAGTGAGTAATGTTGGTACAAGTATACAAAGGGCTGATTACCAATAATGCCACCAAGGTATCCTAATGACACTGTTAGCCCTGCTAGTGTTGCAAAATACTGTGTATCAAACCATTCTGCTGATATCCTAAATGCACCAAGTACCGCAAAAGCTGCTGCAGACCCCATAATAAATCTTGTCACTAATAATAGTGTATAAGATGTTGTCATCGAAACCGCAAAACACCCTAATGCAAATAATAAAATTGCACCAGCCATTAGTCTTTTTATTGACACATGATCAAGTAGAATACCTACTGGAATCTGCATTGAAGCATAGCCAATTGTGTACATGTTGGTAAGCCAGCCATATTGTGTTGTTGATATATTCAGTGACTCAATTAGGGTTTTCGATGCTATGGTGAGTGCTGCAATGATTGTATTGTGATAGGCATAGAATAATGATGCTATAAACCATGTAAGCACGCTATATAAAGAATTTTTCCTATGATTAATCATTAAGTGCCTTTTTTAGTAATGTATTTAGTACCTCTGGATTTGCTTGGCCTTTTGTCTCTTTCATAGCTTGGCCAACAAAAAAGCCAAATAACTTGTCTTTTCCATTTCTATACTCTTCAGTCTGTTTAGGGTTGTTCTGAATGATGTTTAGTAAGATTGGCATAATGTCTTCCTCACTTGACAGTTGTTTCAACCCTCTATCTTCAATAATTGTGGCAGCTGATTTGTTTTCAGACCACATATACCCTAATACCTCTTTAGCCATTTTAGAGGAAACTATACCATCTTGCAATGCTTGCAATAATTCAGCTACTTGTTCTGCGCTGATAGGTAAGTTTGAAAATATCAAGCCATGCTTATTGGCAAGCTCTGATATGGGGCCTAATAGCCAGTTACTAGCTGTTTTGGCAGGTATTTTGTTTTTAGTCAGTACTGAAAAGTAATTACCCATATGTTTGTTATAAGCAATATTATTTGAATCAATCTTTGATAAGCCAAGCGATAAATAATGTGCTAGTCTAGTTTCTGGGTGTTCAGGCAAACCTGATTTTGCCTTTTCGATAAATGACTCATTAATCCAAATTGAAGGCAGGTCAGGGTCTTTGAAGTACCGGTAATCTTCACTTGTTTCTTTGCCGCGCATGCTTTCTGTTTTATTGGTTGCTTCATTGTACTGGCGTGTTTCTTGTATAATGGGTGTGCCTGACTCAATGCAGTCATGTTGTCGATCAATCTCAAACTCAAGTGCTTTCTGAATAAACTTAAAAGAGTTCATGTTTTTTAGCTCAACCCTTGTGCCAAGTGGTGCGCTCTCATTTTCTCTAAGAGATACATTGACATCACATCGAAATGATCCTTCCTGCATATTGCCATCACAAATTTCTAAATAAGTCACGATACTATGCAATCTTTTTAAAAATGCGATAATATCTTCAATACTGTGGAGACATGGCTCGGTAACAATTTCTAGTAACGGCTGGCCTGCTCTATTTAGATCGACGCCACTTGTGTTGGCTTTATATCCATGTACAGATTTCCCGGCATCTTCTTCTAGGTGTGCATGGTGAATATAACATTTTTTTATTTCTCCATTCACCTCATATGTTAAATACCCACCTTTAAGTATAGGGTTGTCATCTTGTGTAATTTGGTAGCCTTTAGGTAGATCTGGGTAAAAATAATGTTTTCTAGCGAATGAGATTAGTTGAGATACATCTGCATTTAGGTATGAACCTAGCATGATAGCTTGCTTCAACATTTCTTTATTTACGACAGGAAGTGTTCCGGGCATTCCCATGTCAATTTCAGATGCTCGTTCATTCGGAAGCCCACCAAACCCAATTGGACTTGATGAAAATGCCTTAGTTTTAGTTGTTAGTTGAATGTGAATTTCTATTCCTGCAACAATTTGCATAATATCTCCCAATTATTTAAAGTCATCTGAATATTGTGTATGCCAGCCTGTCTCAGATTGGAAGCAATGTGCAATGCGTAATATGATGTCTTCACAAAAGCGATTACTGATCAATTGCGCACCAACAGGTAAGCCATTTTTTGCAAACCCGACTGGAATTGATATTGCGGGCAACCCTGCTAAATTTACGGTTACTGTATAGATATCGGATAAATACATTTCTTGAGGCGTTAGTGCCTTGTTAGCAGTTTCAAATGCAGTAGAGGTTGTTGTAGGCGTTAATATAACATCAACTTCTGAGAAAGCTTTGCGGTAATCATTCCTAATAACACTTTTTGCTTGCAATGCTTTTTGGTAATATTCAGCAGAATAGCTTCCAGAAGAGGCAAATGTTCCAATAAGTATGCGCCGCTTAACCTCATCACCAAAACTGTTTTCTCTACTCAGCTCATACATGTCTGTTATATTTGATATATTTTCTTCTCGGTAGCCATAATGTACGCCATCAAACCTTGCTAAGTTTGATGCACACTCGATAGGAGCGAGAAGATAGTAGGTAGGGATAGCATATTTGAGATTCTCTAAATGAATTGGAATGATCTTCGCGCCCTTTTTTTGAAGTAACTTGATGGCGTCTTGGATTTTTAAATCACACTCCGGGTCTAGGCCTTTTAAAAAGTATTCTTCAGGTAGTCCAATTTTAACCCCCTCAATACTATCATTAATACCAGCAGTAAAATCCGGAACAGCAATGTTTGATGAAGTTGAATCATTTGGATCTTGTCCACACATTGTGTTTAAAAGCATAGCAGCATCATAAGCTGATTGTGTCATTGGCCCAGCCTGGTCTAAGCTAGACGCAAAGGCTATCATCCCATATCTAGAGATACGACCATAGGTTGGTTTTATCCCTGTAATTCCTGTAAAAGCTGCAGGTTGCCGAATTGATCCACCAGTATCTGTACCCGTTGCAGCTGGTGCGATTCTAGCAGCAACTGCTGCTGCAGACCCACCTGATGATCCGCCTGGGCAATGGTTTTGATTCCATGGGTTTGCAACACGCCCCCATGCACTGTTTTCATTTGCTGACCCCATAGCAAACTCATCCATATTCAGCTTACCAAGTGTCGGCATACCAATGCCTTGTGTTCTCTCAATCACTGTCGCATTGTACGTGGCATGAAAGTTCTCCAGCATTTTTGAGCTACAAGTTGTTGGCATATTCGTTGTACAAAAAATATCTTTATGTCCCAGTGGAATGCCTGTTAATATATGGCCATTACCATTAGCAATAGTTTTATCTGCTGCCTTAGCTTGTGCCAATGTTATTTCCTTGTTAATGTGCGTGTAAGCATTCAAAGCATCGTTATAAGATTCAATTCTGTTAAGATATGATTCTGTTAACTCTGTAGAAGATATCTGTTTTGATTGCAGCGCATCAGACAGTTCTTTAAGGCTTTGTTCATGTAATGGTTTATTCATCATCATACTCTATAAATTGTGGTACATCAAAATAACGGGTTTTTTCATTAAAATGTGGCGATGCGTTTTTAATGCCTGATAAATCGATGGTGCTCGGCATGTCTTCTCTGCAATCGTCTGCGTTTAGAAGCGTATTATCAGATATTAAATCATAAGATATATCAAGCGTATCTAGTTCGTGAAACAATGTTAATAACTCTGTAAAATATGCTTGGTATATTTCAGACTCTTCATTTGTTAATCTCAACTTTGCAAGCGTTGCGATTTGGGTAACAATTTCTTCACAGATTTGCTGATCTTGTGTATTTAATTTAGACATGAGGAACCTTTGATGTGCTATATACTATAATAGTCATATTAATGTTTGTGTCAACTCCATATTTGCGATAGATTATGTGTAGGAGTAGTTGGAATGGAGAAAGGAATGCTGCGTTTTCGCTGGTTTAATCAATATTCATCAGCGTTTTCTGTTGACCTAGGAACAGCTAATACACTAGTTGTTTGTGTTAAAACTGGTGAAATACTTTTGAATGAGCCATCAGTTATAACGATTAAGTCAGCAATGAATACTGCTGACTATCGTGTGTGTGCAGTTGGAAAGGAAGCCAAAAAAATGGTGGGTAGGACACCTGTTGGTATGGAAGTTAAAAGACCACTTCAATATGGTGTAATTGCTGATTTCCAAGTAACAGAAGAAATGCTAAAGCATTTTTTAAAGCAAGTCCTGCCAACAAAATTCCCAGCTAGCTGGTTTCGCCCAGAAGTCGTTGTCTGTGTCCCACATGGTTCAACTCAGGTAGAAAGGCGTGCGATTAAAGAGTCTGCCATTGGTGCGGGTGTTGGCAATGTTTATCTTGTTGATGAGCCCATGGCTGCCGCTATTGGTGCAAATCTTCCCGTAGAGTCAGCATGTGGCTCAATGGTGGTTGATATTGGTGGAGGGACCACAGAAATAGCAATTATTTCTTTAAATGGCATCGTGTATGCGCAAAGTGTCAGAATTGGTGGTGATAAATTTGATGAGACTATTAGTCACTTTGTTCGACGAAAGTTTGGATGCCTCATTGGTGAGGTAACTGCTGAGAAGATCAAACAAAATATTGGTGTTGCTTTTCCAACAGATGAAATAAAAGAGCTTCAAGTCTCTGGGCGTTCTGTGACAGAGGGGGTGCCGCGAAGTTTTATGATCAATAGTAATGATATACTAGAGGCACTACAAGAACCATTGTCAGGCATTATTGATGCAATTCGTGCCGCATTAGAGCAAGCGCCACCAGAACTATCTGCAGACATTGAAGAAAGGGGATTAATGCTGACAGGTGGTGGTGCTTTACTCAAAGATATTGATCGCTTGATTGCAGAAGAGACAGGGTTGCCGGTTATATTGGCAGAAGATCCCTTAACGTGTGTAGGAAGGGGTGGGGCCAGGATTTTAGAAATGTTACACCAGTATGGTACTGAAATTCTCTCAACAGAGTAAACTGTGTTTGGCAGGAGGCGGCATTTATCACGAAAACGAATATACATACTAATTATATGTTTATTGTCGGTTCTTGTGCTTATCATAAGGCCTGCAATACGTTTTACAAGTCGTGCATCTAATACAAAAGAAGCTGTTACAAATGATAACAGTATATCAATTAATAATATCTCTAAAGCAAATTTAGTATCAGTATCAGTAGATAATAGATATTATTATTTAGCTAAAAAAACAGGGGATACACATTATGAACTTTTATATGTGAACCCTTATCATAGTATACATCACTGCCAGGCTGTTTATACAACAGGCCTTGATCAACAGTTTTCTGCTGATCTAAAAATAGGATATATAGATACTG
>Ga0099797_101317_pt1 | contig 13438 bp, 15 predicted proteins | sample Uncmet_Sort48C_1_FD_89871 | JGI IMG/M metagenome (GOLD analysis project Ga0099797, IMG submission 89871) | Marine eukaryotic communities from CALCOFI LINE 67, Pacific Ocean - C012_Sort48C_1 | ecosystem: Environmental > Aquatic > Marine > Oceanic | place: Pacific Ocean: Monterey Bay | collected... | reverse complement strand
CTACGTATTTTCCACCTTTGTTTCTTCCGCTGTTTCTATTCTGCGTTTTCCCTTCTTGTTATTTTTTTTTCTTTTCTCGCTGCGGTTGTTGTTCTATTATCTCTCTCCTGCGCTTGTTCATTCTCACTTGTGCTTGATTCACCTCGCCTCTGTTGTTTTTGCGTGCTTTCCTGCTTTGTTCCTCTTCCCTATTTTCCTCTGTCTCCTCGTTGTTCCTTTTTTCCCGTATGTTTGTGTTTGTGCTGTTGTCATTTGTGTTGTTTCGTTTTTGTGTTCCTGCATTTCCGTTTCTGTTCCCTCTGTTTCCTCTTCTTCCCCTTCTCTTTCCCCAATCTGCTCTTTTTCCTCTTTGGTTGGTGTTGTTGTGTTTCCTATATACGGCCCGTACTCAAATTCCCCATCTTCCAGTTCCGCTATTCTCGCTTTTATCAGCGCTATGCGTGCTCTGTTTTCATCGTTCATTTTGTCTTGTTGTTTTACTCTTGTTATTAAGCTTGGCAGTCCCCCCCTCAGTCTGTTTGGTTGCTTTTGTTCTTGTTCTGTTAGTGGCCCTTGGGTGTCTCTTGCTATTTGTTCATATCTTACGTTGGGCGGTAGCGTATGGGTAGGGGCCTCAGCGGTGGGATTTTATATTTTAGTTTTTTGCGTGTCTTCCCCTGTGTTTGTTCTGTGTTGCTAATTCTTCCTGTGTTGCTGTTCCCCACTGTGTATTGTTCCTCTTCTTCTTCTTCTTCTTCTTCTTTTCCTTCCTCTTCTTCTTCTTCTTTGTCTTCTTCCTTTCCTTCCGTTTTCTCTTCTATTCCTGTTCCTTCACCCTCCTCTTCTTCCTCCTGGTCTTCCTCCTCCTTTTCTCCCTTTCCTTCTGCTTCCATTATCCTTATATACCCACGTTCCACAAAATACCGTAAATCCTTTATTCCAAATATGTTGTTTTTATATTTATGTTTACCAATCACTTGGTTAACCTGTTTGTCATCTATTTCCACTTGCGTGTCTTGTATATATTGTGCCTTTGGTCGTTTTGTTGTTGCTTCTGTGCGGCCTTCTATTTCTGTTTGTTCTGTCTTCTTCTTCTTTTTACCTACTTTCTTGTTCTTCTGTTTCTTCTTTTTCTTTGTTCCTCTTCCTTCTTTTTCTGCCCTCTCCATTTCTCTGTTATATTTCTCGCTGCTCTCCTTCCTTCCCTTGTTTCCCATCATTGTCTGCAGGTTGCACTGTTTATACTTCTGTGTTGATCGTTTGTTTCCCTGTTCCTGTTTATCTTTTTTCCTCTCCTTTCTTTCGTTACCTACCTCAGTTGGTGTGTCCATTAAGCCTGTTAGCTTTAGTTGTTTCTTCGGTGCTTGTACGTTTCCCATTTCTGTTTCTTCCCTTTTCCGTTTGGTTCTTGGTGTTCTATATGTATATCCTTGCATCATTTCTAGTATGCTTCGGTCTCTGTATGTTTGGCTTTCTTGTGTTTGTGTTTGTGGTTCTTGTTGTTGTTGTGGGTTTATTGTTCGTTCTTCCAGTTTCTCTATTCTCAGCTTCCATATTTCCGTTATGAAATTTCTCAATGCTTTCCTTATATTCCTTATATATTTATTAACCATGTTTTCTCGTATATTTGCCCACTCTACACACCACATTAACGTTTTTGTTATTATTCCTGACCATATCGGGTACGTTGCATCGCACCTTACAAAGGTTTCCATGATCCTACTTTGCATATGCTCTTTATCTGTCCGCCCTTGTCCTGCGTTTGCTTTGCTCCACGCTTTGTGCCATTCCGTGTCTTCAAGCTTGTGCATTCTCAGTATTCCATTGTGTTCCTGTGTTCTGTCCCCCGAATATATTTTTATTAGTTCGTTGATCCAGTCTTGCGTTCTTCTTGGTGTGCCCCTGTTTCCGCATTCCCGTGTTGCATTGGTCAGCGCTGCCACCAATCTCTTCCTCTGTCTTTGTACCTCTTCACTGTTACATTCGTGTAGTATATGCGCGTTTGTTTCCTTTTTGTTACACATTGTGCATGTACTATTTTCTTCTATTCCCGCGTCCACCAAAAAGTCGTTTGTTGCCATCTTCCCGTGTATTATTTTTGCGTGTCATATTCTTTCTTTATACGCCCTTGCTGGTAGAGTTTTCCTCATCATTCTCCATTCTATATTTGCATCGTCCTTTCCCCATGTTCCCTCACTCTTCTTGGTTGCTACTCTTCGTTTTGTGTCCTGTATTTTGATCTCCTCTAGTATTTGTGTTCTTATATTCCCCGTTATTTCTCCGTGCTGCTTACCATTCGTTATATATACTTTGTGCCCCTCTACCCTTTCTCGTTCGTGTATCTGTGTCTGTGGTATATCCATGTTATATCCCTCATCCGCCATCTCATCTACCGCTATGTTCATCCATTGTATTTCCGTTGGTATTCTTCTCTGTCCCTGTTTGTCTTTCTTTTTGTTCACACATGTGATTCTACGTGATGTAGTTTGATCCTATTTCACCACCCTTTTTGTTTTTTAATTATCGCTTCCCACACATCTTTGTCCCTCTGTTTGGTCCAAGTGCTTGCTTTCACTCCTCTTCTGTATTTCTTAAATGTATCTATAACTGCTTTTGAGTCTGTGTGCCATTGTATTGTTCCTTCCCACCCTAGCCTACTTAGTACTGTCATGCCATCCAGTAGCGCCATCGCCTCCATTCTATATGAATGTATTTCCGTGGTGTCTAATTTGTCTCTCGTTATGTTCTCACATCCGACAGCTCCAATTCCGTTAAGTTCTAATTTCCCTAGTGTCCTCCTCACTGTTGACCATGCCCATGTGCCTCTTATTTGTGATTCTTTAACGATCCATCTGATACTATTATTATTTCCCTGTCCGGTCCTTGTTGTATATAGTTTCTTATGTTCCTGTCCTCTTTTATTATATCCCCCTCGTTAGTGGCCCCTCCCCTTGTTCCCCTTCCTCCTCTCTATTTCGTTTGCGTTTCTTCCCTCGTTGTTTGTCTATATATTCTTGTAGTTGGGTTCGAATTGCTGCTTGTATATTTATCGGTGCTCTTTTTATCTTCCGTTCATTGATGTGTCCCTCGTCGTCTATTATTTCTGTCACCTTCCATATTTTCCTCTTCCTTGCCCACTGCCCTATTTCTTCTCTGTCTGTCTTTCTTGTGCATATATCCATGATTGCTGGTTCCTCTGTGTTTTGTCTGTTTGTCTTAATCGTTATATTCCTATATTCCATCCACTCCTCCAGGCTATAAAGCCACATACTTGGTTCATCGTCTGTGTGGCTCGTTACATCCGATGTTAGTGTGCCTTTGTTGCTCTTTGTATATTCTTGTAATCTGTCTATTGCGCCGCTTGCTATCACCTTCATTTTCTCCTCACCATTTAGCATTTGTAGTAGTATAATTAGTTCCTCTGTGTGTATTATATCATCTATTTTTGCCTCTCCTATACCTCCCATTTGTTCGTGCGTGTGTATTATATCTGATGATATTCGCTGGCTCATTCTTGTGTGTTTCCTTATCATCGCATCTATCTTCTCTTGTAACTTCTGTATATCCTTGTTTGTATACTGTGCGAATTGTGCTGGGTATATTACTGACTGACTGACTGACTTAATCTTAACCCCATCCAAGATGGATACAGCGACATAAAGTGCCAAAATGCGGCACGTGCACTACACACAAGCAAACAAGCGAGCTTTATGCACTATCTCGGCCCATAAGCCCACAGGGAGCCGCAAGCAGCCCTACGACCCCGGTTGTTACCCCAGGGCCACTCTGTGGAAATCTCCTGCACCATAAACGCTGGACAGCCGAGTCGCAACTCAATACTACACTATACTATATACTATACCATACTGCACTGCACCACACCGAGACCACCCCAGCCCGCCTCTCCAGGACTTCGTGCACTTCAATCTCGCCCTCCACGTCCCAGGTCCCCTTTATCACCTGCCTCCATCCCGCTCTATCCTGCGCCTGTTCCATCCACCCGTCCACCTCCACCCCAGCGAACTTCAACGCTGCCTCGAGCGTGGCTCCGTATGTCATCCCCGGCCTACCCACCGGCCGTGGCCTTCCACACCACGCCGACAAGAACTGCCTGGGCAACCTCTCCATTCCCATCCTAGCCACATGCCCCGCCCACTGCAACTGACGCCCACACACGTACGTCTCAACATTCCTGAGCCCTAGTACCTTCAGTAAGCTGGTTGTTGTGATCCTATACTCCCTAGTGTGCCACATGGTCACTCTGCACATACGCCTAGCGCCTCTGTGGTGGAAGCTGCGAAGTTTCCTCCACAGAGTCGCCTTCAGACACCATCCTTCACTTCCGTAGAGCAGGATCGACAGCACCAGCGCCACATACGCTTCCCTCTTCGCTGCTGGGGATACCGAAGCTGACTGAAACACCAGCTTGCTCAGAGACCCAAACGCCCGTGAAGCGGCCACTAGCCTAGCCTCCACATCTGCCTTGTCCGTCCCGTCCCTACTCAGCATGCTACCTAGATATTTGGTCCTATCTACTGCCGGTATTACGTTACCGGTCGGCAGCACAATGCCACTAAGATCCGCGTTGTCGAAGGTGGGGGGGTTGGTGTATTCAGACGGCGGGGCAGCGCAAAAAAGCACTAGCGTCTTTACCTTGGTGTCAGTTGGCTTCTCGTGTACCTGCATCCCCCACCTCGCGAAGTGCTTGTTGACCAGCGGCGCCATCCTCGCCGCTGTTTCCCTGTCCCCGAACACCAGCCCCGTGTCATCTGCGTACTCCGAGTCCATCATCGTGAAGTCCCGCACCCCACCGTTCCCCAGCTTCAGACCACCCCCAAACTCCCCTCAGCTGGGAGGATCCTAGGAATGAAGTTAGAAATATGGAAAGGGACAGGATCAATTTCTATGCTCTGATGATGACAATGACGCCAAACAGAGCTAAGAATGAGGTTAGGGGGTTAGGAGTAGAAAGGGTTCATGAGCTTAGATCTCTTTTTCAGCGGCACTATGCGAAAGGTACCGCTGAGAGGAGGGAAAAGCTATAGCAACTAGTGGATGATGGTTTTAGCAATGAGAAGGGTAGGAAAATGGAGGATGGTGGTGATTTGGTAGAGCACATTCAGGGGTTTGAGAATTTGCTTAGAGAACTTAGAGAATTAGTACCAGCGGAAGAAATAGATAGCTCAAAATATAGCAATCCGGTGGAGGTTGGTCGGTGTCTGGCGAAAGGCTAACCTTTCAAGTATATTTCAAAACTGCAGGTGATAAAGTTTATCACTGCAGGAGTGAATGAATAAGCCAGAAATGGGGTAGATAGGGAAGATAACAGCAGTGGCACGCTAGGCGTAGGCAGTTACAGCAAGCTCAAATACCCTCCGTTCGATGAATTTAAAGCTTCATTGCTTTCTATTCACGAGTCGGAAAGGGCTATGATAGAGCATAGTGCTAGGGATAGTCGTAGGGGAACTGGGGGTAGCGAAAGCAAGAAAACCCCCATGTTCATGATAGGACAACAACATAGTAGCCACCTCCACCACAGCACCCTCAACCCAACAGGCAAGGTTTCGGAGGGCTGCTGGGATTGCGACAGCACTGATCACCATCGTGGTGACAGTATGTGCCCGCACCCTGGCTCTCTGGCCTTTGCCCCAACGAAATTGCAGGATAAGAGCAGGGGCATTGTGAGCGGCAGTAGCAACATGGTGGCTGGTGCGGGGCATGGGGGTGGAGAGGACAGCAAAATCTGCTACTTGTGGAAGCAAGGCTTCTGCAAGTATGCAGACAGATGCAAGTTCCTCCACCCAGACGGCAGCAACGGCCCCAACAGCAACAACAGAGGCAGCTGGAAGGGCCGGGGCAAGGGAAAGGGCAAGAACAACAAAAGGGGCAAGGGCAAAGGGAAAGGCGAAAGTGGCGAGCAGGGCAGGGCCTACAAAGTTTTTCTGACCAAGGCAGCTTTCGAGGCGAGTATGAAAGCTAGGTCAGAGAAGGGGGTAAGAGATAGGGAGGCTAGTGTAGTTAGCAGGGTGATGCTAGCGCAGAATAGAAGCGAGCAGAGTGAGGCTAGAGGAGAGAAGCGTTAGTCAGAAATTACTATGGCTGAGCTCTGTGAGCAGGAAATAGCCTCTGCGGGTACTAGGCAGCGCATGTACATGCTTAGGGTGCATGGTAGTGATAGCATGCAAGTAGATGGCGAAGGTAGTGGCCTAGTAGGCGAGAATAGCGGAGGGGCTGGCTCGCTTGTTGGACTGACTGGCTGACTTAATCTTAACCCCATCCAGAAGATGGATATAACAACATAAAAGTGCCATGGATGGACACGCACGCGCTGGCTATCATACACGACACACAAGGCGAATTGCATGCACACACAAGCGCTGTCTTGGGTCATAAGTCCGTGGGGAGCCGCAAGCGACCGAAAAAATCCTGGTTGCTACCCCTAGAAATCATCACGGAATCTCGGCGCCTAGCGCTGAACGTCCACGTCAAGTAACTCAATACTATACTATACTATCTTACTATCTGCCCCTAAACCCCTGCTCTCCGCCTCAACACCGCATGCACCTCCACCTGCCCCACCGGTTCCTGCATCCCGTTGACCATCTGCTTCCACTGCCCCCTGTCCTGCGCAGCTTCCATCCACCCACGCTGCTCGATACCCGCATACTCCATGACTGACTTCAGCAATACGTCAGTGAGTACTACGACCCAGTACCTGGCCGAGTACATCTACAAGTACCACCTCTACCATTGGCCAAGACGAAGCATACCTAAGTACTACCCAAGGGATCTTATAGAGGACATCCCCAATATCTGCAAGTACTACTAGAACACTCGAGTGCCAAGTACTAAGGCTAGAAGCTATGCCTGGGCCGCGGAGTTGCGTGTTTATTAATCCCAATCAGGGTGATATGAACGGACGGACATACAGACAAAAGACAGCAGGATGAACCGTAAACCAGACGGACACACAGACCAGCGGACATGCCTACAACTGACCGTTAACTAACGGTCTGCTCAACGCGCAACTATACCCTTAACGGCCCACTATCGCTACTCACCTCGAGTGCACGTGAACGACCATTAATCTAACTCACGCAAGCGACAAACAAAGCAGCAGCCTGAGTTACTTGTGTATCACAACGTTTCGAGACACCACCACCAATTTTTTTCGAAACCCCACGATGAACGCCACGAACCTCAACGCCAAGTTTTCCGCCATGAGAATTGGCATCTCCCTGCCCGCTGGCAACAAAATACCCACCTTCAAGGACCAAGCGGACTGGGATATCGCCAAGCTGAAGCTCGAAGCACTGTTGTCGACGAACCCGGAGCTGCACGACGCAATGACCCAGCCCCGCCCGACGGTGAAAATGGTCCCTCGCTCCGACGGGGAACTTTCCGCCGTGCGAGCGCTGGCAGGCCAACAAACGATGCTCACGTACGAGCGAACGCACCGTCCAGAGACGCCCGACGAACTGCGAGCACGACAGGACGCCTACAGCACGGCGAACGCGGACTGCTATGGGCAATGCTCATACAAGCCTGTGAGGGTGAGGCTCTCACCGTCATCAAGTCCACGCCGACACGCGACGGACACGTGGCCTGGCTGGCGCTCCAGGAGAAGTACGGGGAGGAGCCCCAGACCATGGTGATGTCGATGCTTCTTGACCTGCTGAACGACAAGCAGGGCAACAAGAAAGTCAGTGAGTTTGTTACTGAGTGGAGAGAACGCCTGCGTCGGCTCGCCGACAAGGACATCACGTTCCACCCACAGCTGGAGACTGTGCTGTTCCTGAACGCACTTGGTCCCAGTGTGCACCAGTACAAGACTCACCATCGCATCACGAACGCCACGATTGTACCTGCCATCTACAAGGAGGCGATTGACTTCGAGAAGGCGAACGCGACGGAGAGCGACGAAGCAAACAACCGCCAAGTTGCGATGCAAGCGCATGACAAGCGCACGAGCGACGAGGAAAAGGGCAACGTGCCAGGGCACATGCGAGCGTGCAGATATCAAAGTAGATGTCGAGCTCACAAGCTCAGAAAGTGCACATTCTTCCACTTCGCGGACAACCACCACACGCGAGATGACCGACCAAGGGCCTCTCACTACCCAAGGAGGTACACACCGTACTCGCGCCGACAGCCACACGGATACAAGAAACCGAACAGACAAGACTGGCAATGTGGGAAATGCAAGCAATCGAACTTCGCGTATCGCACGAAGTGCTACAAGCGCAACACGCCGAAAATAAGCATGCACCCAGCCTACGTGACGCAAGAAACCGAAGGCAAAGACGCACAGGCGCATCAAGACGAGGTTGAAGCCCTTCGCGAGCAACTTGCCGAACACCAAGAACAGCTGGACGACAATCTGCGCCAGATGGAAGAAGCCCAACGCCGTGCGGACGAAGCGGACGCCGGCATCGACCTGTTCGATCAAGGGGGTGAACAGGCAGCGATGTCAGAAGAACAACCAGAACATGCGTACGTGGTGGAAGAGGTAACCACACGCGAAGCCTACCTAGCTTCCCACGCCAAGTCACAGCGGCTGCAAGTGCGCTGTCGCCTTCATCGACGACTGCACACGAAGAGGAACGACCTGCGGTTTAGTGAAGAAGGACGATGCATTATAAGCGTGGAAGGACTACTTGGAGAATCAAGTACTAGCACGAGGGTACAGTGTACGATACTTCAGGAGTGACAATGGTGGTGAATTCACAGGGGAACTAGCAGCATACAACAGAGTGCGAGGAATACACGCAGAACGCAGCCCACCCCACTGCCAAAGTGGCAACGGGGAGTAGCGGAAGTGTTCTGGAGGGACGCATTCAAGCTGGTTCGTGCGATACTGTGGGACCAACAACACGACAACAAGTGGTGGCTCACTGCACTACAGTTCGCGACACACATCAAGAACCATTTTGTTACCACTGCACTAGATGGAGTACCACCAGAAGCAGCATGGACAAAGAAGGACATCGACATGTCACACTTTCGAGTACCACTCACAAAGTGCTGGGCATACGTGGAGAAAGAGAACAGGCAAGACACGCTGGACAAGAGACGCATAGAAGCAACATTCATCGGCTACGCACGCGACTCACGAAGTTACCTGGTTCATCACACGCAGTCAGGAACAATCTACAGTCGACGGAGTTCAACGACAACGAACATGCACAATGAAGGAAGCGGAGGCATCAAAGGGACAACGACGGAGATCACCGAGAACAAGAAGCAAGAACGTGGAGCAAGCACTACAAATCGCCCACAAAGTTCGACACGAAGCCAACATGGCATGGCACGAAGAAACAGCAAGCCTGAGAACGCAACCACAACTTGGGCATGCAACAGCCAATGCCATGCAAGCTGAGGACACAACAACACAAGAACGAACCTCGGCGAAGCACATACAGGACCCGAAAAGCTGGGACCAGGCCCGCAAGCATCCATTCGCGGCAAACTGGAAACTCGGCGAAGACAAAGAATGGAACGGCCTGTGGGACAAAGGATGCTTCGAAGAGCACGAGTGGACACACGATAAGAAGATGCACAGGCTACTATGGACATACAAACGCAAGAGCGACGGAACATTCAAAGCTCGCCTGTGCATGGATGGACGCAGACAGGACCCAAGCACATACGACAACATCAGGGGTCCTACCATGCGACTAACAGCGATGCGCATCCTACTGGCACTAGCATGCCAACGAGGATGGCCACAGTCTACACAGACGACGCGACACAAGCATTCCTGAACGCACCACGACCAAAGGACAAGCCTATCTACGTCTACTATCCCGGCGGATACAGGAAGAAAAACAAAGTCCTACTACTCAAGAAAATGCTGTACGGGCTTCACGACGCACCGCTAGGGTGGTTCATTGAAGTCAAGAAGCACCTGACTCTAGAACAAGGACTCACCCAAAGCAAAGTCGACGAATGCTACTTCCATGGACACGGAGTCCACGTCGTGGTCCACGTAGATGATTTCCTGATCACGGGAAAGGATGAAGACACAGCGAAAGTGAGGAAAAGACTACACAAGAAATTCAAGATGACGGGAGGACCCTGGCTACAGAGTACTACGGACTGAAAGCAAAACAAGACACACGAGCAGGAGCGACATCGATTTCATGCAAGAAGCACATCGAAAAGACGATGGCGAAGCTGAAGATCAACGCACGCTACCAACGCACGCCAATGGAGGCGGAACTTACCCTACCACAACTACAAGGACCATGCACGGACAAAGCACCACACAAACATTACCGTAGTCTTGTGGGTTCCGCCATGCATCCTGCCGTCACGTGCCGACAAGACATCGCCACGGCAGTCAAGAGAACTCAGTAGTCACCTGCAACACCCTGGCAAGCAACATGTCCAAGCAGCAGAGAGAGTGCTACAATACTTACACAGTACAAGAGGCACTGTGAGCTCACTTTTCGTAGAACACGGGATGCAACACAAGACCTACTTACCTCGTTCTATGGAAGCTGTGACGCCGCTCACAATGCTGCACACGGAGCCAAAGGGATCACTGGATGGGCATATTTCCTGGCCGGAGCTGCAATCTGCTGGAAGTGTCGAGCACAAGACATAGTGGCATTATCCAGTACAGAAGCAAAATTAATCGCAGTGGACGAAGCAGTCAGAGAGCTACGCTACCTACACAAGCTACTACATGACTTTGGCATTCACGACAACACAATACTTACGACGATCAAGCAAGACAATCAGTCTACCATGACTCTCATCAACTCCACACACTTCAACACTCGAACGAAACACATCTCTCTACGATACCATCATGTCGGTGAACAAATGCGTGCTGGAGCAGCCAAAGTAGAGTACATGCCGACGGAAGACATGACAGCAGACCTACTTACCAAACCATTACCATCGGCAACGCACGGAAAACATACCGAAACACTGTTGAGAATGCGTTGAAAACGGACAAATTACAACGTACCTGGGAGTTCCGTTGGAACGCCATAGACATCGAGAAGAACGGTAAACCGAAGAAGCCGTACAACGTATGAAGACAACGAAGAAGTGCTTCCGCAAGAAATGCACACACGAAAAAAAAGGAGCGGAACGAAGAAGCTCGAAGAAGGACACGAGCAAACAAAACAACCTGACCAATCAAGTCAAAGAAAGAAAAATTAGACAACCAATCATATGCGTTTTGGTTTTCCCCAGCTCCAAAAGAAGAAACACGTCAACACATAGGAGTCCTGTGGGAACCAGCGCCACATCGACAAATGACACGTCACCGACAAAACACGCATTCGGAGAGTCCAAGTACCTCAACAAACTATACATTCGGAGAGTCCAAGTACCCCGACGAACATACCTACGGAGAGTCTAAGTACCCCGACACCAATACCTACGGAGAGTATGATACCTCCAACAAACAAATAGTCAAAGCGATCGCGGTACCTGATCAGTACCTGAACAAATATGACAATACCACGAAGAGTCTAAGTGCCTTCTACAAAAAAAAAAACATCAGGTCATCGAGTATGAAACCGCCTGCGACCTATATGAAACGACGAGCCAAGGACCTCCCAAAATACTGAAAACAATGACCAACAGATAAGGACAATATTGAAACTGTATGACAAACGATAATCAATTTTTGGCATTGTACTTTTCAGATGTTCAACATGGATACCTTGGCACAACGCTGGAGCTGGAGGGGGTGTGGCTGACGTCAGCAATACGTCAGTGAGTACTACGGCCCAGTACCTGGCCGAGTACATCTACAAGTACCGCCTCTACCATTGGCCAAGACGAAGCATACCTAAGTACTACCCAAGGGATCTTATAGAGGACATCCCCAATATCTGCAAGTACTACTAGAACACTCGAGTGCCAAGTACTAAGGCTAGAAGCTATGCCTGGGCCGCGGAGTTGCGTGTTTATTAATCCCAATCAGGGTGATATGAACGGACGGACAGACAGACAAAAGACAGCAGGATGAACCGTAAACCAGACGGACACACAGACCAGCGGACATGCCTACAACTGACCGTTAACTAACGGTCTGCTCAACGCGCAACTATACCCTCAACGGCTCACTATATCGTTACTCACCTCGAGTGCACGTGAACGACCATTAATCTAACTCACGCAAGCTACAAACAAAGCAGCAGCCTGAGTTACTTGTCTATCACTCCAGCGCAGCCATCAAGCTTTCACCATAGGTGAAGTCTGGTCGTCGTTGGGGGCGAGGATGGCCGCACCACGAGGTCAAAAACATACGAGGCAAGCGAGAGGGCGGCATTCTGGCCACGTGCCCTGCCCACTGCAACTGCTTACGTCGAACGTATGTTTCTATGCTACGTAGCTTTAGTACGTTCAACACGCTCACCATGCTAATCCTGTGCTCTCTCACATGCCACATGCTGATATTGCACGTAACGCGCGCACACTGGTAATGAAAACTACGTAACCTACCCCACATCGTCGCCGTCAGGCACCAGCTTTCACTCCCGTAGATGAGAAACGCCATCACAACCGCCACGTAGGCCTCTCTCTTCGCAGCCGGAGACACGCTGTTCGACCGGAAAACCAGCTTACTTAGAGCTCCGAACGCCTTTGTTGCCGCTGCTATCCTAGCATCCACGTCTATCATATCCGCCCCATCCCTACTGACCATACTACCCAGGTACTTAGCTCTATCCACTACCGGTATCACATTTCCTGAGGGCAACTGCACGTCCGTGAGGTCCGCACCGTCGAAAGTGTCGGGGTTGAGGTAGGATGCTGGGGGAGCGGCACAGAACAACACAAGCGCCTTCACTTTAGTGTCCCCTTGTGCCTTCTCATGCACCTGCATGCCCCACCTAGCGAAGTGCGCATTCACCTTCGGTGCCATCCTCTCTACAGCCCGTCTATCACAAAAAAGCAGCCCTCTGTTTCATCAGCGTATTCAGAATCTGACATATCGAATTCTAACTCCCCTCTCCCCCGCCCATCACCTCCCCACCCCACTTCCCTCCCACTGTCATATACCCACGCTGCAGATCCCACTTCAGGTCAGCCCGCCCGTACCATCGCACGCCCCCTGTCGCTGTCACGAATGTTGACTGCAGTGCACCCTCCACCGTCAGCCCCTGCAATGCCCGCACCCGCACCTGTATGTACTCTGCTGCTCTCACTATGCCTGCCTCTCGCACCTCCAACACCCCTGTTGTTGCTGTCACTGCCGTGCCCAACCCTCGCATGCCCTTGTCCCACCGCTGTGAGCTCACCACCCCCGTTGCTGTTGTCCTAAACCCACACAGGTCATACTCTGCGAGTTGAATTCATACTTCCGCGCTTGCATGATAGCGCAAATATGGAAGATGAACAACTGCGGACCTAGCAAATCCCCCTGCTTCACCCCTATGATGCTCTCAATCACCATCTCTACCTCCCCGACACTGAAACGCACGTTCACGGTACT
>Ga0099797_101316_pt1 | contig 13468 bp, 13 predicted proteins | sample Uncmet_Sort48C_1_FD_89871 | JGI IMG/M metagenome (GOLD analysis project Ga0099797, IMG submission 89871) | Marine eukaryotic communities from CALCOFI LINE 67, Pacific Ocean - C012_Sort48C_1 | ecosystem: Environmental > Aquatic > Marine > Oceanic | place: Pacific Ocean: Monterey Bay | collected... | reverse complement strand
AGGTCTTCTTTAGATAGATTCCCACGTGTTCGTGTGGCATTTCCAGAGTAAACCTGGCATTTTGAGCCAGTACATGAAGGCATTTTTTTTAAAATCATTGCACTATTTTTTTTTGGTAGATGTGAACAATTGAATTATTGATTTTACCTTGGCTGGTACGTGTATGGCGTGTCCCTTTCTTGTGTGTAGGGTGATAAGTAATTCTTTCTGTCCAGTGCATCAAAGTCCCATTGAGTCCCCATTGTGAACCCTGATTTCACTCCCTGTGATTCCAGGCCCTGAATAATATTTTGTCTTTGAGCACTTCCAAGAATTCCGAAATCCTTTGTCATATCAACAGGTGGATCAGGGCGGAGTCCTTTGAGGCTTGTAGCTGCATGGTTGGTGAGATGCAATGAGCCTCTTGCACCATATTTGGCGAGGTGTGCATCCAGAGCAGTTGCCCCGCCCACTGCAGACCCAGGAACACCTGGAAAGCTCCCTTGTGGCATTAGGTCAGCGGTGTCGCCGAATGACTGCTTGTACCGTAGTGGAGCACGCTCAATTTGTGGACCGCCTACCTGGTATGTTGAGCCACCAAACTTCTTTTGTTGCATTTGAGTTATTGTATCAGCTCTCTCTCTTTGCTGTTCGTCCCTGAACGTGCTTAAGCGGCCCTGGTCTTGCATGTAACGCTCACTAGATTGGTACCTTTCCCTCTCTTCTATCTGTCTTTGCCTGTCTGCCTCACGAAGAGAATCCAGTTCGGTGAATCTGTCATACTCAGAACCTGTCTTCTGTATGGTTCTGTACCGCACTTGCCCTGAATCATATTTCAGTGTATCAGCCCAGTCGCGTACGAACGTGCCAAAGTTCTGTAGTTTTTCTCCGAAAAGTGTAGTAGGTCCATCATCACTGCCTGACAATTTTGGAATAAAGATTGCAGCAAGAACTATTGCCACAACACACATAACAATAACAAAGCAAGTGGCACTTGTGGCTGGGTTTCTTTTCACTTTATCCACAAAATTCTTAAGAGGACCTGAATCGGACATATTTATTTCATTCTAATAGAAAAAAAAATGAACGAAAATTTGCATACTTTGAAATGTTTGAAAAATGTATTTAACATTACAAATAACGATGCGTAAGAAAGATGCTAGGCATCATGCTGAGAAGATGCTTATCATATCGGATATACACGGGTCCCTTGAGGCACTTTTACAACCACTGATACAGTCAGGTCTTGTACATGATGGCAAAACGAAACACGTTAGATGGAATGAAGGTGTGCAAGATACATGTGTGCTTATAGCTGGTGACATAACTGACCGTGGTTCTAATTCAACATCGGAGATGAAACATGAGGAACTGCTAATAATTGCACATATAGAGTACCTGAACAGCACACACTGTGTGTATCACAATCCCATAAGTGTTATACTTGGTAACCATTGTTACAACAATTTGATTGGGTATAAGCCGTCACATACATCGGCACAATGCATAGAACATATGAAAAAAGAATATTGCAAAAAACAATTTCCAGTTGTTTACAAAGATGTTTATGATGTTTCTGATGGTGAGTTCAAGTTGCAAAAAACAAGCATGGAAGTAGAAGGTCGGCAAGGTTTCTTCCTATACCATTCACCACTACGAAAAGAAGATATAGTTGCAAGTGCGTCAGATATAGTTACGAGAGGGAGAGTGGATAGGCCGCTCTTCTTCAGAGATTTGGTGAATTTCAATGTAGCGTGTTATTTTCCAATTTTCGATTTACTTGCAGTTCATGGTGGCCTTGAGGAACAACATGTAACCGACATAAAAAAAAGGGGTGTTTCTCAATGGTGCCTGTATGTGAACGATCTGTGCAGGCATGCAATTGTTTCTCATAAGAACAATGACTATGTGTCCACATTACTGAACAATCGGACTTACGCGTCCAATAAACCATGTAATTACTATTCATCAGTTGTGTCGTGGCATACTATTGGGCATTCAATTCCAGTGAAAAACAAGCAAGTGCACTGTAATGTGATACGTGCTGACATGCGAAATAATGCTTATTCTCAGTGCACCAAAGAAGGCACCAAAGAAGACAAAATATGCAGAATAGAGCCAAGATACGTAATGCTTGGCAGAAATGGCCCAGTTGTTGTGACTGGTAAAGCTGATTCCACGGCTCAGTGTGTGCATAATATATTCGCATTCAGGTGTCGCGAATGCAAGAGTATGTGGAAAGAAGACAACTTCTTTCCTCAGAGGCCTCCAGTACTTAAGGTGTTGTGAAGTTTAAAATCAGAAAATGCAATAAATAGTGTATAATGTGAGTGAAACACATGATGTGATTGCAAGCAAAGCACTTACTGAATGTGTGTTTATAAGGCGTTCATATTTGCAGTAAACAGGGTTAATGAAGCCTATTGATGGGTGTTGAACTGCATCCTTCTGGCAGAATATTCGTGAGTGTATGCAGTAAGAATTGGGGGCATTCATATGCAGCCAGTCGTCTATTGGGCTTCTTATAGGGAGCATGTTCTTGATTACAAACATTGCACCTTTGTGACTATAAAGGAGGGCATTTGTGCACCCTTGTGTTTTGGAGAGCAGACCGTTTTGCATATGTGTTGAGTTACATGGTGACAGATTTACAACATGGAAGTGTTCGAAATTTGACTTTGCCCATTCCTTCACTTGCTTGAACCTTGCAATGCATGTTTCGGACATGACATTGTCATCTTCAAAAACAAATGCCCAATTTGCTTTTGACTGTACAATCAAATAGCATGCTCGTAAGTGACTGAGAGCACATGCTATTTCGAACGTTTGAGGTGCGGCAGGTAATGGCGTTCTTCGTGACCACGCTGATGTGTGTGCAACAAGCTCAGTGTTTATAAGTTCATCAACATTTACCGATTGTTTGAGTACGGGAGGTACATATGTTGGAACTACACCCAGATCATGGAAGAACTTATCACAGTGCGGCCTGTTCTGTTGCATTGCAATGCACAGGTACATTTGCTGGGGGTTTGATATATTTTGTTTAGTGGACACAACGAGCAGCGTCGGATGCACATGAGTTAGTTCCATGCTGTACAAAAACGAATCTGATTTTAGTTCTGAGTGATGGCATTAGCTTCACATGCTGGCTCAGTTCGGATGGTATCATCCCAGGCACATTGTTGAATGTTGCATTTTCGTCGACAATTTGTATTTGTATGTGAAGTTTTTTGAATGCATTTGTGACCTTGTTTATTATTTTAGGGGTTACATCTGAGAGTACAAATGAGTTTCCATTACCTATGAGATGCAAAAGGCACTGTAAAAAGAGGTTCCACAGGGCATCATGCAGTGATGCTGCAGTGTCGCACAATTGTATGTCCACATACTCAATGTTGTCATCAAAAAGATGATGAAGTACATCCATTGTACCACTGGTGCATTTTTTGCATTTTTAATTGTCTCCTGAGATCAATTGCTTGCTTTCCTTATTTTTCATGAGGGTGTGATTGAAGGATTCGACACTTTTCTTAAATCTTTCGGAATTGCTGAGGTTACACACATGATTTTCAGGTAGCCTATGTGACATGCAAAGTTCAGTGGTCTTACAATGAAGGCACCTCGTGAACGCGGAGACACTCAAAGGAACTTTAGTGTTGCACACTGTACATTTCATTTCTCTTATGCATAACAAATTTTTGTTTTGTGAAGTACCATTGAAATCTCAAATCACAAAGCATTCCTTCTTCTCACGAAGAAGCCACAGCCATTTTGGCACTTTCGATCCTAAAGCAAAAACAACTGTTGAGTGATTTTTTGCTAACTTCTTCCATGTACCGCAGCACAGCTGAATGGAGTCATTGCAGCAATGATACCGAACTTGGACAGTATCAGATGGAATCACTGACCTGGATTTTTGAAATAGACTGGAACGGTACATGACTGAATAACGTGATACGTTGAAAAAGGTGACCCATCGATAAGGCAAAGCAAGCTCAATTATATATGTAACGAGTTCTGTTGGTAATTGATCGAAAAGTTTGCTTTGAATCAGAATGCCTACCATTGTGAATCGGCTTATCATTAGACAAAATCATACATAAAAATAGAATTTTTTTAATCGACAGATCACGGAGAGAAAGACGGAAGTTGCCGGGGAACTCGAGGAAAAGAATAAAAAAAAGTGTTAGTTTATGTGCTATTATTGGCAGATTTCATCCACTTTCCACACCACTAAGTGAGGAGATGGGATCGCGTCCAAACGAAGAGGACGCGTCCGTGGGAACCGAGTATGCGGCGGCTGTCATTGCAAGATATCAGTCGAACATCAATGAAGATCTCGCGGCCGCTAAGCAGCGCGTCGAGGACCTGGAGGCGGATCTCGAGGCCGCTAATCAGCACGTCGAGGACATACGACGCCACAGTGTCACGGTGACGAATTGCGGTCAGGTGGTCGCGATATGTCAGGAATATCACCATCGGGCGCCCATCTCTTGTGTTGCCAAGAAGTTGCTTTCAACTTTCGCCTTCTCACAACTGCTCGATATGGTCATTTGTTTCAGCAAGGAGACGCCATTCGAGTTGAGCAACAGCAATGACAAAAGGAAGGTGATGCCGGTAAACGCGCTCGTTGTTGCACTTATTTATCATGCAGAACGAATCGTCATGAAGGAGGGCACACTTGACATGCCGAAGCGGGTGTTCGACGCAAAACCAGAGAACCGTGTGAAGGCACTACAAGCTGTCCTGCAGATTATCGATGACGCTAATGCGAAGGGGCTACATGCAAGTGTGAGCTATAAGCTTTTTGACTTGATCCGCGTCATGCTACCCGCTGAAGCAAAGATGTTCGACGCTTCATTTGAGGAAGTCTCTGTGTCTCTTTTGAAGAACACTTCATCGCATATTGCACCAGGGGCACTTCACGTTCTACATGCACTCATTGCAGCTGTCTGCAAGGTGCAGATTGCCCTTTCTGCTGGCACTCTCGACATGGAGAAACGCATATTCGAAGCAACACAAACAGACCGAGCAGATGCTTTGTGGGGTGTGCTCGATGCACTGAAGGATATGCACAGATCCCAGATGCCTGCAAGGTTCATGAACATTGTTTTCGATATCTTGGTCATGCTTCTCCCCTCTGCATCTGGTGGAACTCCGAAATCTGTACGAGACAAGAAGATGTACGCAAATCAATTTGCAGAGATCTATAGGTCTATGGAAAAAACAAGTGACACGCTTGAGTGCATCGGTCATCTTGTTCTAGCTGTGGTGCAAGGAGATGACAATGCGCTTGCGAAAAAAAGACTTCACGAAATGGTTGATGAGACCATGCAGGAATTTCGAAAGAGGTCGAAAGTGAATTGAATTGGACCAATTATGAATGGGAATTAAAGATTGTGCGCTATTCTGAACAATCCTTGTGCTCAATTTGTTTTGAATTTCGAAAAATTCTCTAAATTGTAATAAATAAGCCAAATGCAATTCGAGATTAGCTCGCAGCGACTCCATAAGAAGCCTTGCCAAAAGAAGATTCAGTCTGTTGAGTCTGTTGAGTGTATGTCGTACATTAAACTGTTGCAATGTAAGAAGAAGTACGACAAATACATGCAGACCACAATAGAAGATGTCGTGAAGCGATTTCAGACTGACCCCAAGACGGCACAATCTTTGATTGCGAAGCAAATGTCTAAGGACACACAAATGCAAAAAAAAGTGAGCTTTGAGTGTTGAAAACAAAAAGAGAAAAAATCGGCATGCAATTTGTAGAATGAGCAAAAAATCAAGGTCATACACTGTTGCCTTTGGTGATTTGGAAATATCGGTTAGCACTGCAAGTGTTGACACATTGGAAGAGGTAACAGGAGTGCCGAAGCCGGTGGGAAGGAAAGATGAAGCTTTGACACGTGCCCTTGAGGTAGCGCGAAAAAAAGAATCATTGAAACGTGTTGTTAAAGATGATGAGTACTTCGATTCATTGCATGCGAATGCAGTTCAAATCTCTGCAACAACTGAAATAAAAACAACAAAAGCAAATATTGTTCGACCTGCCAAAGTGAACTCACGAATCAATTCTACTGCTATATATCATGCACCCAATGAGCCTGCTCCTATTCCTTGGCTGCAAACCATACCAGACTCAGTAAGGTGCATTGTTGAGAACAGTGGTTCACATGCAGGAAAGAGTGCATCTGTAGGCGCCTGGTCTGACCAGAAAGGGTCCGAATGCGGAAAGTCAGAGATGGAAGATTATTTCGGAGGCTTGAAGAACATTGAATCAGTTGTATCATGCTGGTATTGCAGCGAATCCATGCCAATAGCTCATTATCGTCAGTTCCCAAAGATGTTACCATACAAGCATCAACCATCAACATCGTACTTTATGGTCCGTGGGTACTATTGTTCATGGGAATGTGTGAAGTTGCATTCTATAGAGCTCGGGTCGTGTAATCTATTCAATTTACTTGCACTTTTCATGAACTCACTATTTCAGACAATAGTGCAACTTCGACCCTTGTGTAGCAAATATCAGCTGCAGAAATATGGTGGTAAGCATGCAAGAGGAGAGTATGAGAAAATGATGCACCCATGTAATGACGAAAGAATAACACACAAGCTTGACTGGCATCCAAATATCCAAAATTGCGTTCGGATTTTGGATATTAGACAAAAGAAGAAAATGCGATTTGAAAATTAAATTAATAAATTAAATTGTCTGTTCATCTAAGGTGCTTTTACTCTGTTTTGTGTATGTGACTTTGGGTGAGAAATTGTAAGTCAAAGAAGTAGGGTACACAGGCGTGTAAGAAACAGGATACATTATTCTTTGTATATATATATTTTTTTTGAATAAATTCAAGATGCTGCCACTGGACGTGGGCGGATTGCAGCCTTCCATGCTGGTGCAGCTGGTGCAGCTGCAGTTACTGTTGCATTTGTTGTAGTTGTTGCAGGTTGTACATTCACTGTCTCAGATGTCTCCACAACCTCTGTCGTTGTTTCTGTGCCTGTCATTGGATTATTTTTGGATGATATGTGGAACTTCAGATAATACTGCAAGTCAAAGTAGGTAATCTGGCTCTTCTCACAGTTTAAAAGCTTTTGAAGTGCAAGGCCCTTTTCGTCCTTGAACATGATGTAACGTTTATCTTCGGTGCCTTGCAAGTTGCATTCTTGAATATAATTGCATAGCCACTTAGTAACCTCAGTGCGTGATCGCATATCGTTTGGCTGCAAGGACATGAACTCCTTCAGCTCAGGGGAGAGAACTGAAGCAGCAGCAAAACCAGATGCCCTTGTCTTTGTGCCATCACCTTCAGCCTTACGTCGTTTGGGCTTCTGTGCTTTTGCTGCCAGCTTGGAAAGGACATATGCCTGCCTACGGACAACGCGAAGCCCTATTTGGACCTGTGCAAGAGCCTTTTTCGTTTCAGAAACTTGCGCATCGATGTTCTTGAGCATGCTATCAATGTTTGTATCTGCCGTTTGATCACTCTCATTTTCGCTTGCTTTGTTATTTGTGTTTGTGTTCACATTGTTCTCAGTTGGCACTGGTGCTTGCATTTGATACTAGGATGACAAAAAACTTTTCCCCTATTTTACGAGTTTCGAATCGCATTTTTGTCATTTTGACACTCAATAAATTTTTGCAAAATATTTTCAAATTGACAATTGTCACCCGTTCGAGAATTTGTCCAGCCCATGCTGCGCAAAAGCTTAAATGAAGCATCTTGCTGAGCTTGCTTTATTGTTTTGCCCTCACCATGTGCATATTTATTGCATAATGTGACTTTTACAAGATAGATTAAACCATGAGGTGGTCCTGACTGTGAGATAGTGTCGTATGTGACGGTGGCATGGAGGCGTTTCTGCAATTTATTGAGGATATCCTTGTAATTGCTGTCATGCCAAAGGCGTTTCTCTGGAAAATGTTCATTGAAGAGCATTTTGCAGAGGTCATAGCATACAGCATAGCCCATATCCAAGTAAAGACAGCCAATTAGCGCTTCAAATGCGTCCTGAAATATCTTGGCACTCTTTCCTGGCTGCAGGGATGTGCTAATCTTTATCATAGTAGGCAACTCAATAGAGTTGCTGTATATTGCAAGTGACATGCCATTAACTAGTTTAGTCCGCAATCGGGATATAACTCCTTCATTTATTCCGGGATATAGCTTATAGAGGTACTCGCATGCAATCATACCAAGTACAGCATCACCAAGGCATTCAAGGCGTTCATTTGATTTCTCACTAAATGACCTGTGTGCAAAGGCTTCATGGTATAGATCAATGTTCTTAGGGTAACGGCCTATTAGACCAAGTGCAAATTCACGTATGACCTTGTCATTGTTACCACTCATTTGGATTACTATAAAGAAAAAAAATTAACAAACATTCTCGAGGAAGCAGTGTTTGGTGCATTCATGTGCTGTGAGACGTTCTGCTGGATCCCAAACTAGCAGTTTGCTTATGAAATCTTCAAAGTCTGTACCATATGATGTGTTGACATTTTTACCATTAACAGAGACATTGAATAGTCTAGACCAGGGCTTCGATTGGAGATGCGTAAGCTTTGAAAGATTAATCTTCTCACCTTTCATTCGGAACATTTGATCTTCTGATATGCATCCAATTTTTTTTATGATTTCGCATAGCTGTGAGGTGTTGCTACTTCCAACAAAGAAAGGCGACCCAATTGCAATCTCACCAGCAATGCACCCGAATGACCATAAATCGGCTGCAAATGTATATGAGCAATCCAGAATTTGCTCTGGTGCACGGTAGAAACGCGTGCAAATGTATGTTGTGTTCACCCTTTGAAGGAATTTAGCTGTTCCAAAATCACAGATCTTTGCTGTGTATGTGCTCATCACCACAAGTACATTTTCAGGTTTAATGTCTCGATGGATGAGCAAATGATCATGTAAAAAATTGAGTCCACATGCAATACCATGCAAGATGATTTTGGTGTAATTGATCTTCAAACGCTTATTCGAATTACGCATGTAATCCAACACATTTCGAAGAGATTTGCTGATGTACTCCATTACAATGACCAGTTTGTCTGTCAAGCAAACATTGAAAATATCTACTATATTCCCGTGTTTATGATGCATCAAGAACTCACACACCTCCTTCTCTCTCCATGATTCATTAGCATCATTAGCAGTTTTCAAGGCAAAGAATTTTTGTCCGTATTTGTGCTTTGTTACGGTTCCAAACGCACCAAACCCAATGACACCCATACTCTTGCCATACAACTGTAACATTTCTTTTGTGCCAATAAATTTAGGAAAAGAAAGTTTTCTGAAGCTTTTTGCATGGATTGCATTCGCAGCTTTTTCACAGTTCAAGCAGATCAGGCTGCTCATGGCATTGTTGTGCGTCATCTGAGATTCAAGTATTACCTCAATCGCGCACTTGTGTTTGTTGATCCATATATCAATGCTGAGTACAAAATAGTGTCAAAAGGTGAAAGGTGCCGCCACATGAGAACTGTGTGTGGTGTGGTGTTTGTGCTAGGCCTTATGAACCTCTTGAATGTCATCGCAACAAGTGCATACAAAGAGAACAACTGGAAACCATTTTGGTATGGTGCGGCTGTTGCCACACTAGCTTGGTCGTTATTGGGGGCTACAGTGACGTTTACAAAATTCATTTACAGTGCAGACATGCCTGTCATATGGCATACTGGAAACATGTTCATTATTGTTCTATCGCTGGTAGAAACAGATCACATATTCGCAGGAAATATACCAATAGCATGGTTCTTATCAGAAGGAAATGTATTTATGTTAATGGCACATATCTCATATGCCATTCTTACAATTCTAATTGTGCCCTTTTGGGTGAATACAGTATCTGTTCTGTCTATTCAAGGTGTAATTGTATGGTTTTATTTGCATTTTCGATCAGATGCAGCAAAGGGTCCAGGAATGCCAGAACACAGTTGTGTACGAGCACTTTGTTCCACAATATTTTGCTCTTCTTGTGTTCTGATGCTTGCATACATCCGTGAGCGCGAAAAGTGCTCAGACTTCATACTTAGACGAATTCGAAGTAACAAAGATGTACCACGTAATTTGGAGGCAGGTGTATATGTTGGTGCACTTTTGGAAGAGCATCTTGGTCGCGACCTGGCTATAATCCAAAACAATCGACCAAGTGAATCATCAGATGAGAAAGCAGATGATAAAGCAGACGATCAAGAAAATCGAGCCAAGGAAGTTCATCAACAAGTTCATGTTGATGACATTGGATCCATTGCATCAAGTGATAATCAAATTGGATCTTCCATTGCTGAGGCAAGAGAAAAGCTACCTACTGCACCAAGCCCATCAGTCCTAAGTACAGATGAGTCCATTGTCAGAGCTGCGAAGGCCCTTGTTCCGTCAGTGTACCAGAAAAGTGAGGATTGTGGATTAGTGCAGTGTTAAAGATCCACCCTATTATGTTAACAATCAATCTTGATTTGTGCCTGATGCGAAGAAAAAAACTCAAGTGGTGCATAATGAATGAATTCATTTGAGCATGTCAGATCAAAAATAGACACAGTGTTTGTGTTTTGCAAATCCAATCATGGGCACTACATTTGCAATCATTCTGAATCAATGGTTTTCACACTGGAAATGCTCAAACTTCAAAATGTTCTGTGATTTGTCAGTTGCTGTGTCATTGATGTACTCGTGCACAACACCTTCATGATAACACAAAAAAACTCCCCAGATGCCATTCTCACGTGCTACAGCAGCACGATGAAATTCATCAAATCGTGTGTTCTTTGCAATTTCTAATTTGAAGTTGGTCTTTGTTTCGAAGCAACGTCCAACTGCACCATGTCCAGGTTTGAAGGCAAAGCTTTCTGATTGTGCAATGTACGACATTGCTCTCAAAGAGTCCATGTAACACTCATTTGCGTCCAGATACAGCAATGTCCCTATTGGTGTTTGCACAGGAACCCAAGTAAGAATGCCTTTTGGTGTTTTTGGTCTAACATCATACATACAACATTTGCATTTATGGAACATGTGCTAAGAATAGCAGAAAATTTATAATACTTGAATAATACCATGTCTTTAAGCGCCAAACCAAATCATGTTGTGTCAATGCTGCATAGATGAGATTTTTCTTTTATGAAGATGCAAATGCACCCGATGTCTTTCGCATCTGCAGTAGTTTGCTGTCAGCCTTGGATTTGATCACCGAAGACCAATCAACAACCGGGCGTTCCCAGACACTGGATTGACTTGAGCGTGAACTGTCAGATTTATCAGATTTATCAGATTTATCAGATTTATCAGATTTATCAGATTTATCAGATTTATCAGACTCATTTGAAGAGCTATGTGAAGACTCACTGTCAGTTTCATCTCTTGAGTCATGAATTTCACATATGAAAGGCTCGCGATTGGGAGCACGTATATGGCATTTATTCTTTAATGTTGTACATCCGTACATCTGAAGTGAGTCACTTTGCATATCATTGATTACCGCCACAATATATTGTTCAAAAACAGCAAAGCACGAAAACAGCTCATCCGTTTCAAAACCAAAAGCCAAGCAAACAGCACAAATCACAAACTCAATGAGGTGCTTTTTCTTCATTTTCAAAAGACAATTCTTCCAGTGATTGATAACTTTTCCTAATTGGGGGAAATACTTGTCATGCACTTCCAAATGTTCCAACACAATTTCAATATCGCCTTGAATCTCATCATTTACACCATCAAGCTGCATTTTTTGAACACAGAACCCAGCTGTACATACACTCAACCCTTGATTTTGACCAGCTGTTGTACATGTTATGCATTCATCTTGGCTTTTCTTGCACAATTGTGCTACCATTTCATGCCACTTTGAATTATATGCTTTAATCAGCTTGATCGCATCTTCATACTTGTTTGAAGGTATTTTGGTGGATGCAAGTATTGTATCCATGATAGTAACACCCGCAGCATAGTCATCAACACTCATGTTGTATGCACAATCACTAAGCTCAGGTGCCATGTAGTGATCCGTGCCACATCTTGGGGAATGGCATTCAGCCTCACATTCAAATTTCGACAAGCTGAAGTCAGTTAAAACTGTTCTTTTTTCATCCAATATTAAAATATTCCCTGGCTTAATGTCTCGATGCATCACCCCAATGGAATGTATGTAGCTGATTGCAGCAACCAAATTCTCAACTACTATACTGATGAATTCTTTGCCATACTCGTATTTAGATTCAATTAAATCTTCAACTGACCCTATTGCACACTTCATTGTGATTGATTTCTCATCAGGTGTGTATTGATTCTTGATTATACGCATAACGCTTTTGTGGTTCATCAGCTTTCCTATGGTTGTTTCCCTCAATGCTGCTTCTTGGCAGTCCTTGAAAAAATGCTTTTGTGCATTGCCCTTCTCGTCCTTCACTACATACCCAAATGCACCCTTTCCTAATTTGCAACTGCGTGAGCTCATTAAATCCTTAAGGTACAAAAAATTACAGTTCACAAAAACGAACCTTAGCATTTCTTCTGCATGATTTCATGCACAATCAAAGACCGGAATTTGTCGCAATTGTTTTGCGAAAAATGGAGTTTTTTGTTTTGTATGATGTGAAATAGAAACAAACACACAAATACACCACAATCATGCCCATTGCTCTGCTTGGGACAATTACTTATTTTATGTTTCCATTTGCGTAAAACACCTCCCATTCTCTGCTGCTCATCATGCATCCACCATGTTAGCCGTGTCATCACTAAATTACTGTATTGCTTGAAGCTGGGAGTTTTGTCATGCAAAGGATCATAGTACGTTACACAGTGTTTGTTCATGTCAAAGACTGCCAGTGCCCAATGACGATTGAAGTGATTGATTGGAATTATCACAGTGTCGAAATCCGAAACATTGGCATGAATACCATGTATATCCTTCATTATTGAATTTTTTGTCCATTTTTGAACACCTTTATAATTATAACCACCCTGCCGGAGCTTATCGTAAAAAAATGAACTCATGATGTGACATTTTGGAATTTTATTATTTGGAATTTTATTATGCGCTTTTAGACTGCATATGTCTTGCAGTGTGTTTGCAAAGTACGAAATAACCTCGGAATTAAGCCATTCCCCGGGTTTAAGGCATTGCATTTGTGACCTTGTTAGATCTATGCCATAACAATTCGCAATTACTTCCTTCTTGTTGCCTGTAAGTGCATTGTTCACCACCTTCTCATCAATAACCAGACTATTGATAAGCTTTGACGTTTTTGTGGACTTTGTTGACTTTGACTTTGTTGACTTTGACTTTGTGGACTTTGTGGACTTTGTGGACTTTGTGGACTTTGACTTTGACTTTGCTGCATACATTTCATGAAGATGCTTCGAACTCTTACAAGGGACAGCTCCATACAGATCATATATAAGAATAATGGCAGTTTGTTCAGGGGCAGTCAATTCTTTTATTTTTCGAAGCAATGCTTGTGTTGTACGCAATTTTT
>Ga0099797_101315_pt1 | contig 13480 bp, 6 predicted proteins | sample Uncmet_Sort48C_1_FD_89871 | JGI IMG/M metagenome (GOLD analysis project Ga0099797, IMG submission 89871) | Marine eukaryotic communities from CALCOFI LINE 67, Pacific Ocean - C012_Sort48C_1 | ecosystem: Environmental > Aquatic > Marine > Oceanic | place: Pacific Ocean: Monterey Bay | collected... | reverse complement strand
GCCCTGGACTGCGAATTGGGGGACTGGGGTGAAACCAGCACGTGCAGTCACGTTTGCAGTACCAGCTCGGATGCAGGGACGCAGCGTGGCAGTCGTTGGCGCACGCGGGCGCTCAAAAAGCAGGCGGAGCCCGGCGGCCAGTGCGACCTTTTCACCGGTCAGATTCCCCCGCCGAGTCCTTTGGGCTACGCGCAAGCGTGCGGCACCGGGTCTTGTACCCTTGCTGGCGCGGCTGTTGATTGCGAGCTGAGCGCCTGGTCTGAATGGTCGGAGTGCACCAAGGCCTGCAACGGGGGAAGCCGCGTTCGCACTCGTACGGTGACCGTGCAAGCCGACCAGGGAGGCGCGTGTCCTAATGTGTTTGAGACGCAGGCGTGCAATACGGATGTGTGCTCTAGCGCAGGCCCCGCCCCGACGCCGACACCCTCGTCGGATCCCACTCCAGCACCGTCTTCAAAACCCACCCCGAACCCGACGCCAAGCCCGACGCCAAGCCTGACGCCAGAGCCGACTCCGGAGCCAACACCCGAGCCAACTCCCGTGCCGACGCCGAGCCCGACGGAAGACCCAACCTGCCGTGCAACCTGCCGGACGCTGAGTCCGTTCAAGAGTTGGAAGAAGATATGCCGCAAGAAGAGCTGCCGTGGCTGCGCCGAGTGTTCCAACGAGGGCTCGTCCCTACGCAAAAAGAAGTGCAACCGGAAGCAGTGCCAGAAGGTATTTCATTGCTTTGGCAATTAAGGCTGAGCTTTACAGATGATAGTATCATCATGATATTGTCGAAGTTCAATAAGTTTCATCAACCTTTTGTGTCGGTGAGGCTCTGAACAAGTGTCTTTCTAGTAGCGCTCAGTTATTATAATATCCTGGCGTGATTGTAATCGAATTACATCCAAATAAAGGGCTACGTGGGCGATGCGTTGTGGCGAGACCGCTGCCAGTGGCGTAACTGTGAGGGCTGCAGCGCCTGCCCGCAAACGGCGTTCAACGACGGTTTTGCCTCTCAAACGTGTGACGCTGTCTGCTGGAGGACCGGCGCGAGACAGGGCCAGTCCGACAAGGTGTGGCGCAAGTTGTGCACTTCAAAACGCTGGAAGCTCAAGTGCAAAGGGTGTTCCAAGTGCGAAGAAGTTTAATTTGATGCTAGCGATATAGTTCATGTTTGGGGTCGTATCAATTATGACTGGCATCATAAGTTTAAAGTAAACGATTGAGTGCGTTTTGATTTACGCTCTGATCGAGGCTCATAAGTCATAATATTCACGTCTTCTATTAAGTATTGCACGAACTCATGTCAATCATTGTTTTGAGAAGTCCATTTCTCAGGAGCAGCAGCAGCAGTCATGTATCAGAATCATGTCGCCTGTCCTATAACCGTATCAGTCCTCATAGTCACTCAGAGAGGGTGTATTGGTATTACTACTGAGTACAAACATTGTTAAATTACGTGACACCCTTCTCGTGTTCATTCTTGTTAGACACATCGAAATCCGGAACTGTTTTTCTTTTACGTGGTGCTCCTGGCGTTCGGCAGAATGACGCCTAATATGTATTTCGTCGCCGATTTTGGTCGTCATTTTATTGGGCGATGATGTCGGGCATTGAGGGACTTGCAACCGTATTTCGCAACTCGCAGTTATTTTTCATACTACTGAATATTCCATCCATCGTTGTATTGTGATATAAACTAGTTGTTTCTAGCGCGAAGATTAGAGTATGCAATCATCAGAAACACTAAGCGATTCATTCATTTTTTGTATACAGAGCGATCGGGACCTCCTTCTATCCTTGAGAGTTTGGACACAAGAAAGGCACACAACCATCCATATATTTTTATTTCTCGAAAAAATTTTCATCGAGCAAGTTGTAGGTAGAGGTTGTCGGCCATTGCGTCACTCGGATCAGATCCTGATCACTTTCAATGAATATGTTTTTGATTTTTTTCCTTCAAATTTGTATTTTTGACGTTTGCGGATGGCCCACGAGCGACAGGCTCAATGTTGTTGTCGCTTTTATTTTTCTATTAGAACATGATGTTGCCATTCTTGATGTTTTTAAATTTAACTCTGTATATGTCAAAATCAAGTAATCAGTGGCATTAAAAAGGCGTCATAAGATGAACAGTATCCATTTTTGTTTTTCCATATCTTCACACACATTTTCATTTTGATATCATTACACGATCACCATCACGCTCATCATCAACCGCGTTGGCATGAAACAGATCTTACGGAGACTAGAGACAGTGATGTCTTTTTTACCGGAGATTAGGGAGTTGCGTTAGCTGGGCGATTGTTAATTTGTTATGAAGGTTGTCGTCATTCTTTAGCGTTCAACTTGTATTCAAGCCAGTTTACCCGCACGTTTGGCGAGTCCTTAATAGCGAATAAACAGAATCGACAACAGCGTTATCACAACATGTAGCCACGGTCGGCAAGAAAAGGAAATCAAATTCTGGTGGAGTCGTGTTTTTTGCAGACGAACGCATGCGTTGTTCGCGTCAAATAATTGCTACTGAGTCCAGCGAACACTCTCAAAAAAAAAGAGTCGCTTGCCATTTCGTCCGCAAAGTGTTCCGTTTGGAGCAGCTTGTGTTAGCTCCTGCTTGGGAGCCCAATAATTATTGATTTTTTACGCGGCTGGAGTTTAGGGTTTTAGAAGGATAGCCAGCTTCACATGCAAGCGGACGCTTGCCCCCAAGCATGACATAGCAGGCGGATGCGGAATAGAGAAACATAGGATGCATTCTTGTGGGCAATGAAAATACGAAATGACGTTGCGTCTGGGCGCGCTCGTTTGCTTTCTTTGCGCGTGCACCGTCTTTCTGCGCCACCGCGTCTTTCTTCTCGCAACAGAGCAGGTAGACGGCGGCGCGTTCGGGACGCACAACGCGGATGCTTCTTTTTCAGCAGGGTTTCCAGCGGGTCCGCGCTGGGAGTCATTCCGGGAATACGTTCGCCGCGTCCGCACGGCGGTGTTTTGGAGTCCAGTGGATACCTTCCCCGTGAGCACACCGGCATCCCGGCCGGAATATTACTACTACGAAAGGGGCCCGGAAGTGGGAAGCTCCGCCGTTGTTGATGACAATAGTACTATAATAAATTTTGCCTCACAGGCCCCACCTCTCGCTGCGACCGCAGAGCGAAGGCCACGCAGAAAATTTGCGCTCTGCCTGGTGGGGGGCGTGAGCAAGCTCACCAAACAGACTGCCAAAGTCGGCGACGGGATGGCCGAGCAGCTGTCCTCATTGAGGCCGTTTGTGCCGATCGGGAGCGCCTACCGCAGCTTTAAACGCCATCTGTTCGGTGTCCGATATTGGCCACCGGCACGCAACGCGTCGGTCCGGATCGGCGCTGACGATGTCTATGCAGACATCACTAATCGCAACGACAGTGCCGACACTATTGGGACCGGGCACGGGGGCGGCGGTTTCTCATCGGAACACGAAAACGAGTGGGATGTATTCATCCACAGCTGGGCGCACACGCTCCGAAGCAATTTGACAAAACTTTGGCGTCCCCGGGCTGCCATTTTCGAAAGTAATAAAAATTATTCGCAAGAGTTCGCGGAGCGTACGAACAAAACGGTTGGGTCAGGCAGGAGCAAGCAAAGCGATGTCTTGTTTGGTCAAATTTCCTGGAGTTTCTCGGTCCAAACCTGTCTACGTCTGGCGTTGGGTCTAGACGTGAGCAGTAGAGGGCTGTCGAACGAGAAAAAAGCGTCCGCGAAACAGGAATCGCCGTTGGACTCTTCGGACTCTTACTCGCGCATCGTCATTTCGCGGCCGGACATGCTACTCTTGAGTGACGTGCCGCTCGACCTTACGTGGCCGCCCGTGGGTCCACAGGAAGGGATGTGGCGCGAACCCTTCTGGCAGGACACCTTCATCGTGCTGAGCCCCCGCGTGGCGCGGGAATGGCTGGACGTGTACGCTGGTCACCGGGCCGGCCGGGCACACGCTTGGATTAAGCATTTCCATGCCGCCTACATGCCCGGAATCAATCGGGTTCTGTATGCGCACGAATCTGCGAATCGCACGACGACAATTCCTTCCCGAGAAAACATCCTCACGAATCAAGAAAAGCTCCGGAGGAGCGTGCGGCCCCGGGATCTCCGGTATTTGGGCTGGGTAGACCCGTGGCAGGTCATCGATCCGGAATCGAACGCAGCTGCGGATTCTGATCCGGTGGACATGCCTTTCGTTCTGCACGGCTTTCACCTGGTCAATCTGAGAAGAATGGTCACGGAGAGCCCCCGGTGTCACCCGCGTCTCGCCCAGTACGACTTGGGGCCAGAGAGCGCAGGCGCCCGCGCCATCGCGAGGTGGCAAAAACCCCTGGGAAGAGAGTGCGTGTACCAACCTGATAATCACCATTGTTGCAGCACAGGAGCGTGCATTCCTTACTTCATGAATGCTTCTCTTTACAATTCGACGGAGTGCCGGAAAGCGCACAGCGAGCGAAAGTGCGCGGGGGCCGCCCGGCGTGAGAAGGTATGTTCCTTGCTGCCCTGGGGGTATTGCAAGCCGTGCACAGCGTATCCGGATTTGCGTCCATGGCGACCGAAGACGGTCAACAACTTGCTCGAAAGGAGGACGCCGGAGTTTCATCGGCACCATTACATCTTCGCTGGCCCTCCTCAGGAGCCACCACCAAAGACGCGGCCGCCGGAGGCACTCGACGCACGGTTTCAGACGCTGACAGCAAGCCAGTTCCAGAACTTCCTGCAGGAAGCAAACACCACACGTCTATCGAAAGCCACGCTGCTGCAGAAGGTTCCCTTCGTCCGGGACTTTGCCGGTGTGGTGTGGCAGCACGGCGCGTATTGTTTTAACAGTTACAGCGCCCAAGTGGCCGCGCATGGCATCCGCACCCGGCAGTGCACGCTATTCCGGGGGGGCAATGATTCTGTGTATGGGAGCTTCCTCGACGATCTCTCCCCCTCTTCCCGCAGCAAGACCCGCCGCTCGAAAAAGAGCCGCGTGAAGCAGGTCTGGCCACCTGTGGCGGAGGAATATTTTGAGTACGCCAGCATCTTTGCGACCGTCAAAGAACACATTGAGTATAGAAAGAACTTGCCTTTCGGTATCGTGGAGATCGGCGGCGGCTACGGACACTGGGGCCTCACGGGGCTGGTTTTGTATCGCCGCGCATTGCTCGAGGCTGAACGCATGGACGCTGGTCAAAACCAGAGGACACAGTCTCTTGACCTGCTGCGGAGCAACAACAATACACGGAAAGGAACGGAAATGTTCGCCACCTTCGTCGAACCGGTCCGTCAGCACGCGAAATTCATCCTGGAGCATGCGGCTTTGAATAATCTCTCCGGCGCAGTGTCCCCCAGCAGTGTCGTTGAGGCTTTTATGGTGGGGGGAAGCGACGCAAAAAAGGACAGTCTTACAATCACGCCCTCTCAACAAAACCACAAAACGCAAGCTGTTCCACAGAAACTAACTCTCGAGACGCTCCTTGAGAGACACGATTTCGTGGCAGCGATGCACGTCGATTGTCAAACCTGCGAGTTCACAATTTTCGAGGGTTATTTTCACACTCTCGCCGCCAAGGTGGCCCGAATCTTCATTGGCACGCACGAGATGTACAACCGTGCGCGCGGACCTGTGCAGCGGCTGCAGCTCGTCCACAATTTCGAGAAAGCGGGTTTTCGCCTTGTCTGGAACTACCCGGGCACAACGCAGAGTCCGCTGCGGGCGATCCGGGACATGCGATTCGGACGGAGCGTGGCCACGAACACGACCCACGGGCCTGTGGTCTTCGGTGACGGCGTGCTGTCCTTCGTCAACCCGAAGTTCAAGACCCTTGACATCAAGACCTACAATTAGATCATCACACTATGTTCAGCAAGGCCGAATGGTATCACATTTGTATTCCAGCTTACATAAGGTTTGCAACCGCGTATTGTGATTGTGTTATTCCTAGTGGCTCTGCCTCTCGAATTTTCCGCGATTTTCATTCGAAATTTAGTTAGCCTGATCAGCATCGTATTCGTATCGGACCAGCGCAAGGAAAGATTACGTTCGAATTATGGTGTTCTCTGTAGATAGTTCCTGATCAGCTCCGTGATGAAATCAGTTTGAAGGCATCATTTTGTCAGTGCGAGTATTTTCTTCGAAAAAAGCCAAAGTCTAGAGTAACAGTCATAGTGAAGCTTGTGATTGACTAGTCTCGTATACAGACCTGCTGTAGTCGTACTCGAAGTTTCTTCGCAGAAAGACCACTGACATTACTGGATACTCTAACTCTAACATTGCTACTCTAACTACCAATACTTCTCCCAACTGAATACTTTTTCCCTCTTCCAAATTATTTGCTTGATTCCCAAAGACTGGACTTCCAAATGAGTTGCTCGCTGCGCTATTTCAAACGCTTTACAGATACAAGATCACTCTAAATCCATACTGAACGAATAACCGTCGTGCCACCACGTCAACCAATTCTTTGAAAAGAACGAACGAACGGAGCTGGGATTGCAAAGCACGCAAGTTACATTAATGTCTCTCAAATCCTCGGAGAAGTTTGTATTGTTCTCATCAGCTGAGCAGCGGAACTTGTAGCTTGTGATTGTCAGCGTTTAGTGCCTATCCAATAGTTATTGATGCTTGAACTTCACCCTGAGGCTACTATCGAGGTCATCCAATTTCCCCACTGAAAACTACTCGCTGTGGATACACTGAATACTGGCTCGACCTAGCGGACGCGCATATTGCTGTAAGGCTTTCCTTAAAGTTTAATAGATGGACGCGGAAAATTTCGTAGCTAAGCTGGCGGCTCTGGAGCGGACGGAATGAACACTACGCCGGGGGGACGTGCGTTGAAGGCCGCAAATGCACGGTTCAAGGCACGGGGAAAACTGTTCACGTGGGTGAAATGCTTGGGGTCTTGCGCTCATTCAGCTCTCCGATCGGCGCATATTTCGAGCTCTACGCGCGTCAGCCACGACCTTCAGTTGGCGATGGAATTCGAGAAACACAGGAACCGCTGGGAAAGCGAAAAGCAAAGTCCTCGGCTGTAGGAATAATAGCGATCAATGGCGTAGTACTGAACTTGGCATCAAACAACTTTTGCGAGCGAATTTCAATGAAACTATCACACACTCTGGAAACAGCGTTGCAATCGCACCCACCGGCATCCTGCCGGATCTCGCACATCGACTTAATTCTCCCACTCGCGTTCGCGCGTTACTGCATGTCTCACACACGTCATGCGTGTCGTCCAGCCGATTCGCCGTAACATGTAAGCATAGGCAGAGCGGGTCAGGAAAGGTGTTGGAACATATCCACACCACCGGCTGTACTGTGGGAATGTCTGCGAAAGAATACGCCTTCCGCATGAAACAATCGGCAAAATCAGTGAAAATGGAGCATAGGAATAAGTTATAGGTATTTCTCACTGAAAGAATTCTCTCTTGACTCACTAATAGTAATTAGTAATAATCAACAGTGCTTGTCGTTGGGTTCAGGATCTTCCAAAATACTTTTGGCGGTACGGATGGCATTACTAGAATCGTTGGAAGCACAACTTTTGGCGGAGCACGCAGTGAAGCCAACTAACCTTGAACGATTAAAGGCACGTGCACTTGCAGTGACAACATTGGTGGTTTCTTCAGTTAATGAGAAAAACATTTCCAGTAGCATAGAAAGAAAAAAAGTATTTTCAGTAACATAGATTAGTCTAGGCAGCTGTATCGGCAAATGACAAAAAGCATTAACTTCAGTTGGCATTGCTGCAGTATAATGAACAGGAAAAATAACCAGTATTAAGCGAAATGATTGATGAATAATGACAGGAAACCTCGAAACTCAGCGAATTACTGAGAACACAGCCACCGACAATAACGGAATCCACCTCTACATCCTTTCCTATCACTGATGCACAGGGAACTCAAACTGAAGAACTGCGGGATGGGCGAACGTGCACAGTTAGATAGGCCAGATACAAATTGCAATGTTACAGCTAGCTTCTGAAAAAAATACAAGACAGAAGGCACAGAATTCAGTTCGCTATCGCTGCGGCAACAAGCTTTTTAGATCATTCATGTTCCACCTCTTCATCCGACAGGAACTACTGGCAGCTGTGTCGAACTCACAATGTATGACAGATTCTGCATTATATCCGATGATATAATTCTGCATGCATATTTCTACATTCTCAGCTAGAAACCCAACAACAAACTCTCGGAAGAACTAAGAAACTGCTCCCAAACACCTAGTTTTTCAATCAAATACGGCAGAGTTCGCTGCACACCCTCCAACATCTTGCCGCCACCATGCTTTGCACTTTCCTTCGCCGCTCTTGTTGGCTTCAGTTCTGTTTCCAACCCGGGTAACGCAACGCAGATCCTTCTTATTCCATTCTTTTCCAACAACGCAGCGTGCACGAAGTCGTCTCGAAAACGCCACAATGGCTCCTTGGTATGTTCTCTGTTCCCCCCGCCCACAGAGCCGTAATGAAACTCTTTGACGATTTTTATCGCCTGCTTCGCCGTTTCCCGAGGGATGAAATGCGACGCAAACATGATACCACCAAAGCCCTGCAACGTATCGACGATTGCATTGGTGTTCAACACGATGTGATACGCGTTCGGTATTCTTTCAAGCTCAGTGACTTCGACGCGCTGAGCGCCCGGGGTTTTCACGACCACAACGCGGTTTATGGGTAACTTATTAAGCACTCCACCACTAAATCCGACCGCTGTAGGTTTTTCTGCGTTTTTCCGCTTAAGCTCTTTATGCAATTCCGCAACGAAAGAAGGTGGGTATTCGATATCATCATCCACAACCAGCATAATCGGGGATCCTCCAGAGGATCCCCCACCCTCTTCTGCGCCTGCGCACGAAACACCGTTGGACAACAACCACAGCACCTTGTTGGCCCCTCCGAGATCGGTTTCTGCGTTCACAAATACCAATTTTTTTTCATAAAGTTTTTGCTGCAGGTCCGGGGGAAGGGCTCTCCCCGCACCCGCATCTGAATCATATTTTCGTATAGAGGGAGGTAACGTTACCGCCACGTAGTCGGCTGGCAAGGTTTGAGGGAACAAAGACCGCAGGGTTGACTCGATCCCAACTTTTAAGCGGGGGCCCCACGTGGCCAGAGCTATTATGATCCTTTCTTCATCCGGTCTCCTCCGTGAGCCCCCTCTGGTGGGGAAGAAACATGCTCCTGATGCTACAGATGTCTCCGTCTTCTCAATGATAGAATTGATAGGAGCAGTAGTCGATGTTGAGGGTGTCGACGCTTCCAACGTCCGAGGCGAGGCCGCTCCCAGAGAGGAAAGAGAACGAGCAGCGGGTTCAGCTCGCGAACCGTCGCGCACAACCAAAACGCTCGGAGCATCGCTGAATGAAGAAGATCGAAAGCGATGTAGATGACCAACAAAAAGCACTGGAACAGAAACGAGGAATGCGAGAATAGCACTGCTCCTGTATTGTTCTTCCACCTTTGTAGAGCCTCAAAGCAGGCTCCCTTTGAATATGAGAGCTGATAATATTCAAATTTGCACATTCAGAGACAAATCGCTCATGTCAATGCTGTAGTGTAATGTCCAGCCATGGACACTTACCGCGAACAACCCTTGTCGAACAACACTTTTTTTTGTTCAGCAGCGCCATCTCGGGTCCCCATAGCATGTGTCCCGATTGTCTTGAAAATCGAATATTTATGTGAACTGACACATCTCGAACCAAGCGGTTCAATACCAAAAAAATTCGTGGAGACCTTTCAAATTGCTGAGACCCTCAGCTGAAGAGAATCAACCAGCAACAATAGTCAACATTGGTCATGGTAGGCTTGCTTCAGTCGGTCTCTGAAGACAATAAACTTAAGAATTGTCTTTTAGCTCTATAGTATAGATTTTCTGTAGTCATGGAATAGTTTTCTTTTTTCTATATGAATTTCCTGCAATGCCATGTGTCTTTCTCTATTTTCCTTATCAATCGCTAATAATAATCAATAATGTTTCTTCCTCAATGTTACATACCGTAAACATCGCCGATATCTGGCTGATCTGCAGGCCGTCGCGCCCGCTAACGTGATTGACACGCTCAGAGCCGTAACGCGAGTAACGCTCACGTGAGTAACACTCAGAACCCTAAGACTCACGCTCACGTGAGTAACACTTTTGCTCGGTCGACCTTAAATTGTAACGTAAGACGAATTCTGGATAGACTTGCAACTGGTCGAAGACAATCACCTCCACGTGGTTCTGAGGATACAACTCTGCCTCCTCTCTTACGGCGCGCCAACGCTCGATATCCGGCGGAATCACGAGGAAAGAGTCGCAGTGCGCGGGTGGCTTTGTGAGTCCGCTGAGCGTTCGGGACACGTGACAAATTCGTCCGAGTGCGACGCGCGCGTACAGCAACGAATGCTCCCCGGAATCACCCTCCGGTGCCTGTTTTTCGATTCTTCCCGTGGAAGTCTCGCCGTCCCCCCACGCGTACATGTGCGCCTTGCAAAAGTTGGGGGTAAAATAGTACCCGGTACCGAACCAGCTTGCGATGTTTAGAACTTGATCGAAAAAGCCGGCCCGCGCCACGGCCGAGAGCACCTTGGGCGGTGCCCCGTGAAAAAGATAGACTTCGTTTACGCTGGTGTCCGTCGCCAACTCGCTCTGGCCATGTCCCGCTTCCGGCCGCACCAGCTGACTCGGATGGAAAATACCCAGTTCCAACAATTGGCCAAGCTCGACGGGCCGGAATACGAAATAATCCGCAACCTGCGGGCCGATCTGGAGGTAATCCTCGCCGCGGTACCGGCTGAAGAGCTCGGGCTGATTCCAATACCGTGGCGTGTTCCGCTCGCGCCACGTGTGCCACTTCCGCTTCGACGAGGTGCGCTTCCGTGACGCGGTGGCGCTGCTGGACCCCACCTCTTGATGGACCCCGTTCTCGTCATCACCATCGCTGTCGTCCTCTCCTTCCGCGCGCCCATTGCTATCCATCCTCGAATAACCAGGAAGCTCCGAATCATGCGCGCGCTTCCACTGTTCTCTGAGAACCCTCTCGGCCGAGGCCCGAATGCTTCGCTGAAGAGCGACCACGGTCGTTGTCACGCCCTCGTTGTCCCAAGATGCCCATCGCGCAACCTCCAGCCGCCACCGATACTTCCACAAAACGAGCCGGTGCAGGAAGAAAAGCACCGGATTCTCGTTTCGCAGGACCCGCCACAGATTGAAATTCACCTCCGGCGCGCAGCCCCCAACGGCCCGGCACTGCTCGGCGTCGGGACGGCACTTGCCGGAGACCGGACTTGGTATGCGGGCGTAGAGTTGCCTCGGCGTTCCGGGCCGGCTTTCTCGTAGGTCCGGATCGCAGCCGTAGCCCCGCGAACAACGGCTGCAAACCCACCGCGGAACGTAATGCTTACGCGCGCAGCAACTCCTAACCCCAGCATGCACAGTGCGCCGGATGCGGTCGTGCGCATCCAGACCGGCAAATACGGAGCCTTTCAATACGTCCGCAACGGCCTCGCGCGTATGGCTCACACCCTGGGTCCGCGGCTCCGGTCGAAGCAGAGCAACCAGTTTGGCACGAAGTTCCGTTTCCAGGATAGGGCTTTCCGCTCTCAAGCTTGTACCGCCGCCGACGGAACCTTGCTCCGTGGTCGACCGCTCCGTGAAGCGGCCTCCTCCTTGGGCCCCCGGCGGAATCTCAAACAGGCCAAGCGCGGCCTCCAGGGCCCACGCAGCGATGGGCCCCAACAACTCGCGCCGCAAAGCTTGGACTTCGGCGAATGTCCGCACCACGTCTCGGTCGTCACCCCAGTCTAGCTTCGGTCCCCCCCAGTCGCCTTGCGACGCCTCTAACGCTTTTCGAACTTCCAACAGAGGATGCTGCCTTGCCTCGGCAACGAGCATGTACCAGGCAAGACAAATGCGCGTCACGGATACGGTCTGCAGCCTCCATCGCGTGCCCGGCTTCTCCGCGCTATCCTCCACGAAACCCACGATTTCGTGCAAATATCTCCCCAGAGCTTTCTGCGCGGCAGGGTCCGTTCCGACGCAGGCCCGAAGGACTGCATTATGCCGTGGACAGGGAACCCCGGGTGTCGGCGCGGCGAGGCTCACCATCCGCAGCTCCATGTCCCGTGGCGTCCGGGTGATCCGCACCATCAGGTCCAACAGCGTGTGAACGACGGCCGCCACGTGGCGTGTGGACACCGTGCGGAACAATTCCCGTACAGGCTCAGCCAGGTGGGGCCTTTCCCGGAGCTGCTTCGGACAGCTTTCTGGAGTTCCAGGTGGACAAAGAGAACGTCCCCAACCCAAGGGAGGATAGATGGTTACGTCCAGATCCAGCTGCCTTATGTCGAATTGGAAGTCGATACCGTGAAACAGGTTCTCGACATGACAAGCCACTCTCCCACACATGGTCTGCTGTTCGTCTTGAAACCCGCGCATCGCAGCACGCAGCTCTAAGGAGTCCTCGAAATGCCGCTCGCCCCACGTTGTGAGCGCTTCGTCACGCTTCGCCAGCTGCTTGAAGGCAGACAGGATTTGTGCGAACGACGCATTTGCTATAATATCACTGTCACCGTTCATGTGAGCGAACGCGGCCTCTCGGAGAACCGCTTCGGTACTAGCGACTTGGACGAGTGTGTAACGACTTCGAGCTTGGTGCTCGAGTACTCCGACAAAGGCTGCAAGCGCTTCCTCAAAGAAACGAACACCGGTCGCTTCCGCGACAAGGACACCCTCATCGTTCCGTGACGACTTCCCGTGGCACCCATCCGCAAACAGCAGGCGAACGGCTGCCTCTAGGCCACTCTGGACGATAGCGATGAGGTGCTCCCGTGGACTCTGCCCGCCGAGCCGGTCGAAGATGCATGCGATTTCACCGGAGGAAGGAGTCCCGATCATAGCCCACGTCTGTTCGAGCATGATGGCGCTCCAATGCGGCCCCCCGTCCAAGGACATCAGCGTGTTCGACGACGTCCCTTCCGTGCGGCAGCCATCGCGCCACCAATGCAGTCTCTGTTTTTTTCTTTGCAAAAAATCGCACAATAAAACACTAACACTGATATACTATGCACTCTCGCAATAATGGAGATTCGAGTTTTTAATGGAGATTCGACAGGGCTATTGCAATAACCAACCAACCATGCACTCTCGCATAAATATATAATATATTAAGATACAAAGAATGGAAACAAACACACTCTATTGTGCTAAAGTAAACTAATCAACTTGCATTTCATCGGATTCACCGCAGACGCTCCACAAATGTCCCGAATGAAACAAAACCGATCGTGCACACACACAAAATCAATTTTTTTTTCATCGTGACAATTTTATCAGATACAGAAAACGCAATTTGACATGAAAAGAACCGGTTCCAGCTTCTCCCATTTCGGTTGCACCGCGCACCGTTCTCCGCCCCATGTGACATAATGCCAGCGGTCCCCGTTTTCCCAGAACTTCTTGACATACTCCACCGTACGCTGTGCGGCCATGGACGTCTTCT
>Ga0099797_101314_pt1 | contig 13488 bp, 13 predicted proteins | sample Uncmet_Sort48C_1_FD_89871 | JGI IMG/M metagenome (GOLD analysis project Ga0099797, IMG submission 89871) | Marine eukaryotic communities from CALCOFI LINE 67, Pacific Ocean - C012_Sort48C_1 | ecosystem: Environmental > Aquatic > Marine > Oceanic | place: Pacific Ocean: Monterey Bay | collected... | reverse complement strand
CAAGGCATTGCCAGGCAGAACATGCGATTAGGAGGATTAATTATATAAACCTAGAGCGACGAAATCAGCTAATTTATTGTCATATTGAGGCTAATGCATTTGTACATCATATGGTTCGTAAAATCATAGCAACATTAACTTCAGTTGGATTGTCAAAGCTCCCCATTGATATCATTTCTCAATTATTATTAGAGAAAAATCGTGATCTTGTGCCTGGACAAGCACCAGCAAAAGGATTATTTTTAAAGACAATCGGGTATGTGAGTAAATTTAGTATACCAAATGAAGTGCATAGTCAATTGTTAGGAGATATTGATGTTTAGAGACGGGAGAGAAGTTAAAAAGTCTGAGTTTGCTGAAGGAGCAATTTTTGAGGTGGAGTCAGGTGGGGTGGTTTTTTCGAAACCTAAGTACGCTGATTATATTGAGGCGGTATATAAAATTGTAAATATTAAAAGAGATATTTTTGATTCGCTTTATGTGAAGCTTCTTCATCAATATACGCATTTTGTTCAATCACTCCAGGTTCCAGATGATAAGTATGGTGCTTGTCAGTTGGATCGTTCATTAAGGCGCGCATATGGCTTAGTGAAGCACTGTGCACCAAAAGTTATGTCTAATAATGGTTTTGGGTTTGATCCAGACAGGCTGATTTTTGCATTATTTTCTTCAGGGTTGTTATTTGGTGTTGGTAGAACATTTCAAGACCGCAGAGCTATCTTGTGTGAGAAAAATGGTCAGTATCTAAAAACATGGTACCCAAATACGGGGTTTATGCCAGGTGGTTATTATAAAGTGTCTGCAATAAAGAGTCAGACAGAGGAATATGTTGAGATGATGCATTATGTTTATGCTCAGGTAATTATGCCAGAAGTTGGTTTGGCCTGGTTGCTAGAGGATCAAAAGTTATTTTTAATGTGGGTCAATGCATTAAAGAACATTCAGGGTGGCTTCTCTGATTTAGAGATAGATTTGGATATAGACAAACTGGCTAAAAGTGTCAGTGAAGAGATTGACTTGGAAAAAGAAGTAAAAAGCCACCATCCTGCAGAGTTGATGGATGGAGAAGCATTTTTGGCTTGGCTGAAAGAAAGAATTGCCAGAGATAGTAGCCTTATTAATAAAAAAGGCAGTGGTTTCTATCATGTTGATGGAGGGCTCTTGGTTGAGCTAGATCAATGTATCGATGAATATATTAAAGAAACCGGCACAAAACTATCAGACAAAGATATAAAAAGTCAGTTTGAGAAATTGGGCATCACGACGGCAACAAGTACTTACTCACAGGTGCTTGGTTCTAAATTTTTAGGTCAAATTCAGCAACATTCGTTTGAAGCTGTGATGGTTGAATATGAGAAAGGGCTGTTTGAGAGTGGTGCGTTAGGCCCTGTTACGCAGGTATCTTCGCAGTCTCAAGTAAGTAGTGGTGAGCGATTTTTTGCAAGAATTGGTGGTGTTGCGCAACAGTTTATGATAGGTCATAGTAATAGAGGTAACTAGGATTTTATAATGAATGCATACATAGAGTCAATTATTGTAACGCTCAATTGGTTTGATTGGGTATTAGTAACCATTATTGCGATATCATCATTGTATGGTTTATTTCGTGGGTTTGTGAAAGAAGCAATAACAGTAACGGCGTGGGCTGTTGCTGCTTGGCTATCGTATATGTATGCTAACTCTTTATCGGTATATTTAGCACCGCATATTGAGACGGTATCAATGCGCGTTGCATTAATGGTGCTCGCGGTATTTATTGTTGTATTATCTTCCAGTTCATTAATTCGAGCGGGATTCCGCTATTTGATTGATAAGGTTGGATTAATGGGGTTGGATTATGTTCTGGGAGGTATGTTTGGTGTTGTGAGGGGTGTTGTTCTCTCAATGTTACTGATGGTGGGTTTATTAAACTTAGGATTTAGTGGGGATGCCTGGTGGAAGCAGTCTAGAATGGTAAAGGACTTATCAGATGTTATGGATATGATTCCAGAGCATCTTCCTGATGAGGCAATAGCTGTCTATAAGCGTATTACAGTTCGTTAATCTGAATATATTTCAAGAGTAAATGGCTTATCTGTGTCGTTAATAGTATCAATGGCACTTAAAATTCGCTTGACTATATGCGTATCTGGTAGTGTGCCAGAGATGTATTTCAGGGGAGCAGTTATCTGTTCGGGGTGATTGGTTTTTATTGCTAGGATCTTTTCAGCGTCAATGGGTGTATTGGAGTCAAAATATTTACCATTGAGCTTGATGTATTGTTTTTTAAATGTCATTGACTTTATTCCATCTATTTTTATGAGTGCGCTTGTTTCTTTAATTGTATTGGGGAGATATTGAGACGTTGTTGCTAACGACATATTAAATGATGTGAGTGAGGTGTCGGGTGATATTTTTCCAAAGGCTTTGAGCTTGGTATTGCTTTCAACTAAATCCAGGTTTGTTAGAAAAAATGGTTGATCAAACTTTGAAAAGAGTTCTTTATATGCATAAAGTGCATCATTGTTTTTCTCAACATCTGTTACTGAACTCATAGAGTCTATAGATAATCCTATATCAAAATTGCCCTGTTGAGAGTTTGGTTTGAGTCTTAATTTAATAAATGTTTCATTGAAAGATATCCCTGATGTGCTCTCTAGTGACATTTTTGATGATAATGGTTGGTCAATTTTTTGATCTGTGTTTTGCAATAAATCAACTATTTCTTTATCAGACTCTAGTTTCATATCAATACTGATTGGAAAGATGTAAAATAATCTTTTAGTGTCTTGTCCTGGTATAGTGGTATATTTGTTCAATTGTGTAGAGTCTACATTTAGTGAGTCTAAATTAAATCTAATCTTAGCTTTATTACTATCAGGAAGATTTCGAATCAGTGATATGGCATCAACTGTGGCTATGTTTAATATATTTACATCATGCATGCTGAAACCGATTAGATCGGATGGTTTCAGGTTTCTATTGGCAGGTGCTAAGGTTTTAAAGCCGATATGTCCAATATCGGAAACATTTAATATATTGGATGGGTCTAAAGTGTACTGTGTATTGATTGAGTAAATATCTATTTGATTGGTTAATTGATCAAAATCATAATACCCTTTTACTTCTTTGATCGTAACACTTGCTTCGTTGCTAAGCTCAGCATTATTAATGTATGTATCAAATCCGTATATTTGATAGTTAAAACCACTAGCAAAGTAAGAAGGATGAATCTGGGCGGTAATAGGCGTTTTACTGTTATCAATATTTGCTTCAACTTCTAATGAATTAGAGAATATATTAGTTGAAATATAAGAGAGCTCAATGCCTGGAGTGCGACTGATGCTTTCTTCAACAATTGTTTTTAGCGAAGAAAGTTTGTAGCTGTTATATCCAGTATATGCAATTAAAGCAATAATGATTGCACCACTTAATGTTTGTATCCTTTTCACTGATCATGCTCCCTGCGATTACTGTAGTTTAGTCGCTAGAATGTTTGAAGTCAAACTGTGTGAATATACGCTAGCGTATGCATGAACAATACATTATACTACACTGAGGGTTGCGGTTATTGAAGGATGTTACTTAGAAAGAAATTAAGGTTTTTACTACCTTATGTTAATTGGGGTATTGCTGTTAGCTGCTTCCTGGTACAGTTAACGATACAGGTCTCTTCTGGTATGTTAGCTGGTCAGCTATCTCAAGAGTTCCAGTTAGATGCCGTATCGGTTGCTTTGTTGATGGGGATGGTTTTTTACCCAAATATTTGCTTGCAGATTCCAGCAGGCATTGTAACGGACCGTTTTGGTGCGAGAAAAGTTCTTTCTGTTGGAGGTATAGTGTGTGCAATAGGTGCTTGGGGGTTTGCGCATTCACAAAGTTTTCTTGAAGCTTGTTGTTTTCGGGTGTTAATGGGGTCTGGTTTGGCATTTGCATTTGTATCAATGGCGTTTTTAATTGCTAACTGGATGAGAAAAGAATCATTTTCATTGATGTTATGTATTGCTGAGATGATCGCTTTTTCATGTACTGTGATTGTCATGCGCTACTTGGCTGTTGCTTTACAAGTAAGTTCGTGGCGGGGCTTTATCATAAGCATCAGTTATACGGCATTAGGGCTGAGTGTGCTTGCCTTTCTATTTGTACGTGATCGGCCTAACTATCTAGAAGATTCGCAGCCCGCATTAAGTTTGTCTGATTTATGGAAGCAGCTAAAGTTATTTGTTACTGATGCAAAAATGTGGGCAAATGGGGTTTTTTCTGGATTACTGTTTGCATGCCTTAGTTGTTTTGTGGCACAGTGGGGGCCAAGTTTTTTATCTCATGCAACTACAATGAGTTTGGATGATGCTGCAAGTATGTGCACAATGCTTACTATGGGGCTTGTTGTGGCTTGTCCTATGTTAAGTATATTGTTACCGAAGATAAGCAATATTAGGTTAGTGTTGTCAATGTCTGCATTGCTCACTTCTATCTTATTGTCATTTGTTGTGATGTTCCCTATGATGGAAGAGAGTTTGATGCGGGTTTGTTTGTTTTTAACAGGTTTTTTTTCTGTGGCATACTTGGTTTCATTTACGATTGCGCATTATTATGTTCGACCAGGGTCAAAGAGTACTGCAATTGGGTTTACCAATATGCTGTCTACGTCCTTTGGCCCATTGTTATCGATGTTAATTGCATTCATGATTGATTTTCATCATGATGCTAGTTCTGTTGATACCTATACGCTTGCAGATTATCAATATGGCATGAATATACTTCCAATGAGCATGTTTGCAGCATCACTGGTATGCTTCTTTTTACCAGCATCGCATAAACCGGGGATGACCGATGACATCTAGGCGATTTATGGTTTATGGAAACCTAAAAATGCATGTGGTTGGTGATATATTATTGCGTTATCAAGCGTTGTTTCAGCATGAAAGTGTGGGGTTGTTTATGCCATATCCTTATCTAGATCGTGCCAGAATTCTTTTTCAAGATCGTAACATTATAGTGGGTGCGCAATCTGTATCCGGAAAAGCCAAAGGCGCTTTTACATCTCAAGTATCTTGTGACATTTTAGCAGATATTGGTGTTGATTGTGTGTTGATAGGTCATAGCGAAGTGAGGTCAATAGATGCTTATACAAAGGAGCAGCTATTGCTTGCATACCAAAAGGGGTTTAAAATTATATATTGCATTGGGGAAGATAAAAATGCATATGAGTCCTCGCAAAGAGAGTCAGTATTAGTAGGTCAACTTGATGATTTGCCAGGTATTGAAAATGTTACCATTGCTTATGAGCCTGTTTGGAGTATCGGGACAGGTATTGTTGCATCACACAATGACATAAATTCAGCTGTCTCATTGATTAGGTCAAGGGTTCGTGAAAGTTTTCCTGGTGTTGGAGATGGAATTAGTGTACTGTATGGAGGTAGTATAAATCATAATAATTGTCTAAAAGTGTTCGAAGCAACCAATGTGGATGGTTTTCTCATAGGTGGTACATCACTTGAGCCGGAAAAAATATTGGAGGTAGTAAAACTATGCAAATAACATTGTTAATTATGCATTTCACAGTTTGTTTGTTTTTAATTGTACTTGTTTTGATTCAGCAAGGAAAAGGTGCTGATGCAGGGATTGTGTACGGTAGTGGTAACGCATCTAGTGTTTTTGGTGCAAGAGGTAGTACATCATTCCTCGTAAAGTTAACAACTGCTTGTGCAATATTGTTTTTTGTGACAACATTACTGTTGGGTATGAGAGAAAATCAAGTATCGCATCAAAGGCTTGCGATGGTTGAGTTAGAGGATATAACAGCCGAAGTGGTGGAATAGGTAGACACGCTACCTTGAGGGGGTAGTGGCGGAATACGCTGTGCCGGTTCGACTCCGGCCTTCGGCAATTATGAGGGATATAAGGTAGATGACGGAATATCTTCCAATTGCTTTGTTTATTGTGCTTGCAGTATTTGTTGGTGTTATACCAGTGGTGCTTGCTAAGATTGTTTCAGTATCTAAACCGTCTAAGGCCAAGTTAGCACCCTTCGAGTGTGGATTCCCCGCAGATGGATCGATTCGTATACCTTTTGATATTCGTTATTATTTGGTCGCATTATTATTTATATTATTTGATCTTGAGACGGCATTTTTGTTTCCATGGGCTGTATCACTCGATATTTTAAGTTGGTCTGGTTTTTGGATTATGATGGTCTTTTTAAGTGTTTTAACCGTTGGGTTTGTGTTTGAGTGGAAACACGGTGCATTAGACTGGAAGTAATATGAGAAATGGACAAAAGAAATCATTTGCATCTAAAGGCTATGGTGTAACAAGCATTGATGAGCTGGTTGCGTGGGCTAGAGGTGGTTCAATGTGGCCAGTTACGTTTGGTCTGGCTTGTTGTGCTATTGAAATGATGCATGGTGCAGCGTCTAGATTTGATATGGATCGATTTGGTTGGGGGTTATATAGAGGAAGCCCAAGGCAGTCTGATGTGCTTATTGTTGCAGGGACATTGTGTAATAAAATGGCGCTTGCATTCCGTCAAACTTATGATCAAATGCCAGAGCCAAAGTATGTTATCTCAATGGGATCATGTGCAAATGGTGGGGGGTACTATCATTATTCTTACTCAGTTGTTCGTGGATGTGATAGAATTGTGCCTGTTGATATTTATGTACCGGGTTGTCCTCCAACGGCTGAAGCACTAATTTATGGTGTTGTGCAGCTAATGATGAAAGTAAAATATGAAAAGCGCTTTAGGGAGGATCGTTTGAGTGAAGATGGATGCGCTTAAGTTATGTTTGCAACAGCATTGCCCAACTTGCCAAATTGAAGAGGGCGAACAACTGAGTATTATCATACGTAAAGAAGATGTGTTATCTATTGCAGACTTATTGAAAACACATCATGACTTTAAAATGGATATGTTACTAGACTTGTGTGTTGTAGATTATCTACATTATGGGTTAAGTGAATGGGATATTCAAAATGCAACAGAGCATGGTTATGGCAGGGCACAAGCAGAGCCGATGGGGAGTAGTAGTACATGGAATGGGCCAAGGTTCGTCGTTGTTTGTCATCTATTGTCATTAGTGAATAAAATACGACTACGTTTAAAAGTGTATTTAGATGATTCGTTAGTGATGCCAAGTTTAGTGAACATCTGGCCATCTTCTAATTGGTATGAGCGAGAAGCATATGATTTATTTGGTATTAGGTTTGAAAATCATCCAGATTTACGCCGTATCCTAACAGATTATGGATTTATTGGCTTTCCTTTTCGAAAAGATTTCCCGTTGGTTGGGCATGTTGAGATGCGTTATGATGGGTTATCAGAGAAATGCATATATGAGCCAGTCTCCATTGAAAATAGGGTTGGTGTACCCAAAGTGATAAGAGAAGATCATCGATATATTAATACTGAGATTGAGTCATGAGTCATGATAGTCACTATACCATAAACTTTGGCCCACAGCACCCAGCAGCACATGGTGTTCTTCGACTGATTCTTGAAATGAAAGGAGAGACAGTCATTGATATTGTTCCACATATTGGGTTATTACATCGGGCTACTGAAAAACTGGCTGAATCTAAACCCTATATTCAATCTATCGGTTATATGGATAGGTTGTGCTATGTATCAATGATGTGTAATGAGCATGCATATGTAATGGCAATTGAAAAGATGTTAGGACTAGAGGTGCCTATCAGAGCAGAATACATTCGTGTTATGTTCTCAGAGATAACCCGTATTCTCAATCATTTGATATGGCTTGCTGCACATGGCCTTGATTTGGGTGCAATGAGTATATTTCTCTACTGCTTTAGAGAGCGTGAAGATTTGCTAGATATGTATGAAGCGGTATCTGGTGCCAGGATGCATGCAACATATTTTCGACCAGGTGGTGTAAAACAAGACTTACCATTATCAATGCCGCAGTATAAGAAAAGTAGCTGGAAGACAGATGCCCAACTAGCTAAGCTTAATGCAGCTCGTTCAGGGAGTTTACTCGATTTTATTGAAGACTTTACAACCCGTTTTCCTAGTTGTGTTGATCAATATGAAACATTATTAACAGATAATCGTGTTTGGAAGCAACGAACTGTAGGAATTGGTGTAATTGATGCAGATCGAGCAAAAGCGCTAGGATTTACGGGGCATATGTTAAGAAGTACAGGGGTTGCATGGGATTTGAGGAAAGTTCAGCCATACTCTGTATATGATCAATTAGATTTTGATGTACCGTTAGGTAAAAATGGTGATTGTTATGACCGATACTTGCAGAGAATACATGAAATGCGCCAATCTAACCGAATTATTCAACAATGTATTAGTTGGCTTAGAGAAAACCCTGGGCCTGTTTTAGCGGATGATGTCAAGGTTGTTCCGCCTACGCGTGTAGACATGAAAGATGATATGGAGGCACTGATTCATCACTTTAAATTATATTCAGAAGGATTAATTCTACCAAAAGGTGAAGTATACTCATCAGTTGAGCACCCTAAAGGTGAGTTTGGCATATATATGGTATCAGATGGTGCCAATAAACCTTATAGAATGAAAGTGAGGGCAGCTGGTTGGCCACATTTATCAGCAATAAAAGAGCTTTGCCAAGGCCATATGTTAGCAGATGTTGTGACAATATTGTCATCAATGGATATTGTATTGGGAGAGATTGATCGATGATTATGGCAGAAGACAAAGTCAAAATTGATCAGTGGGTTGCTAAGTTTCCAGACCCGAAAGGTGCAGTTATTATGGCACTTAGAATCATGCAGGATAGGCATAGATGGCTTTCAGACGATAGTATAAATGCTGTCGCTAATTACTTAAATATTGCACCAGTTGATGTTTATGAAGTGGTTAGTTTTTACAGCATGTATAGACGTTCACCTGGAGGGAAACATTTTGTTAAAATATGCACAAGTCTCTCTTGTTGTCTTGCAGGTGCTTATGATGTCATAAAGTATATAGAAGACAAAGAAGGTGTGTCATTAAATAAACTTGATCCAGAAGCACACATAACACTTCAAGAAACAGAGTGCTTAGGTGCTTGTCAAGGTGCACCAGTAGCCTTGGTTGATGATGAAAAATACCATCTTGATTTGACACCGGATAAGATTAATACGTTATTACAAGATCTGGATTTAGTGGAGGGTGTTCAGTGAACCAGGTGTGCTTAAGAATTCAAGATCCAAGCTTGGAAGCATATTTGCAAATAGGTGGATATCAAGTTTGGAAGGATTTAGTTTCGGGTAAGATATTACCTGAAACTGCTTTAGATACAATTAAACAATCCAAGCTTCAGGGAAGAGGTGGAGCTGGATTTTTAACAGGCTTAAAGTGGGGGTTCATGAATCGGGATTTACCTGGTGATAAGTACTTGGTCTGTAATAGTGATGAAGGTGAACCAGGAACTTGTAAAGATACGTTGATCATGCGGCATAATCCACATCAACTGATAGAAGGTATATTAATATCTGCTTACGTAATTGGTGCAAATGTTTGTTACAACTATATTAGAGGAGAATACCTAAGAGAGTATGAAGCTTGTGAAAATGCGTTAGCAGAAGCAATAAAAGCAAATTTAGCAGGAGAGGGTATTTTAGGGAAATCCTTATTAATTAATATTCATAATTTACTAGGTGCGGGATCATATATTGTCGGTGAAGAGACTGCAATGATGGAGTCTATTGAGGGAAAGCGTGCAATGCCAAGAAATAAGCCGCCATTTCCTGCACAATATGGTTTATGGGGACGTGCAACCACAATTAATAATACAGAGACGTTGGCGTCAGTTCCGGTTATTTTAGAGAAAGGAAGTCAGTGGTTTCAAGATTTAGGTGTTGAAAATGCAGCTGGTACAAAGATATTTTGTGTGAGTGGGCATGTGAGAAAACCCGGTGTTTACGAGCTGCCATTGGGGACATCATTTCAAGATTTAATGGATCTCTGTGGGGGGGTTCGGCATGGGCGTAAAATTAAAGCTTGTATTCCTGGTGGGACGTCTATGCGAGTGATTCCAGGTGATAAACTTGAGGGACTAACATTAGATTATGATGCACTAAAAGCAGTGAATTCATCTATAGGTTCAGGTGGTGTCATTATTATGGATGAGACGACGTGTATGGTGACTGCACTAACACACATGATGCGTTTTTATCATCACGAGTCATGTGGCCAATGTACACCTTGTAGAGAAGGTAGTGGGTGGATTCTAAAAATGTTAGAACGGGTACTTGCCAATAACGCAGAGCCTGCAATCATTCCACAAATACGGGAAGTTGCTAAGCGTATTGAAGGAAAAACAATTTGTGCATTTGGAGAAGCAATAAGCTGGCCAGTTACTAGTTTTATTGATCATTATTATGATGAGTTTGTGTATTTTGCACAGCATGGAAAATCAAAGGTTGCAGATACACAGTTAGGCTTCAGTTGGAATGAGTATATGAACAAGGACGCAGCATGAGTGATAAAGTAACGTTATCAATTGATGGAAAATCTGTAACTTGCGAACCGGATGAACGTTTAATTGATGTAGCTAAGCGAGAGGGGACATATATTCCGAGGTTTTGTTATCATCCTAAGTTATCAGTTGTTGCAAGCTGTCGCATGTGTTTGGTTGAAATAGAGGGGATGGGGAAAACACAGCCTGCTTGTGCAACAGTGGTTGCAAATGACATGGTGGTTAAAACACAATCTAAAAAAGCCATTGAGTCACAAAAAGCAATCATGCAGTTTCTATTAATCAATCATCCACTGCACTGTCCAATTTGTGATCAAGGTGGAGAGTGTGAATTACAAGATACTGCGATGGGGTATGGCGAAGGAGTGTCAGAGTTCTCAGAGACTAAGCGAAATGTTGAGGATGAAAATTTAGGGCCTTTGGTTGCAACAGATATGTCTTTATGTATTCATTGTACACGCTGTGTTAGGTTTGGCAAAGAAATAGCAGGTGTTGCTGATTTGGGGTTAGTTGGTCGTGGGGATAGTAGTCAAATTAGCACGTATTTGAATACAGGCCTCAAGTCAGAATTATCAGGCAACATGATTGATCTCTGCCCTGTTGGTGCGTTAACCTCAAAGCCGTTTAAATTTAAAGGTAGGTCATGGGGATTCAAGCAGCATAAAGGTATATCACCGCATGATTGTATTGGCTCGAATCTAAATTATCATACCATTGCTAAAGGTTATGATCAGTTATCTGAGGTAATGCGTGTATTGCCATTATTTAAACCATCATTGAATGAAAACTGGTTGTCTGATAGAGATCGATTTAGTTATGAAGGGATTCAAGCGAAAGAACGCTTGTTAACCCCTATGATTAAAAGTGAAGGAGAGTGGAAAGCTATTAGTTGGGAAAAGATACTATCAATATTAATGCACCGCTTTTCACAAATGTCTATTAAGGATAAGAAAAAAATGGGTGTGTGGCTATCTAGTCAAATGACAACAGAGGAAGGCTATTTAGCACAGCATATATTTAGGCAATTTGGTGTCGATAATATTGATCATCGTTTGTGGGAAAATATAGATAATATGGATGATTTACTCAGGCCTTCTAATATAGATATGAATGCATTAGATCAGTATGACCATATTGTATTAATTGGCTCAAATATTCGGTATGAGCAGCCAATACTATCACTAAAAATTAAATTAGCGGCGGATAAAGGCGTTAAAGTCACAGGGGTGGGGGCCGTTCATCATGATCATATCTTTCCCTACACACATCACTTGACCTCACCACAAACATTTGCAAAAACAGTTTTTGAGATCACAGCCGCGAAGCAAGAGGGAGGGTGGTTTGATGCTGGCACTAAGGTGTTATATATTTTAGGAGAAGAGGCGTTAATTCATGTACAATCGATGGAGATTAAACAAATAATTCATAAGCGGTGCTCTGATCTCTTGCATGAATACTTATTATTGCCACCTGGAGCAAATAGTTTGGGTTTAATAGCAGCAGGCTGTGTACCTTATCAATCAGCGTGGGCAAAGTCAAAAGCACTTGGGTTGAACTATCAGCAAATGCTAGATAAGCCAATAGAGACTATGTGGCTTCATCAAGTAGATCCAGCATATGATGTATCTAATTTAAAAAAGGCAAATGCAAAGCTAAAACAAGCGTTTGTTGTAGCGGTTACTTCTTTTGATACACCAGGTATAAAAGAATGCGCAGATGTGATGTTACCACTATCTGTCACAGCAGAATCTCCAGGTAGTTTTATTAATTTCCAAGGAATCCGGCAGCATTTTTATGGTGCTACCGCGCCGATGACAGATGCAAAAATGGGGTGGTCTATATATCAGGTACTTGCATCATTATTGTCATTAGACGTACCAGTAGATTATCAAACAGTTGCAGACATAGTTGATAAAGAGTATGCGGCAATGCAGTGGCCAAGTATTCAATTAAAGCCACTTGTGAAGCCAAATATATTAGATTTCGAGTGGATGCGGCTAGGTTTAAGTGCTTGGGTGAGAAGTGACATGCAGCTTCGTCATGCTCATTCATTACAAGCAGCTTATCCAGTTGATCAGCAGGTTTATATGAATGATTCGGTATCTAATAAAGACATGAGCCAGTTTTCAACCCAGGTAGTGTATTCAAATAAAGTTGCAAAAGGCGTGATGGTGTATGAAAAAGGCCAAGTCTTTTATGATGCGAATATGGGGGCTGTGGAGATGGAAGGAGAGTCTACATGAATCAATGGTTGCTATGGATTATTTATGCGTTGATGATTATCCTACCGCTTATTGTTGCAGTTGCATACTTAACAACCATGGAAAGGAAGGTAATAGGATATATGCAGTTACGCACAGGGCCTAATAGAGTGGGTTTTGGTGGGGCGTTCCAACCCATTGCTGATGCGATTAAATTTGTCACAAAAGAGCTTGTATTTCCAGAAAATGCAGACTGGCGACTATTTGTCTTAGCACCGCAGTTAATGCTTGTGCCCTCGTTAGCCGTTTGGTCAGTTGTGCCATTTTCCAGTGAGTGGGTTTTTGCAAATATCGATGCAGGTGTTTTATTTGTTTTTGCAATGACTTCACTGAGTGCATATGGTGTGCTTATTTCTGGATGGGCATCAAATTCAAAATATGCGATGTTAGGTGCAATGCGGTCATGTGCTCAAATTATTTCATATGAAATTGCAATGGGTTTTTCTTTGGTGGGTGTGTTAATGCTTTCTAAAAGCCTTAATTTAAAGACCATTGTTCTTAAGCAGTCTGGAGGATTATTTCATTGGTATTGGTTACCATTATTGCCGTTATTTTTAGTTTATTGGATTTGTGCAGTTGCTGAAACAAATCGTGCGCCATTTGATGTTGCAGAGGGAGAAAGCGAATTGGTTGCAGGTTTTCATGTAGAATATTCAGGAATGATGTTTGCAGTATTCTTTATTGCAGAGTATGCTAATATGATCTTTATTGCCATTTTTACAACGCTGCTGTTTTTTGGTGGTTGGTTATCACCCTTTGAGGGAATTCCTTATTTAGAAAGTTTACCGATTCCA
>Ga0099797_101313_pt1 | contig 13488 bp, 11 predicted proteins | sample Uncmet_Sort48C_1_FD_89871 | JGI IMG/M metagenome (GOLD analysis project Ga0099797, IMG submission 89871) | Marine eukaryotic communities from CALCOFI LINE 67, Pacific Ocean - C012_Sort48C_1 | ecosystem: Environmental > Aquatic > Marine > Oceanic | place: Pacific Ocean: Monterey Bay | collected... | reverse complement strand
AGTGCCGTTGGTGCCACGTCTGGTAACTGGCTGGGAACTGTCTGGGAACTGTCTGGGAACTGTATGGGATTCTTGAAAATGCCACAAAAGTGCTACAAAAGTGCAACAAAAGTGCAACAAAAATGTACCATGTGCCACAAAAGTGCTACCAAAGTGCGCGGTAACCGCGCGCTTTGATTGCACTTTTGTGCTACATCGGCACCAAATGCGCGGTAACCGCGCGCTTTGGTAGTGCCGTTGGTGCCACGTCTGGTAACTGGCTGGGAACTGGCTGGGAACTGTCTGGGAACTGTGTGGGATTCTTGAAAATGCCAAAATGCGCGGTAACCGCGCGCTTTGGTAGCGCCGTTGGTGCCACGTTTGGCAACTGGCTGGGAACTGTCTGGGAACTGTCTGGAGTTACGGATTTTTTCAAACACCAGAATTGGAACAACAAAAGGCACGACCGACGCACATCCCCAACTAATGATCCTTATACAGGATGCTCTTTGCTTCACTCACCCACCATAAACCTGGCCATGTTGCTCTGAAACTTATCGTGAACTTTCCGTTCTAATTCGTCTGTGAATTGTCTCTTGAAGGCCTCGGTCATATCATACTTGCGGCTTTGGAATCGACAGAACAGTCCACAGTTGTTGTTATGGAATGCCAGGATCCTTTCCTTGCTCTGGAAGACTATGACACGGAAGCGGTGCACCCGGAAAAATGGGTCTTCAACACGAGGAAAGCGAGTAAGGCCAATGTCAATCGGAATTCGAGCCACCATATCTGAGGCTGCTAAGAAACTTTCGAGATCCCTCACTGCAACTCCTCTCTCTCCAAACATTTTGCACAGATCCTCGGTTTGAATATTCAGACTGTCCCAGATGTCCATCGTTCCCTTCTCATTGACACAGTCCTGCATGACCTGCCTGGCTTGGTGTATCAAGTCCCTGTTGGCACCACCAGAAAAGTCCAATGCCCAGCCCGAATCGTGGAAGATATGCTTAGTGGTGCAGATGTCGTCCTCCACAACTGCGACGAAGTCCGTCTCATTCTCTGCGAAGAGCTTGTTCAGCCGTGAGAAGCTGACGAATCCATCATTCGCTGCCTGCTCTGCTTTGATTGCATCCAAGACATTGACAGTGGCAAACTTCATTTTTGCGTCTATACTTTCCATGATAGAAGCAGGGGCAATGTCGATCCCGCAGCGATCATAGATTGAAGGCATATCCTTTGATATGTGCACATCTCTGTGTCCCAACTGCTCGTAGATCCATGCTTTGTTTTCCTCATAGGACTCGTCATCCTTCAAGATGATCTCATTGCGACGCGTGCCACCAAGAAGTTCGACTAACCCTCCTGTTCTGAGTATCGAGCCGATGATTTCCATTGTGCCTAAAGCTATTGGTTCACGGCGGCACAAACTAGCCAAGCAAATTCCGATCATGTGTTGCCTTGAGCCACAACAGTGAGTATAGGAGGCTAATTTTGTTGACCAAGCCAACGCCGGTCTGTGATGTTAATGCAGTTTTCATGCCGCGAATACCATCCGACTTGGTCCCCGCTCATCAAACGAACTTTGACTCTTTTGATTAGGTTGTTCTGTCGCTGATTGTGATGATCAAGTGTATCTCTAATAAGAGTAAGCATGTGATCCGACTTGGTCCCCGCTCATCAAACGAACTTTGACTCTTTTGATTAGGTTGTTCAGTCGCTGATTGTGATGATGAAGTGCATCTCTAATAAGAGTAAGCATGTGCGTTCAGAATCAGGTGCCCAAATGCATCTCAATCCAACTTTCTCAATTTGAACCGACGCCCCACACAGATAAGTGAATTATGCAACTAACCTCATGCAACTAGTAGGGTCTTGTCTGGCTGAATGTTCCTCTGCAGCTGGTCGGCTTGTATAGGAATACAAATACACAATCGCATTTACACACAGGAAGAATGTCTGTTGAAAGCATGCATTGTGAGCAAGACGTGTATATGATAAGCTGCACATTTGGCGGCATAATATGTATGGTCATCCAAGAGTTTTACTCACACCTGCAATCCTGCAAGCCTGCAATCCTGCAATCCTGATGCATATGCATACATGTTGAACTGACGAAGCCGTTTGGGACAAAGCCTCGAGTCATTCATCCCTGTCCATGCCATACAAACGTTCTAATCTTTAATCTAAATCTATGGATGTCAACACACATTGCCAAAAAGGCTGCTCTTGCTTCGAGCGACTAGTGATCCTTATACAGGAGGCTCTTTGCTTCACTCATATCTTCAAAAGCCTGGCCATGTTGCTCTGGAGCTTATCGTGAACTTGCCGTTCTAATTCGTCTGTGAATTGTCTCTTGAAGGCCTCGGTCATATCATACTTGCGGCTTTGGAATCGACAGAACATTATGTGGTGATCATTAGTATGCCTTCCTGGATATTGCAAACGGTTATAGTACGAATGCAGCTAAGACCTGTATTTTTGGTTTTTTCGAAAGAGACAATTTTCACTGACTCAGCTGTCCCCACACGAATGTACTCATCAATGTAGTCCTTGATGGCCCCTTTAGCAGCTGAGACAAAGAAGTCAAACTTATTGCTCACTTCGGTATAGTACATATTACTACAAACGGTACAAAGCTGAAACTTACTGTAGCTGTAAACCGAATGAGCAACAGCCTGCATTCGAAGATCGGTCTGGACGTGCACACCCCAGCTTGTCCAAATGAAGAAGACCGACCGGCTGGCTGCAAAAAGCCTCAAGGAACCGCCAGAGGATAGGGCACTCCAAATAGTGCGAAAGGGTATCCCTGGTGGAGCGAGAGGGATGAACGGGTCCCAGAACAGAGCACCCAAAAACACACTGCATACCCACTTCAGAGGACCGACCGCCTGGCTGTACAAGCCCTCAATGAGCCGCCATAAAATGGGACACTCTAAATAGTGGGCAATAGTGTCTCTATGCGACCACATGATAACACATGAGAACACACTGAATTCAATGCCAAAGTCAAAAGCATAAGTCGTGGCACAGAGGCCGGATGCAATGCCAATGCCAAAGACACGATTCAATGATATGAGTCATTGCACACAGACAGGATTCAAGATTCGTTGCTCAAACCAGGGAAATCAGACTCGCTGCCATCACCACCAACTTGTGTTTCCTGTTCTTCTTGCTCAGCTAGTGTCTTCTGTGTTCAAGCAGCACGCTTCTTACGAAGCTTGCACTCAACGGCGCCAGGTGTCTCCTGTGCTGCAGCAGCACTCGTCGCAGGTCTCTTGCGAACAACTTTGCCAGGTGTCTCCGGTGCTGCCGCAACACTCGTCTCACGGTTCTTGCGGACAACTTTGTCAGGTGTCTCCTGTGCTGCAGCAGCACTCTTCACACGTTTCTTGCGATCAACTTTGCCAGGTGTCTCCTGTGCTGCCACAACACTCGTTGCACGGCTCGCGTGATCAACAGGGCCAGGTGTCTCCGGTGCTGCCACAACTTGCGCGGTTTTCGCATTTTTGTTAAAGTACCCGTCGAGCGTCGGTGTCTCGGACACCTCACTCAAGCGAGAAGCCGTGCTCCTGCGGCTTCCTTTCTGGCTGGAGCCTGTTGCATCTTGACGACAAGCCCGATGCGTGGGCGTGCCACAAGCCCGAGGCACGGGCGTGGCCGGAGCTGGTTTAGCTGTCTCTGCGGAAGCTGAGGCAGCAGGTGCCAGAGCTCCCTGAGCTGTCTCTTCGGCAGGAGAGGCAAGAAGCGCCAATGCGACTTTAGCTGTGCGGTCATGTGCTTCTCGCTTTTTGCGCGTGGAATTGACCAACATCCGGGCGATCTTCATCAAGCGGTCTTGCATCTTCTCCACCTCTGCAGCACCTTCTTCATGTTCTTGGGAATCCTTCACCACATCAACAATCATGTCTATGTTTGGCGAGGAGCGTTGACTGGCCTCGCGCCACTTACAGGTTTGAGCCTTTAGCTGCCCTAACAGCTCATTGGCGCCATCAAGGAGCAATTGTTGCGGCTGCTTGCGCCTGCGCAGGTTGTTCACCCTGTCCCCGAGCCGGTCAATCTTGAGAACGAGGGCTGCGTACTCCTCGGGGGTACTCGCATCATGGCTTTGAAACTCCTGATGCAGACGACGTAGTGCAAGGGGTAGGTCGTCAGCGGTAGCGGGCTGTGGAGAATTGGCGGAGCGACCTTCCACAGAATCCACCTCCGGTACGGGTAGTCGATGGGTATCTTGGAGGGTGGCAGCATCGTCAGCGAGACCTTCTACAGAATCCGAGCAAGGCGTCGGGTGCACACTCTTCTCCATAGCATCGATTTCGAGACAGGCCTCCGACTCGGCACCACTCTGATTGACACCGGCAGGATCGTCAGCGGTAGCGGGCTGTGGAGAATTGGCGGAGAGACCTTCCACAGAATCCACCTCCGGTACGGGTAGTTGATCGGTATCTTGGAGGGTGGCAGCATCGTGGCGCAACTTACAGGCTTGATCCTTTAGCTGCTGTAACAGCACTGAGGCGCCCTCAATGAGCAATTGTGGCGGCTGCTTGCGCCTGCGGAAGTTGTTCACCTTCACCCCGAGCCGCCTAATCTTGAGAGCGAGGTCTGGGTACTCCTGGGGGGTACTCGCATCATCGCTTTGAAACTCCTGACGAAGTAGTGCAAGGGCTCGGTCGCAAGGCGTCGGTGGCACACTCTCCTCCATAGCAACGATTCCGAGACAGGCCTCCGACTCGGCAGCATCGTCAGCGGTAGCGGGCTGTGGAGAAATGGCGGAGAGACCTTCTACAGGATCCACCGCCTCCACGGGTAGATGCTCGGTATCTTGGAGGGAGGCAGCATCGTCAGCGGCGGTAGCAGGCTGTGGAGAAATGGCGGAGAGACCTTCTACAGAATCCGAGACTGCTGGCAAGGAGGTGGCACCCGTCGCGGGGATCTCAGCACCTCTGCTTGGCGAGCCATCCTGTGTTAAAAACCCAATCATGTGATAACTCAACAATGCAACGATCGTATTTCAAATTATTTTCTACAATATTTGATATTATTTGATTTTAATAATGGCGGCGGGTAGACACCGACAGCACCAACCCAATACAATACAAAACTAATATGTTTGGCATCTGCATAGAGGTCGTTAGATTCGCACCAGAAAAGATGTTGATGTAATTATATGATATTATCTGATATTATATGTAATTGTTGATGGGTTTCGACATGGTTTCGACAGGGTTTCGACAGGGTTTCCACATGGTTTCGACAGGGTTTCGACCCACTACCCCACCCTGGTGCAACCCAAATTTCAATAACTATAGCCGTCTCCTGTGATTGCGATGTTCTGACTAAGCTCATCTCGTTCTCGCAACGAGGCATTGTTGGCATTGCCTCGCTTGCGTCCGGGTTGACCTCTGTAGCCTGCTTCGGCTGCATCTGTGGTGTCTGAGATGTAAGCGCAATGGGGTCTGCATCTGTGGTTTCTGCATGTATGTTGTCAGAGCTGTGGTGTTTGAGCTGCGCTTTGTCATGTGATTCTTCGTCGTCATCGATGACAATACATGTTGATGGCATCCCCTTGTCTGCCCAGGTGTTGATTTCTACAGCCATAGTCGGGGCATCCAGAGGTGGCATGTGGTGCTGGCCGAGCTGACCGCCTGGCATACAAATCAAGCCATCGCTCAAGCATCGCATGCCATGCAAAACAAACCATCCGCAGGACCAGCGATCATATTGCCAGTGGCCAGGAATCGCTTCGGGAAGAGCCGGTGGTATGCCGACTGCTTCAAGTTTCTTCTGACCTTGGCATGCCAGCTTTTCCAATACACTGCCATCCAGGCTTTTCTCCCCATCATAATATCTCGCTGTGCCACCCGCGCTGCACAGAAGGATCCAATGCGACTCAGAATGTATCACTGCGAAGCCCATGTCTGGGTCGCGCACTGTCAGGATCATGTCTTTGGGGTGGATCGTTACATTGCCTTTGCCGCGGCTCCTCTCTGTAATGAACGCAGCACTCACCATAATCTGCAAAGCGTTGAGTTGCTGGCCTACCCGAAGCGGTGTCCACCACTCTTGCCAGAACTGTACGTCCGTTGCATAAGACAATGGACACTCAGCGATGGCATCGGACAGAGATTCGCGCTGGAGCTCCTCCATCATGGAGTACCGCCGGTCTGTATCCATGTACTCGTCTACAAGGAAGTGAAATACGTTGGCTTCCCAATGTTTTTTTTCGGAAGTAGGAGTTGCTCAGTAGACTTGGAAATTCAGGATATTGCTAATACTTCGCGAGGGCCTCCGACTGCCAACCCATTGCTGGGTCGCTTCGCGAGGAGCTGGGTTGCCTGGCCGCAGCCAGGCAATCACTGATCGGAGCAGACTAAAAGCAACAGCACTTGCTAAGAGAAGTTTTGAGCCAAAACATATTGACGAATGTGTTGAGACCACAAACCACAAAAGCAACACCAAATAACATTGTAGCTCAAAATGGTGTTCTGGTAAGCAATGCCTGCGGTCAACAGACCACTTACGATAGGAAATGCCTGCCCACATTCGATTTCAAAATCGTGAGGGCACGATAATAAAATACCACAATGGACACATGCAATTCGCCAAAAAGGACCCAGGGTCTAATGACTATAAATAGCAGAAGCTTCTCGCCTTACCTGTGCCAAAGCTGTGTGCTCCGTCTTTCCCTCGGAAACAATTTGTAGAGGCTTCTATACCCCCAAGGATCCTCCCAAACCGCATGAATTGCGTTGCACGGGAACTTCGTTTTTGATGTGCCCGCGCAGCGCCGGTGGTGCCCAAAATAATGCCATTGGAAACTGATTTGTGGGACCACTTAGGCGGCCCGTGGATCACAAGTTTGGCGCTGCACGGCATTTCGTTTTTTCTGCATTGCACGGACAGCCTAAAAGTTACAGAAACTGTGCGATAATACATATTGCCAGGGTGCATTACCGTGCAATATTTCATCATTACGTCCGAGGCATGGGTCATGGTGCACTACTACTACTACTACTAATACTACTACTACTATGCGAGATGCGCGCATTTCGGTGCCGTTCGGTGCAATTCGGTGCCGAGATGCGCGCGAGATGTGCGCATTTCGGTGCCGTTCGGTGCCGTTAGGTGCCGTTTACTACTACTACTACTACTACTACTACTACTATGCGAGATGCGCGCATTTCGGTGCCGTTCGGTGCCGTTCGGTGCCATTCGGTGCTGAGATGCGCGCGAGATGCGCGCATTTCGGTGCCGTTCGGTGCCGTTCGGTGCCACTCGGTGCCGTTTACTACTACTACTACTATGCGAGATGTGCGCATTTCGGTGCCGTTCGGTGCCGTTCGGTGCCGTTTACTAGTACTAGTACTAGTACTAGTACTAGTAATAGTAATAGTAATATGCACCCCAGGGCGTGTGCGCCCCAAGGGCGTGTGCACCCAAGGGCGTGTGCACCCAAGGGCGTGTGCACCCCAAGGGCGTGTGCACCCAGGCATTGAAACTGAATTCGCTACTCGCATTGAAAGTGCAACTGGATCTGGCACTGCAATTGCAATTGGGGCTGCAACTGTGTATGTCATGCAGTGTTCAATGTAATTCATACCAGCATCCGTCGATAAGTCTGTCTCAATACCAACACTTGTTTATCTGCTTGCACTCTTATAGTATCGTTCGTTTTGCTTTTTTATGGCACTATATGCTGTCGACCTACCTCTGTTCACTGCTGGTGATAGGCACTACACAATATGGTTTGCAACGATATTGCTTATCTGGGACATGTCTACGAGACACAGGAACGTAGCAGCGCGGTGTAAACCGACACTGGTGAATTTAGTCTGTCTTGAAGCAATCAAACTGTGAGTTGAAATTCTGTAGCGATATATTCATCTTCTCAACATTCTGTCCATGTCTGCCACCTGTCCTTGTCGTTGATGGAGCCTGTCAATATGGAGCCATGGAACTCAAACACTACTCGCTGCCCATTACTCGCTGCCAAATAGAGCCATCCACCACTCGTTGTTACAATCAGCATGTCTATATATCCAAGCCTTACCCTTCAAGCCATACGAAGCCTTGCACATGGAATTATATTCGTCAACCGCATCTCGCTTCCTCGGAAAGAAGTCAGACATTGGGAAAGGTATGCAATAGTGTGTAAGATTCATCAGTGTGGGTTAAGTAGAATAGGGACTAGCCCTCCATGTGGATCAAGGTTGGTTCACGCGGGGTGCTAGTCTCTATTCTAATTAACCCACATTAATTAACTTACATTGGCGAGAGTAGATATTGCTATATATGGAATTAATTCAACTACTTTCCAAACATAAGATGATGGCGGCCGTTGTGCCATGTAGCAACAGCATACAACCAAGTGATGCGCATTGCTCCAGTGCTGCCAGTGTGATGTGCATCGATGCTCCATCCTACCAACACCAAGTTATAATGTACACTGGGCATATAATAGTTCCAAGTTGCAAAATTGTTCAAATTGATCGGGTGGTCCAATAGGTCCAAATTGCAATATTGTCCAAGTTCCTATAATAGTTCCGGTGCCCTGGTGTGTGAAGACTTGTGTTTGTTGTCATCCAATGTGGCTTCCATATTAGACATTGTGAGGAGTATGCACGCAAATGCAAATTTGTGGGCCACTGGTGTGGACATTATCATCCGAGCGACTATTCTTGCCTTTTCTGCTACTGGCATTGCCCGAGTGGTTCGCGATGTGCTTATCTGCCACACAACCCCGCCAAGCGGACAAAATACAAACGTCAGTGTGAAGAGTACTACGGAGAGGCTAACAGGGTCCGTGGCAAGTGATATACTAGAGATGTTAAATTGAATGGCCAGTTCGAAGAGGAATGTGTAGTTCCAAGCACTATTGACATACAGAAAATGTGAAGTTACCATGGACAACCTGATAAGAATAAAAATATGAACAAATGCGAACATTCTGATTAACATCGAATCATGATTTCTTCTATGGTCTTTATGCCTTCTATGCAGTCTCCTCGAATCTAGTTGTGAGATTATAAGGCGTGCGGTCCACACATAACTGTGTGCAACGTTTGGCAGTCGAAAACCTTCCCGTGCAGAAGAACAAGCGTGGCAGAAGCGGGAGAAGAAGCAGGAGAAGCAGTAGAAGAAGCAGGAGAAGCGGCAGAAACAGGAGAAGCGCAGGAGAAGCAGCAGGAAGGAGGAGAAGCGGCAGAAGCAGGAGAAGCAGCAGAAGAAGCAGGAGAAGCGCAGGCAGGAGAAGCAGCAGAAGCAGGAGAAGAAGCAGGAGAAGCGGCAGAAACAGCAGCAGAAGCAGCAGCAAAAGAAGCAGCATTCTAAAGCGGGAATCAAACCCACAAGATGGTCTGGAGCAGCGGAGAAAAGACCAGATCGATTTGCGTCGGAGGCTCATTGCGAATGGTCGGGGGCTCATTGCGAAGGCACAGAGTGAACTGCAAGAGGGAACAACCAGCAAAGCAGCCCCACCCCCGCAACCGCCCACACTCCAAATGGTGCCTCCCCCTTCATCATCACAATGCTGACGCCGTGCTTCTGATGATGGGTGATTTTAAGTGATTGTGGACTCTTGCGTTGGGAACTGATGGTATAAAATATGCAAGCATTCTGTGTGTGTGCTGCGACGCCTTAAGGGATACCAAAAGCGATGCTGCATCGCTGGTGGCGATCATGGATCGCTTGTATAGAGAAGACACACTTGACGTGGCTTTGAAGGCATGTCATAGCAATGTGATAATGTTTTTCTGCGTGACAAATGGAAGTAACACAGACTGTATGTCATGTCATCAGCTTCGAGGTAGGTGCGCTCATGTCGTGTCATAGACCCTGTGATGTGGTAACCGGCGTTGCCTTTTGCGCTCAATAGCTTTGTAAGCCTGATCAGCGCAAACTTCAACAAAGTCCCAGGCAGTGGCTGGCCACTCGACGGGTTCGTATTGCCTGGCATGCTTCATGCGGCCATGCTGTGGGTCGCCCTGCATGCGCAGGCCTATAGGAGCATCAGCTTGTGTGGTGGCGGCAGCTTCAGCAGCTCCTCCATGTCCGGCGACGGTGTCTTCATCAGCTCCTCCACCAGCGCTTGCATCAGCATGTGTGGCGGCGGCCTCTCCACCATGTGAGGCACCACCTGCCATGCCACCTCCATCACCTGTCATGCCTCCTCCGCCACCACCACCATGGCTTCCACCACCATCCCCATCGTCTTCATCACCCGTCTCATGTCCTCCACCACCATCACCCGTTGTCCCGATCCCCATCTCCCGCTCTGATCGCTTCAAATCATTAAAAGCCCTCTGAGACTGCTGCCACATCACATCTTCCATGCGTCGGGATGCGCTGATCCTAGCCATGACATCAGATTCGAGGTGGGAGAGCTCATCTGTGGTATCACACTGCTTGACGTACTTGGAGTGTGCCAGCTCGTAATGTTTTTTTTGCTCCTGCAAGATGTACTTCTGGTTCTCGTCCAGCGCGGGATTTGCCCTGCCAGTGGCCATCTGTGCTAGGGATCAGCAGAGCAAAGGTGCACACATGGTTAGGAGCCCACACATGGTGTGCGTGTATGAGACTATCACTCATTATACTTGTGTTCTTGTGCATCAGAGTGTTGTTTGCGAGGGAACTTGTTTCATGAATTGTCCAACTAGTTGGGGGCGGAGTACCGTGCAATATTTTATCATTCATGCAAAAAGCCATAAGTATGAGTCATGGTGCAGAGGCCGGATTCGATACCCGATCACAAGCAACGTCAAAAGCATTGATCCGCTGCAAGGCATTGTCTGCTGTCTTTGGTATGGCTGCCTTGAGCAACCGCTGCGAATGGCGGGGGAAGCCATTTGCCTGTAGTCTTGGCGGACTGCCTAGTCACTTGCGGACTGAAGAAGCCATCCACACAATAGACCGTGCCAGCCGATGGATATCCACAGGATACCACACCGATGCTATCACAGATTCAGCATCAATTCGAAACAAGCCGCTCCGGTTCAATCACGCAAAACTGGCCGGTTGAATCTTGCAACTGCCTTATTGTAAATCAACGAGAAAGGGAGTCCTCCGACGAACTTGAGGATCGCTTCGACGGCCTCCACAGGAAGCAACTTTTGCTTGTTTGTCATCCTGATCAACAGCTGCGTATAGGCTTGAGCGGTGGCAATTTCCATCAACTCATTCAGCTCTGAGCTGTAGCGGGCGAACAAGTGCGCAGTTTCCATCTTAGCGAACCTGAATGTCTTGGTGTGAGAAACTAAATAATCCTTGCCGTGTACGATTCTCAGTAAAAACTGCACATTTTGATGTCGATGCTCAGGAATCTTCAGCTTTTCCACCGCCTCTTGCATGAAATCTCCCCAACAGCGAAAAGGATTAAAGATTAAGCCTGCAACAACCTTTTTTAAGTATGTGTGCATTGAAACCATTAATAATCATTCGCCCGAATGTAAAGTGGGTTCATTCTCAAACTTTAAAATATCAAACATGAAAACTAGTGAATATCTAAGCAGAAATAGCACCATAAAAACTCGATATGCATCCACCACTAGGCCTTGGCTCAAGGAAAATGTTCGCTGGAAAGAACCACTGCACATTGTATGTAAACATTTTCAGACATCACACCATGATCATGCACTGAATATTCACTGACAACACTAGTTGTTTGCTCCGGTTTGATGTCGTAGAAGTTATTGTTTGGAAACCAAACAGCTGCTAACTAGACCATGTGGCAGAGATGTTGAAAACAATTTAAAACATTCAGCTTTGAAACCATGTTATGCATATCAAAATAAACAATGTACCCCGTTTACATAGAAGCCAATGCTCATCTGACCCTTACTGTTTTTTTATAGCCAACCTCACCAACATTGTTTTTGATCACGAGCGGCCACAGGTGGAAATCCACAAAAGACCTGATCTTGTAGTCAGGACCGAAAGAAACTACCAAAGGATTGCGCACGGGATACGACCTGATCAACAACATTGAGCCTTGGAACTGAGAGCTTATTGCTAAAGGAGTGGCCAGCCCAGTGCAACTGTCATGCCAATGCCAAGGATGTGTAATTTGAAATTTCCAGTTGCCTGCTGAGAAAGGAAGTGCGAAATTGAAAATCGCGTCATTTTTGCCAGCTGTGATCTGCTGGTGAATTGCCGACATTGCACCACGGCCCAAACGGGCCCATTGGAACTCCGATATATCGGACTGCTCGGTGAGCAACACAGGATCATGCACTGCCTGTGGAGACGAGGCAATCACACCTTGCGCATGCACAACCGCATACTCGTACATTGTTGTAAACATGCTGAATGGATGACCAGCTCAAGACCAAGACTGTCATAGTCACTATGCGAATCGAACCGATGCGGCTACGGATTGAAAATTCAACTAATTATAATCAACTGAAACAAATTTACATTGAATTCAAGAATGTTTGGGAATAAACTACATGACTCTATGTTGTACCAGCAAATTTCAATAGCTCGCCATCTGCATTCTCAAATGAACAAACATTATATAATATTATATAATATTATATATACACTTGTATATATTCGCCCCAATGCCGCTAGACACAAATTTATTGTCAAAATCAGCATTACTATTCTCTTGTGTCGAACCTTCAATTTACTATAAGAACCCGCACCCGAATTACTTAAGATTGCTGCGGCGTACTCAAATTTCTCCCGACTTACTTAGACTTTTCACTATGAATATGTGACGAATTACTATATTAAATCCGATATTTGAATTGATTGCAAGTGTGTTTCTTTATTTGAATCTGATACCTACATGGCCCAGTAACCGTCCCTCGAGTATCACACGCCTCCCAACACATCCAATGCAACCAGCCTGGGAACACCCTCATATACCCAAGTCACATATAAACAAAAAACTGCTAATACTTGTGTGATGATCTGGTATACTATGAATATAAATAATATACTTTGCAATTCAAGTTTAAGCATTCCCCAATAAACAACTGTCAGCTCTGGATTTCTTTCAAAGTTATGTGTGCTATGTTTCCACAAAGGAATGCAATACCAAATTTGTTTGTGGTGATCGGATGCAACCAAGGTGAGACACTAGAACTAGAAACCCTGTCACAACATATAAGCAACTATCTTTGGAGTAAGTAACACAACAACAGATCCGGAAATACCTAGAGCTACACAAGTTTAGATTCAGCAGGATTATGAATCGATGGAAGGTGTACATAACGCCGAAAAACTCGAAACTCATTCATTTGTCCGGACAAAAGTATATATGTGCAAAACTAACATAATTCGAAGCCTATTCTACTTTGGATAGGGTAGCCGGTGACCAACCCTATTTCTCAAATACCGAAGCAAAAAATACAATTTGAATACATCCACTAAAACCTTACACCCTGAATCAAACATAATTGCAATGTTCAATACTACTTCGAACTAAGAATCAGGAACAATCACTTGAACTATAAAGTGTATGTTCACTAATAGATGCACCAAACAAATCATCGAAATGCTCACTTCAAC
>Ga0099797_101312_pt1 | contig 13498 bp, 17 predicted proteins | sample Uncmet_Sort48C_1_FD_89871 | JGI IMG/M metagenome (GOLD analysis project Ga0099797, IMG submission 89871) | Marine eukaryotic communities from CALCOFI LINE 67, Pacific Ocean - C012_Sort48C_1 | ecosystem: Environmental > Aquatic > Marine > Oceanic | place: Pacific Ocean: Monterey Bay | collected... | reverse complement strand
TATGAACCACCGAGAGCTCCAGGGTGCAAAAGTTGCATGATCACAATCGAGCGGCTCAACAAATATAGAGACAAGACACAGGAACTACAAGGGTCGCTAAACGCCCATAAGCAAACCATCAGCCAACTACTACAGCAGATATCAGAAATGCGAAGCTCTGAAAGTATTGTTGAGAAAAGCAGGAGACAGGAAGCGTTACTCGTCAAACAAATGCAAGCACTGAAAAAGTCCTTGGCACGCGAGGCAAATAGTAGAACTGCGCTTCGTGAGATAGAGGGCAGGCTTTTCCAGGCTGAAACCGAGAAGCAAAATAATAGACGCCTGTTGCATGATATGAAATCTTGTTTGAAGGTGCGGATAATCACTGTATTTTGGCCATGCGACATGCTAATGGCAGTAAACGTGCTCACTCTTTTCATATGATTTCCAGAAAAAGACAGATGATGTGGCAAGACTCAATCGACGGGTACGACTGTTATCGATTCGTTGTGAAAGCAAGAATCCAACGAGGTGTAGAAGCTCGCAGAGTCTCGAGTATGATTGATTGTTCCTTCAGGTGCAGGAACTGGAAGAATCTAGTGATCACCTTGTTCGCTACCAATCCTTACAAAATGAGAACCAGGCCCTTGTCCTTGAAGTTCAGACTAAAAATGAGGAGTTGAACCGACTTCAAGAGTGAGTTTCACAATGTTCATGCAGGGCTTGAACCTGTTTGCAAAAGTGGGCCTGCGCTTGCATCAAGCTTTGAATGTGCATGATCATCAACCAGGCCTGTAGGTCATACTGTCCTTCCATTATGCAGGTACATTGCTGAACGAGAACGTACTGATGCTGAAATGTTCAAGCAGCTAGCCGGTGAAATACCTACCTCTGAGACTGAAAGGTCTGGAGTCACAGAGAGTTTCCTAGGTAAAGCAAATATTTCGATAGACGAAGAGCAGATGTCTGTAAAAACCGAGACAGTTGAGAAGGAGGTGTGGATGGAGAGGCGATCCACCAGGTGCTAAACGTTGTCGCGCATATCACATCCCTTGTTTCACCTGTTTGTGGTTCACAGTCGCGTTGCCGATATGAGGAGTGCTGACCGAAGCAGCCCCGAATTCGAATCGGAGCTTCTCAGTAAGCTCACACAGAACGGGACCAGCATCGGCTCGGCGCAGCACATGACAACGACCGATGCTCGGCAGGCTGAGCGAAATTACGAACGCCGGCAACATCTGAACGGGGTCAGATTATCGAGGACTGGTGGTGAGAGTGATTTAGACAGCAGCAGGTTTAGCGAACATGAGGAACGGACCATACACGAGCGGTTACGCCAGGCCCTCATGGAAGGGTCCATGTCAGAAGATGAAACTGAGTTCGACAAAAGAGCTGGTTCTGGAGTTGGCGGTTCACCCAGTCGATGAGGTACGGGCAGCAGGGGCCGGTGCCGACGCGAACTTCGAGTGGAAGGTGCCAAGTAATAATGTAAATTTACGACACTGGTGACTTTCTTTGGCGTGCGATGCGAGATCAAGCCGGCTGGTGAATGTTGCCTGATGTGCTTGGTTTCTGGCCAACATTGGGTCTGCGGTCTATTTCTTCCCCGAGGGATTTTCATTTTCACCAGTATCAGAAGACCTGGTGGCAGCAGCCACAGTGGCAGATTTGCCGGTGTAGCGGCTGCCGGCTGCCGGGGATGTAGCTGGATGCATGTTGCTCAATTCCTTTCGCACGTAGTTCCCACATGAGGATACGGCAACGTTTCAGGTGTGCCAACACACTGTGCTCCCGGGCGAATCAGTGCCTTGCGGTTGCTGGATAGTGAGGTGAGGTGGTTGCTTTGTGCCCGCCTGAACAGGCCGTGGGCGCTCGATCATCAGGCATACACCACACGGGCTTGAACGTCACGTTGGGTCTTGACGCTGGGCGCTTGAACGGCCAAATACCCCGAATAAACAAAATCCGGGCAAATAGCCCAAATAACGGCGGGTGCCTGCTGGCTGGCTTCGGTATTCGCTCGTCGCTCGGGCTGGGGCGTGGGGGAGCGAGCGATGGATAGCTAGCTAGTGGATGGCTGGTAGCTAGCTAGCTAGTGGGGGGGCAGCTAGCAGCTAGTGAGCCGAATAAAAATGACCATCACAATAATGGAGATGGAGCGAGATAAGAGATAAGCAAAGATAAGTACTAAGCAATAAGCAATAAGCAAGCTAGCTACATGCCACATGCTACCTGGGTGCCGCGAGTAGAATTAGGCCATATGCATGCCTAGCTATAAAATAAATATAAATTTACTTGAAATTTAAATTTCAATAAAAATCAAAGATAACACGGGGATAGTGGGCTGGGGGTAAGTTTTGCTTCAATCCTGATCCTGAGCACTTGCCCACTGCTGGCTGCTGCACACTGCGGCGTCCTACATTGCGCTGCACAGGCACACTTGCCTGTTGTTGTTGTTGGCGCTTGTTACAGTGACGGGCCGTCTGAGCACGCCCGCGCTCCTGCTTCCGTGCGTTCGACTCTTTCTCTTCAGCGGCATGGGCTTTCGCTCTATCGATGCCAGATTGGTCCGTTCTGTTGCCATTTTCGTCGTATCCGAGTTTGAACAAAACATAGCCGATATCGTATTCAACAAGCCCACCATCATCGTCGATAAGCGACTGACCTTCATCAGCGTCCTTGGGAAAGACAACGATTGCACTTTTGCTTTCACCATTCTTGGACATGCCGGTCTTTGAAATGATGAGGGTGTCTCCTTCGCCGTCTTCATCTTCGGAGTCACTAACGACAAACTCCATGTTGCAAAATTTCCCATGAAGCAACGCTGCCTTCTGTTTTTTGTTTATCTTCTTACCTGTGAATCGATGCTTCACATTGGTGCGCTTCTTCGCTGCGTGTGCTTCCATGGCCGCTTTGTTGGGAGCAGCATCGACAGCCCTTGATGTCACTTCCCCTTGTGCGACCATGCCACTTGCATTGGCTGTGATTCTAGGGAGCAATTTCACGACCCCCATGTTTCACCCCCCAAACCCCGACGTAAACCCGACCTTCGAAAGATCCCGCCGGCAGTTTTCACCAAAAACATTTTTTCGGCCCCAAAATCGACAATTTGGCCTAAAAGATGCAAAAGGTGGTGTATTTTATGAAGTTTGGCTGGTGGCTTTTGTCGGTGAAAAGAATATGCTAGGCGGGACCGCAGGCCCGACTTCCGAAAGTTACCAAAAAAAAAAAACGCCCCAAAAATCCAAAAAAACGCCCTGGACATTGCCAGTCCCCTCCCCTACTTTTCTATAATTTAGAAACTTTCTCCGACCCTTGGGAGTTCTACGACTGTAGTAGACGTCTAGTTTAGTTATTTGGGTTTCGACTAGAGTGGAGACAACTAGACGTCTACCGGCAAAAGTGTGCTAGTTAGTAGTTCTTTTTGCCGGTACACGAGTATACTCAGCAGGTACGCATAATTTTTTTATCCAACCCAACATTTTTCTCGAGTACCGGCAAGTACAAAACGGACACGTCGACAACGTCACAAACATTTTTTTTTAACGAATACTAGCAAGTACAAAACGAATACGTCACAAATTCACCCCGCCACATAAGAAGTACCGAGATCGGACATATTCGAAAACTGTTGGCGGGTTGCTGTGTGGTGTTAGTCCATTGAAGGACGTAAGAGTCTGCCACACAGGACACCCTACACATTACCGGCACATATGCCTACACATAGGACATCCTAGTCACTACCGGTACATGCGCCTGCACATAGGACATCCTGTTCCGTCAATACCCCCCCCCGCTGCTAAGCACCGATGAATAGTGCAACGCAGTGAAGATAAATACAACGAAACAGGATAACGACCCAAAACGGTATGGGCCAAGTACAAGTACGCTACCCCTGCGCCAATTTGCTGAACTCGATCTCACGATAGCGACGATAAAAACTAAGCTTATTGCCAAGATGCTGAACTAAAACTACTGAAAACTCCAGAAGGCGCCACTTTGTGTCTGATGGTGATTGTGGCAGTGCTTTTCGAGCACCACCGCAAGTCAGGATCCACCCCGTCGCGGCGTACTAACTAAACGACAACTGCACTTAGACTGGAATACGAGCTGTGCGCGCCACAGAAACGGCATGTCCGATAACTAAAGCTAGCATGAAGAAAAGGCGAATTCTGTCTAAACAATAAATGATAATGGGATTTGCAATCAAGTCGAGGCTGACACCGTGTGCCCAGCATCGTGGGGACTCCGCGAATTTCTATCGCCGAAGTGGAGCCTCTAGCCCAAAGACCGTGACTGTCCTGCCGCGCTTTCAAAACCATTCACTGAACCTTTTGCACCTGATGTGCATTAACTTATGCTGTCAACTTTTAAATCTGCGGCTGTCAACTAATACTCCCAAACCCAAGTTCGCTTAACATGAACCACCGACCTCGGATTGAGCCGGTTAGTCGTTCTGTGGAACAGAGGTGAAACAGAATGTTTAGAATACTTATCAATAATGAAGATTGGCCCGAAAAGAAATGGCTGGCGACGTCGGAGGATTGACTTTTGGCTGGCTGAGTACGACTAGACGGCCTCTGAAATTGTGCAGCGAGCTAATATGAATACATTTATGACACAAAAGCTATCAAACTGTTGCCCCAGTCCATCAGGACTCTGCAACATCATTTTCGACAATATCTACAGGCTGAAACGACCTGTTCACAACCTGCAGACTGCCTCATCAGGAGGGATCTCCTGGACCCCAGGTAGCCGACGCTACCTGGAGACTCAAACCACCAGCGAAAGCCCTAGATTTCGATGGCTTGCAAACAGTACGACCTGCACTGTTGCCTGGGAAGCGATGACCAGAGAAATTCATCTCAAGGCCACTTGAGCATACCATAACCTGTTGGCGGGTTGTTGTGTGGTGTTAGTCCATTGAAGGACGTAAGAGTCTGCCACACAGGACACCCTACACATTACCGGCACATATGCCTACACATAGGACATCCTAGTCACTACCGGTACATGCGCCTGCACATAGGACATCCTGTTCCGTCAATAAAAATTCTCGGCTTTGGATTGGCCGTTTTAAACAAGTGTTTTTATGTCAGGGGCCTTACTTGTACTTTGCCCGTTTTTGGTTGGCTATTGAGATACCGAATTCTAGTGGGCACTAGTAGAGCTCGAGGCGTCTAATTAGTTCTCTTCTTCTTTTTTTGGGAGTGTTTGTTACCAGTAAAACAAAAGTAGCACCCTCAAGTACTATGCAACATGCGGACTCCTCCTCAATTCCCACGGGCATCTGGCTGGGGCCTCCGATTACAGAGAACCATCAATAAATCCAAACCGACCCTACCACGAAAAAAAAACAGCACCCCCCCCCCCACCTTTTCCGAGATTCGAGCATCAAAGCTCTCCAAACCAAGCACTACACTGTGCGCAAGCATACTGTTTGGGGCATGTTGTGATTTGTTTTGCGTGAATTTGTTGTGCTTGAATTGGGCTGTATGTGCTCATTGAGCTGTTGAAATTCATGTCACGTGAAAATGCTGCATACCACACATAGTGCCCTATTTGATTTACTTCACTGTGTGCGAGCATACTGTTTGGAGCAGGTCGTGATTTGTTTTGCGTGAATTTGTTTTGTGTGAATAGGAATGTATGTGTTCATTGGGATGTTGAAATTCATGTTACATAAAAATGCTGCATACCGGACGTAGTGTTCTGTTTGATTGATAGACGCACGCCATCTAACCAGCACATCATGCCAAGCTCGCGTTTTCTGCGGTATTTTTCGTTTGGTTACTCTGTTCCTTTGGTCAAATTGCCCATGAGTACGTGTACAATGATCGTTTTTTTTTTGGAAATCATGTCGATCTCATGTATCCTAGATCATGATGATGAGAAGGACGGAACAGCAGCAAACACAGGCTGCTGAGCAGCCTTTCGTCAGGTTGTGTTTGGTGGTCCAGGGTGCGGTGATGCACATTTGTTATTGAATTTCATTTTGCAGTGTAGCATAGTTCAATAATCTTGATATGTGAGCACCCGAGTCAATCACCTTTCATCAGCTTCCGGGCTATTTTACGGACGCAGGTGGAGGTAAGAACATGCTCCGCAGGTACCTGGTAGATCGTAAGTCGAAAAGAAACGAAAACACAGGCCTGCTCATCACGCTGTGCTCACAAACAGGGTTCAGGACAGGAAAGTTGGGAAAAAGTTTCCAGTTTTTTGAAATTTTGCATAATTTTGTATCGCGCGGCGGTGGCATTGTTTTCCTCTCCTGTACTTTCCTATAATTCCAAAAAAAATTGTCCTAAATTAGCATTTTCAGTCCTTTATAGTGTTTACATCATGGCGGCCCTGAAAATATTCTGCAAATTTTGCGTGGTGTTTTTTTTTTTGTGAAGCGATGGGTGCTTGGCAGACTGGGCATGCCCGTAGGGCCAAATAAAGAAAGGCACATAAGTTCAAGCAACCTAAAACAAACAAAAATCCCGAGGGAAAACTAAAAAAACACCCAACACCAAAAGCTGAGGTTGGTGCGGTTGTGGGATTCAGTCCTGCGCCTTGTCCTGCACGGAGTCGTTCCAGCCGCAGGTTCTGCAGAAAACGTCGAACGTACAATTCGGGCCTGCCTTGCCAATCGACGTGGAGCTGCATGTGTGTTGTGTGTGTTGTGTGTGTGTCTTGTGTGCGTGTGTCTTGTGTGCGTGTGTCTTGTGTGCATGTGTGTGTGTGCGTGTGTGTGTGCGACACCACTTACTCGCATGAACGGCATTTTGGAATCTCTTCGCCGTAGTGGCACAACGGGCAATACAAGGGCCCCTCGTTTCTTGGACTGACTTGCAAGAGGCCAGTGCAGCCTTCAGTGCGAGGGCATTTGCGCTGTGGCTCTGAGGCTGACGCAGCCCCGATTGCGCGAAATTGCTGTGCCGGCAGAGGCCCTCCAATTGCAGGGGGCTGCTGCCCGAACTCAAACATAGACGGTGCATGGCGATGATCTGCAAAAGTCATTGCCTAGAAAGTGTGTGTGTGTGCGCGCGTGTGTGTGTGTGCGTGCGTGTGCGTGTGTGAGTGTTACCTGCTGCTGCATCAGCATCTGCTGCTGCATCATCATTTGCATGTGCCCCGTCTGCTGGTTCATCATCATCTGTACGTTCTGGGCCGCGTTGGTCTGCTGTTGTTGGGTGGCCTGCATGACGACAGAGCCCGCGTCCTTGAAGGCCCTGAAAATGTCGGCCGTGTGCTCTTTGCTGGTGTGTCTCTCTGCGGCATACAGCTCGCAGAGCGGCTGCTGTGAGTGCTGGAACGCCGCGTCGCGCTCTGTCGTGAGGGCGCTCATCAAATTGTGCTGCAAATTCTGGATTCCGCCCTGTAGCCTGTTTTCTGTGTTCTGTTATGTAAGGCGCAAACGCAGGTAAGCAAGTTAGAAAACAACGCAGCGAGATCAAGCTTACCTGAGTTCCATTGGACAAGCTTTCCGTCGTGTTTGTAATCTTTTCCAGTGTGCGCTTCGTACCTGGCGAATGGGTGACGGTGGTGGTAGGAATAGTGTTCCTGAAAGTTTCCGCTAACGCCTTTTGCGGACCTGCTTGCTGCTCCTGCCACTGCCGGTGCTGAAACAGGTCAACCTGCTGCTGGTGCTGCTGCTGGTGCTGCTGCTGGTGCTGCTGAAGCTGCTGGTGCTGCTGGTGCTGGTGCTGCTGAAGCTGCTGCTGGTGCTGGTGCTGCTGTTGGTGCTGCTGCTGGTGCTGCTGCTGGTGCTGCTGCTGGTGCTGCTGCTGGTTCTGTCGCTGGTTCTGTCTCTGGTTCTGTCGCATGTCATGCCGCTTTTGCCTTTTCCGCCCGTCATCACCACCACCCATGCTAAACGCATCACTACCACCCGTGTCAAACTCATCACCGCCACTGCCCACCGTGGACTTGCCACGACTGCCCGTTGCGGAGTTGCTACCAGTGCCACGCTTTTTTTGCCTCGCGTCTGGTTGTTGGTGGTGACTGTGCTGCTGCTGGTGCTTTTTCTAGCTGCGGGGGCGGTGCTGCGTGCAGGAGACTTGGGAGCTGCCTCTTCGAGCCCGGTGCCTGGTAATGGAAGCACCGGGGAAACAAAGTGCTCCATGTACGTGGCTGTGTGTGTGTGTGTGTTCGCGCGTAAGTCGAGGGTGCACAGTACCTCTGAATGTGCCGCGCAATGGTGTGGTTGGAACCCAGCCGCGAGGAAGAAGTTGTCTTCGTGCAGAGGAAGATGCGAAAAAAAGTTGACTGCCTCTTCTCGTATTCCGGAGTCCTGTTACAGGCGCCAATGAATGGTAAGCACGGGCGGCGTATGTGTGTTAGAATGCACGTATCCAGTTATCCGTAAATGCGAGATTGCCGGGATCGGCAGCCTCTGCAGGGTACTCTTCGTCAAGAAGAACAACAAGCCGTACCGTATGCATTTTGAGGCGCGCTTCATGCGCACTCATGTAAGACTGGCTGTTGCTCTGCCTTGGGGATATGTGGCCTGAAATCTACATACAACCGACGCAAAGATCAGCGATTCTGAAACAAAACAAAAGCACCGGACCTTCGCCATGATCACGTAATTGCCCTGAACCTGCCTTCGGATAAACCTTGCCTTCTCGCTGCATTCGCTGGCTCTAGGCCCGGCGGCTTTGGCGAACCCAACAATCGCAAACAGCTGCTCTTCTCCCATATTGCTCGCTGCTGGCACGCGGACAACCATGTCGCCTGAGAAACACGGGCCATCAGGAATCTGAATGGCCTGGTGCAGCTTAAGAGTAATTAGTACTTCCCGTATCTTCTCGCCTAAATGCACTTTCGGGAAAGACACCATGCCGCCACCGACTTTCAACTTTGCTGTCACCGAAGTGGATGTGTGTCTGGAAAACGACGAATTGGCGCGCGGATCGAACAAAGCATCCAAAAACCTCATCTTCACTTCTCCCGCATTCCGATGGGTAATCCAGCTAGACTATGGACGTGCCAAAACGAAAATCAGCAAGTAAACCACAACGAAAATAAGTAAGCACCTTTGAATAATCTTCCCCAGACGCGAATCCGGCTTCGTCGTAAATTACACGGGACAGAAACGCGTCGTCATGTACACCACACCCTCCCCCAAAACCTTTTTCCTTGCAGCCACTTCTTCTTTCTCCTGCTCTTGCATTAACTTTTTTTTAACTTCCACAAGCACACTCGAGATGTCGAACCGGGCCCGTTCAGCGGGCTGTTGCGATAGTTGCTTTGTGGCTGCTGCTGTGGGTGATCCTGAACTCCCGTCGGAGTGTTGCGGTTGATGTTTTGTGGGTGTTGTAGCGGCCGTCGAAAAATCAATCTGCTTGTTCGGCATGCCCTGGTCTTCCTCACCATCTCCCCCTGCACCATACCCCGCTGGCTCCCTACCACCCCATGTGTCACTATCACCCCCTGTGCCAGTAGCCCCACTGCCCCATGTGTCACTATCATCCCCTGTGCCAGTATCACCCCCTGTCCCAGTATCACCCCTGTCCCAGTATCACCCCCTGTCTCAGTTTCACTCTCTGTGGATTGTCCAGCTTTTCCTGCTCAAACTCCTCTTCCATGTCACACAGCCCCGTGCTTGGCTCGCCCGAAATCGACGGCGATTGCTGAGGCGGCTGGGTGTCGCTGTTGGCCGACAGGGGACTCCACATCGCACTATTCACCCTGAAAAACTTCATAAGCTCGTACGCTTCCGCAGAGAGTGCGGCGGGCGTTTTGCCATCTTCATAAGCTGCGCTGCAGCCGCAGGCCAACTCTGTCAGAGTAACTCCATTCAGGTCGGTCTCGTCAGTTTCGTACTCAGTTGTAGTGCTGCAAAACTCAGGCAGATGAACTTTGCCGATGTCCGCGTTGGGGAGTCTAGAAGCCAGCTGCAGGTAGAAGTGGACTCTCAGGAACAAGCCCTCGTCAGGAACGGGGTAATGCGCCCCGTTGTGTTCCACGTGCGCACCGAACAGAACAGCTTGCCCCTTCTTCAGGACTATACGCCCCGGACGGTCCCTGCCAGGGCCGGGGAAGTACTCAAAAACAGCCCCATCTGTTTTTTGCGACAAGCACAAGGAAAGCACCCTCGTCATGCTTGTGGTCCGTGTGCGGGCCTTGCCTTGGTATCTCGGATCCTGGACGGGAGTACAGAAACGAGCCACCGGACACTTCAAAGTACGGATATGCGGCTGGATGCAAAAACGTTGTTTTCATCATCGCCCGTAGTTGGCCCAAAGGAACTTGCAGTAGCTCGCCAGTGTAGCTGCCGTTCTCGAACTCCGGGGTGAGTGCCATGCGGTTTCTTCCCTCCTAGCACAGGCTGATGTGCTCACCGTTGTAGGCTTTAACATTGAGTTTGTGCACGGCCTCCTCAGAAAGACCGTCGAACGAGCAGGAAAGTTGCAGATCAACGATGGCCACCTGACCACATGTCTTGTGCGGATCACGAAGAGAAGGTACAAGCACCATAGCGGGGTCCTTATCGAACATTTCCAAGATGGAATCCTCATCTCTAAGTATGAGGTGCTCTGGGCGGTCTACCTGCACTACGTTGGAAATCGGGGTATCTTGGCCGCACGCCAACATCCGGGCGTAGTCAGAGAACCGGGCGTGGCGATCCGCCAGGAAAAAATCGTTTTTTTCTCAATTTCATGTTATTCTGCTCCAGTGCGTGGTGTGCTGCCACCTGTGCATCAGCGTTGGGTACAGCTGGTCTGTCAATCTCATGCGGACGATTCCAGTCCACCAACGGCAGCATGGTGCGGATTAGCCCTACACCCTGCAGGACATTAGAGCAGCGTACTGCCACTGTCGGGGACCTTGTCCGAGAGCCCACACAATACGCAACGATATCCTTGACGGCAACTTGGGCCAAATCGCCCGCGAGTGCAGCACACAACTCTTGAAGACTAATTCGCGAAAACTCTTGTACAGTCTTGAATTGCAACTTGCCCTTCAAGCATGGGAGCAGCGTCCGCGCAACGAAATTGAGGTCCGTAAAGACGTGCGCAATTTCGTTCGGCCCGTTTGGATTCTGGTCACAGCACAGGCCCTGGCCGCCGGTTGACACGCCGAACACATACCCGGGATTGAGGTCGCTGAGAAACTGCGATTCCAGCAGCTTCTTGCTGTCTTGTATCTTCTTAAGAGAAAAGCACCTCCCGCCAAAACTGGTCATGTTGGAAATGAACGATGCGCACTGCATGGCATCGTAGTATCCGCCACCCGAAAATACAGATGCATCCAACCTGACGTCTGGTTTCACACGGCAGCATGCAAAGTTCACAAAAAGCCATTGTTGCAGTCCCCCCAGGTCCTCAAAACTCGCGGCACCTCCGACGCTGCTATCGTCATCGTCATCTTTTGTGGGAATGTAAACGCTGCTATCGTGCTCGTCGTCGTCCTCGTCGTCGTCATCGTCGCCGCCAACAACACAAACATCGCCACCATCGTCATTACCGTCGCTGTCATCGTCACTGCCGCTGCTGGCAACGGTGAGGCGCCTTGTGCCGGTGTTGATGCTGGCGCTGCTGCCTGTGCTGCTGCTGTTGCTACTGCTGCTTGTGGCGGTGTTGTCACTGCTGCTTGTGCTGCTTGTGTCGGTGCTGCTGCTTGTGCTGCTAGTGTCGGTGCTGCTGCTTGTGCTGCTAGTGTCGGTGCTGCTGCTTGTGCCGGTGTCATCGTCACTGCTGTCGCTGACAACGGTAAGGTTCCTTGTGCCGGTGTTGATGCTGGCAACGGTAAGGCAACTTGTGCCGGTGTTGATGTTTGTACTGCTGCCTGTGCTGCTGCTGTTGTTGGTACTGCTGCTTGTGCCGGTATTGTCAATGCTGCTTGTGTTGCTGGTGTCGGTGTTGCTGCCTGTGCTGCTGCTGTCGGTGCTGCTCCCACTCGCCCCGTCCGAGGAGCTCGACTCACTCTGATCCGCATCCCGCTTGTTCCCGCTGCCCCTGCCGTAAGTCTCTAAGCCGCCCTTGAACTCGTTAACGAAATCCTGCGCCCGCGCTTCGCTGGTGAAAGCCCGGTGGGTGAACTGGCTCTTGGGTCCCCATTTCGCCCGCCACTCCCGCGCCGCCCGCTGGAACTCATCCATACTGCTCACCAGCAGGGACCTCCCATAATAACGCGCCCCCTTTGCCTTTCTCCCGGCGACCACGCCATCGCTCCTCACGACGCCCCCGTCTTCCTCCTCCTCCACCTCACGCTGGTCCCTGACCCCCCTCTTCCCGGTGTTGTCACTGCTGCTTGTGCTGCTTGTGCCGGTGTTGTCACTGCTTCTTGTTGTGCTGCTGGTGTCGGTGCTGCTGCCCTAGGCCCAGAGTGCGTTCCCTGACGCGTTTTTGAGCGCCTTGACGCGAAAAACTCGGCGCGTTCCCTGACGCGTTTGACGCGTTTTTTTGCGTCCCTCATATGCGGCTTTTGTTTAAAAAAAACACGCGGGTTGTGCGAATCTGGCCGTTAATACAATACTTATAAATATGATGTTCCGGGTTGCATCGGAAACAGGCACCGGAATTACCAGAGGCACACCGCCCAGCCAAATCAAGCCACAGACAGCCACGTGCAGCCACAAACAGCCACATACAGTCACGTGCAGTCACATACAGCCACATGCAACCACAGACAACAACATACAGCCACATACAGCCACGTGCAACCACATACAGCCACATACAACCACATACAGCCACATACAGCCACGTGCAACCACATACAGCCACATGCAACCACAGACAACAACATACAGCCACATACAGCCACATGCAACCACATACAGCCACATGCAACCACATACAGCCACATACGGCCACGTGCAACCACATACAGCCACATGCAACCACGTGCAGCCACATACAGCCACATGCAGCCACATACAGCCACATAAAGCCACATACAGACACATGCAGCCACATGCAACCACATACAGCCACATACAACAACATACAGCCACATACAGCCACGTGCAACCACATACAGCCACATGCAGCCACATACAGCCACATGCAGCCACATGCAGCCACATACAGCCACATACAACCACCTACAGCCACATACAGCCATGTAGAGTCATGTATAGCCACATGCAGCCACATACAACCACATGCAGCCACACACAACCACACGCAGCCACACGCAGCCACCGGAGCCACCAGACTCACCGCCTAGCCACGTACAGCGCCATTGTTCGCATTCCGAACAAAACCAATCGCCGGTAGGCACAGAAAGAAGCGGTGGCGTCAGGCAGAAAATATGGTACCCTGCACCACACCCAGTGGCGCCAGTATCGTCCCCGCAGAGAAGCATCTTTGACCCACTTCCCGCGTCACCACAAATCTGGCATCTTTCTCCCATTGTAGCGTCACTGCCACTGTCACTGCCACTGTCACTGCCACTGTCACTGTCACTGCCACTGCCACTGCTATCGCTGCTACCACTGCGACTACTGTCGCTGTCACTGCTATCACTGCGACTACTGTCGCTGTCACTGCTATCACTGCGACTGCTGTCGCTGTCACTGCTG
>Ga0099797_101311_pt1 | contig 13508 bp, 15 predicted proteins | sample Uncmet_Sort48C_1_FD_89871 | JGI IMG/M metagenome (GOLD analysis project Ga0099797, IMG submission 89871) | Marine eukaryotic communities from CALCOFI LINE 67, Pacific Ocean - C012_Sort48C_1 | ecosystem: Environmental > Aquatic > Marine > Oceanic | place: Pacific Ocean: Monterey Bay | collected... | reverse complement strand
TCTTGTATGTGTCTATAACCGCTTTCGAGTCTGTGTGCCACTGTATTGTTCCTTCCCACCCTAGCTTGCTCAGCGTTGTCATGCCATCCAATAGCGCCATCGCTTCCATTCTGTATGAGTTTATTTCCGTGGTGTCTAATTTGCTTTTCGTTATATTCTCACATCCCACCGCTCCAATTCCATGGAGTTTTAATTTCCCTTGTACCCTTCTCACCGTTGACCATGCCCATGTGCCTCTTATTTGTGCTTCTTTCACCGATCCATCTGATACTATTGTTATTAACACTGGCTGATCAGGCCAGTTCCGGGATCCCGTAAAAGAAATATAGGTATAAATATAAACTTCCATCTACGTAACAGGAACCTGGGTGGCCAGCCCATCGTGGTTTTGCACTGTAGTCCAACCCCCTAATTTCGAAAAACAATCAAGCACATCGGGTGCTAATCGGACACACAGCACATCGGGTGCTACAATCAGCCGTCGAGCACATCGGTGCTACCCAGACACAAGCACATCAGGTGCTACAATCAGCCATCGGGCACATCGGGTGCTATCAAGACACAAGCACATCGGGTGCTATGATCAGTCATCGAGCACATCGGGTGCTATCCAGACACAAGCACATCGGGTGCTACAATCAGTCATCCAGCACATCGGGTGCTATCTAGACACAAGCACATCGGGTGCTACAATCAATTTTCTTGGGTCTGCAACCCCCGAATTTACTCATCGTTCTTTCTTCTCTTTCTTGGTTTTGTCAATTTCCACAAAACTGAATCTTCGATTGGTAACTGCATCGTTCTTTCTGGAACATTAAAATAAATTGTATCAAACATGGACCAATAATCGTTTTCAAGGTCTATCGATCTTTCGTTTCATTGGAAACTCGTCAGACACAAAGAAGAGAAAACAGAAATCTGCAGTATACTCGAATCAGCTACTCATCTTGTCTTTCGACTGGCCATCGATTTCTACATCGCCAGTATGTTCATCACTTCTTTCCTAACATACGTCTCAGAAGATGTCAGAATCAACCGATCAAAGTGTAAGTAATGAACTGTCCTGTTTGGATTGCATCCGAAGTTGGACTCTCGTCATGAGCGTATTTCTACATCAGCCAGCTAGGCGTCAGTAAAAAAAAATTGGTGATACCCCGCAACGTTGTGATGGGTAGTAGATCGATCAATTTGTATTATGATTGTCGGTTACTGTAACTCGGTGGCTGGAGTTACAAAACCGCTGATGGGGGGTTAAACTCAAACCCAATTCCTTTCATGCATTCGCTGTCGTCGTGTCGAGTTGCTTCTTGGTCGTAGGAGCTCCTTGTCACTTAGGGAGCAAAAAGGCTGTTTACCGGTACTTGTACTTTAGGAGGTACATACGCTATAGTAGTAGCGTATTACAGTGGACGCTTCTAATGCAGCGCCAGCACTGCAAAAAAAAACGACACTCGCAGCACCTTCCTTCCCTCAGCAAAATTAGTCTGAAGCTCGGCAATTGCAGCCCAGCGTGCCTTAAATGGCCAATTAAGCAAGAAAAGAAACAGCTCAGGAAAGAGGGTTAAGGTTCGTTTCCACTTGGCTTTTGGGGCCGAACGGGCTAATGATATGTATGGGGCTAATGATATGTATGAAATGTAGAAAAACTTATAATCCTCTTACAAATGTTAAATGGCGGACAGAAAATGCGCCTCACTGCGATGGGTGCGATTGAACGCTTAAAACGCTACACCGGAACAAACACGCTGGCCCTCACGGGCAAAATTACGCCACACACCGATGATCCAGATGGTATGTGGTTGTATCACCTGAGGGAATGGATGAAACACCGAAAGGTGCAGATTAAACTGATAAGCGACGATCAAATTGTAGCACAAACTGTGACACAAAACAAACGGATCGATTGGAAGCCCTCCCCGACGAGCAAGACCATTCCAACATTTTTAAGATGACTTTCCCATTTCCCCACCAAACTCCGTCCACCAGAAGCCTTCTCACACAACCATTACGGCCCCAGAAGCCCAACCAAAAAGAAGGAAGCTTCCAACACCATCAACTCAGACCCTCAACCGACACCGACCTTTCCAACGGAAATTGCTCAGGCAACCCCACCACCATGCCAGCTCACGCAGCAACGCCTGGGTCTACCATAGCCTAATATGCCCAACAGCCAGAAGGACCGCCGCACATAGCGGACAGGGCAGGCTGTAGACAATCGGAACTGACATTAGCCCCAGCCACAGCCAGCCAAAGGCCTGCTGTGGGGGATAAGGGATATAAGTAGGATGCGCGCACAGGGCGCAGCCAACGGACACACAGACCCGCCAGGCGGGTCTACAGGACACATGCACAGGCACTAGGCATGACATTACAAATGCAGAATGAACGCCCAGCGCTAATGGATATCTGCACAAGAACGCAAAATAGACACGAAATATGGACATGGATGCGAAAACTGGGAATATACTGGGCATCTGACCTTGTAGACACAACGGGGACGATACGCACAGGCGTAATCGATACTGCCACTCCTGAAGTGCGAAGCGCACTCACACAGCAGCTACGAGAGTACATGATGACAGACACAGCTGACCTACAGGGACAATCAGACCGCATTTTCCCTGGTTGCCGTCTACTACGAACACGAACCAAAATGCTAGGGATAGTGAAGGAAGTGTACGATACGAGATATCTGGTTGAACTACAACATGACCCGAACGGAAACCCGAAACGCAGAAAACGCATGCACATGTGGGGCAAAAACAGATGTATTGAAGTGAGCCAGACGGAGTGGAATCGATGGACACAACAACCACACACGATCCCAGATTCCTACGAACCACACCAACAGCGGACATCAGTCTCAAACACCAAGCCAGAGCCACGCCCACGACAGTATACACAGCCATCCTGCGGGCGGATACATGAAACCCCCGCAGTGGTGGAATTCCTGCGAAACCCGGGTGATATCAAAGACATAACCATGGTATCAGATGGCTCAGTACGAGACAGCAAATACCGCGGCACATGGGCATGGTCCCTAGTTAAATTCGATAACCAAGGAGTTTTCTTGGGTGGCGTGCATTCAGTAGGATGTGGTGCTACGACAGACGAAAATCTACTGACGGACGAGAAACACTCCTACCGGATGGAAGCGCTAGCCCTTCTAGATGGATTAACATACATGAAAAATCGAATCACATGGGAAGGCACGATACACTGGCACACAGATTCGGAGTCAGTCATTAAAACCTGCGCCAAAATTAATAATGGAATGAAGGCGGGAGCCTGGACAAAGCAAAAAGACAAAGATGTGTGGGAACCGCTGCACAAACTGCTGAAATGGTGGGGTACACGCCTGAAACTACAGCATGTAGAATCCCATGTCGACAGAAAAAGAGACGCACAGGGGAACCGACGCATACCAACAAACATAGAACACATGAGCATAGCGGTAGATGCACTAGCTGATGAAGGCTATAACACGACGATCCCGAACACGAGGATTGAGATGTATGAATGAGATTCAAGGTATGTCCTATGCATGCAGGCGGAAGGAGGATCATATTCAGAAGCCACGGGATCACTCAGAGGCCAAATACTAGAGGAAATCCTGATACAGGACACGAAAACACGGGCAGCAAACAAAAAAAGTAAACATACGCGGGGTCGTGATGATGACAATATCTCATGGAGATATATGCGAGGCACGCTACCTGCACGCACAATGCGAGATAAACTTTGGAACAGTAAGTGGCTACACGACAAATTTGCAACGAATATACATCTACACCAGATGAATATACATGACAACAAACTCTGCAGCCTGTGTGGACTACAGGAAGAATCCACACTACACTTGATGTGCCAGTGTCAACACCAGGGAGCCAAAAACTCGCGAAGAGAACTAGTAATGAATCTGACAGAAGCAGTGGACTCCCATGGATCAGATGATTTACAAACACGGGCATATGACTGGAAAAAGGTACTGAAAATGTATTCTCAGACATTAATGGAAACGCCCCTCCGGAGCTTACAATAACCTCCCTCGTAAATACCCCATGGCACAAAGCGTGGCAAAAAGCACAACGAGGCGAACCTCGTGACATACTTGACCATATGCACGGCACTGTGATGGAAACCTTTATCAGACTACATGCGACATATCCGGTGTGGTCTGGAATAGTGACAACATCGTGGCTTATCTGCGTACGTAACATTGGTATCAGAGAGGAGTGCATGAGAAAACACATGACTAACTACAGAGGCCAACTACATACCCATATGCAACGTATGTGGGAGCTGCGATCATCAATGATAGAACGGAGGCCGATAGAACCAACCCAACCACGAACAACGCCACCCTCACAACGCAACGTGCGAACGACAGCCCCCAGACAACAGCCGAGTGTCCTGGATCTCTTCCAAGATTGCACATCACGCAGATCAACAAACAAAGTATCACGAAAGCGAAAACAATACGACACTAACCGACAAACAACATTAGAGATTAATAACAAGAAGATGAAACTGACGACAACACAGACATCAACATCCAGAATGGCGGCAGCAACATGCACAGCCCCCACCACCGCGACACTAAACAAATCACAACAGAAACAAACTCAAACCAACACCCTACTGACCGTATGGGGGAAACTGACACAAAACCGCAAACAAAAGAAAAGAAAACTCACACTCAAACACCCAAGCACACCCCACGTGACCGCCAAAAGAACAATACGAGACACACAGACCACGCCACACAGCACTGACACAACCAAGACGAAGAAAATCAAGAAAAATAGACCAAAACACAAGCTAGTGGGCATAATTAGAGCAACACGCAAGCAGCCGAAAAAAGAGTACATTCAGAGCATGCAAGCATGGCTTCATGGTAAGTCGGTAAACTCGGTACTCGGCATAGCAGAATACCCGAACTCCGATACAGGAGTGACATCAATATTCAGAGCCAAAGACCCACAATACTACATTAAAAGTGGCTATTGTACACTACACGATGACAGCAGCGAAACACACACAGCTACCCCACCAAAAGTGAGTGCACTGACAGAGGAGAATCTACGGACGCGCGACAACATGCTAGAACCACAACCAAATACAACAAACAGGCCATACAGCCCGACGACCGTAGCGAGTTCAGTCTCAAACTGCACCATGTCTAAGTCAGAAACAGCATCTGAGAAGTCGGCACGTTTGACAGCCCATGGGCCAGGTGACCACATACACACAGGAGACGACACCAAGCCACTGACTGCACAACACTCACGACAGACACACAAGGATTATCAGCCGAAACCGCCCCCAAAACCCCCAGATTGAGATCACTGACGACCAACTTCTACATAACACTGACAGACGAACACTGACGACTCCCCAGGTAACATGATTTCCCGATGCTATTCCTATGACAGTATATCCACCGATGCTATTCCTATGACGACATTATATTTATATTTCTGTATATGGAGGTGCGATTCCTCACACAGCAGGCGATTAGCTTTGCTATAAGTCCTGAGGTAATGGAGACCACATCCTGGTTGTAACGGACGAAAGTCCAGTCACACCCATTACCAAGAAAGTGAGCTAGTTGTCCCTGAAGCATGTCATCCACGAATACGGGTTCTCCGGGGAATAGAGGGCGTTCCTCTCATTCCAATTCAAGCGATGGCGATTGCAGATGCTGCGGGAAACGGGGTCGGTGAAGGGTTCTCAGCGACCGGCTACGCCGGTCGCTTTCTTCTGTGAAGGTTGGGCAGGGAAAGGGGGCGGGGATAACAGTCTGGGAATCTAGTTAGCTGGCTGCCGGAGTAGGGAGATGCAATGCCAAAGATCAGTTAGTAGCGCAGCGGCGCATATTTAAATTTTCCTTTTAAATTGATGTCACCCAAAAAAAAAACACACCCGCGGGACGCAATTTTCCAACCATGAGTGCTGTCGCAGCACCAACAGCACCAGCAGTGGACGCTTCTAATGCAGCGCCAGCACTGCAAAAAAAAAACGACACTCGCAGCACCTTCCTTCCCTCAGCAAAATTAGTCTGAAGCTCGGCAATTGCAGCCCAGCGTGCCTTAAATGGCCAATTAAGCAAGAAAAGAAACAGCTCAGGAAAGAGGGTTAAGGTTCGTTTCCACTTGGTTTTTGGGGCCGAACGGGCTAATGATATGTATGGGGCGGGGATCAATTAATTATGTTTGTGAAAAGTCCAAAAGCCAGTTTCTAGGGGCGTTTGGGCAGTGAACTGGATTTTGGCGGTATTGTTGTTGAGCCGGCTGTCAGAAACCTTGCTCTTTCTAGCGATGCTGAAGGCAGGTTCAATACAAACGATGGTGGTGATGTTAGCAGCGATTTTAATACAGAAGTAGGTGGGGACACAGATATTGTGACCCCAGGGCAGGCAGCAAACACAGCGGGGTCCCAAACTGGCGATGTCGCAGTTGGCGGTGTTAGGTGGGTATTTGGGGGGCGATGCAGCGGCAGATTGCAGATCCCGCAGTGAAGAATCAGCAGGTAACCATATATTTAACTTTGAGTTCAATGATGAGCCGGAAGATGACCACCCTGCTGATGTTTGTGATCTTTTGGCTGATTTTTGTGATCTCGATCGAGGGAAGCCAGCTGGTACTCACGTGGTGGCCAAGGCTACTGTGGGCAGCGTAAATTCGACTGCGGTTGGTTGCAGATACAACAACAGAAAGGTAGGTGCACAACACACACACACACACACACGCACACACACACACGGAAGCCAACACAGAGCAGCAGCGCAATTGCAGCACGCAGAACCCCCGATGTTGCGAAATCAATTTCGCAGCACAAGGTAATTGAAATATGCGGCGATGATGGTGGTAGTAGTAGTAGTAGTAGTAGTAGTAGTAGTAGTAGCAGTAGCAGTAGTAGTAGTAGTAGCAGTAGTAGTAGCAGTAGCAGTAGTAGTAGTAGTAGTAGTAGTAGTAGTAGTAGTAGTAGTAGTAGTAGTAGTAGTAGTAGTAGTAGTAGTGGCAGTAGTAGTAGCAGCAGCAGTAGTAGTAGTAGTAGTAGTAGTAGTAGTAGTAGCAGCAGTAGTAGTAGTAGTAGTAGTAGTAGTAGTAGTAGTAGCAAGCAGATTATGTGTGTGTATTGTAGCCGCCACCACCACCGCTAGGTCAAAACCAACTTTATATGCGAGCACTGTCAAGCGCCCTTGTGTGTTGCGAATGATCATGCGTGTTTCATTGAGCATATTTCGCACGGCATTCCCCTGCATGGTGCGTGGAAGAACAGCCCAGCACGATTGTGACTCTTGCGATGTTTGCCACACAATGGCCAAGCAAAGGCCCAGCCGATCCTCTTCCGCGCAGCTTGCGAAACGCACTAACTTGAGCAAGCAGCGCTCTAAGAAGCGGTAAATGGCCAGCCCACATAATCCTCCGAAACATAATTGAGGCACAGCCCCAAACGCACATTATAAATATGATTTCTGGGTGCGGCAACACGAATTTATTAATCTGCGAGTCGGTTATTTTGGCTAAGGGACCTGGTATCCTAGAATGTTCCAGGCTTCGCGCCGACCACTTTCTTGGCGGGGAGCTGGGTTTGGGCACGACCCGGCCCTTCTAGGCCGCGGACCATGCCCGCAGTCCGCCCAGAACAGGCCCATAACAGGGGGACAAAAAAAAATAACCGACTCCCCCGAGTCGGTTATTTTGTGAGTCGAGTAAGAAACAAGGCACTAGCTAGCTAAACCCACCCTAGCTAGCTAGCTAGACGCCTCTAGCTAGCTAGTAGAGTCTAGCTAGCTAGTAGAGTCTAGCTAGTAGAACTCTCTAGCTAGCTAGAGCTCTACATTGTGCTAGTAGTAGAGCTCTCTGTTGAAAACAAGGGATCAAGTTACACGAACCTTCAAGTCGCCAAAGCCTTCGTTCGACCTACAAGATAGTGGAACTGCCAGTCCGCCCTTCTGGACGGACGGGCAGTTGACACATATCCTAAGGGACCCACATTCAATGTGGGCTTTCCCGCCAACCAAGGACCAATGATCCATGTAACTGTGTGCAGTCTGATCACTCTTGATCTGCTGTCACCCGACAATAATCTAAGAGTAACACCCAAAGTCCATATAATCTTTTAGGTTATTCGCCCTTTTTACCCTCGAAAAAATTTTAACAAGAAACAATGCCAAGGAACAACACCTCGAACAACGATGGACAACTCAGATCCGTCTCTCGCTGGCTTCGTTCTGTCTCTGGCAAGAATACTCGCTTGGCTTGTAGAATCCACTGAGCATCTGCAGGCCAGTAATTGCCATTTGCGTTTGTGCTTTATCGTGATTTATTACTTATACGCCTGATCGTTTTCAACATATTACTGAATGTAACCTAATTCACTTTCTTTGTTTGGCCTGATCTGAATTTGAGGCGGCAAACATTTCTTGGATTTCTGTCGCAATCTGTCCGAAGTGCACCTCCACCGCAGGGACAGTAAACTAGTTTCTGTAAATTTACAGCTCTGAACGTGCAAATTACGTGTAAATTTACAGTAAATTGGATTTCAAGTTTTACTGTAAAAAGTCTGTAAAATTTACACTCTTGTAGGCGTAAATTTACACATTTTTTCTCCTTAAAAAAAGCTGTAAAACGTGCTGTAAATTTTACATTGCTATTACTGTAAAAAGGCTTTAAATCGCTCAGATGATTTTTTACTGTAAAAAAACTGTAAAATTTACACCGTTGTAGGTGTAATTTTTTAGTCATGATTAGCATGATGTTTGTTTGTAAAATTACTGTAAAATTTGCACCTACCAAGCTGTAAATTTACAGCATTTTTTACAAGTTTTAAAGACAGGCCTATTTGTAAATTTACAGGTTCACAACAACGTTTTTACATAGAAAAGACCGCAAATTTACACACAAAAACACTGTAAATTGACAGCAATTTTTACAAGTTTTAAAGACAGGCCTGTTTGTAAATTTACAGGTTCACAACAATGTTTTTACGTAGAAAAGACAGCTAATTTACACACAAAAACTTGGTAAATTTACACATCCAAAATTCATTATTTACTGTAAAATAACCGTGAATTTACACAAATAAAATTGTAAATTTACAGCATTATTTACAAATTAAAACGAGCATGCTATTTTGTAAATTTACAGATTCATACCGGTATTTTTACAGTGAAAAGACAGTAAATTTGCGTGTTGTAAAAATGTAATTTTACACATTCACAATTAATGATTTACAGTAAATTGACATTGCTTTTTACAGAAATTTTAATGTAAATTTACAACTCACAATGTAGGAAAAGCCACGTAATGGAAACGAAAGGGGCCCTGCGTCTGCCTTCTTGCATGTGACCAGGGGAGTCCACTAGAGGCATCCCCCTGTTTAGCGAGCTTAGTAGGGGTGTTTTCACATGTGAATTAAATTTTCAGTTACGGTCCTTCATATTTACATGAAATTACAAAAATAATAATGTAAATAAACTGTAAAAAAGCTGTAAAACAGATGCTTTAGTCTTCATCGTCCGACATGCTGTTGGTGTCGGTGCCGCTGGTATCCTGCTCGCTGAGTTCCCCTGCTGCTTGTTCACACTCTTGCTAGAATTTACAGTATCTTTATCTGAATATTACTGTAAATTTACTGTAAAAACTATGTAACACAATTAACACTTATGTCGGTTTAGCGAATTGTTCTTTTTGGTGGAAAACCTCGAAGGTGCAAAGCAAAAGCGGGGTGCAGCTACATGGCAGAACAACTTCATCCCCAACTGGCCGCACCTCAGGACACTGACGGGCAAGGGAGGTAGTGCGCCACTGGCCCTCAGCACCAGGCTCGAAGTCTTCCCTCTGAGTGCCGTGGAGCGTGCACGGATCATAGTGGAGGACCAAAACCAGCCTCCTTACCGTGCTGTGCGTGATTACTGGTGCCCGATGAACGAAGATTGCGTGCCGTTTGATGAAGCATTTTACGCGGGAAGTCGATACAAGATGCCCCAGAGTGCGAATGACCCAGACAACAACCTCGAAGCCGAATTGTATGTCCAGCCTTTGGCGCTGTGCCCTCCTTCCGCACGCAGCATGGCCTCCTCCGTAAGAAACCGCCCGTACGAGCACGACGCAGGAGACAACCTTGACTTTCGCAACTCAGGGGAGCAGCCAGAAATTGATATTCAGCCAAACCAGGACGACAAAGAATGAGCCCTTTGTGCAGAGAAGCCGGAAAATGCAGCAAAACGCAGCAAAATGCAGCAAAAAGCAGCAAAACGCAGCAAAATGCAGCGAGACGCAGCAAAACGCAGCGAAAAGAATTTTCCTCCACAAAAACGCAGCAAAAAAACGCAGCAAAACGCAGCAAAAACGCAGCATTACATAACCCTAGATTGTCGAGTTTCAACACCCCACACCCCACTTTGCCCTAATTATGCTGCAAAGCGCAGCAAAAAACGCACCAAAAACGCAGCATTCTTTTGCTGCAAAACGCAGCAAAACACAAAACACAGACCCACATGCACACCCACATTATGCTGCGTTTTGCTGCATTTTGCTTGCTTGGGTCTCATATGCAGAAAAACGCAGCAAAAAACGCAGCAAAACCCAAAACGCAGCAAAAAAATGCTGCGTTGCTTTTTGCTGCGTTGAAAAACACTGATGCTGCGTTTTTGACCCCAGAAACGCAGCATTTTTGCTGCGTTTTGCTGCGTTTTTGAAAATAAAAAACGCAGCAAAAACGCAGCAACGCAGCAAAAACCAAAAAACGCAGCACCGCTGTTTTGGGCCATGTGGTGCAGCGCCTGCGTTGTAAATTTACACGCACGTAGGTGCAATTTTTGCAAGGTGCAAGGTGCTTTATACAAAACTTGGTTCCCACTTACTGTAAACTTACCCAAATCAAAACCCTGCTTGCCTTTGCCTTTGCGGTGTGGCTGCTAGCGGGAGCAGGGGGCAGGGGGGGGGCGGTTGGCGATAGCGGTGGCTGGCACTTGCCAGAGTGCGGGTGGTGAGTGGCGTTGGCGCTGGGCCGATGAGGCTGAAGGTAACACGTAACACTGAAGGCGGCAGGGCGCAATTTCAGGTTGAAGCCGCAGTCCAAGCTGCGGGTGTGGAAGGCGAACAAAGCGAAGTGCAGTTCAAATTGCCTGTCCGATCGATCATGTCGCACCTGGTTCCTGCGCTCCGCGCTTACACGGCATGCTCAGTGGCTTTCAGGGCATTCTCCGTTTCCCAAAGACCCAAAGCAGGTATGTCCGACAAAACACTGCCCTCGTGGCTGCTGATGGGCTGCCCTGCTCGAGTGGAATATCGCAAAACCGCTGCACTGACCCCGACATCCCCGAAGCCCCCCCCCCCACACACAAACACAGGGCAAGCTTCAGCGTTTGCTTATTTTCTTTTGGCTTAGGGCCTTTGCGCGTCCGGTGTACTTCTCGAACAATTCTATCGGGCCATGTGCAGTTTTTGACTGACGAAGAACACTTCTGGCGTACTCAAAATCTTTTCCTGTTCCATCAAGATATCCAAAGCACTTCATCGCACACAAATCGCTGGTACGCATGATGTTGGTGTGTGAGTTCAGCGTGGTAGCGCCCAATGTCCCAGTTGGCCGAGCAACTTTATCGAAACCAGCTTTCATGTATGGATTTTCAGCAGTAGCAATTTCGATGCACCTCCTCTCTGCAGCATCAGCAGCTGCAAATTGGCTATGGTATTTGAATATCATCGCAATGTAGCGGTGCCCCAAGGTTCGCTCGGGGTCAGTGGCTACAGCCTTCGCGTATGCGAGACCGGTAGCGTGGTAATTACGCTCTGGAAACTCTACGAGGTTCTGCCGCATGTACAGTGCAGCAGCAAGGGCGTACTGGGCGTCGGCATCGGCAGGGTCAATGCTAACTGCCCTTTGGAAAGAAGCGAGAGCATCATCATACTTTTCTTGCATCTCCAGAACAATGCCAAGATCACAATGGTCTGCCACATGCCCAGGATCGATAGCAATGGCCTTGCTGTAATGTATAACCGCAGCAACACTGTCATGCTTTGCCCCCATTGACAAACTTGCGATACTGCGGTGGGAATCAGCGCGTTGCGGATCGATCTGGAGGACACGCAAATGAGCAGAGATGGCATCGTCCGGGAAAGACCGGCTTCGCTCATGAGTGAGTGAAATGCCAAGATCGTAATAGCAATCAGCAAATTCAGGATCAATAGCGACGGCCGTTTTGAAGGCAGAGATGGCAGCAGTAAGCTTGCTCTGTTTGACATATGCGAGCCCGAGCCTGCGGTGAGCCTCGGCGTCGTTCGGTTCTCCAGTAACATGGCTCTTGAAACAAGCTACAGCACTTGAGTAGTCACCGCCATCGTGCAGTAGCACACCGAGATTGTAGTGGGCAGTGTTGTGTTTGGGCTCGAGAGCAATGGCCCTTCGGTACGATAAAATGGCGCGAGAGTTTTTGTCTTGGCGTACCATAACGTCACCTATGCCTGAATGGGCAGAGGCAAGCTGAGGATCGACGGCAAGAGCTTTCTTGTACGAAGCAATAGCAGCATCGTGTTTATGTTGGTTGTTGCGCACATCCCCAAGAGAAGAGAGCATTTTTGCAAGCGTACCATGGTTATCAGAGGAGATGAGGGAAATCCCGTTTTCGAATGCAGTTTCAGCACCAGCGAAATCACGTGCCTTGGACAGGCAGGAGCCTAAGTTAACATGGGCGATATAATTCGAGGAATCAATGGAAATGGCTTTCTTGTACGAAGAGATAGCAGATGCATTGTCCCCTAACATGGAGTGAGCCATGGCGAGGTCCGAGTGAACCGCGCTGTCTTCTGGGTCCAAGGCAAGCGCTCCCTTGTTTGTTTCAATTGCACCTTCAAACTTATGTTGCCGTAAGAGTACGGTGCTAAGGGTCCTATACGCCCTCATAGATGGACATAAGTCCATTGCGCTTCGCAACAAAATTTCGGCCTCTTTGTAGAGGGGATTCACCTTGTCGATGTCAAAACGGGAACTTGCTTCCTCGAAATCCTCAGCATGGTCACCATGATGGTTTTCCATGACGTCCCCACGTACAAGGAGCCAGATCGCAGTGTTAATCATTTCCTCCGGTCCGGGTGGTAATGGTGCACGACAGTTTGGGCAAGTATCGTTGCCACCGAGTTCCCTCAGTTGCTTCACACACATGTGGTGGTACCAGTGTCCGCAAGGAAGCTGCAAGTCCGAGGATTCAGTTACTATTTCCAAGCAGATAGAACATATCTCCTTCTCCACATCCGAACCCACACCCACACCCAAACCTGCTTTAACTTCACTCTTCTGTTTCGCCCCATCAGCACCGCCGCCATTGACGGCGCGAGTTCTGTCACTTCCAATGCCGCGGCCATCACCACCACCACTATTCTCCAGCACCTGCTTCAGCTCAAGCCCCCATTGCTTGCACTGAACTTTGTGCCGAGGCCAGTCGGCAGTCTGGCACTCCTTGCTGCAATACCATGTGCGCTTGCACCGGCTGCACTTCT
>Ga0099797_101310_pt1 | contig 13522 bp, 16 predicted proteins | sample Uncmet_Sort48C_1_FD_89871 | JGI IMG/M metagenome (GOLD analysis project Ga0099797, IMG submission 89871) | Marine eukaryotic communities from CALCOFI LINE 67, Pacific Ocean - C012_Sort48C_1 | ecosystem: Environmental > Aquatic > Marine > Oceanic | place: Pacific Ocean: Monterey Bay | collected... | reverse complement strand
TCAAGGGCCAACTCAAGACACAAAAGCTGATACTGGCAAAGAAATTCAAAGACGAAACCAAGGATGAGAAACAGGACTCACAGAAAGTGAAGGCTTTGATGTCTAAACTGAAGGCTCAGAAAAAGATATCCAAAGCAGAGAGCACGATGGTGCACGCTTTGAAGGCATGGAAAGCACAAGCGCAGCCATTACTGTCCAAGACCAAAAGCAAGGTAAAATTTGTTTCTCTATTGAATTTGTAAAATGTTTGATTGGCTTGCACTGTTCCATTGAGCATGGTGCTGGCGGCGGTGCAGTGGACACAAAAGTGCAATAGAAAAGCACCCAGCAAGGCTTGTTGTTGCTACCTGCAGCATGCTAGCTAGTTTCAGTGCGGCCAGGGAGTGTCCGTTCGCCCCAGGCTGTGGCTGGTTGGGCATTGTTGGTGATCATGGCATAGCCCAGCAGCTTGAACATTCCAAACGGGCTGCCATTGGCGTTGCGCTAGCCATGTGGGCACGTAGCAAGGTGAATTGCGCGTGCTTTGTTTTGCAAACACCAACCTAGCACATTTGATCAACTGATGAAGTGGCATGTTCATGATGCATGACAAGGATGCTAGAAAGCCGAACATTGTGCCGTTGGGATAGCAGCTGAGCACAGAACCATGAGGGTTCAGCCAGTTCCACCAAAGTTGACGGTCAGATTCGCGTGAAAATTTGTGTGTGGACTTCCAACATCAAAACTAGTTGAATGAAGCAAAAAAAAAAACAGGTGGCTTGTGTCTGGGGTGTCATCGACCTACCTTCATGTGCCAAATCGACAAGCGCAGTCAAGCCCTCGTGCGCCCCCTACCTCTGTCAAGATGGCGTGCTGGGCAATGCACAACGATGGTGCCAGCGGCATCTGTGAAACAACCAACCCTGGTCACATCGTGCAATGCGTTGATGGTAGGCAAGCTGCCCCAGGATGCAACAAGATGTGCTGTTCAAAACATGATGCTGAGGATGCTGCAAGGGCCGCGCTGAAGCAGTTCAAAAAGGAACACGGGATGCCACAGTCCGAACCGGAACCTCCTAATCACCATCGCGATGGATTGGGCACTTAACAACATCAACCTCAACTACCATCGCTGAATGTGGCGTTGAACGAGCTCACCTCTCGGTACGACGTCATCTCACCAGAGGCCGAGCAAGTGGAACTAATCTAATTTTGTCCAATTGTTTTGCTCCTTGCGTCATTTGGTCTTAATTAATTTTCCTTGGCTTTTGCCGCAGAGTTTCACATCACACAACAGATAGCACATGCACATCCGAGCTTTCCGGCTCGTTGTGGCTTCTGGTAGGTTTTGATGTGCCATGTGGCTTCTGTGGCTTCTGTGGCTTCTGTGGAACATCTTCAATGATGCATGGAGAATCCAAATGGAGGAATTAGTTGCAGAAAGATGCTTGGACCCACCAAGAGGTGCGAAGAGCCCTAGTTCTGGCTACAGCCTGGAAGTTCTGGCGATTGCTCTGGCTACATGGTGCTGGCTATGTTCTGGCTATGTGCCGGCTAGATGTGGGTGCGCGCTCTGGCTGTGCAATGGCGATTTCTGCAATGGCTGTTCTGGCTGCCAAAAAAGAAAAGAAAAGGCCGTTCACCTCTGAACGGCAAGAGGAGTTTTTTAAAGTTTGGTCGGTTGCATCAAACGAACGTGATGCATGGCCGAAATGAGTGCTTTAGGATGCCGCTTCCGGGTCGTGATGGCTGGCCCAGGCAACTCCACGCATGGCATGTTACTGGGAACCGGATCGGCAAGGTGATTTGGCGGACCCAGGTTCCGACGAAAGTCATCAAATCGTGAGCTGTCTTCGATTTCTATCGCATGGACATCAACAGTAGTCGATCCATGTCAAAAATCCGCTCGGAATCCAAATTTTTCATCAGTGCACCCGACATCACCATGGCGGAAAGTTGTCAAATCGTCGAACGGACTGCAGTTCTATCGTGCGCATGTGTCGTGCAGACATGCCATGCAAAAGTCCGCTCAAAATCAGGTGTTTCGTTGAGTTGCGTGTGCCGTCGAGTTGCGCAAGTGGACTTCGGGGCTTCTGTTCGAGCTGCAATTCTCGGAATCTGCTTCCCTGCACCCAAATCACATCCCATTCATCCCTTAGGTGCCCTATCGAAGCAGAAGGTGTCCAAACAGAAACCATGGCGACTCTCGACGCCAGACACACTTCGGTGCACAACACTTCGGTTTCAAGAGTTTGAACTTGCAAGCAAAGCAACCAGCCTTGGTCTGCTGGCCAATCGCCTTGCCAAACCCGACTTTCGCCTTCGCTCATGGCTTGGTATGCTCCCGGGCAAGCTGGTCCGGGCGGGGCGTCACATGGCGGTGTGCATGCGATTTGTGCTGGCCATGTTCTGGCTGCCCGAAAATGTGCTGGCTGTGTGTTCTGGCTACTTTTGGTTGATCTGGCTACGTGACTCTGGCCATGCGCTGGCTATCATCTGGCGATGCGCTGGCTATCATCTGGCGTTGCTCTGGCCATGTTCTGGCTAGCTGTTCGCCCCTCTGCCCACCCATGAGTAGAATGGGTGTGTTTTGTTGTGACACAGTGCAGTCACACACCATGCTTTTGCATGGTCTTGTTGGAGCTAATTTTGATGATTTGCACACAACAAGGGGCCGATCGGGATAGTTGAATTCTCATTGCAAACGATCAATCTGACCGATTGGGAGGTGGGGGTCAGCAGCGTCGCCGTTTGCCCCGATTTTCGTTGAATTGCAGCGAAAATGATCGTTTGTGCAACTTTGACGAAGGTAGGTAGTGGTAGCAGCGAAACGATCAGATTGAACGTTCATGATGAGAATTCAACTGTCCCGATCGGCCCCCAACAAAATCACAATCGTCACTGTGAGCACACATGCATCACAACAGTGGCTTTAACAATGCCATGTAGCAAAATTTAAATGAGATCCATTTTTGTGCACCAATGTGCGCCGGATAGCATGCGCATGTAGAATAGGGAGATGCTCACGGCCATGTAGGTCCCTCAAGGTGACATTGGCGGCAAGGCACCCCCCCTCCCCCCCCATGGGTCGCTCCCACAGGTCCACAACATCTAGCACACACTACCTCCCATCAAATTTGTACTCTTCAGTGACCATGTGTCACACAATTTTCAACTAGCTCCAAAGCACATCTAGCCAAGCCGCGGGTGACTGGCCAGCATGTCAAACTCGACACTAAACTCAAAAGCCATCCCATCGCACAGAAAAAAGTGCCTGTGTGGTGCTCTAGATCCACATCCACACTCATGTACTACGTGATCGTCTTGATGCAGAATTTGGCTTTTGTGCATGTCGCCTTCTCAGATCATGTTGCCAAGCTGCGGGCGACTGGCCAGCATGCCAAACTCGATACCAAACTCAAAAGCCACCCCATCGCACAGAAAAAAGTGCCTGTGCAGTGCCCTAGATCCACATCCACACTCATGGACTGTGTGATCATCTTGATGCAGAATCTAGCTTTTGTGCATGTCGCCTTCTCAGATCATGTCACCAAGCTGCGGGCGACTGGCCAGCATGCCAAACTCGATGCCAAACTCGTACCAAGTGTGCAGCGCAGGGTGCGGTGCAAGCGCAAAAGCACAACCCAAACTCGCAATGCCATGCTGAAAATGACATGCAACAAGACCAGCTTGCTCTTGGAGCTGATTTCAATGCATGTCAACGTCCCGGCATGAGAAGGTGCCTTGGAACCTAGCTAGGCTAGGAACTCAATTTTTTTTCAGAAAATCAAAACAACGATCTGAGACCAGATTTGGCCCACTCTTGAGGTCGTCCGGGCGATTGGTGTCATTTTCAGTCGAATCTCAGCATTTTGTTTTCGTCGAAAATGTGGTTCATGAATTCAAAAAAAGATTTGAAATGATTCTAACAGCCGGTACTGTGGTCAAAATCTTGTCAAAAGTAGCTCAAAAAGATCCGCTTCATCATGTTTGTAAAGATAGGCTATTTAAAAAAAATCGAATTTTTTGAGTTCCAAGTCACCTTCTCATCCTAGAATCTTGATGTGCAATGCATTCTTGTGCATGCACTAGCCCTAACTCTTGGATTCCGGCACTCTTGTGCAGTGTGCACCCATGTGGGGAAAGGTTTCATTCGCCAATGCAACATGCTATGAACATTCTATAAAATCAAGATTCACTACAAATTTTTCATGTGCATCCTTGAATGATGTTGAGCCAACCTCTTGCAACATCACAGAGGGGGGGCATCGTTCTAGGGTGTTTTTTTATTTTTATGAATTTCTTTGCAGAAACATGCAAGAACACATCTACTATGCCGAGCGCACATGGCACAACCGGACCGCACTTACAATTCACGCATTTCGCCTCGATTTGGGAAGCACCAAAATCAGCAGTTTCCTAGAATTTCTAAATTTAGATCAACGGCTGGTTTTTGTGCTTCCAAAATCCAGGTGAAATGCGCGAATTGTAAGTGCGGTCCGGTTGTGCCATGTGCGCTCGGCATAGTAGATCTATGCGTTCTTGCATGTTTCTGCAAAGAAATTCATGAAAAAAAAAACACCCTAGAACGATGCCCCCACTCTGACATCACATGCTCATGATGCCCTCACAAATCCTCCAAAAATAGCAAAACCAATCATGTTGATCATGAATGTGCATGGCATGACATCCCATGACACAAGCTACAACCATCAAGAGAGAACCATGTTGGCTGCTTGGCCCATGCACAAACCATGCTAGTTCAGTTACCTCAAACATGCACTTTAACATTTTGATTTCTCCAACCGTACGCGTGCTCAATGTGATTGAAACATCCAAGGTCGCTCAAAGTGACCTTGCAAATGAAGACCCCCCCCCCCTCATGTCCCTTTTGTCCGCCATTGCACCACCCTCCTCCCTTTGTCCCCTTGAGGTACCCAAATGGTCGTGAGCATCTCCCATAGCATGTTGTTTCTTGTGGCATCATGCCAAGGTCTTGCGATGAAAAGCGCAGTTGGAAGTGGCCGAACTCCGGGTACTGGATTTTTCAAAAAATCCAAATCTGAGACCAGATTTGGCCCACTCTTGATGTCGTCCGGGCGATTGGTGCTATTTTCAGGTGATTTGAGCACTTTTTTTCCCGTCGAAAATGTGAGCCAGAAAATGGAAAAAAGATTTCAAAAAATTCTAACTGCAGATCCAACTGTCAAAATTTTGTTTTCTTTGCGTCAAAAGATCCGCAATAAAAAGCTTGATAAGATACACCAACAACAAAATTCAGCATTTTCAGTGCTTCCAACTGTGCTTTTCATCGCAGAACCTTGATGTGGCTTATGCAGCTTCTGTGGCTTCTGCTGTGTCTTCTGTGGGTTCTGGACCAAAAGCCTCGCATCGCCCATCGCATCCTTCACCTGGCCTATGGTTAGCCTGGCACACATGTTCATTGTGCCAATTCCACAATCTGACAGTGACCTCACCATTTTCTCCACCTGCTTGCGAGTCACGAGTTCCACCTTGCGCCATCAGCGCCAGCTTCACAAAAACTGCATCGTCCTCTTGGTTGTGTGTTCCCTACGCCGGTGAATCCCTCAGTCCCCCCCCCGCGCTTCAGCCGCCACTCGCCTCCGCTTGACTATCGGCGCTCACCGCGTGCGACTCACCTTCACCGAACACACCGCCAGCATTCACCTCCCAACTCATTCCGTTGCCACGTGGGCCTGCGCTCCCCGGCAGGCCGACCTCACGCTCCATCAGCGTAAAGGCAGCCTAATAATAGAACAGGGCACACACAGCGGGCACGGCGGTTACGAAGCGATGCCGGTCGCAGCATCGGTGCTCTCTCACAAAAGTGAGTTTCGCTTGTGTTTCAGAGCTGGTTGCTTACCTGTTGCACAAACGCGATTCTCAGCCACCAAGCGCTAGCATGCTGCTCTCCAGTTCGTAGTTATGCAAACACAGCCGCCATGTGACGTTAATGGGCCCTTGCGCGCACGTGTGCAAAGCAGGCTTACCAAGCATCCAAGTGGCGAGATGGCCGATTCTCCAGTCCCCTCGGTGAGTTCGCCGCGGATGTTCCATGGAAAAAGCAACCGCCCCCGCAAGGCATGGCCCTTCATGTACGAACACACAACCGGAGTATTCGAGAGGGCGTGGTTTATGCACCATGGGATAGTCGGTGGCATGGTAAAAAACACAGCAACACAACGCAGGTGGTGGAGTTGCGGTGGCACTCTGTCCACGAAGCTGGCTGTCAATTATGGACTTCGCAGGATGCGGCACTGGACTTGCATCATCGCCAAATCTTGACACTAAGATCATCTCCAACGCTCACTAATGTATCGTCATCTATGCTGACCAAGGATCTGACACAATTAGTGTGATCATCGAGAGAAGCCACACAGCAGCCACTTTGTACATCCCACACCTGCAGAAGATAGACGATAGAAGAGAGAATTCTGCGGTGCCACATGTCCACGGATCAATCATGAATGGACAAGGGGATTCTGATGTCTATGGAGAATGCTCATTCAAAATGTGTTTTGCAGTGGGCAGTCATCCTTAATGCGTGTGTCCCCGCCGGCGCTTGCAAGAAATGAGCCGAGCGGGCTCAGGCACTCCACGGAATTCGTGTGTCCAGTCAAAGTCATGATGCACTTTCCGTTTTGCACATCCCACACCTCGAAAGGAGGAGGTAGTGATGTGACTTGCATGCACGTTGTGACTGCGTATTTTCATCGGAGTTTGCCTTAACTGAGCCGTCATCACTCCCAGATGCGAGTCGCACACCGGAATCGGTCCATGCGATGACAGTCAATGCGCGGACCCAATCATTGTGCTCATTGAGTGTGTGGAGACAATCCCCACTCTCTGCATGCCACAACTAACATTGCATGGCAGGATCAGCCGAACGAATCAGTTATCCGTTGCCTAACTCGTTGAGACTTGGAAAACAGGGAGAAAAAAGGTATTCAGAGTGTTCAAAGACAGTGCAATGCAACCCAACCCAGAATGTATCTGACCGCAGGGCACGTAACCTTGATGGTGCAATCCCAACTTGAACTTGCAATTGAATGGAGGATGCTTACAACAGCAGCAACTACACCTGAGTGTCCACAAAATGTCTTGCTGCATTGGCTGGCCTCGACGTCCCACATTTTGACAGATTTGTCTGCCCCCCCACTCACCAATGTCCCATTGCCATGCAGGTTGACAGTGTAGACCACACCCATATGCCCATTCAAGGTGGTGACAAGAGATCCCTCTGCCGATAAATCCCACACCTGGCACAGTCAAATGACATTTCGGATCAGTTCTGAGGCAACCTTAATTGTGCCATCGAAACTTGTGCTCGCTAGCCATTGGCCACCGGCTGCAGCCAAAGATGTAACCCAGTGCTTATGGGCCAGAATGGTCTGTACACAACAGCCTTTTCTCATATCCCACACTTTGATGCTGTTGTCATTCCCAGCTGTGACTATTTGGTAGCCAACCAATGCCACTGCACGAACCCACTCACTGTGTCCCATCATTGTCTGGGCACATGATCTCACCACACGCTTCGACACCGTGCCCTCCTTGTCTTGCAGGAGGTCAGCATGTTCATGCAGCAAGGTGCGCTCTATTGCTCGTCGCTGTTCTCCTGACAGTTCCAACGTCTGGCGGCAATTTGAATTTTCTTCAACAGCTTCTGTAGGCTCCGTCTGTTGCTTTTCTGCAGGGCTATGATTTGATTCAGGGCTTGTGGGTGATTCAGATCCAACCAGGTCACTCTGAAAGAACAGCAACGTGAGAAAGGCATCTTCAGAGGGTTTTCACTGACGTGGAGCTGCGCATGTTCTTGCATCATAGCTCTTTCTTTTGCAATCCGCTCTTGTTTGCTCATACGCGGGGAAGTCCGGGGCGTGACGGGTGACCGTGACTTCGGCATCGTCACCCCCTGAAACCTGCGGAAACGCCTTGAAACAGAAAACTACGCGAAACGACACCCGGGTGCCCGTCCGTCGTGCAACGCACAAGCTCCTAAGCGACCGATGATGCAGGGAAAGGACGTCCTCGCCGCAGAGCGAGTGCGTGTATACCTCATGACTTACTTTGGGTACGTACCTACCATAACTTCCTGATTCACCCTGTGCTAACCTGCTAACTTGCAGATATGTCACTCTGTTCGGAATGCGGAAGCTATTCTCGCTAACCAAAGCTCAGATACAGGACGAGTTGTCAATTCCAATCGCATCGCTCGGTGCCATCGACACTGCGCATTTAATTGCGTATGCGATCGGTGGCTTTGCCTCTGGACGTCTCGTGGATCGATTAGGTGACTGCATGGCGTGTATGATGTCAATGAAGGGTAAGGCGTCCCCGAAGACGCTGCGTGCATTGAGATCGTGACAACGTGTATGTTAGGACCTGTGCAAATGTTCGCGGGGTCGATCATTGGCAGCGCCATAATCTGCAGCCTTTTCGCCGGGTACTCTGACGCCGCCTCTCTCAATTACCCCTGACATTCGGTGTGGCCAGGTCTTCTGCCGTTTTGCAATTGGAGGTATCAGCAACATGCATGCAACTCAGGACTCACCAAACTGATCTTCGAGGTTCTGTGGTTCCTCTGTGGGATGTTCCAATCGGCTGGGTGGCCTGCTGCTATGAAAATCATGGCTGCCTGGCTCACGCCAGACAATCGTGGGCGTGTGATGGGGCTCTGGACAACAAATGCGGTATTCATCCATCCTCGCTTTCTGTAGTAAATGATTCACTGTAGGCGTTGCCACTACTAGGATCTTCGTGAAAATTTACTATAGATAGGTGCAGAGATGGCGCTGTTGCTTTCGTACCCGATATACCTCAAACACAGGCAGAGGTTTTACTCACCCCCCCCCGCTACACCCTGACAGCATGCGGAGGGGCGGATGATATTCGCCTGTCGATCAGATCATGGTCTAGGCTGGTGTGCCAGATAGGAGAAGCCTTAGCATGTGGTCGGAACTTAATGATTTCGGATTAGGCCCAGCCAGGACGAAGGGCATGGTCAAGCCTGGACTAGGGGTAGATTTCACATGAGTTCCATACCACTATCCTGTAGGCAGTCGGCGGTGTGCTTGAAGCCTTGCTGGTTATGCTTTTGACATCTCAGGTAAGCGCTGACCCCAATAGAGAAGTTACCGAACATATCATAGTCGTCACTGCTGAGCACGTCAACGAAGCTGGCACTCACAATCAGTATGCGCCGAAAGCCTGCTACGACCCTATCCCTGATCTGTTGCATGCACAGCCGACCATATTTCTGCCACAAGTCAAAGACCGGCCCGAATCTATGATTAACAACGACAATGTGTCGATTTCAACAAAAAAACCACTTGGCCTAATCATCAGCACCTGACCCTAATCCATGAACGTACTTAACCTTTACCACAAGCACGCATAGTTTAAAGTTTGAGCACAATTGATCCACTGCGACCCTGATTTCCTGATTGTGTGATCCGCTGCATGCATTGTTACACTGGCAGCGCTGAAGATCTCCAACAAATGAACGGTATGAATACGGCAGTCTACGATCAGCTTCGATTGGGTATGAATACGGCAGTCTACGATCAGCTTCGATTGGGTATGAATACGGCAGTCTACGACCAGCTTCGATTGGGTATGGCTATGGCAGTCTATGATCAGCTTCGGCTGGGTATGAACACGGAAGCCTACGATGAGCATCGCCACTCACTGTCTGGGACCTGACAAAAAATTAGATGAAATGTTAAATGAAACAAAGATATTTGAAAAAACAGAAAACTAGATCAGCCACGTTGCGTGGCCTCATGCCGCTGACTGCACGGAAAAAACGCATGGCAAAAACTCAAAATGATAAATAAAATAAATACATCGGACAAAACATAAAACAAGAACAGCCAGGTTGCGTGGCCCGACTGCGCTAAATGCAATCCTTCTCTCGTATCCCCCCCGCCCCCCCCACCCGTTGCCGCCTCCGGTCTCGACCTCAATATAAGCCATTTTGATCGCAGGGCTACACGTGGCGAGGCCTTTTCTTCCTATCCATGCCGTTCAACCTCATAGCGGGTGCGTATGTCTTGAAGAATATGAGGAGTGAACCACCCGTAGAGGCAGCGTCCAGTGCCCTGCTTCATCCTCGCCTAGCTGCACGCATTTCATCCAAGTCCCTGTACCCGGCGCATGTGTATTCTTCATCCAAAGCCCTGTCCCAGCCTTGGCTAGATCAAAGACCTTGTAACATCACAGCATAGACCGCCTCAGAGTTGCTCCGCACGTTCACCAAACAGCCTTATCCAAATCATGCCCTTGGCGCTGCGCTGTCATCGCCTTGCACACCGAGTAAACGATCCACGGCAGATTGAATTCCACAAACTCCAGTCATAACGGCATAGAATGGGTTCGAATTCTGTCCAATCGCCAGTAGCTTATCGCAGCGCCATTAAGTCCCCGTAGTGTAGAAAACATCTTCTGTAAATGTCACCTGGACAGAAATCACTGTTCGCGCAAGTACAGGACATCCTCGTATCGCATACTCATAGGCCGTTGAGTTACCACTGCTGATGAGACGTCGTTCGCCCCAGTTAACCCAACAGGGGATTGATTCCACAAGCTTCAATCATAGCGGCAACGACCGGGTGTGAACTCAGTCTAATCTTCAGTAGTTTCTCGCAGAACCATTAGATTTTGTAGAAGATATCTGGAGGAGGGCTATGGTATGATGTGTGGGGGCCTATGATATGGTGCCTCACATACCAAGTAATCGCGTCCCCGAGGCACGAAGGGACGTTCATGATATGCTGCAAGGGCTGAATTTCACGCACTTCGGTCAAATCGCATGTGGCTGTAGTAAACGAGTCCTGATGAACAGTAACAGTGCGCAACGTGCCATTGATGGTAGTAAGCCATCGACACTCCGGCGTTTTGACCATAAGGGCCAAGGTCAGTCAATGCAGAAAGCTAGAGAGACTTACACATAGGCCCGCATATTGCCACTGCTGCTGGTGTCAGCTTGCACCCAGCTATGCTGCATGTTGTCACTGCTACTGGTTTAGTTTGCACGCAGCTATGCTGCAGATGAACCGTTTCAGGTTGCACCCAGGTGTACTGCATGTTGTCACTGCTACTGGTTTCAGCCTGCACCCAGATATGCTGTAGATGAACCTGGTTTCAGCTTGCACCCAGGTATGCTGCAGATGAACCAAGCATGCGTGCCTCGACTCTGTGTTCATACGCTTATACGAACAACGGGGTCTATGGTACGATACGAGGGTCTGTCTTATTTTGAACGATTGAGCATGCGCCTATGACGCCAGGGAGGTCTGCGATATAGTACGTCGAATATTATGTCCAACATCTTCTGTAATCACCTCGCCAAAAACCACTGTTTGTGCATGTACAGGACATCCTCCTGACACATATCCGTAGGCAATTGACCCGTTGGCGTCTCTCTCTGTCTCTCTGTCTCTCTGTCTCTCTGTGGTCTTTGCTGGCGCAGGCAGTTGGAGCAACGCTGTAGGATGACGCCTCTCTCTGGCTCTCTCTGTGGTCTTTGCTGGCGAAGGCAGTTGGAGCAAGGCTGTAGGATGGCGTGTGTGTAGGTGTGGCCTCCGCTGGGCAGTTGGAAGGAGGATGACGTCTCAGTCTCTCTCTGTCTCTCTCTGTGGTCTTTGCTGGCGCAGGCATTGGAGCAAGGCTGTTGGATGACGTCTCTCTCTGGCTCTCTCTCTGGCCTTTGCTGGCGAAGGCAGTTGGAGCAAGGCTGTAGGAAGGGGAAGCAAGTGTGCTGGATGCTCGTTGTGGTTATCTCAAGTCTGCACTTGTTGTCTCAGACTTATTAACTTATTGCTAATTACAGTTCTGCCGTGCTGCAATCGACCGAGTGTTACCATCATAGTTACTCCAACCTTATCATTACCCTTCTGCCGTCCTACAACTGACCCGATCTACGACAAGATTGACAATGGCAACGGGGACGACGTGGAGGCAGGAGAGGTGAACGCTGAGCCCTTACGGAGCAGTGCCCATCCCTCACGGCTGGCTGGTGGCAACCCGCGCGTCATTTGCACATTGCCGGCCACCACGGCCAACCGAGTCACAACCATGCTTGGCCTCTCGCTTGGCCTCTCGCTTTGTGCCAACCGGGTAACGAACAGAGGCGCCTCGCCTCAACGTGCGCAACTTTACGTGTCCCGTTTCATCCGAGTAGCCGCGCCTTCCTCGCACAATGGCATTCTCCGGACTTCCATATGAGCATGCCTCTTTGCGATGGATTCCACACTGGATTCCTGTCCCAGCTGCCTTGATGTGACGACAGAGTGCTGCCGTGATTCTGATGCCAACCCCTCTTGGGCCTAGTGCTAATCAGGCCCTTGGTCCTAGTGCATGTCCCAGCTTTGACGATGTGATGACGAAGCGCGCACTGTGTGTTCCTTTCCCAAAAGGATTTGCAGCCTCAGATGCGAGCAGAGGAAGCTGCTAGCTCCCCTGGCCCCAATGCTAGCTCCCTTGGCCCTAACGCTGTGTTCCTTTTTCAAAAGGCTTTGCAGCCTCAGATGTGAGCAGGGGAAGCACGGTTACGCGCCTCAGATCTGCGCTTGCAGGTGGAAGCGGATAAAGGGCGCCATTCCCACGCACCTTCGTTTATACAAGTGTTCCGCCTACCTGGGGTGATGGGCTTCGGAGTAGGTTACTAATGAGGATGGGGGAGGGAGTCTATCATACGCATCGAGGGGGTCTATCACATGCAGTGAGGGGATCGAATTCCCAAAAAATCAGCTATGACGGTGTAGACTGGGTGCGAGATTTGTCCAAGCAACAGCGGCTTCTAAAAATCCCCAATAATCGTACTATGGCGAATACCTTCTGTAATTCACCTGGGTGGAAGCCGCTGTCAGGTTGTACAGAACACCCTCGTGACAGCATATTCATACGCCATTGTATTTCGACCCAGTCATGCCTCTGACAAAGCCGAGGCTGTGTCCCTCGGTTCTTTGTTCATTTGTGGATCTACAATTTTGAATTCCGCGTACGGGTAGCTTCACCGTCCAGAATGTGAAGAGGGGTCACTATCACATGTATTATACGGGACTTTGTGGTAATGCCATATACTAGCATGATATTCATATTGATCAACGCGCCGCAAATACAAGCACGAGTAGCACAGACGTAAAACACTAGCATTAGGGCCAGGGGAGCTAGCATTAGGGGCAGGGGAGCTAGAGTTAGGGTCAGGGGAGCTAGCGTTAGGGCCAGGAGAGCTAGCGTCAGGGCCAGGGGAGCTAGCGTTAGGGCCAGGGAGTTAGCGTTAGGGCCAGGGGAGTTAGCGCTAGGGCCAGGGAATTTAGTGCTAGGGCCGGGGGAGCTAGCATTAGGGCCGGGGGAGCTAGTATCAGGGCAGAGAGAAGGTAGTATTAGGACCAGGGGAGCTAGCATTAGGGCCAGGGGAGCTAGCGTTAGGGCCAGAGGAGCTCGCATTATGGTTAGGGGAGCACGAATAGTGCAGACGTAGTAAAACACGAATTGCAAAATCGGAACGGTACGGTTA